>JADMIO011678470.1_pt1 | contig 61765 bp, 47 predicted proteins | sample 8958161 | NCBI WGS metagenome assembly JADMIO01 (sample SAMN16585339, study PRJNA669376) | soil metagenome | isolation source: Crop rotation soil | place: USA: Cullars Rotation, Alabama | collected 2011
TATGGTGAAAGTTGGAACCTCTTACGTGCCGATCAGATTAAAACGAAAGGCCCAGTCTTTCGACTGAGCCTTTCGTTTTATTTGACCATGTTGGTATGATTTAAATTAATACGACTCACTATAGGGTCAGTGCGGCCGCGACTTCAAGTCACGTGAATTCCAAGCTTCGGATCCCACTGTGCTGGAAAGAGTTGACGATCGGCGCCAGAGGGTTGCGCAGGTCGTGCGCCAGGCCGGCAAGGAACCGGGCGTCCCCCCGTTCGCCCGCCGCGGCCTCTCGCTCTCCCTCCTCGCTCCCCGGCTCGACCCGGTGGAGGACGTAGGCGACCTCCCCCTCCGCACCGTAGACCGGCGCGTTGACCAGGCGGAGGGCCCCGGACCACACTCCGCTCCCGGCCGCCCCCAGCCCGTAGCCCTGGACGTTCAAGGCGTCGGCGCGGCGGCTCTCGACCACCCGGTCGAGCGAGGCGCAGAGCGCGCCCCCGAAGCCCTCCTCCCGGCCGCCGTTCAGGAGGTCGGGCAGGCCGCGGCCGACGATCTGGGCGCGCTCGATCCCCGTCGCGCGGAGATAGGCGTCGCTCGCCGCCACCACCGTCAGGTCCGGGGCGAGCGCCAGGTAGGGGTCGGGAGCCGCTTCGAAAAGGGCGCGGAAATCGGGGGTGGGGGGCTGCGGGGGGGCAGGCAAGGTCACCTCGTCGTGGTCGTCCGCGAGCGCCGCCTTGGCCAGGCGACAGCGGCGGCGTCGGCGCATTGTATCCAAACCCCGGGGCGGCCCTGCGGCGCAACCCCGTCCTGCGTATAATCCAGGGGAAGGACACCATCGGGCCTCCCCCCTCCCGGCTCCCACATCCGGCCCATCGATCCCGGAAAAAACCCAGAAAGAAGCCTCCGCATGAAAAAACGGCTCGCCCTCCTCAGCTTAGGACTCGGCCTCGCGTTCGCCGCCGCCCAGGCCGCTCCGCCCTCCTCCCCCGCGCCGGCGGCTCCCAAGGCTCCGGCCGCCCCGGCCACTCCTCCGGCCGCCAGCCCGCTCCAGAAGAGCCTCGACGAGGCGCTGGCCCGGGCGGACAAGGGCGACAACGCCGGGGCGATCCAGATCCTCGAGCGGCTGCGGAAGGACCCCGCGGTCACCCCGCCCGCCCTCTCGCTCTTGGGCGCCCTCTACCTCAAAACCAACCGCCCCAAGGAGGCGCTCGCGGTCTTGAAGCCGCTCGCCGACGCCGAGCAGACCGACCCGGCGGTCCTCTTCAATGCCGGGCGGGCGGCCCTCGCCCTCGGCCAGAACGCCGACGGCACCCACTACCTCGAGCGCTCGATCCAGCTCGCGCCGAGCTCGCCGGCGGCGCGCGCCCTGGGTCTCCTCCTCGCCCGCGAGGGTCAGCCAGGACCCGCCTACGAGGTCCTCGTCCCCTGGGTCGCCGACAATCCCAACGACTTCGAACCCCGGTTGACCGCCGCTCTCTTGGCCCTCAACCTGAGGCGCCTCCCCGAGGCCGCCAAGCTGCTCAAGGGGATGCCGGCCGACAACCCGCGGGTGCGTCTCTTGAACGGCGAGCTCGCCATCCGCCAGGGGAATCCCAAGGCGGGGATCGCGACCCTGCGGCCGCTCCTCGACAGCCCGCCGCCGGGGTTCGACACCCACTCCGGGATGCAGATGGACGCCCGCCGGCTGCTCGCCGAGGCCTACCTGCGCGGCAAGCAGCCCGGCGAGGCGGTCAAGCTCCTCGCCGGCAGGGGGAACGACCCGGCGACCGCCCTCCTCCTCGGCCAGGCCCAGTACCAGGCCGGCGACGTGAAGGCCGGTCTCGCCACCCTCACCCCCTTCGCCGGCAAGCTCCTCAAGGCGACCCGGCCGCGCGACCCCGGTCTGGTGACCGAGATGGCGCTCACCTACGGGCGGATGCTCGCCGCCGCCGGGCGCCGCCAGGAGGCGGCCGACGCCGTGGTGGTCGCCACCCGCGTCGATCCCGACAACCCCGAGGCCTGGCAGGCCTACGGCCAGGCCCTGACCGCCCTGGGCAAGAAGGAGGAGGCCGGCAAGGCCCTGGCGCGCGCCAAGAGCATCGCGGCGGCCGACGCCGTCTCAAGGAGCGCCGCAGCGGTCTCCCCCGGAGCCGCCGCGGCCACCGCCCCGGGCTCCCCCGATCCGGTGCTCTCCCTGATCGAGAAGGGCGAGTTCGTCAAGGCCCTCTCCACCGTGCGCGAGCAGGTCAAGGCGAACCCCAAGGCGCTCGGCCCGCGGGCCCTCGAGGTGCGCATCCTGCTGCTCCTCAAACGCCCCGAGGAGGCCCTCAAAGCCGCCCAGGCGATGGTCGACCTGGAGCCCGGCAGCCCCGACTCGGTCTACGCCCGGGCGGCCTGCCAGATGGCCCTCGAGAAGCTCCCGGAGGCCGAGGCGGACCTGCGGCAGGCCCTGAAGGTCCAGCCCCGGTACGTGCCGGCGATGAACGACCTCGCGGTGCTCCTCATGCTGCGCGGCGAGAAGGCGGAGGCCAAGAGCCTGCTCGAGCGGGTGCTCCAGGCGAACCCCGATGACAAGCTGGCGGCCGAGAACCTGCGCAAGTTGAACGCCGAGGGCAAGGCCGGCGGGTGAGCACCCGGCGGCGGACCACCGCCCGTGCGATCGTCCTCGGGGGCCTGAGCGCCCTCCTCCTTGCCGGGATCGACGCCGCGACCGGCATCGCCCGCCCCGCGGTGGACCCTCTGGCGCGGCTCACGGCCGCCGCGACGGCGGCGGCGCGGGCCGCCGCCGTCCGCGCCCTTCTCGCCGAGCTCCCTCCCGCCGCGCTCGAGCGCCGCCTGGCGGCAGCGGCCGATCCGGCGTTCCCCGCCCTCGCCGCCGCCCTGGTGGAGGCCGGTCCCGACCTCCTCCCCCGCCTCCAGGCCTACCTCGGCGCCTGCGCCGCGGCCCGCGCCCGCCGGCTCGCCGCGCAACCGGAGGCCAAAAGCGCCTGGACCGACCGCGAGATCGCCGACCTCCTGCGCCTGTCGCTCCTCGACCCGCCGCGCTTCGTCGACGACCCCAGGTTCCGGGAGCGCGCCATCGGCGTCCTCGAGCGCGCGCTCGAACGGGCGGCGGGGCCGGGGTCGGCCGCTCTCCGCGACCGGCTGCTCGACGCGCTCGGCGCCCTCCCGGGTTTCGACTTCGCCGCCGGCGAGCGGGTGGCCTGGGCCTGGGGGGCGCTCCCCCGCCGCAGCGCAGAACGCCGGATCGAGGGCGACGGCCGCTGGCGCTTCGACGCCGACGACGGCGGCGACGGCCGCACCCTCGCCGCCTCGATCTACTCCCTCCCCTCCTCTTTCTTCGACGTCGGCACCGCCGCCGCCTTCCTGACCGCGGTGCGGGCCCTCGGCCGCGAGCGGCGGATCGTCGTCCTCGCCGACCTCGCCCTCGCCCGGCCGCTCGCCGACCGGGCGCGCGCCCTGGGGGTCGACCTCCTCTTGAACCACGGCCGCCCCTACTCGCCCTGGCCGCGCGACCCCTTCAGCCTGGTCCACGATCCGAAAGGGGACCGGGTGGTCGTCCTGGTGCGGCCGAACCTCCAGCCCGGGCGGGAGGAGGACGCCTATCTCGGCCCCGAGCTAGTCCAGGACCTTCCGGCGGATCTGGACGCCGCCTGGGGGAAGGTGCGCTGGGGCCGCGCTCCGGTGCCCTTCCACAACGGCCAGGTGCTGCTCACGAAGGATGCCGCCTGGATCACCCTCCACACTCTGGAGCCGCGGATCCTCGAGCTCCTTGGGGAGACGAAGGTGCCGGTCGCGAGCTTCGGCAGCGCCTCCGGGATCGACCGTTACCTCGCAGCCGCCCATCGCGCCGCGGCCGAGCTGGGGGAGCTCTACGGCCGCCCGATCCGCTTCGTCCACCTCCTGCCGGAGGGGGCCCCAGGGAGCGAGGACGGGGCGCTCGCGGGGCGCTCTGCCCTCCTCCACACCCTGGGCGGCGGCGCCGGCTACGACCTCGACTCGCTCGTCACCCTGCTCCCCGGTACCGGCGGCGGCCCGCCCCACGCCCTGGTCGCCGACCTCGCCGCCGGCCGGGCCCTCCTCGCCCGCCTCGCCGCAACCGACGGCAACGCGCTCGCCGCCGGCTACGGCCTGGTTCCGACCGGCGACCGCCTGGCGGCGGAGCTCAAGGCCGCCCAGGGCGCTCCCCGTCCGGCGGCCCTCGCCCCCTTTCTCGATCTCGCCGCCGCCCACCTCGCGACCCAGGGGTTCGCCGTCGACCGGCTGCCGCTCCTCTTCGTCCCCGTCTCCCTGCTGCGCGACGCGGCCGGCCTCACCCATCCCGACTTCCTCCTCACCTGGAACAACGTGGTGGTCGAGACCCGGGCGGGGCGGACGCGCGCCGAGGGGTTCGCTTCCCTCCTCGCTCCCGGCGACGCCCTAGCGCGGGAGGTCTTCGCCCGCGCCGGAGCCCACTTGGACCTCCTGCCGCCGCTCGTCCGCAGCATCGTCTTGAACGGCGGCTACCGGTGCGCCTCGAACCACCTGCGCCAGGGGCCTTAGAAGAGGTGTGCTAAAAGAAGAGCGTGCAAAGCCTCGTCGGACTCATCCTGGCGGCAGGGAAGTCAGCCGTCGAGCTGACCCTCTACGTCCTCCTGCCGGTCATGGTGGTGATGATGGCCCTGATGCGGCTCCTCGAGGCGAAGGGGGTCCTGGCGCTCGTCGCCCGGCTGCTCGCGCCGGTGCTGCGGCCGTTCGGCATCCCCGGCATCGGCGTCTTCGCCCTGCTCCAGGTGCTCCTGGTGAGCTTCGCGGCGCCGGTCGCGACCCTCGCCCTGATGGAGGACGAGGGGATCTCCCGGCGCGAGATCGCGGCGACGCTCGCGATGGTCCTCGCCATGTCGCAGGCCAACGCCGTCTTCCCCATGCTCGCCGTCGGTTTGAACCTGCACGTGACGCTCCTCACCTCGCTCGCCGGGGGGCTCGCCGCCGCTTGGGTCACCCGCTGGGTCTTCTTCCGCTCCGCGGGTGGGGAGGTCGAACCGGGAGAGCCGGTCGCCGCGGCCCCGGAGAAACCGGAGGGGCCGACCCGGGTGCTCGATCTCCTCGTCGAGGGCGGCCAGGAGGGAGCACAGCTCTCCCTGCGCTCGATCCCGATGCTGCTCCTCGCCATCTGCCTGGTCAAGGCACTGGAGGTGACGGGAGCGATCCTCCTCCTCGAGCGGGGCCTCTCGCCGCTCTTGCGAAGCATCGGACTCTCCGGGATCGCCGTCCTGCCCCTGGTCACCAAGTATCTGGCCGGCGGTACGGCGATGATGGGGGTGGCGATGAAACTGATCGACGGCGGCTCGATGAGCGCCCTCGAGCTCAACCGCATCGCCGGATTCATGATCAATCCCTTGGACGCCGTGGGGGTTTCGATCCTGCTCTCCGCCGGGCCGCGGGTCGCGGCGGTCGCCCGGCCGGCGGTGGCGGGGGCCGCCGTGGGCATCCTGCTCCGCGGGATCCTGCACCTGGTCTGCTTCTGAAACGGCCTCAACCGCTCTCCGCGCCCAGCGCCTGGAGCTCCCGCTCGGCATCGTGGCTGGCGAGCCAGTACTCCTGCTCGTCGCCGAGCCGCTTGGCGAGCCGGAGGTAAGCGGCCCCGAGCCGCGGCTGTCCCACCTGCACCGTCGCCATCCCCAGGACGAGCAGGCTCTGCGTCTGCCGCAGGCCGAGCCCCAGCTCGTTGGCGATGCCCAGGGCGGCCAGCGCCCGCGTCCGCGCCAGGGCGGCATCCCCCAGGTTCAGGGCGAGGCGGGAGAGGCCGTTCAGGACCTCCGTCTCGAGCCGGCGGATCCCCAGGCGCCGCGCTTCGGCGAGAGCGGCGTGGAGCTCGGCGTTGGCGTCGACCCAGGAGCCCTTTTGCCGGTAGAGACCGCCGTAGGCGGTACGGACATAGGCGAGCAGATCGACGGCCTGACCGCTCGCCGCCAGGGCGCGGCTCGACCGCAGATACTCTTCCGCCTTGTCGTAGCGGTCCTGGACCAGGGCCAGCTTGGCCCGGTGAGTGAGGAAGAAACTCTGCGCGCGAGGGTTTCCTCCTGCCTTCTTGATCTCCCGGAAAGCCTTGGTGTAGAGGCGATCCGCCTCTTCGAACTGGCCGCGGTAGTAGCTGACCAGCGCCCGGTAACCGAGGATCCGGCCGCCGTAGTCCGGGTCCCCGACCTTGCGGTTCGTCCGTGCCGTCTCCTCGAGGTATTGGGCGGCGATCGGCAGATTTCCCAGCTCGAGGAAAGTATGCCCGAGGTGGAGCTGGGACTGCAGAGAGTAGAGCGGGACCTCGGCCTCACCTTCCATGATGCGGTTGATCTCGTATCCCTGCTCCCAAACGGCCAAGGTATCCTGCATGTAGCCCTCGGCACAGAGGGTGAGGCCGACGTCGTTGTAGAGAAAGGCGACCTCGTCGGCATAGAGAGGCGCTTTGACATCCTCGACTTCCTTGAGCTCTTGCGGCTCGCGGAAGCTCCACAGCCTCGGCGAGAGCCGCTTGGCGAGATCGACCAGCCGCAGGCCGAAGCGGATGTAGTCGTGGTAGGTGGTCCAGCGCGGGGCGGTGTTGGTCTCCATGCGCGAGCGCATGATTCCGAAAAGGCTCCGGCAGAGCTGGCTCGCCACCGCTTCCCGGCCGGCCTGGAGCTCGGCGGTCGCCTCGGCGTACAGGCGATCGAACAGCTGGCGGACCAGGGCGGCCGTCGCGGGTGAGCCCGGGTGCACGGCCGCCCGGCCGGAGGTGAAGCCGGCGAGCGTAAAGTTGGGCGGCACGTCGCGCTCGATCCGCTGGTCCTGCTGGAAGACGTAGCTGCGAACCGTGGGGTGGACGGTGAAGGCCGCGGGTTCCGACTCTGTGGGCCCGGCTGCGACTTTGAAGAGAAGTCCGCCCGCGAGGAGTCCGTTCTTCACTCGGGGGAGCTCGACGGTCGTGGCCTTCCCCTGCGAAATCCTCTCTTCCACGGCGAGGTCAAAGCAGAGCTGGACCGTCTTCTCCGTCACCGGGCTCATGAAGACTGCCAGGCGTTGCAGGAGCGCCAGCGTGAGACCAGGGGTTTCCCCGTCCAAGGCCCCGACCGCCAGCTCGATCATTTTGGCGAGGCGGCGATCCGGGTCGGTACTGGAGAGGACCCGGCGTAGCTTCTTGCGCCGCTCCGCCTCGTCAGCCGCATCCCCGAGGAACTGAGCGGCGAGGAAGAGGGCATACGTATGTCCCTCGAGCAAAGAGCAGAGAGCGGAAACCTCGGCACGGTCGAACCGCTTGAAAGGCTCGACATCGATGAGGTCTTTGGTTCGCATACGCTCGAGGGTCTTCCGCGAGTCCACCGGGACCAGTTCATCGAGCTCTTTCGGCCAGAGACGACTGGTCAGAACCACCGTCGAGTTGCTGTCCGGGGCCGCCAGAATCTCGAGGAGCTTGCGGGTGGCTGGATCGTTGCTTCTTCCCACCTCGGGGTTTTCGGTGGGATGCAGCAGCCGCTCGATGCCGTCGAGGACGATGAGATACCGGTTCTTGTACTCTTCCTTCTTCCGGAGGCACTGCGGGATCCGCTGGAGGCGTGAAGCCGGCCGGTTGCCCTGCGAATCGATGTACCCAAGGAGGCGGTCGAGGCCGGTGATCGAATCGTCGGCGTAGTACGAGCTCCAGAAGAAGAACCCGTCGAACTTCTCGCTCTCGCGGTTCATCTCCTCCAGCTTCTCCAGCAACCGCATGGCATGCCAGGACTTCCCCGTGCCGCCCGGCCCCACCAGGGCGATCACCCGGGCGGGGTCTGGGATGGAACCGTCCTCGAGCGACTCGGGCAGGGCCAGGCCCGCAAGTTCTTTGACTTTTTTCTCCACCTGCTCGCGGCCGAGGATCTCGTGGGTCCCCGGAGCCACCCGGTAATGCCAATACGGCTGCGGCGGCTTGGCCTGGACGGTGACACTCCGGAGCAGCGGCTTTTCGAGCCACCGGTCCCGCCACTCCAGCCGCTCCTCTTCCAGCCGCGCCAGCTCGGCGCACAGCGTCTCGCCCCAGACCTTCGGATCGGAGGTGGCGGGGGCCGTGTACGGCAGGACGTGGAGGCCGTAGCGCTCGAACAGCCGGTCGTGCTCCCACTCCTCACCCTCCGCGGCCTCGGGCAGCAGGGCGAAGAGAGGCCGGAACGGCCGGCGCTCCGGAGAGGCGGCGCCGATCCGGCGCAGGGGCCGCAGCAGATCCTCGTCCCCCAGGCTGAAGCCGACGAAGAGGATGGGATGCGAGTTGAAGAGGAGATCGAGCGTCTCCAGGAAGGTCGGCGACGCCCCTGCCTCCCCGGCGAGGTACCACTGCTGATAGTCGAGCTCCGTGGCGATGATCGAGTCGAGGTCGTCGTAGCGCCCATGGCAGTGGAAGACCCTGTTCTTCGCCGCGCCGATGCGGGCGAGGGCGAAGAGAGCCAACTGGTCGCAGTTCGTCGGCCGCTGGGTGAAGGAGAGGGGGGGCTCCGGGCGGGCCGCCCGTCCAGGTCCGGCACCCGAGGCGCCAATCCCGAAGGCCTCCCACTCGATCTCCCGTTCCTTCTCGAGGGCGCGTTCGAGCTCGCCGTCGTAGTTGGTCGTGACGAAGCGGTGGATCGGCAGCTTGAGGAGCGCCCGGTGGGGGTTGTACGGGACGTCCACCGGCGGATCCGGCAGCCGGAAACGCTTCTCGAGATACTGGCGGTAGAGGTCATCCTTGCCGGAGCCGCCGCCGAGGAGCCGCTTGCAGACGCCGATCGAGTACATCAGCTCCCGGGAGTCGGGGCGCTCTGCGGAGCTCAGCCGGTCCTGGAAGCGCCGGAGGTACTCGCGCTGGCCGCCCTGGCTTCCGAGCGACGCCAGGGTCTGCTCGATCAGCTCCGCGGCAAAGCTCTTCCACGAGGGATAGCCGAGGGGGATCGAGCAGCCGCTGCCGACGACCGCCACCGTCGTCCCCTGGTTGAGGGCGTGGTACAGCATCTCCCGGCTGCGCCAGAGCCGCTCGGCGCGGGAAGCCTCCGGCGCCGGCGGCAGGCGATGGGCTCCAAGGGAGGACTGGGGCATCGATTCATCGTTGGCTCGCGCCACGGATCTCCCTCCTTTCCAGCTGCGGGTCCCGGCGCCTGAGAATCGGCTAAGAGTGATATGTAGCAGTATAGCATCAGCGGCAATGGCGGCGCCCCGACTCCGTGGCCCCGCCGGGGGTGTGCTAAAATCCTTCCTGCATTGAGCAACGACCCTCCGAGTCCCCCCGCCGCTCCCCCTTGTTCCGGCCCCCCGAACCGTAGAACGGCGGAGGTGTGCGGTCGGAGCGGGAGCGCGGCATGAACGCGGCCCTCCCCATCGTGGCGGCCGCCGCGGCCGGGCCCGAAGCCGTCGTCCTCCCTCCCGGCTGGGCGCTCCTCCTCGCCTTCCTGCTGGTGCTCTTGAACGGCCTTTTCGTCGCCGCCGAGTTCTCGCTCGTCAAGGTGCGGCCGACCCAGATCGAGCCCGCCGCCCAGGAAGGACACCGCCGGGCGCGGCTGGCGCGGCACATGATCCACCACCTGGACGCCTACCTTTCGGCGACCCAGCTCGGGGTGACCCTCGCCAGCCTGGGGCTGGGCTGGGTCGGCGAAACCGCCTTCGCCGGCCTCGTGGGCCCGGCCCTCACCCGCATCGCCCCGAACAACGACGCCCTGGTCCACTCGGTCTCCCTCACCCTGTCGTTCCTCCTCATCACCATGCTCCACATCGTGCTCGGGGAGCTCGCGCCGAAGTGGATCGCGATCGACCGCGCCGAAACGATCGCCCTCTGGCTCGCGCTGCCGGTCTTCTTCTTCCACCGGCTGACCTACCCGGCGATCTGGGTGTTGAACCGCGCCGCGACCGGCCTCCTGCGGCTCTTCGGCATGAAGCCGCCGTCCGAGGGCGAGCGGGTGCACGACGAGCAGGAGCTCCGCCTCCTCCTCGCGACCAGCGCAGGGGACCACCTGACGACCCAGAAGCGGGAGCTCCTCGACAACGTCTTCGAGCTCTCGCACCGGGTGGCGCGCCAGATCATGGTGCCGCGGGCCGACGTCGTCTACCTCTCGACCACCCTGTCGCTCGCCGAGAACCTGCGCCTCGCGAGGAAGAGCGGCCACACCCGTTTCCCCCTCTGCGAAGGGGACCTGGACCACGTCATCGGCCTCGTCCACATCAAGGACATCTTCCGCCGCGAGCGCGCCCTGACCTCGATCGAGGAGGTGGCGCGCGACATCGCCTACGTCCCCGAGACCCTGGGCCTCGACCGGCTGTTGAAGAGGATGCGCGCCGAGAGCTTCCACGTCGCGGCGGTGCTCGACGAGTACGGCGGGGTCTCCGGCATCGTGACCCTCGAGAACGTCATCGAGGAGATCGTCGGCCAGATCCAGGACGAGTTCGACGCCACCGAGCGGCCCGAGCTCCAGGACCGCGGCAACGGCGTCTATGTGGTCTCCGGCGCGATGCTGGTCGAGGACTTAGAGCAGGCCCTGGGGATCGAGCTCTCCGACCGCGACGAGGACACGATCGCGGGAGTCGTCCTCTCCGAGCTCGGCCGCCGCGCCGTGGTCGGCGACACGGTCGAGCTCGGGCCGGTGGCGATCGAGGTGCTCGAGGTCCACCTGAACCGGATCAATACCGTGCGGGTGACGGTCCATGCCCCGGAGACGGTGCCGCCGGCGGAGGAGTAAGAGGCGGCGCGTAGGGCGGGGCTGATCTACCTCGATGAGGCGGCATGGCTGGTTACATCGTGCCGTCAACAGGTAGGGTATACTGGAGACCCTGGGGCGATCCGTTGCTTCCCCTCGGAAGATATGAACTCTCGTCCTTACCTATCCAAAGGAACTCGCCATGAATTCGACAGATCGACATTTGAAGAGCAATTTTCAAATTGAGGACGAAATTCTCCAGGCGATCCGCAGTGGAAACGACCGCCTCCGCTCCATCTGCAAAGCTTGGATCAGACCGTTCAGCACCGGGCTTTCCAAGGAGGAGCGAGAGGATGTGGTAGCGGAGGCGATCGCATCGGCCATGCCCGCAATGCTCTCTCCACAATACGATGCCGCGGCGGTCAGCGAGATCTTGCGTAAGGAGCTCCAGCGTCTCCAGTCCAGTTCCAGGCGTCACTCGTTTAAGATGAAGGACTTTGAGGAGTCCGAGCAGGGTCGATCCGAGGTGAGCCCCGTTGAAGAGGAACAGATCGCGACCGAGCACATCCTGGACATGGCTAGAATTGGCAGGAAACTCATCGCCAAGGCGATCGACTTGCTAGAGGATCGAGACCATGATCTCCTGGTTGAGGTCTATGGCCTGGCGAGCATCGGGTTCCCCCGCCGCAGCGACGCTCCTCTTTCCTTCCCCACGGAGGGCGCCCGGATAACGGCTCTTTCGCGGGCTCGCACGAGTTTCAGCAGACTGCTCGAGGCGATGCTGGACGCTGCCCAGACCACATTGGGATTGGACCCTCATATCGTCGAGCAGATGCTGCGCTTTGTGCGCGGTAAAGACCGAAACCATCCGCTCATCGCGCTGAGCGATCTGGAGAACCAGGCCCGGGACCGCTACTCAGCGCTAGTCGAGAAGAAGTACGCCGCCTCTCTGACCGAAGTCGAAAGAGAGGAGATGCTCCTCATCGAAGAGTTTCTCGATCGATCCGAAGCGGAGTTCTACGAGCCGATCGAAAACAAGCTGGAGTCGGCACTGACGAGATTGCGGCAACAAGCCAAGAGGTGAGAGTTGGCGGTATTCCGTAGGCGCGAACCATCACCCGGCCCCTTCCGACACTATACGCAATACCGTCCTTTCGTTCGCGAAGATTTCGCCGAGTGCTGTGCCTACTGTCTGTTTCATGAGGCGCTGGCACATGGGCAGGAGAGCTTCGAGTTGGACCATTTCCGGCCCAAGTCCCTTCCACAGTTTGCAAGCTTCGCCAACGATTTCTACAACCTGTACTACGCCTGCCATGTCTGTAACCATATCAAGGGGAACCACTGGCCTGGCCGCGAGCAGGAAACGGTTGGCTGTGGATTCGTTGACTTGTGCGCAGAGGTCTTCTCCGCCCACTTCGAGGAGCAGGCGGACGGACGCTGGCGTGCCCTCTCGCGCCAGGCGGAGTATACGTTGGACAAGCTGCGCCTCAACCGAAGCCATCTCGTCAAGATCCGCCGGTATCTACGAGAGATTGCCACGATTCGAAAGTTGCAGCCACTCGATTGGGACGTCCCTCTCAAAGAGCAGGTTCTTCGTCTTCTGGGGGACTTGGTCGAGGAGTGAAATGGCTCCTGGCACACCACTGGGTCTCTGCCGACCGCCGACCGGCCCGCCCCCACCATGACCGCCGAGCTTCGCCCACACCTCATCCTCCCGGCCGGCACCCAGGTCGTCAGCGCCTACGAGGTCCGCGACGCCCGCGGCCATCTCCTCTGCCCGGCGGGTGCCGTGGGGGTGATCGTCACGGCGCCAGTCGACGGCACGCACGCCTACCGCGTGCGCCTGCCGTCAGGCCAGGAAGTCTCGCTGCCACGCAAGGCGTTGAGCATCAGGAAGCACGAGCAGCAGAAGGATCTCGCCGAACTCGCGCGGCCCGAGGACGAGCTCTGGCGGTCGATCGTCTTCCGCTGTGTCGTCGGCTCCCAGGCCTACGGCCTCTCCCACGAAGGCTCGGACGTCGACCGCCGCGGTTTCTACCTGCCGCCGGCCGATCTCCACTGGTCGCTCTTCGGCGTGCCGGAGCAGATCGAGAACGTCGAGACCCAGGAGAGCTACTGGGAGGTCCAGAAGTTCCTCACCATGGCCCTGAAGGCGAACCCGAACGTCATCGAATGCCTCTACAGCCCGCTCGTCGAAACGAGCACGCCCCTCTCCGACGAGCTGATCGCCAACCGCTCGCGCCTCCTCTCCAGGATGATCTATCAGACCTACAACGGCTACGTGCTGTCGCAGTTCAAGAAACTGGAGCAGGACCTGCGGACGAAGGGCGCCTTGAAGTGGAAGCACGCGATGCACCTGATCCGGCTGCTCCTCGCCGGGATCACCGGCATGGAGGAGGGGGAGATCCCGGTCGCGGTCCCGCCGGAGCACCGCGACCTCCTCCTCGCCATCCGGCGGGGGGACCTGCCCTGGTCCGAGGTCGACGCCCTGCGCCTCGACCTCCACCGCCGGTTCGACCGGGCCCACGAGTCGACCCGGCTGCCCGAACATCCGGACTACATCTGGGCCAACGCCTGGCTCCTGCGGGCGCGGCGGAGCGCTTTGTGACAGCGGCGGAGCGCTGGACCCCAGACCCTCAGATGGTCTCCGAGACGACGTCGCTCAAGGAAAGAGGCAGATGAACAGAGGCCCCTCGGGCCGCCAGCTCCCTGCTGGGTACCTGTCCAGGAGAGCCGTCGATGCAGAAGCGTCCGCCCCCCTACCGGCAGATCTACGCCGTCATCTCCCGCATCCCGCGCGGGCGGGTGGCGACCTACGGGCAGGTGGCGGCCCTCGCCGGTCTCCCCGGCCATGCGCGGCAGGTCGGCACGGCGCTCGGCAGCCTGCCCGACGGCTCGCCGGTCCCCTGGCAACGGGTCGTCAACGCGCGCGGCGCGGTGAGCCCGCGCGGCGGCCTGGGGATCGAGGAGGGATTCCAGCGCCACCTCCTCGAAGAGGAGGGGATCACCTTCGACGGGCGGGGCCGGATCGACCTCGACCGCTTCGGCTGGGATCCCCTCGAAGAGCCCCCGCGGGCGCGCCGGGGACGTTCCCCGCGGAGACGCCCCGACCGGTCGCGGTGAAGGAAAGGTGCTCGGTACCTGACTTGCATACGAGCTGAGAGAAGGGAGAGGAGCAGGGAATGTAAAGATATCGAGAACCGCCAAACCTCCAGACTCCCTTAAGGATCGCGGATGCGCGGCGGTTCGAAGGGCCCACCCATGCAGTACCCACGGTGCAGTCAGGCGGCCATCCTGCGAAGAATTTTCACCCTGCTTCTCGTCCTCATTGCATTCCTCGTCACGGCGAGACCCACTTTCGCAGGCAGCACGTACTATCTCGCGACCACCGGCTCCGACTCGAGCGCGGGGACGGCCGCCGCACCCTGGCAGACGTTCGCCAGGTCGGCTCCCGGAATGCAAGCCGGTACGGACTACGCGACCGGCCCCGTGGTCTCGATCACCGTCGACACTGCGACCGGAATCTGGCGCAGCTTCGACGTCACCGCGATCGTCCAGGGCTGGATCGACGGAGCGTCCCCCAACAACGGCTTCGTCCTCCGCTCTCCTACGAGGGGGGTCAAGCCGCTCTTCTACAGCTCCGGATATGCCTCCAATCCCGCGCTGCGGCCGAAGCTGACGGTCACCTATTAGGCAGGCACCAGGAGGCCGTCCCCCTCCCCGAGGGCGGGTGGGTCCTCCGCTCGCGGCAGGCGCTCGCGCCCTACCCGCGGAGCCTGGGCGAGCACCTCCTCCGCTCGCCGGCCCACGCCCCCGCAGGAGAGGTAGAAAGGCTGGGCCTCAAGGTCCTTCGCGCCTCAGCTCCGCGAGTCTTTCGAAGTGGGCATCATGATGGATGAGACCGAGCCCATGGTGCTCCGCACAGGCGGCGATCAGGAGATCGGTAGCCGGCACGGTAACGCCCTTGCCACGAGCGGCCCGTGCCAGCTCGCAGGCGAGGTCCCAGACCTCGGAGGTGGTGGGAACGCTCTCGAGCTGCTTCTCCAACTCGCGCAGCAGACGGTGGTCGCCAGCGCCTCGGGCGCCGTTCCACAGCTCGACCCGCACCAGATCACAGAGGACGGCACGGTCGTCGGCAGTGAGGTCGCCGACCCGGGCCCGGATCGCCGGTTCGCCGTTCGGCCGGAGCGTTTCGATCCAGGCTGACGTGTCGATGAGGAACCTCTCGCTTCCGCTCAAGGCTCCTCCCGCATCTGCCGCAGCTCCTCTTGGGTCATGAAACCATCGAGGGTCCCGAACTTCTCTGCCAGCTTCTGCAGTCGCCGCCGGCGGTTGAACTCGGTCAGAGCGATGACCACGGCCTCCCGCTTGGTCTTCGCACCGGTGTGCCGGATCGCCTCCTCTAACGCCTCTTCCGGAAGGTCGACAGTCGTCTTCATGCGGCTATCATCCGTGATTCTAGAATCCAAATCAAGGAAATTTGGAATCCATCCCCATCGTGCCAGATCGGCCGCCGAGCGGCCGCACCAAGAGGCCGGCTGTGCCAGAATCGGCCCCCATGGCGAAAGCGCCCGTCAAGCCCCTCCCCCTCGCCCCGGTCGATGTCGAGGCCGTCCCCCTCCCCGAGGGCGGGTGGGTCCTCCGCTCGCGGCAGGCGCTCGCGCCCTACCCGCGGAGCCTGGGCGAGCACCTCCTCCGCTGGGCCCGGGAGGCGCCCGACCGCACCTTCCTCGCCGAGCGACCCGCCGGGAACCCGGAGGGCGACTGGCGCCGGGTCTCCTACGGGGCGGCCCGCGAAGCCGTCTTCGCGATCGCGAGCGCCCTCCTCGCCCGCGGCCTCGGCCCGGAGCGCCCGGTCGCGGTCCTCTCCGACAACGGCGTCGACCACGCCCTCCTCCAGCTCGGCGCCCTGCACGTGGGGATCCCCGTGGCGCCGATCTCGCCCGCCTACTCCCTCCTCTCCCGCGACCATGCCCAGCTGCGCTACCTCCTCGCCCTCACCCGGCCCGGCCTGGTCTATGCCGCCGACGGCGCCCGGTTCGCGGCGGCCCTGGCCCTCGTCCCCGGCGAGGTCGAGATCGCGGTCAGCGCCGCCCCGCCCCCCGGCCGCCCGGCGACTCTCTTCTCCGCCCTCCTCGAAGCCCCGCCGCACCCGGAGGTCGAGGCGCGCTTCCGCGAGGTCGGCCCCGACACGGTCGCCAAGATCCTCTTCACCTCGGGCTCGACGGGGAAGCCCAAGGGGGTGATCAACACCCAGCGCATGCTCTGCTCCAACCAGCAGGCGATCGCCCAGGGGTGGCCCTTCCTCGAGGAACGGCCGCCGGTCGTCGTCGACTGGCTGCCCTGGAGCCACACCTTCGGGGCGAACCACAACTTCAACCTGGTCCTCCGAAACGGCGGCACGCTGTATATCGACGGCGGGAAACCTGCCCCCGGCCTTTTCGAGACGACGGTCCAGAACCTGCGGGAGGTGCCCTCGACCCTCCACTTCAACGTCCCGCGCGGTTTCGACATGCTGGTCCCCCGGCTCGAACGGGACGGCGCCCTCCGGGAAACCTTCTTCCGCGAGTTGGACGCGATCTTCTATGCCGCGGCCGCCCTCCCCCAGCACCTGTGGGAGAAGCTCGAGCGGCTGTCGATCGAGGCCACCGGCCGGCTCGTCCCGATGCTCTCGGCCTGGGGCTCGACCGAGACCGCGCCCTGCGCCACCCAGGTCCACTTCCGGATCGAGCGGGCGGGCGTCATCGGCCTGCCGCTCCCCGGCACGGAGATCAAGCTGGCGCCGGTCGCCCCGGCGACCTCCGGCAAGCTCGAGCTCCGGGTCAAGGGCCCGAACGTCACCCCGGGCTACTTCCGGCAACCCGAGCTGGGGAGCGAGCTCCTCGACGAGGAAGGGTTCCTCCGGATGGGCGACGCCGGCCGGCTCGCCGACCCGGACGACCCGGCCGCCGGGATCGTCTTCGACGGCCGGCTGGGCGAGAACTTCAAGCTCACCTCGGGGAGCTGGGTGCACGTCGGAGAGCTCCGCACCGAGCTGGTCGCGGCCGGCGCGCCGGTCGTCCAGGACCTCGTGCTGACCGCCCCGAACCGGGAGGAGATCGGGCTCCTCGTCTTCCCCAACCCGGCCGGCTGCCGCGCCCTCTGCCCGGACCTCCCGGCAGAGGCGCCGCTCGCCGACCTCCTCCGCCAGCCCGAGGTGAAAAGCGCCCTTTCAGCGTGCCTCGCCGCCCACAACGCCCAGAACCCCGCGAGCAGCCGGCGGGTCGGGCGCGCCCTCTTCCTCGCCGAGCCGCCGTCGATCGACGCCGGCGAGATCACCGACAAGGGATACATCAACCAGCGTGCCGTGCTCGAGCGCCGCGCCGCCCTGGTCGAGCGGCTCTACGGCGCGGCCGGCGACCCGGAGATCCTCTTCCCGGATTGACGACATGGAGGTGGGCGCGGAACCGACCGGGCTGCGCAAGTGGGGGAGCCTCCTCGTCCTCTCGCTCGCTCTCGCCATCATCATCATCGACACGACGCTCCTGAACGTCTCGCTCGAGACCCTCATCCGCGAGCTGCACACGACTCTCCAGAGCCTCCAGTGGGTGATCTCCGCCTACTCGCTGACCCTCGCCGCGCTGACCGTCACCGGCGGGCGTCTGGGCGACATCTTCGGCCGCAAGCGGATGTTCATGCTCGGCGCCTTCCTCTTCGCCGCCGGCTCGTTCCTCGCCTCGATCAGCCGCTCGGTGCCGACTCTCATCGTCGGCGAATCGATCGTCGAGGGGATCGGCGCGGCGCTGATGATGCCCGCCACCGCCTCGCTCCTGGTGGCGAAGTACCGCGGCCACGACCGCGCCTTGGCCTTCGGCATCTGGGGGGGCGTCGCCGCCGCGGCCGCCGCGGTCGGACCGATCCTCGGCGGGTTTCTCACCACTCACTTCAGCTGGCGCTGGGGCTTCCGGATCAACGTCTTCGTCGTCGCCCTCCTCCTCCTCGGCGCGTCGGTCCTCGACGACGAGCCCTCGCCCGGCCGGAAGACGATCGACGGGGTAGGCGTCCTCCTCTCCGCCCTGGGGCTCTTCGCCGTCGTCTTCGGGATCATCGAGGCCTCCTCCTACGGCTGGGTGCGGGCCTTGAAACCCTTCGTCGCGGCCGGCCGGGAGATCCCCCTGGGCGGCCTCTCGATCGCGCCGTTCGCAATTTTTTCGGGCCTCGCGATCCTCGCCCTCTTCGCGCTCTGGGAGCGGCGGGTCGAACGGCTCGGCGGCATGCCGATCGTCTCGCCGCACATCTTCCGGAACCGGAGCTTCGTCGCCGGAGCGTCGGTCGTCGGGGTGATGATGCTCGGCCAGAACGGGATGATCTTCTCGCTCCCCGTCTATCTCCAGTCGGTTCGCAAGCTCGACGCCTTCCACACCGGCCTGATGCTCCTGCCGATGTCGATCCTGCTCTTCGTCGTCTCGCCGACCGCCGCGGTGCTCTCCCGGAAGATCCCCGCCCGGCGTCTCGTCCAGGCGGGGCTCGCGGTCAACGTCGTCGCCCTCCTTCTCCTGCGCCAGGCGCTCGGCGTCGACACTCCCCTGGCCGCGCTCGTCCCCGGCCTCGCCCTCTACGGGGTGGGCGTGGGGCTCGTGCAGTCGCAGATCAACAATCTCACCCTCTCCTCCGTGCCGGTCGCCGAGGCGGGCGAGGCGTCGGGGGTGACCAACACGTTCCGCCAGGTCGGCCTGTCGCTCGGCGCGGCGATCATCGGCTCGGTCCTCCTGACCGCGATCGTCGTCGACCTCCAAGGGGCGGTCGGGGCGAGCCGGCAGATCCCTCTCCCGGCCAAGCCGGGGATCGACGCCCAGCTCCGCGAGCAGGCCTCGAACCTCGCCTTCGGCGCCGGCGGCCTGTTCGATCGCCTGCCGCCGGCCGCCCGCGCCGAGATGACCGCCGCCCGGAGCGCCGCGACGGTCGACGGCAATAAGAAGGCCCTCCTCTACGGCGCCGGTTTCCTCCTCGTGGGCCTCCTCGTCTCCACCCGGCTCCCTCGGCGGGCGGGGGAGGTCGCTCGACCGGCACCGCCCGCCGAGAGCGGCGGACGGAGTTGAACTGGACCGGGCCCTGGCCCGCTACCCTCAAGCCTTGGTAGCGGATAAGATCTCGGAGTTATACGCTGCCTCTTCGCCTCAGCGTATAACTTTTATCGAGGATCGCCTCTTGCCCCTCGCGGGAGAGAAAGGAGACCCGTTGCGAGCTGCCAACTTCATGGATTCAATGAAGCGGGCGCTTCGAGCCGGCGACGCCTCGATGGAGCAGGGCAGATATCACGAGGCCATCGAGACCTACCAGCGGATCGTCGACCTCTATCGGGTGATGGAGGAGAGCCAGAAACCGGAAACTCCCGGCGGTCCCACGCAGGTGCCCCTGGGCTTGAGATTGATCGTCCTCAATCGCGACCGCATCGTCCCACTGGATCGGCTCGCCGCGGCGCACTTGGGACTGGGCGATCGCGCTTCCGCCCTCCTCTGTCTACGGGAAGTCGTCGCGTGCCTGGAGAAGGCGATCCAGCTGGCCGGCGCAGAGACTCGCGTGGATCTCGAGCGGGACCTCGCGAAAGCTCGCGAAAAGCTGTCGCACGTGGAGTTCCCGCTAACGAGCTCGGCTGCGACCGCAGAAAATTTCTGGGTCGCATACCGCGGGCGAGACACGGGACAGCAGATCCGTGTCTACCCCGAAGCGAATCAGGTCAGCGCCGAACGTCTCCGCCTGCTCCTCTCGAGCGCGGCGCAGCACCAGGGCGGCCAGGTGAGCCAGGTCTTCGAAGCGGAGTCGCAAGCCGAGGCCGAGCGAATGGCGCCCTTCCAATTCGTTTGACCACAACCGGCGATGCATTGGGAATCCTACGAAGCGCTCGTCGAGAACGTCTGCCGGGAGCTGGCGCGAGCGCAGGGAATCAAGGTCTACCCCAAGCGACAATACACTTCCAAGTCCGGTCGCCCCATTGAAGTCGACGTCTCGTTCGAGCTCGAGGCCCTGGGATCGCGAATCTTCGGTATTGTTGAATGCAAGCACTACTCTCGCAAGGTGGAGGCCACCGAGGTCATGATCCTTGCCAAAACGAAAGAGCAGCTCGGTGCCCATAAGGGCATCCTGGTCTCGACGGTGGGCTTCCAGTCCGGGGCCATCGCAGAGGCAATCCAGGAGGGCATCGCGCTCGCCACATTGCAGCCGGAGGTAGAAGGCGCGTCCCTCGACTATGTCCTCCGCGCCGATCGGCGAGACTCCGCCTCGTCACTACGGGGGCTCGTCAGGCTGCCGTCGGCCACCGGGGTCGAGTTCCCCTTTTCTTCAGGGGCTGAATTGATCTCTCTCATCCGCCAGTTCGAAGCTTTCCCCAGGAGATCCGGGCTGTAGCTGGATCGAAAGATGTCGGAAGAGGATGATCTCAGAGGTCGCTCGCTGGTCGCCGAGGCCTACTATAGGCGTTCGCAACAGATCCGTTTCCTGGACGAGGCGATCTCGACCCTGCGCGTGCTGGTAGAGGGCGAGGAGGTCGCCTCGGAACGCGGCGAGGACCTGAACCGGTTGGGCGGACTGCTCTGGGAACGTTTCGAGAGAGTGGGTGAGCTCACTGATCTCGATCGATGTATCGAGACGATGCGCCACCTCCTGGAGGTCACCCCACCTGCCTCCGAGCTCTATCCCAGCTTCCTCCAGAACCTGGGGCTCGCACTGGAGACGCGCTTTCGCAGGATCCTCCGCGCGGAAGACATCGATGAATCGGTCCTTCGCCACCGGGAGGCCATCGAGCTTGGCAGCCGGCGCGGCCAGATCAAGCTCATGTGGGCCAACAATCTGGCCAACGCCTTGCGCCTCCGCGCTCATTTCAGCGACCAGATCGCGGATCTTCAGGAAGCGATCCAGCTGCATGAAAGCGTCGTGGCTCAGACACCGTCCTACTCGCCTGACTATCCGGCTCACGCGGCCAACCTCGGGAGCGACCTCCTCGACCTCTACTCGTGGCCGTCCGGCAACAGAGATCCGAGCCTTCTGGAGACTGCGCGCGGGCTGCTGCAAATGGCGGTCTCGCGGTCGGCAGGAGAACCCGCTGACCACGCACGGTTCCAGGCTCTCCTCGCCAATGCCCTCCAAGAGACGGCGCTGATTTCAAGGCCGAACGACGAGTTTGCCGAGAGCGTGACCGCCTCGTATCGGGCCGCGGTGTTGGCCGGTAAGGCGGCTCACCCGGAGACGGCGATGAGAAGCGCGATGAACTGGGGAAACTGGGCCTTCGCGCATCGCCATTGGCAGCAGGCGGCGGGCGCGTTCCGGGATGCTCTGGAGATCGCCGGTAACCTGCTCGCGCAGGAAGCAGACCGAGAACGCAAGCAGGCCTGGCTGCGAGAGGCCCAAGGGAGCGGGGAGAGGGCGGCGTATGCTCTCACGGAGCTCGGCCGGCCCGAGGAGGCGGTCATGATCCTGGAGCGCTCGCGCGCCCGGATCCTCGCCGAATCTCTGGCGAGAAAAGCGGGGGCTCTGCCGCGAGTCGGTCCACTCCCGACTCTCGAAGACGTTGCGGGCGCCGCGGCCGGAGGAGCGATCCTTTATCTCTGCTCCACCTTCCATGGAGGAGTGGCCCTGGTGGTGCAGCCGGGCAGAGAGGCCCGCGTCACACCGTGCTCCTTGCCGAAGCTGACGGAGAGTTTTCTCGAAAGTCACCTGCGGTATTACTTTGGCGCCTATTCCATCGGGCGGGGTCGAACCGAGGTCTGGTTGCAGGCTCTGGACGACGTGACTCGCAAGTTGTGGCCTGCGGTCTTCGAGCCGCTCGCGAGTACGATCGAATCTGCATCGCATGCCGTCCTTATTCCGGTGGGCCGGGTCGCCCTTCTCCCCCTTCATGCGGCATGGACAGAGAATCCTGGACAGAGGTCAGGACGCACCTATGCCCTCGATCGATTCTCGCTCAGCGATGCACCGAACGCACAGACCCTCTTGGCGCTCTCCGAGCCGGAGCTCGACCAGGCGACCCACCTGCTGGCAGTCGCCGATCCCTCCCTGCCTGGCGCGGTGCCAGAAGCCCGATCGATCTCCCTGACGTTTCCGCACTCCACGCTTTTGGTCGGTGAACACGCCTCGAGATCCCGTGTCCTCGCGGAATTGACCGAGCACCATGTCCTCCATTTCGCCTCTCACGCGAGAGCCAATCTCTTCGAGCCCTCACGCAGCGCGGTATTGCTGCCGGATGGCAGCTCCCTCCAACTGTCGGAACTTCAGGACATCCCTCTAGGAAAAGCTCGGTTGGTCGTTCTCGCCGCGTGCGAAACCGGAGTCCAAGGCCTGGGTCTACCTGACGAGGTGCTCAATCTGCCTATGGGATTTTTGGCGATGGGAATCCCTTGTGTGGTGGAATCTCGGTGGGCGGTCGAAGACCGCTCGACGGCACTCCTCATGATTCATTTCTATCATCTTTGGCGCCACGAGGGGGTATCTCCCACCCAGGCTCTGCGGCAGGCGCAACGGTGGTTGCGCGATTCCACGCGGGAGGAGAAGCTCCAATTCGTGAGGTCCTCTCCCGAAGGATCGCTCGATACAGACGACCGCAAGTCTTTCATCCATCATCTCGCTGAGGGCTCGAAGGATCAGGCCGACTACAGCCATCCCTTCCACTGGGCAGGTTTCCACTGGACAGGCCGAGTCTCCGGGCTCCGTTGACCAGCACCGCCTTGCCGATCTCGGCGTCTGTCCCGAGATCAAGGAAGGATCCGCAAGAGAAGCCGTCCTTGAAGGATCTCCTCCTCGCCATGCCCGAGGTCGGCGAGGATGCCGACTTCGCACGTTCCTCTGACCGCGGGCGTGACGTCGACCTGTGAGCTACCTCCTCGACGCCAACATCGTGTCCGAGCTGCGCAAGGGTCGACGTTGCGACCGACGGGTGTCCTGTGCCTGAACCCCTTTCGCGCTAAGCCTTCGTGACCGCCTGCCGTGCTGGACGGACCCGAGTCTCCGGGCTCAATCGACCAGCACCGCGCTCCGCCATCGCCGCACGGAGTTGACCAACCAGAGCCCTTCCGCGCGCCGCAGGTCGTCCGGCAGGAGCACCCGCTCGCGGATCTCTCCCCTCTCGAGCAGCAGGGCCCGGAAGACCCCGGGGAGGAGTCCCGAGGAGAGCGGCGGGGTGAAGCGCTCGCCGCCGATCTGGACGACCAGGTTGGCGATCGTCGACTCGGTGACCTCGCCGCGCTCGTTGATGAGCAGCACGTCGCCGCAGTCCGGGCGCGCCGCGGCCCGGCGCTCGTAGATCTCCCTCTGTGTGGTCTTGTGGTAGAGGAGCGGCTCGCGACTGTCGACCGGCTCGCCGGCGAACCCTATCCGGACGGGGGACTCTCCGGCGGCCGGCAGCGGCTGCGTCTCGACCGAGACGGCGCCGTCGCGGGCGAGGAGGAGCCGGACGCGCCGGGGGCCCGCGGCCGGTGCCGCCGGCGTCACCGCCTGCTCCAGCCGGCGCTCGATCTCCTCCCGGTCGCAGGGGAAGCCGAAATAGCGGGCCGACTGCCCCAGGCGGTCGAGGTGCGGATCGAGCAGGAAGAAGCCGCCGTCCGGCTCCCAGAGGAGGGTCTCGAGCAGGTGGAAGTCGTGCGGCAGACGGCGGGTGAACTCAGCCTTCGCCAGGCACTCGCGGTACTCGGCGGCGGGGTCCGAGTCGTAGGTGACGCCGCTCCCCACCCCAAGCTCCGCCGTCCCCCGAAGCCGATCGATCACCAGGGTGCGGATGGCGACGTTGAACACCGCCTCGCCGGGGGCCGCGAAGCCGACCGCGCCGGTATAGACGCCGCGGGGCGCGCCCTCGAGCTCGGCGAGGATCTGTGAGGTGCGGATCTTCGGCGCTCCGGTCACCGAGCCCGAGGGGAAGAGGGCGACGAAAAGGTCGGTCAGGCGGGTGCCGGGGCGGGCGCGGGCGCTTATCGTCGAGGTCAGCTGGTGCACCGTCTCGTAGCGCTCGACCGCGAAGAGCCGCGGCACCTCGACGCTCCCCGGCTCCGCCACCCGGCCGGCGTCGCTCCGCAGGAGGTCGACGATCATCACGTTCTCCGCCCGGTCCTTCTCCGCTGCGGCGAGCTCGGCGGCGAGCGCCTCGTCCTCGGCCGGCCAGCGCCCGCGAGGGCGGGTGCCCTTCATCGGCCGCAGCTCGAGCGCGTCGCCCTGCCAGCGGAAGAAGAGCTCGGGAGAGAGGGAGAGGATGCTCGCGTCGCCGAAGCGCAGGTGGGCAGAGTAGGCGGCCCCCTGCGCCAGGGCGAGCCGGGCATAGAGCGCCGCGTCGTCGCCCGAAAACGGCGCCCGCAGGCGGAAGGTGTAATTGACCTGGTAGGTGTCGCCCGCGGCGATCTGCTCCCGGATGCTGCGGATCGCCCCGGCATAGGCCTCCTCGGTCACGGAGGAGGTCCAGGGGCCGAGGGAAAAGGCGCCGCCCGCCTGCGCCCCCGACGGGGGGCGCCCGGGGCGCCGCTCCCGGAAGAGGCCGAAACGCAGGAGCGGGAGGGCGCCGTCCGACGGTTGGGTGACGAGAGCGGGATCGAACGCGGGCGCCGCCTCGTAGGAAAGATACCCGGCGGCGTGGAGCCCCCGCTCCACTGCCGCCTCGACCGCGGCCAGAGCGGGGAAGACCTCCGCCAGGGTCCACGCCTCGACCACGGCGTCCAGCCGCTCGAAGACGAACGAGCGGCCCTCGCCGTGGGCGCCCAGGGCATCGAAGCGGGCCAGTTCGGTCGGCGGAGGCGGTTCGTGGTCGGGCACGTTATGCCATAGGTTTACCACGGCTCGCTCGCCCCGGAAACGGCGAGCGTCCCCAATGCGGTGCCGGGAACGCTCCCGATCCTACGCTCGGGCAGCCATTTGGTTCAGACTCCCAGCGAGAGCTTGACAATATAGAAATTAGTAAATATGCTTGCATAGTCTTAAGGATAGACCTCTCTAATGCCTATAGGCGACAACCCTGGGGAACGTCATGAAAACTGCACGACTCTCTGACCATATCCGCTCTCTTCGGCAGGTCCGTGTCGTCCTCTACCTCGGCCTTTTCCTCCTGGCGGCCCTGCCGGGCATCACAGCCGGGCAGACGGGTCCCGCCGCCATCGGCCAGTGGGGGCCTCTCCAAACCTTGAGCACCGTTCCTGTGCACATCAGCGTACTGCCGGATGGCCGGCTCCTCTACTGGGGTCGCGACAAGAACCCCGCCGATCAGTGGGACATTGGCGGCTCGAGCATGACCTACACGTGGGACCCGGCGACCGGAGCCACGCTGACGATCCCCAACACCACCACCAACCTCTTCTGCTCGGGCCACTCGTTCCTGCCGGACGGTCGGCTGCTCGTCTCGGGCGGGCACGCCCGGTACGAGCCGGCGCCTGATATTGAAGGTATCGGCGAAGACGACGTGAACATCTTCGACTACCGCACGAACTCTTGGCTACGGCTTCCCACTCGCCTGCCGAAGGGCCGCTGGTATCCTTCGAACGTGACGCTCGGCACCGGCGAGACAGTTTTCGTTTCTGGGTACAACTGGGACGGCTCCACGTATCAGACTTTGCCGGACGGGCGGGTCGTGCCGCAACTCGACCTTACAAGAGTGCCCGACATGCTGACGCTCTCCGGTTACATCCGGCCCTTCACCGCCAGCTCCTCGATCCAGGTCTACCCGTACCTTCATCTCAATCCGAGCGGCAAAGTTTTCGTCGCCGGCCCGGGCCCGCTGCCGGCAGGCCAGAGCCTGTTTTTCGACCCGCTCGCGAATGGCGGGGTGTTCTCCAACGGGGCTTCCATCTTTTCTGACCACTTCAACGGCACGGCTGTTACCTTCGACGGGGCGGCCGGTAAAGTCCTGATGGCCGGGGGGAGGCAGTACGCCTCTGGGTCCATCCTCAACAGCGCCGAGATCATCACTCCTTCCGGCACTTCGTCGACTTGGCAAGCCACATCCTCGCTGATCATCAAGCGGAAATATCACAACTCCACCGTCCTGCCGGACGGCAAGGTTCTCGTGACCGGCGGCACACAGTGCGCGGGAACCAACCAGATCGACTGTCCGGACGGTCCAGCCTGGCAACCCGAGCTGTGGAATCCTCAGACCGGGAGCTGGACGCTGATGGCAGCGAGCCCTGCCCGCCCCGGGTACCCCTCCGGAATCCCGCGCGTCTACCACTCGGTAGGACTGCTGCTGCCCGATGCGCGCGTGCTCGTCGGCGGCGGCGGTCTGCCGGCAGCCGGAGGCGAAGTGGCCAACGGCGAGACCTGCATCGACGGAACGGCGGCCAGCACCAGTCTGAACTGCCGCACTTTTGGCCACAAGGATTTCGAGATCTTCTCGCCGCCCTACCTGTTCAACGCGGACGGGAGCCCGGCGACGCAGCCCGTCATTGCTTCGGCTCCTACGAGCGTCTCTTACGGTCAGACGTTCTCGATCGGGGTGGCCAACCCTGGCAGCATCACGAAAGTGAGCCTCGTGCGGCTCCCGTCGGTGACCCATGGCCTCAACCAGGACCAGCGGATCAACTTCATGGTTCCCACGGTGAGCGGCTCCTCCTCGGTGAACGTCACGGCGCCCGCGCTGGCGAACACGTGCCCGCCTGGGTACTACATGCTCTTCGTCCTCAACTCGAATGGGGTGCCTTCGAAAGCCAAGATCGTCAAGGTGCTGCAAGATGACGGCTACCTCGACGGGGTTGATTGCAATCAGATCTGGGGCTGGGCGTGGGATCGAAACAATCCCAACACTCCCGTCAACGTCGACATTTATGACGGCCCCACCTTGATTGCCACCGTCGCTGCGAACCTGTTCCGCCAGGATCTGGCCAACGCGGGCAAAGGGAACGGATTTCACTCTTTCAACTTCCCCGTCCCGGCCTCCATGAGAGACGGGAAGGCGCATCAGATCAGTGTGAACTTCGCGGGCAGCAGCAACAACCTCGGCTCGAGCCCGCGCTCGAGGATTTGTGACGTTTCGCTCTTCCCGCCGCCGTTGGGAACCGTGACCACGGTCAGCGCCGGAGGCAGCACGTGGGAGCAGGCGACACGGTTCACTTCCTATGTGACCGGCAACATCACGCATATCCGCTACTACAAGGTGAGCGGCGAGACGGGCAGCCACGTGGGCCGCATCTGGAACGACACGGGCACGCAGCTGGCGCAGGCGCCATTCCTCAACGAGACGGCCTCCGGCTGGCAGGAGGCGGCATTGTCAACGCCGCTGCAGATCGCCGCCGGATCCACCTACAGGGTTTCCTATAACGTCAACCTGTTTGGCGCCAAAATCGTGAGCGGGTTGAGCGCCCCGGCGGCGAACTGGCCGCTGACGGCGTTGAGCGGCGTGTACTCGACCCCTTCGGGGACGTTCCCGAACACCGGCAGCGTCAGCAACTTCCTGGCCGACTTCCGGTTCACCGTCCCCTAGAGGAGGATCCGGAAGTGCTCCGAATTCAGATCTCAACCTGCGCGCGCAGCGCGGTCGCGGCGTACGTGCTTCTTCTCTGTGCCCTGTCGCCGGAACGAGCGACGGCTCAGCAACAGGCGCGCGAGCGCTCCGCCGCCCGGCCGAGCGCGACGAGCGAGGGGAAGCCGGGGGTCATCACCGTGGGGGTCGCAAGGTTTGAAATCCCGGACCTCGAGGTGCTGGATCAGGACGGCCGGAAAGTGCGGTTCTACTCCGACCTGATCAAGGGCAAAGTGGTGGTGGTGAGCGTATTCTTCACCGATTGCTCGTTCCTCTGCCCGATGCAGGGCCGCGCGCTCGCCGAGTTGCAGGCGGGGCTCGCGGGTAGGTTGGGGAAGGATGTCTTTTTCGTCTCGATCAGCAGAGACCCGAAGACCGACTCTCCGGAACGCCTCAAACGTTGGGGCGCAGGCTTCGGCGTCGGCCACGGCTGGACCCTCGTGACCGGCACGGAGGACGTCATGCAGAAGCTGGTGGCGGACTTTACCGGCGATCGCCTCGGCCCCCGAACGCACGAAGCGATCCTTCTCATTGGCAACGACCGGACTGGCTTTTGGACGGAGGCCGGAGGTTTCTTCACCACTGCGGAGCTCGTCGCGACCATCGACCGGGTCGCCGGCTCGGTGGGCACAGAGAGGTGAAGGACCGGCCGAGCCGCACCGTGCACCACCGCCTCTCCCCCTGCCATGTCCCCGGCCTCGCCGGGAGGTCCTCTGTGGCACCTGTGCCCGCGACCTGAAGGGGCCACCCTTCGCGCTCACCCTGGAGACGCCGGAAGCGCGGCCGTAGAATGGCAGGAGAAGCGCCGACGCGGCCCCCGGGCGTCCCCCCCTTGGCCGCTTTCCTCATCCGGTTGATAAGATAGACGTTCCGTCGGTTGATCGGATAGACGTTCCGTCAAGGAACGCCAGGGAGGGTCCGGCCCAGCCGGCCCCCGAACGAGGAGGGGTGCGCACCATGCACGTCGGCATCGATCTCGGAACCACCAACTCGGTCCTCGCGACCTTCGACGGGACGACCGTCGCCGTCGTCCCCAACGCCCTGGGCGAGAACCTGACCCCGTCGGTCGTGCGGATCGACGGCCGCGGCACCCTCTCGGTCGGGCGCCGCGCCTACCGGGCGCTCGAGACCGACCCGGGGAACACGCGGGGCGAGTTCAAGCGCCTCATGGGGACCGAGGAGCGGATCGCCTTCGAGGCCGCGGGCAAGAGCTTCCTCCCCGAGGAGCTCTCCGCCCAGGTGCTCCGCTCCCTCCTGGGCGACGCCGAGACCGCCCTGGGCTTCCGGCCGGCCAAGGCGGTGATCTCCACCCCGGCCCTCTTCGAGCTGCCGCAGAACCACGCCACCATGCGGGCCGGCAAGCTCGCCGGCCTCGCCGAGGTGGCCCTCCTCCAGGAGCCGATCGCGAGCGCCATCGCCGCCGGCTGGGCCGCCGACTCGGAGGGGCTCTGGCTGGTCTTCGACCTGGGCGGCGGCACCCTCGACGTCTCGCTTCTGGAAACCCGCGACGGGTGGCTCCGGGTCGTCGACCACGGCGGCGACAACTTCCTGGGCGGCAAGGACTTCGACAACGCCTTAACCGACTGGGCCGCGGCGCGCCTGGCGGAGGCGCACGGCCTCCCCCCCTTCTCCCGCGCCGAGCGGGCCCACCGCCGCCCCCTGGCGAAGCTCAAGGCGGCCTCTGAGCAGGCCAAGATCGACCTCTCCCGGGCCGACCGCGCGACCATCGCCTGCGCCGAGTGGACGGCCGGGCCGGACGGCGAGCCGATCGACGCCGACCTCCCCGTCTCCCGCGGCGAGCTCGAGGCGCTGACCGCTCCCCTCCTCGAGCGCAGCCTGGGCGTCTGCCTCGGGGTGCTCGAGAAGAACCGGCTGTCCCCCGACGCCGTGGGGCGGGTCGTCTTCGTCGGCGGGCCGACCCTGATGCCGGCCGTCCGGGCGCGGATCGGCGGCGCCTTCGGCGGCCGGGTGGCCGAGGGGATCGACCCGATGACCATCGTGGCCCGGGGCGCCGCCCTCTACGCCGCCACCGCCGGCCTCGACGCCCGACCGGCCGCGCTGTCTGGAGGGGTCGGCGGGTCCTCGAAAGAGGGACTCGCGGTGCGGCTCGAGCACCCGGCGGTCACCGCCGACACGGCCCCCTTCGTCGTCGGCCGGTTCCTGCCCCGGCCGGGGGAGGCCCTGCCTCTGCGCGCCCGCCTGGAGCGCCTGGACGGCGGCTTCGCCACCCCGGAGGTCGAGGTCACCGCGGAGGGGAGCTTCGTCGCCCAGCTTGAGCTCGTCCGCCAGCAGCAGAACCGCTTCCGGCTGACCGCGCTCGGCGAATCCGGGGAGATCCCCCTCCAGGTCTCGGAGCTCGCGATCGTCCACGGGGTCTCGATCGCCGACCCGCCGCTCGCCCGGAGCGTCGGCGTCGCCCGCTCGAACGACACCGTCCACGTCTATTTCGAGAAGGGAACGCCGCTCCCCGCCCGGCGCACCGAGGTCCACCGGACGGCCTGGCGGGTGGCTCCCGGGAGCGGCGAGGAGGTGCTGTCGATCCCGGTGGTGCAGGGGGAGTTCCGGAGCGCGCACCTGAACCGGCTGATCGGACGCCTCGCCATCCCCGGAGCGGGCCTCCAACGCGACCTGCCGGCCGGCTCCCGGGTCGAGGTCACCCTGGAGCTCGACCGCTCGGGGCAGCTCGCGGCGCGCGCCCTCCTCCCCGAGATCGGCCAGACCTTCGAGGAGGTCGTCCACGTGCTCGTCCCCCAGGCCTCGGTCGAGGTGCTGGGCAAAGAGCTCGCGACCGCCGACGAGCGGGTGGCCGACCTGCGCCGGCGCGGCTTCGTCGCCAACCAGCCGGCCCTGGTGCGGGCCCTCGCCGGCGCCTCCGCCGTCCTCGCCGAGGCGCGCGCCGGTCTCGAGGCGGCGCGCGGCGGCGACGCGGACGCCGCGGCGCGGGTGCACCGCCTCCTCCTCGACCTCAACGGCCAGCTCGAGGGGGTCGAAGGAGACCTCGCCTGGCCGGAGCTCATGGAGCGGGCCGACCAGCGGATCTCGTCGGCCTTCTACTGGATCCCGAGCTTCGGCACCGCCGCCGAGCAGCAGCTCTTCGACCAGGCCTTGACCGCGCTCGCCGCCGCCCGGAAGGCGCGCGACGCCGCCGAGGTCGAGCGCCAGCTCGGGCTGCTCTACGGCCTGATCAGAAGCGCCACCAGCCGCGACCCGGAGTTCCCCTTCCAGGTCTTCGAGTGGTGCGAGAGCCACGCCGCGGAGGCCAACGATCCCAAACGCGCCGCGGCCCTCCTGGCCGAGGGGCGGCAGGCGATCGAGCGGCAGGACGTCCCGGCTCTGCGCGCCGTCCTGCGCAAGCTCGACGACCTCTTCCCCGGCGACGCCGAGGACCGCCGCCTGAGCTTCGGCTCGGGGGTCTGGTGAAACGCCGGCCGAGCCCGGGCGCCGAGAACGCCCTGGCGCGCCATCTCGGGAACCCCTTCCTGGTCCTGGAGCTCTCTCCCGCGGCGAGCCGCGACGAGCTCGAGCGGCAGGGGGCGAAGCTCCTCTCCCTGCTCGCCGCCGGGGTCTCCGGGGCCGCGACCTATGGGACCCCGCTCGGCCCTCGCGAACGGACGCCGGAAGCGGTTCGCGCGGCCTTGGCCGAGCTCCGCGATCCGCGCAAGCGGACGATTCACGAGTTCTGGGCGCGCGGCTTCGGGGAGCCCGGCAGCGGCTCCCGGGAGGCGTGAGCCGCGATGAGCTATGTCTGGGTCATCCTCCTGCTGCTCCGCATCTTCTGGTCCGTGGCGCAGAAGGACAAGACCGGCTCCGGGTCGAGCGCCGCGCCCAGGGGCTCCCGGTTTGGCGGGGTCAACCTCGGGGTCCTCGTCCTCTACCTCCTGTTCGTCTACCCGTTGGTGCTGACGATGCTGGCCGCGTTGCTGATGGTCAACGCGGACCTCCCCTCCTGGGCGCAGTGGATCGCCGTTCCGGTCGTCCTGGCCGGCGGCCTCTTCGCCGTCACGCTCCTCCCCCACTGGCTGGCCTGGCGGGTCCTCGGCCCCTGGCGCCTGGCACCGCTCGGCCGGCTCTTCCTGGCCGTCGCCCTCTACCGCACGGCGGGGGACCGGGCGGGCGCCCGCGAGCTCCACCGGGCCCGCTTCGGTCGCGATTGGGACCGTTGCCTCCCCCCTGCGAGCCTGTGGACGATCGCCGGTGCGGCGCTCCAGGCCGAGGACGAGGGGGATGCGGAGCGGGCCGACGCCCTGCTCGGCGCCCTCCTCCGGCTGCCGCCGAAGACCCGCCTCCCGCAGCGGGCGATCGCGGTCGCCGCCGAGGGGCTCGCCGGGGCGGCCGCCCAGCGGAGGGACTGGGAGGGCGCGAGCGAGCGGGCGGCGGCGGGCCGGGGGAGGGGGACCCGCTTCCTCCGCCTCGCGGCGGCGCCCCACCTCGGGCAGCCCGTCTCCCGGTCCGCTCTCCTCCTCGCCTGGGCCCTGGCGCCCGGGAGGATCGCGGCGTTCCCGCTCCTCTCGAGCGCCCTCGCGCTGGCGGCGCCGGAGGCGGCGGGAGCGTCCCTCGAGCCGGCGGCCGCCGCGGCGAGCGAGGAGGCGGTGGACCCGGCGGTGCGAGGACCCCACCTCGCCCATCTCCTTCTCCTCTCCCGGGCCGCCGCGGGCCGGCCCGTCGAGACCCGGGAGGTCGAGGCCCTCGCCCGGGCCTGGTCCTCGACCTTGACCGCGACCGCCGCGGCCGAGCTCTTGAAACGCGGTCTCGAGTTGGGGGGCCAGGGGCTGTCCGATCTGCCCGAGAGCATCGGCGGCTCGATCTTCGCCGAGCTCGAGCTCCTCGCCGAGGTCGCGGAGGGGGAGTGGAGCCCCGAGGAGGAAGAGTTCGCCGGGCGGCTCGTCCGGCAGCGGGTCGACCGCGCCTTCGCCGACGTCGAGGAGGAGGTCGCGGCCTTCCACCGGGAGGAGGCGGGACATCCCAGCCGCCAGATGACCTTCCCTTTGAAGGAGCTCGAGCGTTGGCTCGACTTCCGCGCCCGGGTCGAGCAGCTGGAGCGCCTCGGCGGTGAAAGTGCCCTCGCCGCGGCCTGGCACAACGGCCTGCGCACGACCGCCTGCAACTGGCCCGTCTTCCTCTCCCGCCAGCAGGGGGGCGACGCCTACTGGGCCGCCTTCCTCATGCACGGCTGGAGCGCCGACCTCGCCGCCCGGCTGGGGGACGAGGAGATCGCGGCGCTCTCGGCAAAGAACGCGGAAGGAGTGCGGAGGCACCTGCCGTAACCGGCGCTCGCTTCAGCCCGCGAGGAAGCCCACCGCCGCGGGTGCGCACCGCGCTGGAGCGCCGGGGAAGGATGAGGCTATTCACTACCCCGCGCTAGTGACTCCCGCCGCTTTTCGTGCACCTGTCTTATCTTCTGCCGCGCAGAGGAACCTTGGCGTTCAAAGAATGCGATGAGCTCCGCGGCCGACATTTCCTTGGTCTTCTCGTAGAGGTCATCGCGGATTTTCCGTACCAGGTCGACGGCGTCAAAGTCTTTATTCATAGCTCGCTACCTCTTGAGGTGAATGAATCTGTAGGGTCTTATAGCCGAGCTCCAAATTCACGGCGTTGTAGATCCTGATCTTATCTAGTCGTACGATATGCTTGAAATTCCAACTTACCAAGACGTCTACGTTTGCCACCGTTGCCAACGCGATGTGCAGTAAGTCGTTTCGGAACCTTGGCGGTAGAGCCCCATGGCTGGAGTAGACTTCGGCGAGGTTCAACGCCTCTCTCGTGATCTCTAGGAATTCCGGGTCGAGAGTCAAGATCTCCTCGAACTTCGTACGTATCTTTTCGGGTGCCGGTTCGATTTCAGTGGCGAGTACAGAAGATACTACAGGCGCGTAACGTCCTACCTGGAAATCTTGGATGAGCCGATTTGACCATAGGGAAAATTCGGCGTCAAAGCAGCCTCCCAAGACAGAAGTATCGATGTAAACCCGCAGCACCTTCATGGCCCTACGGTACCATGAATGAGTCGGAAGAAGGAGCTAACGCCGAACGCGACGGGGGTCCGCGCCCATCTGCCGTAGCGCAGGTAGCGCGCCCGCGGCGCCGGCGAGGGAAATCCGAGCGCCACCCGAGCAGACGCATCGTGGTCTTGATCACGTCGAGCATGTGCCGGTTTTCCGGCAGTCGGGTCAAGAGTCGCGTCTCCAGGGCTCGTCAGCGGCGCGGAGGGCGGCGAGCTTGTGGCGCCGGTCGCCGTAGAGGTCGGCGTGCCACACGCGCCGGCGCAGACCCTGCCGCTTGACCAGCAGGAGGACAGCCACGCCCTGGCGGATGCCTGGGAAGACGTTCTCGTCGGGTCCTCCGGTCGGGCTCCTCTCGGCCTTCCTGCCGTTGCCGTGGAGATCGAGGACGTAGATCTCCTCGAAGGTCCGCAGGAGCGAGGCGCGCAGCCCTCGAAACGTCGGCGCGTCGAGGCTGTTGTGGGGCACGACGAGAGCGGCGATCCCCTCTCCGGCCTGCTCGATCTTCCACTGAGAAAGCCGCAGGAATCGGATCGCATCGTCCTGGAGCCATTTCCGATTGCGCTCCCTTAAAGGTTCGCCGTCGACTTGGAAGTAGTCGGCGAGGAGGCCGTCGATCCAGCCACCCGTTTTCCCGGCCCCCGGTCCCCAGGGCGGATTGCCGAGGATGACGTTGGCCGGAAAGTCGCGGAGCGCGGGAGCGGGGGCGAGCGCATCGCCGCAGATCGAAGGGAGCTCCGCCGGATCGACCGCACAGCCGTGAGCCCTCACCATCCGGGCGAGGTTGGCGAGGCCGCGGGCGTGGAGCTCGGGCAGCAGCTCGACGGCCAGGGAGTGGGGCAGCAGGTGCTCGCGCAGGCAGACCTCTCTCTCACCGCCCAGGTGCCAGGTCGCTTCCAGGGCCAGGCGCCAGGCGGCGCGGAGAAAGCTCATCGTCCCGGCCGCCGGATCGAGCAGACGGACGCGGGAGTCGGCGAGGCCACCTTCCCAGCCGAGCCTCTCCTGCACCAACCGATGGGCCGAGCGCACCAGGTACTCGACCAGAGCGGGTGGGGTGATGTAGACCCCGTATCGGCGCTTGGTCGCCTCCCGTTCGGCGAGGCTGCGGACTTTCATGCCAGGTCGATTTCCCGGTAGGACAGAAATCCTGGCCGCCGCGGGTCTTCCCGGATGCGCAGGCGCTCCCAGCGGCCCTCTTCGGGCGCGTCGGCCGGCGCGTCGAGCTTGCGCCAGGTGGCGATCCAGACGCCACCGGCTTTGAACACCTTGAGCTCGGCCTGCTCGGGGGTGCCGGCCGGCCGCCAGACTCCCCCGGGGGCTTCCTCGTCCTCGTGCTCCGTAAACCAATCCTCGATCACCCGGGCACGAACCGCCTCGCCATTCGGGGCTCAAGTTCTTGCCCCCGCTCTCGTACGCCCCGAGTTGGCTCTCGTTGGCGAAGCCGTTTGGGGCTGGCCGGGGTTGCAGTGGTCCTACAGCGTCCGTCCGGGTCGATGACGCAGCCCTCGGTGCCCCACAGGCTCTGGAGGAAGCTCCAGGCAGCGCCGAGGAAGCTGAGCGACGCCGGAGCGGCGGTTTTCGTGGCCCGGGGCCTCTGTGGTGTCGCGGCCGAGGCCCAGGGCGTGCCGATGGTGGCGCAGAGGAGCAGGAGGAGGGTCTTGCGGCGGAGGGAGAAGGTCGTCATAAGGGCTCCTGGTGAGAGGGCTCCGCCGTGGCCTCCAGGGCCGCGGGGGCGGCTCTCGGGAAGAAAGGTGCACCAGGTCAACTATGGCAGCAGCCGCGCGCATCCTCTTGAAGAAGCAGGTGGTCTTTATCACCTCGGAGATCACGCCGCCGGGCTCGCCGCGCTCATAGAGGCGACGCCGTACGTGGAGGCTGCGCGCGACCCAGACCTGCTCTTCGCGCTCCGCTTCAATACGGTGACCGAACTGTGCTCCCTGGAGCGCTTCGCCGAAGCCGCGCCCCTGCTACCCGCGGTGTGCGAGATGGCGAGCGAACAGGGCAAGAAGCTCGATCGGATCCGCGTCGCCTGGTTGACCGGCAAGGTGGATGCCGGCCAGGGTCGGCTGGAGGAGGCCATAGCCGGCCTCGAGCAGGTGCGCCAGGACTTCAAGGCTCAAAACCTTCCCTATGAGGCGGCCCTCTCCTCTCTCGACCTCGCGGTCCTCTATCTAAAGGACAGGCGCACGGCCGAGGTGCAGCAGCTGGCGGGCGCCATGGGCTGGATCTTCACCGCCAAGGGGATCACCCGCGAGGCCCTGGCCGCGCTCTCTCTCTTCCGCAAGGCGGCGGAGCAGGAGGTGGCAACGGTCGAGCTGGCGCAGCGGGTGAGCGCCGCGGTGGAGAAGGCGCAGGGGTGAGGCTGTGCCGAGTAGGACGTTGGTTCTCCCTCGGTGGGCCTTCCCCGCTTTCCCGAACTGGATAGGGTGACCGCTCGGAAGCCGGTTGCGGCGGGGTGCGGGGGCATCTGCCGTAGCGCGGACTCGGTCGTAAACTGCAAGAGGCCTATCGGCTGGATCTCGTGGGATCGCGACCGAACTGCTCGAGACCGGTCGACATCTGCCGCGGTGGCGCACGCAATTGGAGCGGCGCTGCTCTCGTTACGGGCGGACGAGATCTCGACTGCGGCGGAGCAGAACCGTTTTGGCCGCGAGCAGATCTCAACCGCGGCCGAGCAGAGCTCAACCGCCCCGGAGCAGAGCTGAACCGCGGCGGAACACATCTCAACCGCAGCGGAGCAGAGCTCAACCGCGGCGGAGCAGAGCTCAACCGCTGCAGAACGGAGCTTCACCGCTCCCGCCAACAACTGCTCCACGGCGGAATAGAGCTGAACCGCTCCAAACAAGAACGATTCCGCCGCGGTTCACAACGTCACCGCCGCAAATCACAACGCAACCGCCGCAGACGACAACGTCACCGCCGCAGAAGCGCGGCGATCCGCCACGGTGAGTCCGCGGGCAGACTGGAACCGTCCCCCAGCAGACCCTGCCGGCGGGGCGAGGCGACCGCCGTATTCTCGCCCGTTCACCCCCCTCCGGCAACAAAAAAATTTTCTTCCCCCAAGAGTGTCGCTTTCTCGGGAGCCGGAAGGAGATGCTCCATCCTGCCGGAGCGCTGGAGCTCCCGGCAGACCGTGAGGAGGGCAGGACGTTGAAGACCGACGACGCGAGAGGACCGCCTCGTGCGGTGCGGAGGAAGGGAAATCGCAAAGCGCGGAAGTTCCCGGAAGAGAGCCCCCGTGCGGGAGGGCCCCCTTCCGGATGGCACTGCTACGGAGAGCACCCGGTCCATGGGGGACCGAGGTGCGTCCAAGAGACCGCTCCGTAGCTTAACGCAAAAGCTAACAGGAGAACAGTCATGTCGAACCAGCAGAGTCCGTCCAAAGCCGTGGCCGCCAAGCTCAAGTTCACCGATGCCAAGGCCAACTCCTTCGCCAACAAGGTCCTGCGCTGGGAGCTGCTCGAGACCAAGCTCGCGCCGCTCCTCGACACCATGCCCCACGTCAAGCCGGTCCACACCGAGCTCGTCCAGCTGCTGGCCGAGGCCAAGAACCTGGAGTTTCAGGTGCAGAGTCTGAAGACCAGCGCGAGCCAGGTGGCCGAAACCCGGCGTAGCCTGGTCAAAGCCGGCGACCGTCTGCGCAGCCGTCTCGCGTCGGCCCTCTCCTTCGAGCACGGCTCGACCAGCGTCCGGCTCAAGGAGTTCGGGCTCCGTCCCCGCACCGCCGGCAGGAGCAAGGCCAAGTCGGCCCCGGTTCCGGAGCCGGTGCCCAATCCGCAGCCCGAGACCCTGGCCGCGGCAGCCGGCAGCGCGGCGCCGGAGAAGAAGTAGGGAGAGGTAGGATAGGTCGTGCCAGGGGGGCCTCCGGGCCCCCCTGGTGGTCCGCCGGCGCCAAGCGTGCCAAGGATGTATCTCATCTGGCCAAGCTGCAGGCAGAGGGCGCGCGGGGCAAGACCCGCAACACGATCCTGATCGACGACGATGTGCTGGAAGCTTTCCGGGCTCGCGCCGAACGTGAGGGGAAGGGCTACCAGACTCTCATCAATGCCACGTTGCGCGCGGCCCTGGAGCCGGAGCAGGCGCCGGTCACGGTCGAGGCGCTGCGTCAGGTTCTCCGCGAGGAGTTGCTCGCCCGTTGAAGGCGCTCCGACTTCTGCAAGCGGCGTAGCTGCGCCGCCTCCTTTGAGGCGGCGTGGTCCTGGTTGTCGGCAGCCGATCGTTGGAACTACATGCTTCGTCGTTGTAGCTACAGTGTCATCGTTGGAGCTACTGTCCTCGAACTCTGCCCAGTAGATCCGCGGTGGATCTACATGATTCTGGTTCTGATCTACATGCTTCTGACTTGAATCTACATCTCCGTCGTTGGATCTACTGTCTTCCGACTCTGCGCTAGTAGATCAGCCGTGGATCTACTCTATTTGGGCTTGGATACTGTAGATCCGGCCTCGCGCTCTGGACTTCGGGCGCGGATTCTCTATTTCCGAGTTGCATCTCCCGAATTCTGCCCTGGAGCTAGAGGGTAGGGCGGCCCCCATAGGCGCAAACTTCCCTTGAACCCTGTGAATGCGGGCATCGGTTTTGTCGGATTTGCGGCCCAGAGGAACGATTGGCCCTTTCCGCCTTCTGTGCCGGTAAGAACTGCGGCTCAATCGGTGGTGAGCATGGGCGCAAGGCGATGGCCCACTCTCTGCGCCTGCTCAACTTGCGGCGGGATTTCCCGACGTCATGGAGCAGTTTCTTGAACCCGACCGTGCCGAGTACGGGGAACCTCTTCGAATTCTCCATGGAGCGATCCCTCTTCCCCCGGCTGGGCCAGGAGAAGACCCTGAAGATCACCTCGCTCGGGCTGTTTGCCCGCTGCAAGGTTCCGGGAAGCTACACGGTGGAACTGACGACGCCTTCGACAACGGCCAAGCTGGCGCTCTCTGCGTCGCCAAACGGCGGGCTGTATGTGGCTCAAAAGGACGCGCTCGATATCGAAGTGACGCCGACCGCCCCGCCGGCCCCATGGAAGTTCAAGCTGACTCGATCAGACGGTGGAAACTTGCAGGCCCGGGAGGTGGCGGAGGTCTTTCTGGTATTGTGGTATGAGACGGAATAACCTCGAGGGCGGCAGTTCGCTATGATTCTCTGACCATGCCCCAACCGCTTCCCGCGCGCCTGCGCCACCTGCCGGAGATCGTGGCCTGGGCCGTCCTCGCCAGCCTGGCGCTGGGGGCCGCTCCGGAGGTCCCCGCCCGGGCGCCGGAGGTCTTCCGGGTGCGCTTCGCAACCAGCCAGGGGGCGTTCGTGGTCGAGGCGCACCGGGAGTGGGCGCCCCTGGGGGTCGATCGCTTCCACCGGCTGGTTGCGGCCGGCTTCTTCGACGGCTCGCGCTTCTTCCGGGTCGTCGCCGGCTTCATCGCCCAGTTCGGCATCGCCGGGGACCCGGCGGTCACCGCGCTCTGGAAGGACCGGACGATCCCGGACGATCCGGTCCGGCAGAGCAACACCCGGGGTACGATCGCCTACGCCATGACCGGCCCGGGCACCCGCTCGACGCAGCTCTATGTCAACCTGGCCGACAACGCGCGCCTGGACGCCCAGGGGTTCGCCCCCATCGGCCGGGTGACCGCCGGCATGGAGGTGGTCGACCGGCTCTACTCCGGCTACGGCGAAACCGCCGGCGGCGGTATGCGCGGCGGCCGGCAGGGGAAGCTTCTGGCGGGCGGCAATGCCTACCTCGACAGCGAGTTTCCCAAGCTCGACCGCCTGCTCCGCGCCCAGCTTCTCGAGGAGACGCCATGAGACACCCTCTGCGCCTCACCCTCCTCTGCCTTTTCCTTGCCGGGCCGGCCCTCTCGGCCGCGCCTGCGACCCCGGCTCCAACCGCAGCGGACTGCACCCTCCGCGACTTCCGTTTCGCCAGCGGCGAGGTCCTCCCCGAGCTGCGCCTCCACTCCACCACCCTGGGTACCCCGATCCGCGACCACGCGGGGGTGGTGAGAAACGCCGTCCTCCTCCTCCACGGCACGAGCGGCGACGGCCAGGGCTTCCTCCGCGAACCGTTCGCCGGCCAGCTCTTCGGCCCCGGCCAGCTCTTGGACGCCGCGCGGCATTTCATCATCCTCCCCGACGGGATCGGCCATGGCAAATCGAGCCGGCCGAGCGACGGGCTCCACATGCGCTTCCCCAGGTACACCTACGACGACATGGTGCGGGCAGAGCACCGGCTGCTCACCGAGTGTCTCGGGGTGAACCACCTGCGGCTGGTGATGGGCACCTCGATGGGCGGCATGCACACCTGGGTGTGGGGGTACACCTACCCCGATTTCATGGACGCCCTGATGCCCCTCGCCAGCCTTCCGGTCGAGATCGCCGGCCGCAACCGGATGCTGCGCAAGATGATCCTCGACTCGATCGAGAGCGATCCCGAATGGAAGCAGGGCGAGTACAAGACCCAGCCGCGCGGCCTGGTCTCGGCGATCCACGCCCTCCTCTTCATGGTGTCCTCCCCGCTCCAATGGCAGAAGGAGGCCCCCACCCGGGAGAAGGCCGAGGCGCTCCTCGACACCCTGGTCGACCGCTACAAGAAGACCCTCGACGCGAACGACCTGATCTACCAGTTCGACGCCTCCCGCGACTACAACCCCCTGCCGCACCTCGCGGAGATCCGCGCTCCGCTCTACGCCGTCAACTCGGCCGACGACCAGGTCAATCCGCCCGAGCTCGGCATCCTCGAAGAGGCCATCCGCCGCGTCCCCCGCGGCCGGGCCATCCTCCTCCCCATCACCCCCGAGACCCGCGGCCACGGCACCCACTCGCTGCCGGCGATCTGGGGGAAGTATCTCAAGGAGCTCCTCGCCGCAGCCGTCGAGAGATAGAAAAGGAGAGACTCTGCGATGCACAAGGTCATCCGCCAGGTCGCACCCGGACTGCTGCTGGGCACCCTTCTCGGACTCTCTCGGGCTGCCGCCATGGCGCCGGCCGCGCCGGTCGCGCCGGTCGCGCCGGTCGCGCCGCCCGAGCCTCCGCAGCTGCGGCTCCCCACCGGCGTCTCTCCGATCCGTTACGCGGCCGAGTTGACCCTGGTCCCGTCCGAGGAGAAGTTCACGGGGGAGATCGCGCTCGACCTCGAGCTCAGGGAGCCGACCTCGCTCCTCTGGCTGAACGCGAGCGGTCTCACGATCGCCGAGGCAGCCCTCACCGTGAACGGCGAGCGGATCGCGGCGCGCGTCGTCCCCGGCGGCGAGGACTTCGTGGGCTTCCTGTTCGACCGCCAGGTCCCCAAGGGCGCCGCACGCATGATCGTCCGCTACGCGGGCGTCATCAGCACCGTCAATGCCGACGGTCTCTTCCGGCAGCAGGAGGGCGGCGACGGGTACCTCTTCAGCCAGTTCGAGGCGTCCGACGCGCGCCGCGCCTTTCCCTGCTTCGACGAGCCGTCCTACAAGGTCCCCTGGACCCTGACGCTCCATGTCAAGCGCGAGCACGCCGCCGTTTCGAATACGCCCGTCGTCGCCGAGAGCGACGAGCCGAACGGGATGAAAAAGGTCGTCTTCGCGCCGACCAAACCCCTGCCGAGCTACCTCATTGCCCTGGGCGTCGGGCCGTTCGATTTCCTGGACGCCGGCCGGGCGGGCAAGAATCGTACGCCGCTCCGCATCGTCACCCCGCGAGGGCACGCCAAGGAGGCCTGGTACGCGGCCGAGACCTCCGGCGCCGTGCTCGACCTGATCGAGAGCTATCTCGGCCGCCCCTACCCCTACGAGAAGCTCGACCAGCTCGTCATCCCGGAGTTCGGTGGCGCTGCCATGGAGAATGCAGGCCTGATCACCTTCGACTCGCGGCAGGTGCTCGTCAAGCCGGAAAACGCCAGCCTCGGATTCAGGCGCACCTATGTCCACGTCCTCGCCCATGAAGCGGTGCACCAGTGGTTCGGTGATCTCGTCACTCCGGCCTGGTGGGACGACCTCTGGCTCAACGAGTCCTTTGCCTCCTGGCTGGGCGACAAAATCACCGATCGCTACAAGCCCAATTGGGGCGGTGACGTCGATCGAGTCCTGGAGCGCACCCGGGCGGCGGCGGGCGACACGCTGATCGCCGCGCGGCAGATCCGCCAGCCGATCGAAAGCAAGAACGACATCGCGAACGCCTTCGACGGGATCACCTACGGCAAGGGGGAGGCCGTGCTGCAGATGTTCGAGGCCTTCATGGGAGAGGAAAGTTTCCAGAAGGGCATCCGGCGCTATCTTGCGGAGCATGCCTTCGGCAATGCCACGGCGGCGGACTTCGTCGGCGCGCTCGCCGCCCAAGGCGGAGCGCAGATCGGCCCTGCCTTCTCCTCCTTCCTCGATCAGCCGGGTGTGCCGCTGGTGACGATGGATCTCCGCTGTGGTCCGGACGGGCCGAAGCTCCTCCTGTCCCAGAAACGGTTCCTGCCCCTGGGATCGCAGGGCTCGACCAAGCAGCTGTGGAGCGTGCCCGTCTGCGTCCGCCGGGGACCGGCGCGCTCGGCGGAGCGCGCCTGCACCCTGCTCGTGCGGGAGACCGCCGAGCTGCCGCTCCCCGGCGGCGCCTGCCCGGAGTGGGTGCTCGGCAACGCGGGCGGCCTCGGCTACTATCGCACCGACCTGCGCGGCGCTCTCTTGGGGAAGCTCCTCGGCCAGGGCGCCCAGATGCTCACCGTGCCCGAACGGGTCGGCGCGCTCGACGATGCCGCGGCCCTCGTCGAAACCGGCGAGCTGTCGATGAAGGAGGCGCTGGGGTTGGTCCCGGTTTTCGCTGGCGATCCCGACCGGTCCATCGTCGACAGCACTCTCGGCATCGCGCGACGGATCCGCGACCACCTGGTGCCCGAGCGGCTCCGGCCGCAGTACGCTCGCTTCCTGCAGAAGACCTACGGTCCCCGGGCGCGCGCTCTCGGGTTGACGCCGAAACCCGGCGAAAGCGAGGAGACGACGCTGCTGCGCCACTCCCTGGTCGCCTTCGTGGCGGAGAACGGCGACGACAAGATCCTGCTGGGCGAGGCGACCGACCTGGCGCGCAAGTGGGTGGCGGACCGCCGCAGCATTTCCCCGGAGACCGCGGAGATCGTGCTCCGCCTCGCCGCCTCGCAGGGCGATCAGGCCCTGTTCGAGCTGTTCCACGAGGCGGCGAAAAAGACGCAGGATCGCCGGGAGCGGAGTCTGCTGCTGCGAGCCCTGGGCGCCTTCCCGCAGCCGGCGATCGCGGCCCAGGCCCAGGCCCTCCTGCTGACCGACGAGTTCGACACCCGCGAGGCGATGGTGCTCTTCTCCTCCCGCCACAGCGAGCTGGCCCGCCAGATGAGCTACGACTTCATCAAACGCAACAGCGAGGCTTTAGCGGCGAAGCTGCCGCGCGATTTTCCCGCCTTTTTTCCCTTTTTCGCCATCGACTTCTGCGACGAGGAGCACCGGGCCGACGCCTCTGCCTTCTTCAAGGATTCGATCGTCAAGTTTACCGGCGGCCCCAGGAACCTCGCGCAGGCGCTCGAGGCGATCCGGCTCTGCAGCGCGTTCAAGAACGCGCAGCAGGCCGGAGTCGAGCAGTTCCTGGAAGAGTATTGACGCCCCTCTCCTACTGCGGCGGCCGCCAGGTCGGAATCCGGCCTGGCGTCCAGGGGGCGCCGGCCGCTTCCAGCTGGTCCTCGAGCTTCTTCAAGTCCGCCTCGAACTGCTGCAGCTTGGGCAGGAACTCGGCGAACTCCTCGCTCGCCACCCGGTAGGCGTCGAGCTGCACCTGGGTGGCGGCGGCGCCCGCCGTCCAGTGCCCCTCGACGATCCCCTGCACCCGCTCGATGATCGAGGGGGGCGCAGGCTCGCTGTGGCGGGCCTGGACCGTGCCGCCCGAAAGCTGGAGCAGCAGGTCGGCGTGGCGGTTGCGCAGGGCCAGGGCCTCGTTCGCCAGCTTCGGGTCGGCCCAGGGGGTGGCGGCGATGGCCTTGTCGATGTGGTCGAGCCGGGTCTTCGCCTCGTCGAGCGCCCCCGCGGCGCCCAGGGCCGCGCGCTGGAGCCGCGCCGTGTCGCGCTCGAAGTTGAACAGCGCCTTCTCGTCTGCGGCCGGGAGGCTCTCGAGCCCCAGCGGCTTGGCGGTGAAGGTCTGCGGCTCGCCCAAGGGAGTCTCCTTGCCGTTCACCCACTGCGCCAGGGAGACCTCGTAGGTGCCGGGCACCACCATGGGGCCGCGGTCGGGCTCGTTGTACGGACCGAGCTCCGGCTGCTCGAGCGAGATCGGGTTGGCCGGCGGAAAGCGCAGGTCCCAGGCCACCCGGTGGAAGCCGGCGGAGGTCGGCCCGCTGATCCGCCGCACCGCGTGCCCCTCCCCGTCGGTCACCGTCAGGACGATCGCCGGCTCGGGCTCCCGCTCCTCGGCCTGGAGCGCCTCCCAGTTGGGGTAGTAGACGTCCTTGCCCTCCTTGACAAGCTTCTGCTCCGCCTCCCGGCGGAGCTTCTTCTGGGTTTTCAAGTCGTCCTTCAGGTAGTAGGTGAAGACGGCGCCGAACGGCGGGTTCGGGGCGGTGAAGTAGGAGACCCCCTGGAAGCCCGGACCGCGGCCACCCAGGGGCCGCGACGGATGGTAGAGCCGGACCGGCTTGACCGGGAAGAGGGCCGGGCCCGCCTCCAGGCTCTCGGGGGTCGCCCGGAGCAGGGGCTGAAGGTCGTCCAGGATATAGAAGCCGCGGCCGAAGGTGGCGAGCACCAGGTCGTGCTCCCGCTTCTGGATCACCATGTCGCGCACCGCGATCGTCGGCAGGCCGCCTTTCAACTGCAGCCAGTGGCGGCCGCCGTCGCCGCTGAAGAAGGCCCCGAACTCGGTGCCGGCGAAGAGCAGGTCCGCCTTCTCGATGTCCTGAATGATGACGTAGGCCGAGCCCCGCGCCGGCAGGTCCGCGGCGATCGAGGTCCAGGTCCGGCCGCGGTCGGTGCTCTTCAAGAGATAGGGCTTGAAGTCGCCGTTCTTGTGGTTGTCGAAGGCGGCGAAGACCGTGTTCGCGTCCTTGGGGCTCGCCTCGACCCGCGACACGTAGGTCCGGTCCGGCACCCCGGGGAAGCTCTCGACCTTGCGCCAGTGGCCGCCGCCGTCCTCGCTCACCTGGATCAGGCCGTCGTCGGTCCCGACGTAGAGGAGACCTTCCTGAAGCGGCGACTCGGAGACGGAGACGATGTTGCCGTAAAACGAGGTCGAGGTGTTCTTCGCCACCGCGTCGACGCTCCAGATGCGGCCCATGACCGGCAGGCGGTTGCGATCGATCTGGCGGGTCAGGTCGGGGGAGACGGCCCGCCAGTGGTCGCCCCGGTCGTCGCTCCGGAAGAGCCGGTTGGCGGCGAAGTAGATCCGGGTGTGGGAGTGCGGGCTGATGATCAAGGGCGAGTCCCAGTTGTAGCGCAGGGGGGGCTCGCCCTTCCCCGGCTGCGGCTGGAGGTAGATCTGCTCGCCGCTCTTGCGGTCGTAGCGGACGAGGCCGCCGTACTGCGACTCGGCATAGATGATGTTGGGGTCTTCGGGGTCGGCCTGGGACTGGAAGCCGTCGCCGTCGGCGGTCACGAACCAGTCGGCGTTGGTGATCCCCGACTCGCTGTTGGTGCGCGACGGGCCGCCCAGGCTGTAGTTGTCCTGGGTACCGCCGTAGACGCCGTAGAACGGTTGGGCGTTGTCGACCGCCACCCGGTAGAACTGGGTGATCGGGAGGTTCGGCTTGTAGTGCCAGTTGGCGCCCCGGTCCCAGGTCTCGTAGAGGCCGCCGTCGCAGCCGACGAGCAGGTGGTCGGTCGCGTCGGGGTCGATCCACACCACGTGGTTGTCCGAGTGCTTGTGGCGCTCCCCCAGGTTGTGGAAGGTCTTGCCGCCGTCCTCGGTCACCCCGATCCAGACGTCGACCGAGTAGACCCGGTCGGCGACCTTGGGATCGGGGAAGAGCTCCTGGTAGTACTGGGGCGAGGAACTGCTGTGGCCGCTCCGCTTCTCCCAGCTGGCGCCGGCGTTGGTCGAGCGGTAGAGGCCGCTCTCCCCGCCCGCCGCCTCGATGACGGCGTAGACCGTATCGGGCCGGGCCGGCGCGAGGGCGAGGCCGATGCGGCCCATGTCTTCCTTGGGCAGGCCCTTGCCGAGCTTCTGCCAGCTCGCCCCGGCGTCGGTCGACTTGTAGATCGCCGACTCCGGGCCGCCGTCGATCAGGGTCCAGACGTGGCGCCGGCGCTGGTAGGCGGAGGCGTAGAGGACGTCGGGGTTCCGCGGGTCCATCGCCAGGTCGGACACCCCGGTGTTCTCGCTCACCGACAGCACCTTCTTCCAGGTCTTGCCGCCGTCGACCGTCTTGTAGAGGCCGCGGTCGCCGCCGGGAGCCCAGAGGGGGCCCTGGGCAGCGACGTAGACCACCTTCGAGTCGCGGGGGTCGACGACGATCTTGCCGATGTGCTCGGAGGCCTTGAGCCCCACGTTCTGCCAGGTGGCGCCGCCGTCGGTCGACTTGTAGACGCCGTCGCCGTAGGCGACGCTGCGCTGGCTGTTGTTCTCGCCGCTCCCCACCCAGACAACCAGGGAGTCGTTGGGATCGATCGTCACGCAGCCGGTCGAGTACGAGGGCTCGGAGTCGAAGACCGGGTTCCAGGTGACGCCGGCGTTGGTCGTCTTCCACACCCCCGAGGAGGCGGTGGCGACGTACCAGATGCGCTTGTCCCGGGGATCGACGGCGAGGTCGACGATGCGCCCCGAGGTCAGGGCCGGACCGATGCCGCGCAGCTCGAGCCCGGAGAAGGTGTCGGCGCTCCAGGCGCTCTTCTTCTCCGGTTTCGCCTCGGCCTTCTTGTCCGCCGCCGATGCCGTCGATGCCGCCAATACCGCCAAAAGAGCGAGGAGCGCGCAGAGGGACGCGCACAGGGAAAGGTTTCGTTTCACGAGATCGCCTCCAAGAATGGACATGGCGCGCTTCACCGTCCCGCCGGCACGTAGATGCGCGGCAGGCCGAGCTTGCCGGCCGTTTCGTTCAGGGTGGAAAGATCGGTCGAAAGGAGGCGCGAAAGCTCCGCCTCGTCGCCCTCGAGCTCCTGCTTCTCCCGCGCGTACTCCTCGCGCGCCCCCTCTGTCGGGGCGCCGTCGCCGTTCTTGACGATGTCGAAGAGCGGGGAGAGGCGCGAGTAGAGCTTCGTTCCCCCCTTCTGGGCCAGGATGTCGTAGACCACCTCGGCCTTGGGGTTGTGCATCCGGGCTTCCAGGGCGTCGAGCTTGGCGATCAGGTCGGAGGAGCCCTTGCGGAGAGCCTCGGCGCGAGGGTCGTTCTCCAGGAGCTCGTTCCTCGCCGCGAGCTGCCGCCGCACCGTGCGCAGGTCTTTGACCGCGCGGGTGAGGCGGGTGATCGCGTCGCGCACCTCGAGGGCGAAGCGGAGCTGCGCCTCGAGGTCGGCCGGGGAGACGGTCTCGCGCGGGTCGGGCCGCAGGTGGAGGGTCGTCGTCTGGCTCTTGCCGCCGACGGTGAGGCGCACGGTGTAGGTGCCCGGCAGGGCCGCGGGACCGAGGGCCGGGAAGCCGGAGTCGAGCTTGCCGCCGGGGATCATCTCGGCACCCGTCCAGGTGAGGCCCCAGGTGGCGACCTGCACCCCCGCCTCCTTGGGAAGGGCGAGCATCTTCCACTGCTCCTCCTCTTCCACCGTGTACTCGCTCGCGCCGGTCGCCGGGTGCGGCTTCGAGGAGAGGGTGTCGACCAGCGTCCCCTTCTCGTCCAGGATGTCGATCGTCACCTCCGCGTTGGGCGGGGTGGGGGCGGTCTTCAGCCAGTAGTAGATGCGCGCCCCGGGGGTCGGGTTCTCGGCGCTCCAGCCGGCGCGGTGGGCGCTCCGGTAGAGCCAGCGGACAGCGTCCGGCGCGGCGAAGAGGTGGACGTCCTTGGCGAGCACCTCGGGGCCGATCTCGTAGAGGGGCTCCCGGTCGTCGAGGATCCACATCGAACGGCCGTGGGTGGCGAGGACGATGCTCGAGTCCTTCAAGACCAGGTCGTGCACGGCGACGGTCGGCAGGTTGAGCTTGAGCGCGCGCCAGGTGGCGCCGTCGTCCAACGAGTAGTTGACCCCGCGCTCGGTGCCGAGGAAGAGGGTGCCGCGGCGCCGGGGGTCCTCGCGCACGGCGTGGAGATAGACGTCCCTGGGGAGCTTCTCGGAGAGCCGCTTCCAGGTCGCGCCGTAGTCGGTCGTCTTCCAGAGGTAGGGACGGGTGTCGTCCAGGCGGTGGGCGTCGACCGCCAGGTAGGCGGTGCCGGCGTCGAAGTGCGAGGGCTCGAGGGCGACGACCGTCCCCCACTCGGGGAGGCCGGGGACGGCCGCGGTGACGTTCTTCCAGCTTTTGCCGTCATCCCGCGTCACGTGCACCAGGCCGTCGTCGCTCCCCGCCCAGATCACTCCCTTGGCGACCGGCGACTCGGCGACGGCGAAGATCGTGTCGTAGGTCTCGACCCCGGTGTTGTCGCCGGTGATCGGGCCGCCCGACCACTTCTGCTTTGATTTGTCGTTCCGGGTGAGGTCGGGGCTCACCGCGGTCCAGGTCTGGCCGCCGTCTCGGGTGCGGAAGAGGACGTTCGCGGCATGGTAGATGACCTTGGGGTCGTGCGGGGAAAGCGCGATCGGCGCCGTCCACTGGAAGCGGTAGCGCAAATCCTCGGCGCCGTGCCCCGAGGGGTTGTCGGGGTAGGCGGTGACATTGCGGAGGTCGCCCGTGCGGTGGTCGTAGCGGGTGATGATGCCGCCGTACTCGCCGGCGTAGACGATGTTCGGGTCGTCGGGTTGGGAGACCACGAAGCCGGCCTCGCCGCCCCCCACGTCGTACCAGTCGGTGTCGCGGATGCCGGCGCCGGCCAGGGTGTTGGCCGGGGCCTGGGCGGTGCCGATGTCCTGGAGGGCGCCGGCGACCTTGAACGGCACGCTGTTGTCGGCCGAGACGTGGTAGAACTGGCCGAGCGGCAGAGGCGGCGTCAACCAGGTCTCGCCGCCGTTTTCCGAGATGTCCACCCCGCCGTCGTTGCCGACGATCAACCGCCGGGCGTTTTTGGGATCGATCCAGACGTCATGGTTGTCGCCGTGGTGCTCGCCGCGGGCGTGCTGGAAGGTCTTGCCGCCGTCGATGCTCCTGAGGAGGGGCACCTCCGGGCACCAGACCTCGTCCGGGTTGGCCGGCGAGACCGAGAGGGTGGTATAGTACCAGGCGCGCTGGCGCAGCTCGTGGCTGCCGGAGGCCCGGGTCCAGCTCTCCCCGCCGTCGTCGGAGCGGAAGAGCCCCCCCTCCGCGGCCTCGATCAGGGCGTAGACCCGCCGGCCGTCGGAAGGGGCGACGGCGATCCCCACCTTGCCCCAGGTGCCTTCCGGGAGGCCCTTGCCGGTCAGCTGCTTCCAGCTATCCCCGCCGTCGCGCGAGACGTAGAGGCCGCTGCCCGGCCCGCCGGAGGTCAGCTCCCAGGGGCGGCGCCGCGCCTGCCAGAGGCCGGCGAAGACGATGTGGGGGTTCGAGGGGTCGAGGGCGACGTCCGAGGCGCCGGTCCATTCGTCCTTCTTCAAGACCTGCTGCCAGGTCCGGCCGCCATCTCGGGTGCGGTAGACGCCGCGCTCGGGGTTGGGTCCGAAGGCGTGGCCTAAGACCGCGGCGAAGGCGACGTCGGCGTTGCCGGGATCGACCGCCATGGTGCCGATCTGCCCCTCTTGTTTCCAGACGTGGGTCCAGGTCTTGCCGGCGTCGACCGATTTGTAGATGCCGTTGCCGGCCCCGACGTTGCCGCGGATGTTGGCCTCCCCGGAGCCGACGTAGAGGACGTTGGGGTCGGAGGCGGCGACGGCGATCGAGCCGATCGAGGAGATCGGCTGGTCGTCGAAGACCGGGCTCCAGCGGTGGCCGCCGTCGACCGACTTCCAGACCCCGCCGGAGGCGCTGGCGGCATAGTAGATGGAGGGGTTGCCGGGCACGCCGGCGACCCGCGACACCCGCCCGCCCCAGGCCGGGCCGAGCAGGCGGTACTTGAGCTGCTTGAGCTCCTTGGGCTCCTCCAGGGTGATCGGCAGACCGGAAGGGGTCTGGGCCGCCGGCTTCTCCGCCGCGGCAGCGGGCCGCGGGACGGCGACCGGCAGCGGGCCGAGCAGGGCGAGGACGAGCGGGAGACGCCAGGAGAGGGATCGCATCTTCTTTTGCACCTCGGATGAAGGAGGGGGATGGAAGTACCTCAAGGCGGCGAGCTTAACCAATGCTCCCCGGGGGGGCAAGGGCCCGGCCGGGAGCAGTGCCGCTCCCCAGGCCGGCACTCGATCAAACGTCATCTCTTGATACTTTTGTATGCGTTAATGGCACGTCTGTTGACCTTTCGGCAGATCGGTCTTAAAATCAACGGGGTTATGAACGTCCATTCTGGAGGAGCCTCCCATGAAAAGTAGAGTCGTACTCGGTACGATGATGGCATTCGCGATCCTGCTCGCCGCCGCGGTGCCGTCCCATGCTCAGGCGACCCGCACCTGGGTCTCGGGCGTCGGCGACGACGCCAATCCCTGCAGCCGCACGGCGCCCTGCAAGACCTTCGCCGGCGCCATCTCGAAGACCGCCCCCGGCGGCGAGATCAACGTCCTCGATCCGGGCGGCTTCGGCGGCGTGACCATCACCAAGGCAATCACCATCTCGTCGGAGGGCTTCGAGGGCGGCGTCCTCGTCTCCGGCACCAACGCCATCATCATCAGCGCCGGGGCGGGCGACAGGGTCGTCCTCCGCGGTCTGGACATCGAGGGCCTGGGTACGGGACTCGACGGGATCAAGTTCCTGACGGGAGCGGCGCTCCAGGTCGAGAAATGCACCATCAACAACTTCACGGGATTCGGCATCAACTTCTCGCCTGGCGCCGGATCGGCCACGACCGCCAAGCTCTTCGTCACGGACACGATCATTCGCAACAACCTCGGAGCGAGCGGCGGCGGGATCCTCATCTCACCCGCCGCCGGGATCACCGGGCAGGCTTCGATCGACAACGTGCGCCTCCAGCGCAACACCTTCGGCTTGAAGGCGCAGGGTGGCTCTTCGGTGCACGTCCGCGACAGCATCGCCGCCGGTAACACCGGCAACGGTTTCTGGGGGACAGGGACGAACACGAACCTCAACCTCACCAACGTCCAGGCGACGAACAACGGCAACGGCGTGATCTCCGATCCTGGAGCGGTCGTCCGCATCGCCGGCTCGTCGATCACCGGCAATACCGTCGGCGTCCAGAACAACGCCGTGGTCGGCTCGCTCAAGAACAACATCATCGACGGCAACAACGCGGGGAACAACACTGTGGGCAACGCCATCGTGATGATCACGCCGCTTTAAGCCTCTGCGCTCCCTCCCGGCCCCACGCGGGCCGGGAGGGCACCCTTCCCACTCATCCTTCAGGGCCGCGGTAACGGATGCGCCCCGCCGGGCGCCTATCCGGAGGAGAAGCCGTACCTACCAACATCCCCTCTGAAGGAGATTTCGATGAACAGCAGAGTTGCCTCCGGAGTCCTCGCCCTCGTCGCACTGCTCGCGCTCGCCCCCGCCGCCTTCGCCCAGGCGACCCGCACCTGGGTTTCGGGCGTCGGCAACGACGCCGACCCCTGCAGCCGCACGGCGCCCTGCAAGACCTTCGCGGGCGCCATCTCGAAGACCGCCCCCGGCGGCGAGATCAACGTCCTCGACCCGGGCGGCTTCGGCGCCGTGACCATCACCAAGTCGATCACCATCTCGTCGGAGGGCTTCGAGGCCGGCGTGCTCGTCTCGGGCACCAACGCCATCATCATCAACGCCACTTCGACTGCCGTCGTCGTCCTCCGCGGCTTGGACATCGAGGGTCTGGGCACCGGCCTGGACGGCATCCGGTTCCTCGCCGGGGGGGTGCTCCACGTCGAGAAGTGCACCATCAACAACTTCACCGGAGCGGGGATCAACTTCGCGCCCGGCGCCGGGTCGGCCAGCACCGCCAGGCTCTTCGTCAAGGACACGATCATCCGCAACAATCTGGGCGCCGGGGCGGGGAGCGGCGGGATCCTCATCGCGCCCACGGGGGGAATCGCCGCGCAGGGGTCGGTCGACAACGTGCGCCTCGAGCGGAACACCTTCGGCTTGAAGGCGCAGGCCGGCTCGTCGGTGCAGGTCCGCAACAGCCTCGCCGCCGGGAGCACCGGCAACGGATTCTGGGGGTCGGGGGCGAACGTGAACCTCAACTTGACCGGCGTCCAGGCGACGACCAACGGCAACGGCGTGCTCTCCGACACCACGGCGGTCGTCCGCATCGCCGGCTCATCGATCACCGCCAACAACGTCGGGGTCCAGAACAACGCCACGGTCGGCTCGCTCCGGAACAACATCATCGACGGCAACAACGGGGGGAACAACACCCTGGGCAACGCCATCGTGACGATCACGCCGCTCTAGCCTCTGCGCTCCCTCCCGGCTCCCCCGCGGGCCGGGAGGCGGTTTCCCGGTTCCCCACCCGATCGATCAGCGCTTCAGCCGCCGCAGGAGACGCAAGGCGAGCTCCCGCAGCCGCCAGGCGCGGGTGCCTTCCATGAAGGAGACCTGGCGGCGGTACGCCGCGAGCTCGGCGTAGAGCCGATCGCGCTCCCCCTCGAGCCTCCCCCGCTCGGCCCCGGCGCTCAGGAGCTCCGCGGCCCTGGCCGCGCACTCGGTTGCCAGCCGCTCCCGCTCCGCCTCCAGCCCGTCGCGCTCCACGGTGAGCTGGTCGCGCTCCGCGGCGAGCCCGTCACGCTCGGCCCGCTCCCGATCCCGCTCCGCCACCGCGGCGGCGAGCTCCGCCCGCACGTCTTCCACCTGGTGCTGCGCCGTGAGTAGGGTCGGCAGGCGCCGGCGGTAGAGATCGTAGTGCTTGTCGATCATATAGAGCCGCAGCGGCTCGCCGACCTCCGCCCGGGTGAGGCGCGAGGCCATGGAGCCCGGCCGCACGCGGTACTCGAAGGTGACGCCAGGGAGGCGGTGGAAACGCCAGCCGCGTTCGGCGGCGCCGATCCACAGGTCCCAATCCTCCCAGCCCTGGGCGGGCATGGCGCCGTCGTAGCCGCCGCCCTCTTCCCACACCGCGCGGCGGAAGACGGCGCAGGCGTCGATGAAGTTCGAGCGCAGGAGCCCGTCGAGGTCGAATTCCTGCACCGGGACGCGGCCCGAGCGGAGGCCGAACTCCTCGCGGTCGCCGTAGACCACTCCCACCTCGGGCGCCGCGTCGAGGACCGCGGCCGCCGCCGCAGGGAAGCCCGGGCAGAGGCGGTTGTCGGCGTCGAGCGGCAGGAGGTAGCGGCCGCGCGCCTCCCGGATGCCGCGGTTGCGCGCCGCGGCGAGGCCGGCGTTCTCCTGGGCGATCACCCGGTAGCCGAGCCGGCGCAGGTCGGCGAGCACCGCGAGGGTCCGCGCCTCCCGCGAACCGTCGTCGACGATCACCAGCTCGGCGCGCTCCGGGGCGCTCCGCTCGGCGCTCTCGACCGCCTCGAGGAGGAAGTCGCCGTCGTCGTGGCAGGGAATGACGATCGAGAGGTCGACCGGCCGATCCCCGGAGGCAGCCAGGCGGCGGCCGGCGGGCTCGCCCATCGCGGGGGGCCTTTCAGCTCCCGCTCGCCCGGTCGTAGTTGACGATATTCTCCCACTCCGAGGCGTCCGAGCGGGCGACGACCGCCACCACCGGCGCGGTCGGGCTCAGGTTGAACACCTCGTGCGGCACGCCGGGCTCGATGAAGATGAAATCGCCGGGCCCGTTCTCGACCGCCTGCTTCAGGCCCTTCCCGTACTCGTGCCGTACCCGTCCTTCGAGGATGTAGAGCATCACCTCGAAGCCGACATGGATGTGGGCGAGGGCCACCCCACCCGGAGGAATGGTGGCGACGTTCATCGACAGGTGCTGGGCCGGCACGTTCTTGGCCGACAGGCCCACCTTGTACTGGATGTTGTTCCACCCCCGGCAGGTGCCGCTGCCGCGCACGACGAAGATCCCGTCCTCCCCCTCGACCGCCGCCTTGAGCTCCGGAACCACGTCTGTCATCTCTCACCTCCTCCGGCACGGGCACCCACCTCCCGCCTCGCCATCCTGCCTACCTGCCCGTGATCCGATCGAATGAGGATAGCATCCTCCGCCCGTGGGATAATCCCGGCGCCGTCATGCCCGACCTCCCGACCCGCCCGACCGCCCGCCTGCAGGGGATCGGAGTCCTGCTCTTCCTCTTCATCCCCCTGGTGCTTTTCCTCTTCGTCCGCCACCCGCCGCCGATCGGCGCGAGCCTCGCGGTCGCAATCGTGCTCATGCTCGGCCACCGCTTCCTCGCCCGCCCCTACATGGCGCGGGCCGCCGCCGCCAAGTGCCTGTGGTGCAACCGCGCCCTGCCGGCGCAGAGCGAGCAGCTCGACCTCGCAACCGGAGCCGGGCCGCTCACCGCCCGCTGCTGCTCGGGTCACCGGGAGCCCGCGGCGCGCTTCTTCGCCTTCCTCGACGCCTGGCGCCTCCCCATCCGCGCCGGCATCTTCCTCCCCCTGCTGCTCCTCCTGGGGAGCCTTGCCGCCGCCGCCTTCGGCCGCGCCGTCCCGCTCCCCGGCATCACCGCCCTGTTCAAGCTGGTCATCGGGATCACCGTGAACCTCGCCGCCCTCGGCTCCCTCCTGGGCTCCCCGCGCGAACGGCCGGCGGTGCCGTTCCCGGCCCACAACTTCTTCCTCCTCGGGGTCAGGAACCTGCTCTGGATCTTCCGCCTGGTGGGGATCTGGTGGATCGTCCAGGGAATCCTCTACTTCCTCGGCCGCTGAGCCGAACGCGCATCACTCTGCCCGCAGGGCGTCGCAGGGATCGGTGCGCGCCGCCCTCCGGGCGGGGTGCCAGGTGGCGCAGAGGCCGACGAGGAAGAGGACCAGGGTGGTGCCGAGGAAGGTCAGGGGATCTGCGGTCAAGTCGCTCCCCTCCATGAGCCCGGCGAGCAGGCGGACGAAGGCGAGTGTCGCGGCAAGGCCCAGGGCGACCCCGGCCGCGACCTGGGCCAGGGCCCGGCGGAGCACCAGCGACTGCACCCCGCCCGGGGTCGCCCCGAGCGCCAGGCGGACGCCGATCTCGCGCTTCCTGCGGGCGACCGAGAAGCTCATCGCGCTCCCCAGGCCGAGCCCGGCGAGCGCCAGGCCGAGCGCCCCGAAGGCGGCGAGGAAATGGGAGCTCATCCGCTGGCTCCAGAGGGCGCGCTCGAGCTGGACGGAGAACGGCAGGACGTCGACGACCGCCACCTCCGGGTAGCGGCGGCGCAGCTCGCGGCGCAGCGCCGGGACGAGAGTCTCCCCCGCCGCCGGACCCGCCGTGCGGACGAGGAGGGTCAAGAGGCGGTGGAAGCTCTGCGCCAGGGGGGCGTAGAGGAGCGGCGCGGGAGGGTCCCAGAGCCGGATCGAACGCGTGTCGGCGACCACCCCGATCACTTCGGCCGGCGCGGCCGGTTCGCCCGGCCTGCCGGCCAGGAGGAGCCGCCGGCCGACCGGGCTCTCCCCCGGCCACCCCGGTGCCAGCCGGCGGGCCAGGGCCTGGTTGACGATCAAGACCCGCGGCGCGCCGGGGCCGTCCCGGCGCTCGAAATCGCGACCGGCGAGGCGCGGGATCTTCAGGGTCTCGAAGTAGGAGAGCCCGACGACCGAGAGGTCGAACACCAGCGGCCGGCCGCGACGCTCGGGGAGCTCGACCGCCGTGGTGTGCGACCAGCCGGCGAGCGGCACGCCCCAAGACAGGGAGGCGGAGAGGGCCCCGGGGAGGGTCCGCACGTCCTCGGCGATTCCCTGGTAGGCCGCCTCCTCTGCCGGCCCGCCGGCGGTTCGCGACTCGGGCAGGAGGCAGGTGGCGAGGAGGAGGCCCGCCGGGTCGAACCCCACCGGGACCTGCTCGAGCCGCCGGAGGCTCCGCGCCGCGAGACCGGTGCCGGCGAGGAGCCAGGCGGACATCGCGACCTGGAGGACGACGAGGAGGGTCTGGGCGCCCCCCCGGGAGCCCTCCCCTCCCGAGCCTCCGGTCGCACCGCGGTGCGCGGAGAGCAGGCGGCGCCGGGAGGTGACCCGGAGGGCCGGGAGCAGCCCCGCGAGGAGACCGGTGCCCAGAGAGAGCAGGAGAGCGAAGGCGAGGACGCGCCCGTCCAGCTGCAGGTGGAACCACCCCTCCCCCCAGTTCCCGAGGCCGGCCGCAGTGCTCCCCTCGTCGAGCGCGCGCTCGATGAATCCCATCCCCAAGCGCGCGAGCCCCAGGCCGGCGGCCCCGCCGAGCAGGGCGAAGAGGAGGCTCTCGAGGAGCATCTGCCGCACCAGGCGGCCGCGGCCGGCGCCCAGGGCCACGCGAACCGCGAGGTCGTGCCGGCGGTCGAGGGCGCTCGCCAAGAGCAGGTTGGCGACGTTGGCGCAGGCGAGGAGGAGGAGCAGGGCGACGAAGACGAGGATCCGCCGTACGGTGGGGAGGAGCTCGGCGCGGGCCGCGGGATCGACGATCCGCCCGCCCGGGGCGACCCGCACCCGCCGCGGCGCTCCCGGCCGGGGGTCGATCCGATCGATCCCGGCGGCGAGGGCGTCCATCGCCGCCTGGGTCTGCCCCAATCCGACCCCCGGACGGAGCCGGCCGGAGATCTTGAGCCAGGCCTCCCGGCGGTCGCGCAGGCGACCCGGGCCGGTCGAGCGGACCAGGTCCTGCCGGGCGATCGCCAGGTAGACCTGCTCCGGGGACCCCGCGCCCAGGAAGCGCTCCGGCAGGACCCCGACGATCCGTACCGGGTGGCCGTTCAGGCGGACGGCGCGCCCCAGGACCCCGGGGTCGCCGGCGAAGGCGTGGCGCCAGAACGGGGCGGCGAGGACGATCGCGGGCTCGGCCCCGGGCCGGTCGTCCGCCGGCGTCAGGGTCCGGCCCAGCCGGGCGTCGACCCCCAGGAGAGAGAAGAAGTTGCCGCTGACCGGGCCGGCCCAGACCTGGACGGTCGCGCTGCCGGTGTCCACGATGGTGCCGACGATCGACCAGGCGGCGAGCTCTGCGAAGACCCGGTTGCGATCGCGGTAGTCGAGGTAGTCGGGGTAGGAGAATTCCTCGGTGCCGGCCTCGGCGGCGCTGGTCACCGCGACCAGGCGCTCCGGCTCCCGGGCCGGCAGCTCCGCCCAGAGGAGGAAGTCGAGGTAGCTGAACACCGCCGCATTGGTGCCGATGCCCAGGGCGAGGCCGCCGCAGACGATGAGGGCGAGCCCCGGCCGCTTGGCGGCGGATCGCAGAGCGAAACGGAGATCCTGGAGCCAGCCGGACATGCTCGCGCCGGAGCTTACCAGGGAAGCGGGAATCGCCGGGCCGCCCCGGGTCGGGGCGGCCCGGTTTGCACGGTCAGGGCTTCGTGGGGCACTCCCCCGTCGACCTGAGCGACACCCCGGCGGATCGGCGGAAGCAGTCGTTGGGATAGGTCTTGCCGTCGCAACCGCAGACGGGGTTGAAGATCTCGGGGCAAATTTGAGGCTTCAAGGTGCAGCGCCCCGAGCCCTTCGTTCCACAGGTGCCGGCCTTGAACTCGCAGAAGTTGTTCGGCTGCGTGCAGTCCGCGTCGCTCTTGCAGACCTTGGGCTGCTCGGCCGCGCCGCAATCGCCCTTCTTGGCCTCGCGCACGCCAGCCTTCAGGAGGTCGCACTCGTTGGCGTAGGTGACGCCGTCGCAGCCGCAGACCTTGGGGCCGGTCTTCGGGCAGGCCTCCGGCACGGCGACGCAGGTGCCGGCGAGGTCCGGCGTGTTGCACTGTCCCGTGGGGAATTGGCAGGCCTGCCCCTGCGGGCATTTGAGGGCGCCGATGCCGCCGCAGGTCGCACCGCCCTGCGCCGATACGGATGCGGCGGCAGCGAGCCCCAGAGCCAGCGCGAGGGTGGTCAGAACCAGCGGACTGCGCCGATGCTTCACGATCATGGCAGCCTCCTTTCGGGGATCCGTCGCGCTGTCGCGCGCGACGCAGGAATTTTTTTAGAATGAATGCAATATTTATACCTTGCGGTCCACTCGCAAAGGACGGGAAGGAGTGCTGGGGCGGCTAGAGGGTGTGCCGCGCGACGATCGTGGCGCAGTCGGTGCCGGCCGGCAGGGTGCCGAAGGCGCGGCCGCCGTCGCCCCCGAGGCGGCTGGCACAGAAGGCGTCGGCGACCGCCGGGGGGCCGGCGCGGACGAGGAGCGAGCCCTGGAGCGCCAGGGCCAGGCGCTCGACCAGGCGCCGGGCCTGGCCCTCGATCGCCGTATCGAGATTCCCAAGGTCGCGCTCGAGGTCGGCGGCGAAGGCGTCGAGCCGGCGGTCGGCGCCCCGGGCCTCGTTGACCTCGGCGAGGAAGGCGGCGAGCGCTCCGGGGTTCTTCCGGACGGCGCGCAGGGCGTCCAGGCACTGGACGTTGCCCGACCCTTCCCAGATCGAGTTGAGCGGCGCCTCGCGGTAGAGGCGCGCGAGCGGCCACTCCTCGACATAGCCGTTGCCGCCCAGGCATTCGAGGGCCTCGGCGGCATGGACCGGGGCGCGCCTGGTGATCCAGTACTTCAAGACCGCGGTCGCCAGGCGCCGGAAGTCCGCCGCGGTCTCGCCTCCCGCCGCCGCTTCGTCGTAGGCGCGGGCGAGGCGCATCATGGCGACCGTCGCCGCCTCGGACTCGACGGCGAGATCGGCGAGGACGTTCTGCATCAGGGGCTGCTCGACGAGACGCTTGCCGAAGGCCGTCCGGTGCCGGGAGTGGTGGAGCGCCCAGGCGGTGCCGAAGCGCAGGCCGGCGGCGGCGCCGATGACGCAGTCGAGCCGGGTGTGGTTGACCATCTCGAGGATGCTGGGCACCCCCCGGCCCTCCTCCCCCACCCGGCGCGCCCAGGCGGCGCGGAATTCGATCTCGGAGGAGGCGTTCGAGCGGTTGCCGAGCTTGTCCTTCAGGCGCTGGATGTGGAAGCGGTTGCGCTCTCCGTCCGGAGTGAAGCGCGGGAGGAGGAAGCAGGAGAGCCCCCCCGGCGCCTGGGCGAGGACGAGGAAGGCGTCGCACATCGGCGCCGAGCAGAACCACTTGTGGCCGGTCAGCTCGTACTCGGTGTCCGAGGGGGTCCCGAGGGGCCGCGCCACGGTGGTGTTGGCGCGCACGTCCGAGCCCCCCTGCTTCTCGGTCATCGCCATGCCGCAGAGCGCCCCCGCCTTCTCCCCTGCCGGGACGGGCCGCGGATCGTAGACGGTCGAGGCGAGGCGCGGAATCCACTCTTCCGCGAGCCCGCGCTCCCCGCGGAGGGCCGCCACCCCCGAGTAGGTCATCGACAGCGGGCACCCCACCCCGGCCTCAATCTCGGCCAGGACCATGAAGAGGGCCGCCCGCGCCACGTGCGCCCCCCGCCGCGGCTCGCGCCAGGGGAGGGCATGGAGGCCGTGCTCGACCCCCAGCCCCAGGAGAGAGTGCCAGGCGGGGTGGAACTCGACCTCGTCGATCCGCCGCCCGTTCCTGTCGTGGGTTTTGAGGACCGGCCGGTTCTCGTTGGCGAGAAACCCCCAGGCGACGGTCTCCGGCCGCCCGGCGATCTCCCCGAACGCCACCGCCCGCTCCTCCGCCCAGCCCGCCCCCTCCCGCCGCAGGGCCTCGACCAGCACCCGGTCGGAGGCGAAGACGTTCCAGCCGGCGAGCGGCGGAGTCTGGTTGAAGACGGTGTGGGTGTCGCGGACGCCGGCGGCTTCGGCGGCGAACGATCCAGGGATTGCGTCCATGATCAGGAGGATACTCCCGTCGTCCGCGTCTCCGTTTGGAATACCTTGAATCTGGGAATTCCGGCTGGAATCGGACCTGGGAGAGAATGGCTCCCATGAGCGCTCCCTCCCGCCTGGACACCCTGGTCGTCGGCGGCGGCATCTCCGGTCTCACAACCGCGTTGCGCCTCCGGCGCAGCGGCCTCTCGGTCGCCGTCCTCGAGGCGTCCTCTCGCGTCGGCGGGGCGATCGAGACCCATGCCGAGCAGGGGTGGCGCTTCGAGCTGGGGCCCAATACGGTGCTCGAAAGCGACCCGACCGTGGGCGAGCTGATCGACGCGGCGGGGCTCGCCGGAGAAAAGATCGTCGCCTCGAAGGCGGCCAGGAGGCGTTATCTCTACAAGGAAGGCCACCTCCAGGCCCTCCCCGGCGGGCCCGGCAGCTTCCTCCGCACCCCCCTCTTCCCCGCCGCCGCCAAGCTCCGGCTCCTCAAAGAGCCCTGGATCCCGCGGCCGGCAGGCGATCTCGAGGAGTCGATCGCCGCGTTCACCCGCCGACGGCTGGGGCAGGCGTTCCTCGATTTCGCCGTGGGGCCCTTCGTCTCGGGGGTCTACGCCGGCGATCCCGAGCGGCTCTCCGTGCGCTGGGCCGTGCCGCGGCTCGCGGCTCTCGAGCGCGAGCACGGGAGCCTCCTGCGCGGGGCGCTCGCACGGCGCAAAGGTCCGTCTCCCAGGGGAGCCATGATCTCCTTCCGCGCCGGGCTCGAGGCGCTGCCTCTCCGGCTCGCGCAGGAGCTCGGCGACGTGCGGATCGGTGTGGCCGCCCAGCGGGTCCTCCCTGTCGGAAGCGGCTTCGAGGTCGAGACCACTGCGGGGCCGATCGCGGCCGAACAGGTCGTCCTTGCCGTCCCCGCGGACGTCGCGGCCCACCTCCTCGAAACGGCGACCGGCGGCCGCAGCCGGACCCTGGCGGAGATCCCCTATGCCCCCGTCGCCGTGGTCGCTCTGGGCTGGCGCAGGGAGGATCTCGCCCACCCGCTGGACGGTTTCGGATACCTCGTGCCGAGGAAGGAGGGGCGGCGCACCTTGGGCTGCCTCTTCCCCTCGGAGATCTTCCCCGACCGCGCGCCGGCAGGACATGTCGCGCTCTCTGCCTTTGTCGGCGGCCGCACCGACCCCGAGATCGTCGGCTGGGACGAGGAGCGGATCGCCGCCGCGGTCGCCGAAGAGGTCGGGCAGGCGCTCGGGGCGCGCGGCGAGCCGGTCTTCCACCTCGTCCGCCGCTGGCCGCGGGCGATCCCCCAGTACGAGATCGGCCACGGCCGCTTCGTCGACCTCGCGCGCACGCTCGAGAGCGACCTCCCGGGCCTCTACCTCGGCGGCAACTTCCTCTATGGCGTGTCCGTCCCGGACTGCGTCCGGAACGGGGTGAGGCTCGCGGCGAAGATCGCCGGCGCGCGAGGCGCCAGAGCGCCGCTTCAACCCATGCACCCACGCGCATGAAACTTCTCTTCTCTGTAACGATGCCCTTTCTGCTCGCCCAACTTTACCAAATTCTTACCTTTTCCGGCCTTCCCGCTGCGGAGCATTGAGGCGGCGCCCCTCGATTCGCTTCTACTTCATCTGGCCTGCGATTTGCAGAAGCTTCGGTCGGCTTGGATCAAGGCACACCCGCCGTGAGGCGGGGTCGCAAAGCCAAGGGGTCTCACCCGAGATCGCCCGGCCGCCGAAAAGCCCCCAAACAGAGAGGTCTCGTCATGAGGGTTCCCACTGGGGGCAGTGTCTGTTCAGGTTCTCCCCGACCTCCCATCCGTCCACCCAAGAGCCGTGCGCCGTAGACCGGCGCGGATCGACGATCAGACCGCATCAAGAAGCGCCGTAACCGATTCGTTGTAACGGAACACCGATCGGAAAACGCTTATGCATGAGGAGCAAACACCATGAGATTCCATCGGAAAATGGTCGTCGCGATCGCGGTGGGCCTCCTGGCCCTGCCGGCGATCACCCATGCCTCGGACTTGCAGCTGTCGCTCGACACGCAGGCGAAGGGGCTCACTCTGGTCTCGGCCGGAGCCGGAGGGGTCGGCCTGGGCTCGGGCTCGCGCAACCTGACGGTCAACATCCAGGGGACGGTCAAGTTCGCCCGCCTCTACTGGGTCGGCCGGCAGCGGCCCTGTGACTTAGACGGCGGCGGCCACTGCGCCGCGACCTTCGCGCCCTACCGCGACCAGAACATGGTCTTCGACGGTCACCCGGTGACCGGCGCGATCATCGGCACGGAGAGCCAGCCGATCTCGGGCGGCGGCCCGATCTTCAATCTCACCTACTATGCCGACGTGACCAACTGGGTGGCAGCCAAGGGGACCGGCACCCAGAACTTCACCTTCGTCGACGGTGACGTTTCGAACAGCCTCTGGCGCCTGGACGGCGTGGGCCTGCTCGTCGGCTACATCGACGCCGCCAACCCGAACACCTACCGGGTGATCCTCTGGGATGGCTGCGACTTCGCCTTCGGCAAGGACCCGGCCAACGTCGACACCCGGACGACCGACCCGGTGACCGTGAACCACGGCCTCAACCTCGCCGGCCGCACCGGCGAGTTCACCATCTTCGTCGGCGATACGGAGGCCAGCCGGCCCGACCGCATCGACATCAGCAACAACCCGAGCGTCTTCAACTCGCTGACCTCGAACGACGGACCGCAGTTCGAGAACGAGACGCTGTCCTTCAACGTCCCGGCCAACGTCGGCACGACCACCGTCCAGCTCGTCTCGGCCCCGGTGACCCCGAGCTCGAACCCCGATTCCATGCTCTGGGCCCTCCTCGCCCTCCGGGTGCCGCAGCTCGACACTGCCACTTTCCAGCACATTGGGATCCTAAGCTTAGAATTCCACGTGGACAAGTTGTCGCGGCCGCTTCTATAGTGTCACCTAAATACTAGTGACTCCAGCGTAACTGGACTGGCCACAGTTAGGCCGCAAATGTAATCACACTGGCTCACCTTCGGGTG
>JADMIO010784993.1_pt1 | contig 61753 bp, 55 predicted proteins | sample 8958161 | NCBI WGS metagenome assembly JADMIO01 (sample SAMN16585339, study PRJNA669376) | soil metagenome | isolation source: Crop rotation soil | place: USA: Cullars Rotation, Alabama | collected 2011
AACGACTCCCTGATTCCGAAGCACCTCCGGTGTCATTCATTAATGAGGCAACAAGTCGGGTAGAAGGAAGGTCGCAAGTAGCACGAAACCAAAATCCAATTGGGGAGTTATTTCTTCCGTCGCAAAAGTAAATTAGCCGTTTCGAATGCTCCGGGGGCGAAGGCCTTACCACCCAAACAGGGTTGAAAAATTACTTCTTATCGTTCTTCTTAGCGTCGCCCTTTTTTGTGTCCCCTTTTTTGTCGGACGTAGCGGAGATATCGGCCGGGGCGGTGGCGTTGAGCTGGTTAATAATTTCGTCGGTAACATCGCTCTCCTTTGTACTAAAAAGAACGGTTGGAGTAGTAGTGCCCTGAGTTGATGTATCCAGCACAAGATCATAACGGGCAGATTTGGCCTTTGCGGTAATGATGCTCCGGATTTCGTTCGCGAGATTGCTGATCATACGTTGTCCCTGCTCGCGTAGTCGTGTTGTGGCGTTTCGCTCGTATTGGGTAATAGCATCCTCAAGGTCGCGAATGGACTTCAGCTTACCTTCAGCTGATTTCTTCCGGCTATCCCGTTCCTCCGACGAGAGCGCCTGATTATTGGCATCGGCCACGAGGGCCTGATAATCGTCTTTCGCCTTTTTGAGATCCTGCCCCATGCTTTTGTATTCCTTTTCCATGTCACCTTTTTGTTCGTCCAGCGCCACCTTTGCTTGCTTGGTCTTCCAATAATTGTCGAATACTTTGGTCATATCTATTGTAGCAATACGTTGTTGACCAAACGCTGGGGCGCCTAAAAGCAAAAGCAGCAGTAATAAAGTACTTAATCTTAAGAAATTCTTCATCGTTAGAGAGAAACAGAATTTGACCACGTCGCAACCTAAAAGTTCGAACATACCACCGGGTATCGCGCGATCTGTGTCGCGTAAGGAAAGCCAATCGAAGCAGGAAGGTGTGTGTGCCCTAGTGGATGAGCCGGAAAAGGCCAAAGCCGTTTGTGATTGGAACAGGAACGGTGTTCTGCCCATTAAGAAGCGTGGGAGCAGAAGGAAAGGGAGTCCAATTATCTGAAGCGCCCAGGTCCGGTTTCACCTGAAGCCTGTATTGTGGCAGGAAAGTGGGCGATGCAGGCCATTGGAGAAGAAGATTGTCCCCGGAAAGAGTTTCGGTCAGGGAAGGTTCGCCCGTAATAACAGCTATGAAAGCATTATTAGTCCGTTGCAAAGGGAGCGCAAACGCGTCCAGAGTGGTTGGAAAATTGGTGGAAAGTGTTCGGCCAGTGAGGTAGGCATTGTTGATAGCATCAACCGCGATACCGAAGCCGTAATCATCACCGGAGCCACCCAGAACCAAAGAATACAGAAGCGCGGAAGCATCAGTATTAAACGCAGTAACAAATACGTTATTCAAAAGAGTATTGGTTGTTACCAAGGGCCCAATGATATTAGTTGTGACGGGAAAATTGGTGGCAAAGGTCGTGCCGACGACAAACGCTTCACCCACGGGATTAACGGCGACTGCCCAGCCGCTGTCCACGTTGGTGCCACCAAAGAGAACCGAGTAGATATTTGCAGGCGGCGCAGCAGCAAAATTAATTTTGGCAAGGAACGCATCAGCGTTTCGAGCATTCGTCCCAAAATTGCCATGACGAATGATGTTGGTCGCGGTGTTAGGGAAATCGCCTGACTCCGAGTACCCAACGACATAAACGTTTGAGGCACTATCGGCTGTTAGTCGATTGGCACCATCGTTATTGGTGCCGCCCAAGTAGGTTGAATACAACAATGAGTTTACGCCGGCGACCCGAGGATCAAATTTTGCCAGGAAGCCGTCAAGCGGAGGGATCGTCACTTTTCGATATTGTATTGCCGCATTCGTTGAGCGATTGAGTTGATTTTGCAAAGCATCTGTCGTGATAGGGAAGTTAGTGGAAGCGGTATAGCCCGCAACGTACACGAATCCTGCCGCGTCAACAGCGACACCTTCAGCTTCGTCAGCGTTGGTACCACCCAGGTAGGTAGAGTACAATAAGTAAGGTCCAGCAGGATCCGGCGACACCACAGCCAAAAAAGCGTCGGAATTGTTAGGGCTACCGATGCGGGTCTGAAAGGCATTTGTGGTAGTGAAGTTGGTGGAGAACGTGTAGCCCGAAACGTAGGCATTCCCTTGGCTATCCACGGCGATGCTATCAGCGATATCGGCATCAGAACCACCCAGGTAAGTTGAATATACAAGATTGGAGCCAGCAGAAATCTGCGCAATAAATGCATCCACAGGGAAAACACTCAGACTGGGATCGAGCGCTCCATTGATGTGAGAGGGAAGACCCCGGACACCTGAGCCAAATGGACGCACCGGGAAATTTGTGGAGTCCGTAAAACCAGTCACATAAACATTACCCGAACCATCCGGTGCAAGGGCCATGTCGTAAATACCATCATTGAGGGTGCCGCCCAGGTAAGTAAAATAATCGAGGATGAGGTTTGTGCCAGATGTCATCAACCGTGCAATGAATCCATCGCCATTGATGGTGCCGCCTTGAAAAGTGTTGGTGTATGCGCCGGGAAAACCGCCAGCCGGAATCGAGTTAGAGAATGAGAATCTCGTGGAAAGAGTAATCCCCGCCAGATAGATGGCGTTGTTATTTGTATCGAATCGAATGGTATCAGCAATGTCCGAAGTGCTGCCGCCCAGAAACGACGAGTATCCAAGAACAGGATCAATGATCAAAGGTAAGCTTGGATTATAGTCGTCCAACTCGAACCCCACGCTTTGCTCGCTTTGGAGACGGTATCCACCTCGAATCGTTTTTCGCTTACCGTCGACATACTGATAAATGGAGGGGCGGGGCTGGCGAATTTCCTCTGACCCGAGGGTGAGCACCAGTTCCCCTTGGGGGTTGAGAGAAAGGTTTTCCACACCGCGAAAACGGATCAGGATGTCATCGGGCCGAGCGTTTGGGGCCACGTTAAAATCGTATTCGAGCTGTTGCTGGTTGCCATAGTACACTAGGTCGATGCCGGGATATAGCTCGTGAACGCGGACCTTTCCAAAAGTTGGCACGTCTGTGCGCCACTGAGCGGGATCATTGCCAATAAGATAATTGATTTTGCCCGCTAACGGCGAGTCCCCGCTGATGCGTGCCTCCGGGTTGGCACCGGCGAACTGCATCTTTATCGACCGAGCTAACACCGAATGGCCGATGCCTGATGAATGAAATTCTCGTGGAGAAACAAACGCAGGCAGGTCAGTTCTGCGCAAAACCAAACTCGCTTGGGTGGGAGCGATCAGGAAGTGGTAATTCTGTCCACGTGCCAGGTAAGATGCGGGAGCCTCGGATTGGCCGGTATTGGCTTCAAAAAACATTTCCAAGGATGAAAGCACTGGGGCTGCCTGCACTGCCGTGATGCTTGCAAAATTTATAACAATACCGAGCAGGACAAGCCAGAATCCGCTCCTGTGGCAACCCGGCAACCTAAAAAGTGAACCGGAGCGGGGCGAATCGATAATGCGAGATTTCGAATTTATAGTCAGCGTCTCACCATGCAACGTGTTATCAATTGAACTCAAGGCCTCATTTGCCATGAAGCACCGGACTGGTATGCGAGCGCTCATATTAGAATTCGCGAGTATAGCCGACGCCAAATTGGAATTGTCCGGAGCTGCCATTGAACTCGTCGTGGTGGATAGGCACACCATAATCTAGCCGTAACGGTCCGATGGGGAGGTTTAGGCGCAGGCCCAAGCCCCAATTATCATTAAGGTTGTTGATGCCCCAGCTATACGATGCGCTTTCAACTTGGCCAACGTCATAAAACAGAGCAAAGCGAAGCCGTTCAATAATAGGTATACTATATTCTGCAGAGCCGTACCAGTAACTATCACCACCAATAGGCTCCTTAAACCCGGTTTGGCGCGGGCTGATGCTGCGGTATTTAAAACCACGTAAAGAGTACAGACCGCCAAGGTAGAAGCGCTCATAGAAAGGCACATCACTGGAGTCGAGACTATCTAAAACACCAATGCGGCCGCTTAGTTCGAGAACATGCCCCTGCGCAAAGCCTCGGAAATACCATGCGGAACGAAGTTCGAGGCGATAAAATTCCTTATCTCCACCCAGGGGACCGCCGACGAATTCAGCGAACAACTCCGTTCGCTGACCTTTGTCGGGGAGTTGAGCACTATTACGGGTATCATAGGCTAGAGAGCCACCTATCCTCGAGAGTAGATGGTGGCCTCGTTCCGCAAGGATGGCATCAGGCACGTTCGCTGGAATGAGGGCTGGGGGTCCGCCTGGACTGCCTCCTGGCAACCCACCGGGTGTACCGAAGGGTCCAGCACCAGGCCCGCTAGCTTGGAACAGCGGTCCATGAAACCCATCATTCAAAATGATGCCAACATCTTCAATCGTATAGTTGAGACTGCCAATTAGGAAATCACTGCCGAGGGCGCGCGTCAGGCTGAAGCGGGCACCCGCGCGGGTCTCGTCATAGATGCTGCCCAGACTTTGGTAGTTAAGGTCCCGATAATAAAGCTCGGTACCCAGGGCAAGTTTGCGGCCCAGGAACCAAGGCTCGATAAAGGACAAAATATAATCCTGTCGCTGCGTACCGATTTGGACACGCAACCGGAATTTTTGACCACCACCCGTGAAAGTTGGCGGATGAAACAAGTCGAAATTTCCTTGGCTCAGTTCGACGAATCCCACGATGGCATCAACCGAACTGAAACCGGCCCCCATGGTGAGGTTGCCAGTATTTTTTTCGTCCACACTCACTACAAGGTTCTTGTGCCCGGCGATAGGTGGATCGGTGGGCTCGGGACGGGCATCTACCTTCTCAAAGTATTGGAGACCTTGTAGCCGGTTCTTGCTGACCTTCACACGCACCATGTCAAACGTTTCGCCTGGAGAAACGGCCAACTCGCGCCGGATGACCCGGTCTTTAGTTTTGGTGTTGCCGCGGATTTCTATTTTTTCAACGAAAGATTTTTGTCCCTCATCAATTTGAAATTCGAGATCGATCGTGCCGCTCTCAGTATTGGGTATACGTGTGACTACCAGATTCCGCGTGGATTGATTCACATCAATATGACCTTTAGAACCATAGAAATCTTCCATGGCTTCGACGTCCTTGGAATATCCTTTCGGGGTGAAGATATCCCCCACATCCATAGGCAAGCCGTTGGGGCCAAGCTTGGCTTTGCCGCCCCGGGAGGCGTAGAGCGCGCTCATGCCCTGGGCGATATCGTTCGTTGTAAAGAGCTTGTTACCGACAAACTTCACCGCTCCGACTTTATATTGGGTGCCTTCGTAAATGACCAAGCGGATGATTAGCGTTTTGGGAGTGGGATTGACAAATTGAATGTCCTTAATTTCGAAATCGATATAACCATGATCACGGTAGAACTCGGCGAGCCGTTCGCGATCTTCTTCGAACTGATCATCTTTGAGATAGCCACTGCCGGTAATCCAGGAAAACATCCAGCGTTTGCGCGTCTTGATTACTTTGCGAAGTTTCTTTTGTTTAAAGGCCTGTGCATTGACGAAGTCGACTTCAATAATTTTGATTTTGGGACTTTCGGTGATCTCAAAGGTGGCGGTGCCGCGCCCAGCGGGTTCATCCAAATTGAGTACGTATTTCACCTCCGTCCGGGGATAACCGGACTTTTGATACATTTTTTGGATTTCCTGTCCGTCCGTGAAAAGTTTGCGCTCGTCAAGGGGCTCCCCCACTTTAGACGTGAGTTTTTTGCGCAATTTTGCGTCGCTATATTTTACATTTCCTCGAAATTTTATATCTGTGAGACGTGGTTTGCCCTGAACTATGTAGGTCAGTACGATACCATCCGGCGTACGATCCTGGTTTACACGAATATTATAGAAAAAGCCTGTGCCATACAGATTACGGACATCATCATCGGCGGCCGTTTGCAGGGCAATTGGAGAGAGATAGGAATCCCCAGGCTTTATGCGGATATTGGAGCGGACTAATTCATCGCTCACGGAAGGAGGACCAACATGCGCGATTTTGACTTCTGTAACTTTGATTCCGGAAAACTGACCCCAAGCGGGCGATAACAGGCTGAAAAACAGCAGCAAACCGAAGAAGCGAAACATTAATTTCATCGTGTCGTTTTGTTTGGCACGTCTTCGTCGCTTACTTTGTGTGTGCTTTCAAATCGAGTATCGGACGCCAAAAAGACCAAATTGCAAGTTCCCGCCCGTGCGGGTGTTCGTCATGCTGGCACCAACAGAAACAAGTGCGCTGCTGCATTATTGCGGTGCTATTTGGTTCGTATAGCAGACCGACGACTGGGCATCTTGTTCAATCGAGCTGACTGTATGCAACTCAGAATAACAAACTTTGCGGTTTTAGCCGTACTCCAGCTCACGGTTAGCTGCCGTACGTCATTTGAACAAATGCGTGAGCTGACATCGATACGATGTCGTGAGAGTTACCAGCAAAATCGTGCCGGCCACCACCCCCACGCGTCGCGCAGTAAAGTGGAGTCACCGGAGGTAGTCAATTAAAACTTTGGTGGACACTTGATGATTGGAAATGATGTCGATTTGAGTATAGGATGAGTAAGCTCAACCCACGGCAATGCGATTTCCGGGAGCTGGATCTAGCCTGTAAATTCCATGCTGAGTTTGAGATGGGACCCACCTTGGCTGGCAGATTTCAGCGCCCGGCATCTTCCCGTTGAATCTTCTATCGCGGTCAAGGCGATCGAATTGTTTAAATTAAAACCTGTACTCACACCCGCAACCTTTTCACGAAAAAATTCGCCGGGCCGCAGCGGAGATCCAACCGTAGCCCGGCAAAGTAAGTGTTAATGTCTTGGTCCGATTCGCTTTAACAGTACAACCGCTGTTTCCAGCGAATCTCGGCCAACCATTATCGGAGAGTCGTGATACCCAGTAATTCTCGCAATTCAAGGGCGGTCACCAAATGGTCCATTAAAATCGGCAGCTGCTCTCGTGCATACGCCCGCACATCGGCGTTTCTGCCACGCAACGCTTCATTCTCGTATGATTGAATGTCCTTGATATGCCCCCTCACGGATTCGTTCAGGAAAGCAGTGTCGAAATCTGCACCGGTCAATCGCGCTAGCTTCTGAGCTGCTCGCTGTTGCGACCGAGTTTCGGCAGTAGGCACCGTGGTTCCGTTATCTGTGGCCAGTTGTTCGGCCTGCTGAAATGACAGAGTGTGGTCCTCAAGTAGTCGTGCTCCGAACGCTTGCACATCTGCATTCGACGAATTTGTCTGCGCTAGATTGCCGAGAGTAATTTCATGAAGCGATCCGGCTGCGGCCTGGCTTAACCAGCGACGGTCAAAAGAACTTAAGTTACCATTGCCATTCCCGTTGTTGGTCACAGACTGTGTGGTACCGCCGCTGGCGCCGGTGGTATTGGAATTGTTGTTGTTGCTATTGGTGGTTGTGCTGGTTACCGCATTGCCACGGCTGAAACCGGTTACGCCCACACCCGTAGTTGTGGTGCCTATGCCAGCCCCTCCAGCACCGACAGTACTGTTATTTATTGTTCCGTTTAGGCCAACTGCCTGACCCAAGGTGGTGCCTTGCGTTCCATTCAATGTGCTGCCGCTCGTTGTTTGAGCGGATAGCGGTTGCAAAGCGGTAGTTACCCCGAGTGCAATAAAGGAGATGATTGATTTTATTTTCATATGGTTGCTAATGCTTGTTTGCTAATGGGCTTTTCGGGTCGCGTAATCCGGGCCTCCTCCTGCTCACACTTCTTAGTTCGGGACCATAGACTGGGCGCCATCAGCGAACCACTGGGGAGGTTGCCCACTAAAACCACTCTGGTTACAGGTAAAACCTGGAGTGCTACTAGGCCAGGTTAGTCCCTATGCCCTTCTGTGTTCGCGAGTTGCCCAGGACAACTGGATTTGTGATCTCTATTCCGCTCGATAACCAGACATCAGCAAGTGTCGGAGCAGACTCGGTCAGGCCGAATTATCGAGAAGAAATTATTGACTTTGCACAGCGGTTGGCGCTTCGTCTTTTGTTATGAAATCTCCAAAGGCTTTGTCAATTACAGCCATGATTTTACTCGGGGCAATACTAAGCGAGCAAATCACAATCCAAGCCGCGACAATCTCTTTGCGGCCGGTGGCTGATACCACCCTGCAAGAGGCCTTTCCGAACGATAATCTTGGGGATGGAACTAGTTTTACCGCTGGTGGCCGCCGCAAAGGAGGCCGGACCCGAGCTTTGATGCTATTTGATATTGCCGGCAATTTGCCTGCGGGAGCGAGGGTTGATTCGGTAACTTTGACCCTCAGTGTCATAGGTGCGCCGGGCGGTGGTGTCAATTCGACTTTCGATCTGGCCCGCGTGCAAAGCTTGTGGGGAGAAGGTAATGGGAGCGACCGCGGCGGCGGCAGCCCAGGCTCAGCTGGTCAAGCCACTTGGATTAATCGCTTGGGGCCCGGTTCAGTCTGGAATACGGCAGGGGGTGACTATTCGTCCACAGCAAGTGCATCCCACGCAATCGCAGGTTTTGGCGTCTACACCTTTAGCTCTGATGGAATCGTTGAGGATGTGCAAAGTTGGCTGAGCGCTCCGGCTAATAATTTCGGCTGGTTGTTGCGCAGCGAATCCGAGCTCTCCAGTACTAGCATCCGTCGGTTCGGTTCGCGGAACGACTTAGCCAACTCGCCAGTGCTTACTATCTCCTACTTAATACCCGAGCCCGGCACAATTCCTTTGCTGAGCCTTGGTCTTGCCACAACTGCTTGGCGTCGCTGGCGCGGCAAACGGAGAATTCCTCTCTCCCCTTCGTTGTCTTGCTGACGCCCGGGCAAATGCGATGCCGGAGTACGAATTCCCGCGGTTGAGTCCTGCACTCCTTACGCGCCCGCCTGCCGCTCCCACTTTAAATTCAATTGCGATCGGGAACGTACTAAGACGTTCGCCCCGCTTACTTTTTGTCGCCCGACTCTTTGAGGAAGGCCAAAACTTTTTGAGGGCTATGATGATCACCTTCTTCGAGTTCCGAAGTATTTTTGGTGTTGAGGACTTTTCCGTCCGCGTTCAACACAACAATTACCGGCAGACCAAACCGCGTGGGATTTCCGTATCGTTCGTTTACGACGCTGTTGTGGCTCTTATTAACATCCACCATAACTACAACAAAATCGTCCTTCAGTATCCTGGCAATTTCTGGATTCGTTTCAAACAGCTTGTGCAGTTTGTGGCACCATCCACACCAATTCGCGCCGAATTGCAGAAGGACGCGCTTGCCCTCCTTTTTTGCCGTGACAAGAGCCTCCTCAACTTGTTTGGCCCCGTCAGCCTTCTCGTCATAAATTCCTGGTCGCGCGGACTTCGACGCATCCGAGGCTGAGCTTAGACCGCAGATGGCGAAGGACATGACGAAGAACAAACTGCGACTGGCCTTACAGAAAAGTCCTGCTTTCATATAGCCATTATTCCCTTTCGTCCAAATACGTCAACTCATGTCAGGCTTAAACTGATTCTCTCCATGGCTCAACGCATTGGATACAACGTTCGTTCTTGTTGTTTAAGCGGAGTTTCTTACTCTGCATATCATACAATCAGTATTGGGATGAGCTAACCGAGGAAATTGTCATGCAACAAGGCAATCGATGGTATGGCAGTGCACAGAAAAACACAGGCTTTACCCTGATAGAGTTATTGGTGGTGATTGCGATCATCGCGATTTTGGCCAGCATGTTGCTTCCTGCCCTCGCCAAAGCGAAGGAAAAGGGCCGAATGGCCAGTTGTATTAATAATTGCCGACAGATGGCTTTGGCTTCGCAGATGTACGCCGGTGAGAATCGGGATAAATTCTGCAACACTTTCCAGGTACGCGGCAATAATGTAAATCGCAAAGGCTGGTTCAATTTTCTGAAACCGTACCAAACTTCTACGAACCTCTTGCTTTGTCCCACTCAGTCGCGCGAGTTCAAGGCCCTTTACGTGATCTATCCCAGCGACCTTGTGGACCAGTCACTTTCCAACTATGAAATGAATTTCCTGTTGGGTGGTTGCGATTGGCCGGGCACGTGGGATGAGTCCATCTACTCACCAGTCGCTTACGGTGCTGTGCGTCGACCCTCTTCAACAGTACATATTACCGATGGTGGAACCCTGCCCGTCAATACCACCGATGGAAACAAGTGTGTCACTCCGCGATCGAAAGAAAAGCCAGGATGCTGGATTGTGCAGGACCCTGCCAGCACTCAACCGGGCTCGATGGCCATCGACCCGAATGACCCAAACTGGGGAGGCCCGCAGCTTAGGCACAGCGAAAGAAGTACTGTCCTTTTCGCTGATAGCCATGTGGAGTCCAAACGGTCGTCCCAATGGTATTGGGCGAGTACATCTTGGCTAAACCCAAAAAGTGGGGGCTTTTAGTTATACGGCAAGACTCATGCTTCGAGTTCAGCCGATGCTAATGTAAGTAACCCGGAACACCACGAGCAGGCGCCCGTTGCGCAGTGTCCGTGAGTGCAACAACACCGCCACTTGGCGCCGATGGTATGTTTAACGCCACTTTCTTGTTTGTCTCGCTGATCTGGGGATCAATTGGAGTCGGTTACTTCATATATGGAAAAAGGCAGGGCTCCTGGGCTCCGATGATCGGCGGTTTGACGATGATCTTCTTGTCGTATTTTATCGGGTCAGCTTTGCTGATGTCTATATCATCGATAGTTATTATGACGGCCATTTACATGCTATCAAAGCGTGGCTTTTGAGTTACATGGCACCAGTGAACGGATAAAAAGGAACCTGCACCCGAGTCCTTCCTCCTATTCGTCGTTGTCACTTTCTAACTTTTTGTATTGAGCTGCTTGTCGGGCATTTGGCACCGGGAGTGCTTTTAGTTTTGGGTTCCAAAAGGTTCCCCTCCACTGCTCTTTCGTTCGGAAGGATTGACGATCGGGTGCGGGAGCCCAGGGAAATCCAACCACTCAAGGAGTTTGGGTACTTTGGGATCTCCTGCAAGGGAGAGACGAATGTAATCAGCCTATGAATTCCAAAGGCGTTATAATCTCAAATGGAATTTCCAGGGCAAGGTACGATTGATTGGATTGTGTCATTGGCCCAGGATGAACACAACCTTGTGCCTCCAATGATTCGAACCTATACCAAGATCTCCTTGATGACTTTGCCGGCGATACCGGTGAGGCGCACGTCAAGACCTTGGAATTTAATTGAGAGTTTTGTGTGTTCGACACCCAGTAGCTTTAGCATCGTGGCGTGCAGATCGTGGACATCAACTACGTTTTCGATTGCGGAATAGCCAAATTCATCGGTAGCCCCATAGACCGTGCCCGGTCTTATGCCACCACCGCACAACCAAACGCTGAAGCCGGCATTATGGTGATCGCGCCCATCACCGCTTTGGCTCATGGGCGTGCGGCCAAACTCGCCAGCCCAAACGATCAGGGTATCTTGTAGCATGCCCCGCTCTTTCAGATCGGTGATCAACGCCATGCAGGCGCGATCCACTTCCTGCGCTTTCAAAGTGATGCCTTCCTTCACGCCGCCGTGATGATCCCAATCCTTATGGTACAATTGGATAAAGCGCACACCCCGCTCCGCGAGGCGGCGCGCCAATAGGCAATTGGAAGCGAATGAGCCGTCCCCTGGTTGGCAACCGTAGAGCTCTAATACTTTTTGCGGCTCCCGTTTGATGTCCATAAGCTCAGGGACACTGGCTTGCATCTTGAAAGCCATCTCGTATTGAGCTATGCGGGTAGCGATCTCCGGATCGTCAGCCAGTGCGTCGTATTTGGTGTTGATGTTATTCACCGCCTGCACCACGTCGTACTGTTGCTCCCGGGAAACACCAGGCGGTGTTCCCAGATAAAGCACTGGATCCCCCTTACTCCGCAAGGGTACGCCCTGGAAACGGCTGGGCAATAGACCCGCGGCCCACTGGCGGGCAGCAATAGGTTGGTTCTGTCCGCCTCTTCCAAGCGATGTGAGTACCATGAATCCCGGCAAATCTTCCGCCTCACATCCCAAACCGTAGACGGCCCATGCCCCCATGCTGGGCCGGCCCGCAATTTGTGAGCCGGTATTCATGAACATGTGCGCCGGGTCATGATTAATGGCTTCGGTGGTCATGGATCGAACAAGGCAGATCTCGTTCATCACGGATCCGATTTGAGGGAAGAGTTCACAGATCTCAGCTTCACTTTTTCCGAAGCGCTTGAATTTAAGCTGTGGACCGAGGCACATTAATTTGGAGCCCTGCAACTGTGCAATCTGTTTGCCTTTGGTAATCGATTCAGGCATCGGCTGACCATGCAGTTCGCCAAGTTTTGGTTTGTAGTCGAACGTTTCGAGGTGGGAGGGCCCACCTGCCATGGTTAGCCAAATAACCCTTTTAACCTTGGGCGGGTAGTGAAATGGGTTGACGGCGCCGGTCCATTTATCCTTGCTGGCGGGCTTTGGAGGCGAAGCAAACGCCGCGGAGAGCAAAGCCGGGTTCAATAGCGAGACCAATGCGATTTTACCGACGCCTTGCGCCGCTCGGCCGAAAAAGACCCGACGGCTGGATTTTTCTTCCGCAAAACTAAAATTAGACTTGTACATATTAATCAACTTACAGGAATTCGGCTCTAGTTCCGCGTGATGGTCTCATGCAAATTAAAGACGACCCGGGCAACGCTAGTCCAGGCAGCCAACTGGGCCGGGTCACACCCTTGCGGGATCGGCGCCAGCCCTACATGCAGGATTTCATCCACCGCTCTGGGATCCCTGCCATATTCGGCCAGATGTTTAGTAAGCAGCGTTTCCGCAGTGGCCAATTCATCACGACGAGGGGCGCGGTCCAGGGCCTGAGCCCAGGCCCAGCGAATGCGGGCTTCAGAGCTGTTGCCGCCCTCCTTCAATATGCGGGCGGCAAAAACGCGAGAAGCTTCGACATAAGTCGGGTCATTTAAAAGCACCAGCGCCTGTTGTGGAATGTTAGAACGATTGCGCTCGGCAACACACTCTTCGCGACTTGGCGCATCAAAAGCTACCAGGCTGGGTTGGAGAAAAGTGCGCTGCCACCAAGTGTAAAGACCACGACGATATTGGCCTTCGCCGCGGCTCATTTCCCATGTGCGTGTAGGAAAGTTGAGGTTTTCCCAGTACCCGTCAGGTTGGTAAGGCTTGACGCTCGGACCACCGATTTTCGGAACCAGCAGACCCGAAACCGCCAACGCGTTGTCCCGAACAAGTTCCGCTTCCAGCCGCCAGCGGCCCTGGGCAGAAAACTCCCGGTTGTAGGGGTCCAACGCTCGAGCTTTTGAAGACAGAGTTGAGGTTTGCTTGTACGTTTGACTGCTCACGAGCAAGCGAACCATGTGCTTAAGATCCCACCTGCTGGCCATAAATTCTGAAGCCAGCCAATCGAGCAGTTCCTGATTTTTGGGTGGCTCCCCCTGTGCACCGAAATCATCCAGCCCTTTCGCAATACCCACGCCAAAGAATTGTTTCCAGAGACGGTTCATGGTCACACGGGCCGTCAATGGGTTTTCAGTCGAAACAAGCCAGTCGGCGAGGTCCAACCGAGTCAGCGGGGGTTGTTTGGATTTTACCCAGGACGCTTTTAGATACTGCGGAATCGCGGGCTCAACAATATCTCCCGTCTCCACCAGAAAGTTTCCGCGAGGTAGGATGCGGACCGTGCGGGACTTTTCGGCAACGATCGAAACAAGACAACGTGGAAGGCTCGCTTCGAAATCGGCCTTCACCTTCTGTGCCGCTGCAAGTTCTTTGCGGAGCCCATCGAGTTCCGGAGCCACCTTTTTGAATTCAGCCCATAGTTTTTCCTTGTGGGCCTGGTCCCGCTTTTCCTCTGTCACGGCAAGAAGGTCGGCGATCTCTTTCGGAGGAGGTGTAGTAAATGGCGCACCAAGGGCGTCTGGATTCGAGGTGACCGCCAGTCGAAAATGTCCCAAAGTGTGGTTCCCATGGCCGTGGTTCATTTGTACCTGAAAGTGCACCAAATCGTTTGTTGCCAAGGTTACCGGGGATCCAGTTTCCAAAATGAGCTGATGGGCTTTCGCCACTTCCGGTAGGATGGCCCACCCGAAAGAATCTCCCTTGGCGTCGGCATCGATAGTCGCAGCCGCACTCCAGGTTCTATATGGATTCGTCTCCCCAAGGGTGGTTTGCTCAAAACTGGCGCGAGCGGACTTGAATGAGATCGGTTCTACTTTCCCGTCTGCCCGCTCAATTCGGGCCACGACTTCCGTCACCACAAAGTTTCCATTAGTCGCGCGCCCAGGCCCCTTGCCTGGAAGTGAGCCATCCGGAAGGGCTTCGAGCCGAAAACCGTGCACCGGAACAGGCAGGTTTGTCAGCACAAGGCTATATGTGTCTTTATCCGGTTTCGTGCCAGAGATAAGCAGCGATTGGTCCGACTTGATTTCAATTTTGCCACCACCCGCGGATTCTGATTTAGACGGAGTTATAGCAAACCAACGGCGCTCCTGTGCGTCCGCCGCGGACACCTCCGCAAACCACTTTCCAAATTTCTCATTTAATTCAGGGTGCGGGCCTGCATAAGCCTTTTCTAGCTTCTCGACTGCAGCTGAATTCTTTGCCATTTCCTGCGCCTGAATCTCGTCGGGCACGAGCATACCATCCTCGGGATGGCCAATGATAGGCTCCTTAATGTCGGCAAAGAATGCACCTAGCGAATAAAAATCACGGGAGGTGATGGGATCAAATTTGTGGTCATGGCACTGGGCGCAACCAATAGTTTGACCGAGCCACACGGCACCGACCGCCCGGACCCGATCAGTAAGCATGCGGGCCTCGTAATCTTTTGCCTGGGCACCGCCTTCTTCAGTCGTCAGCAAAAGCCGATTAAAGGCAGATCCTACCTTCTGTTCCTGAGTGCTACCGGGCAATAGATCACCGGCGAGCTGTTCACGTGTAAATAAATCAAAGGGTTTGTTGACGTTAAATGACTTGATTACATAATCACGATACGGCCAGACATTGCGCGCAGTATCGGAATGATAACCAATGGTATCCGCGAAACGCACCACATCCAGCCAGCCAATCGCCATACGCTCGCCGTAGTGAGGGGAAGCCAGGAGTTTGTCCACTAACCGGGAATAAGCCTCAGGTGACTTATCGTGTTCAAACGCCTCAACCTCGGTTGGCTTCGGTGGCAGTCCTGTTAGATCTAGATAGAGACGGCGCGCCAGAGTCCGCCGATCTGCTTCAGCCGAAACCTTCAAACCTAGGGCTTTCAAGCGCTTCTGAACTAGAAAGTCGACGGCGTAAACTCCGTTTGGAATCGCGGGTGACGTGGGCTTGATGTATGCCCAATGGCCCTCGTATTTGGCATCAGCGGCAATCCAGGCTCGCAGCAATTCTTTCTGGGCTAAACTTAGTTTCTTGTTCGAATCCGGCGGCGGCATCATGTCCTCCGGATCTGAGGCAAGAATGCGACGAATTAACTCACTTTCCTGCGGTTTCCCCGGGATAAAGGCTTTACGAGCCAAGGCTTCATCGCGAATGTCTAGACGCAATTTGCCTTTGCGCTTTCCAGCATCCGGGCCGTGGCAGAAAAAACAATTCTCCGAAAGGATGGGCCGGATATCACGATTATAGCTGATAGCCTGGCTTTTAGCCACGCCACCCGAAACCGACCAGCACAATACGAACTGGAGCAGCAAGCACGCGCTCGCTCGAAAAAAGCGATTCAAACGAATCATACGGGTAACTTTGATGAAGCTCCGATCTAACCCGGAAAACGTGCCGAGAGCAATACTGTCTTTTCCGAGCTCTGATTTTCTTCGTTGCTAAAAATCGGCTAAACTAGATGATTCAGAACATGATCCGATGGTTATCAATTTTGTTTTTCATGTTTGTGGCGCTATCAGCCTTGGCCCGGGAGATCCAAGTGGTCGTATGGGACGAACAACAGCCTGAGCAAAAAAGGGCCTACACCAATTTCCTCGGGAACCAAATAGCGACTCATCTCAAGACTATCCCTGGTTTGAAAGTGCAATCCGTCAGCATTAACGATCCTGAGAAGGGGATTTCCGATGCCGTTCTAAACAGTTGCGACGTGCTAGTCTGGTGGGGACATCAACGACAGACTGAGATTTCCAGCGCAAAGGCAAAGCAAATTGTTGAACTCATCAAGGAAGGAAAGCTCTCACTCATAGCGCTGCACTCGGCGCATTGGTCTGAGCCTTTTGTGGAGGCGATGCGGGAACGAGCGCGACTGGATGCCCGCAAGTCCTTGCCCGTGGGCACTCCTATCGAATTTATCACACCAGAACGATTTAAGGTACCAGCGGCCGACGCCCCGCTCACACCTCGCACGGAATGGACGAATAATGCTACCGGTGTGAAAGTTGCCCGCGTTATCCTGCCGAATTGTGTTTTTCCGTCCTACCGCCCTGACGGGGCCCCGAGTCACGTGTCGACCATAATGTCGCGTCATCCTATTGCGGCAGGCGTCCCCGCGACCTTCGACATTCCCCACACGGAAATGTATAATGAACCTTTCCATGTTCCTCCACCGGACGAGGTAGTTTTCGAGGAGAACTGGGACAAAGGGGAACATTTTCGCAGCGGCTGCGTCTGGAAACTGGGTGAAGGCAAAGTATTTTACTTTCGACCTGGACACGAAATATTCGACGTTTATTTGCACCCTATACCGTTGAAGATCATTGCAAATGCCGCGAAATGGCTCGGCGAAGCCCGCAAAGATTAAGCTCAACTTCGGCTTACTCCAGGAGGAGTCTTCTAACCATGACTGCGGTCAGGGAGTAGTGCGCGAGAGGCGACTAACCCCTTTGCGGACGTGGAGCATAACCGGCAGAGAGGTTGGAGAACCTGCATCCCTGGCTTGGACGAAGCAGAGTCGATCGACCTCCGGCACCCATTTTGCAGCCGTCAGGAAAATCTGTCTGGAATTTTGACCTTTCGGGATGAGCACGCCGTTCAATCCAATGTTATCAACAATCACACCATGAGGAAGACTTTCAACGCCGAAAGTAACTAGTTCCTCATGACCGTTGCGTTTGATCTTGAGCCAAACAGGAATACTTTGACCGGGAGCAATGTTTATCTCGAGCGGCTTGTCCGAAATGGAGCGCTCGACAAAATTGGTGACACCTTCTTCATAAGGTTCGAGCGCGACAAAGAGCTTCGGCTTCGCGGCCAGGGTGATTTTGCCAAAGTTATTGACTTCCTTGATGACCGGCTTGCCGCCAATGTCGCCCGTGGCAGTAACCTGGGAATTGGTTGCCTCTGCCTCCATCGGCGCAACAGCGTCGAGTGCCGCATTGATAGTGCCTTTAGCATCTCGGTGGCCCGCCTGAATGACCAGTGGGGAGAGACTGCTAAAGCCCGGCGGAAGCCTTGTGATATTGATCCGAATGTCACCATCGAAGCCATCAATCCGTGTAGCGTTAACACTGAACTGGGCACCGGCACCGGCCGCTACGGAGGGATTGATGCTGTTGAGCGTGACTTTGAAATCAGGCTGCGCGGCACGCAGAATCAGCCGATAACCGAAACGTTCCCCTGCGTGTCCGCGGGTGTCGCTAACGCGGACAAAATATCGGCCGTCTGTCGGCGGAGTGAACAAGAGCCGGGAATCGGAACCAAGAGCGCGATCGGCATCGTCGTCATTTACGTAATTCACCGTGAATACCGGCAATCCATTTGGCACCAGGGCGGTTCCAGGAGGATGAGGTTCCACAATATAAGCCGGCTCATCGATCGCATGGGCAAATGGGCTGGTATCAAAATAATTGCATCGTTTCCCTCCCACGCCATAGAATTGCATACCCGAGTCGGGACCTTGGGGCATACGAAGGATTTTGCAGACCTCGCCCTGTAAGTAGATGAGTTGATTAAGCTCCATCTCCCGCCAATTCTCGACTCGCACATCTTCCGCTTGCGAATCGATGTTCCTAAAAGTGATATGTGAGTCACGCACAGCTTGGAGCAAGAGGCGTTCAACCGGTCTGCCGTCCGCATGCAGCACTTCGATCTTGGTGTCGATTGGGGAACCGCGGCGGGCGGCGTCGGTCTCAATTACGAGAGGCTGTTCACGGTGAGCCTCAAATTGATATGTGTCTACATCGGCAGGCTGACCGGGTGCGGTATCAATTCGGCCGTCAATCGCCTGGCCGGGAAAAAGCGGATTCGCTTTCTCCGTAGAATCATTGGGTTCAGTCTCTACAAGTTCGGGGTTTTCATTCACGACCACTTTGAAGCTGCGGCGGGAACGGACCCCTGGATCAAGCGGTATTTCGAGCTCGCCGGCAGCACTGGCTTTGAGGTGAACTGAGCTTGGTGGCGGGAGATTAAAACCTATCAAGCGCACCTCCGATTCTTGGTTAGCGCGAATTCCCAATGGAAAGTGACCAACGGCCAAAGGTAACGTCCCCATCGAGAGACGGTAAAAGTGGCCCTTCGAACCAGCCTCTGTGCGCTCAGAAATACGAACATGATATCTGCCGGTCGATGGGATGCGGAAATGCAGTAACGGATCACCACCATCGAAACCACTGTTCGCTGCAAGAATGGAGCCGCGGTCGTCCAGCAAAGTAAGCATGGCATTAGCCTTTGAACCGATACTCCGGGCAGAGAGGTCAAATACCAACTCGTCACCCGTGCTAGCTGCAAACACGATCTCGTCAGCGTCGCCAGCTGGGTTCAAGGTTCCCCAGTAGCTCATCGGCAACTTCAGCACGGAATCCTGGTTGGGCGTATTCTTGGTTGCCGTCTCAGAGACTTGCGGCAAATCATCGACCTGGAGCTTCAGTTTCGTGCTCTCCAAATTCGTACTTTGAACCGAAAACTCGTACGGCCCCCGCGCCAGATCGGCTGAGGCGCTTAACTCTATCCATACTTCGTTCGTAGCCGGTTCAGGTGCCGACAATAATTGGCCCCTCAATTTGGAATCATACAACTTCAACCCCGTGAGACCGAGCAAGTTTGTGCCCGTAAGCTTGAATCGGTTTGTGGTCCCGCGCTGAAGGCCGCGTGGTTCTACGGAGAAAATCTCGGGCTTCACTTGGCCAGGTTTGGCAGCGTCAATCAGCTTTGAGGTTTCCTCAGCCGCACACCCTTCTGTCCAGGCAGTTAGGAAACTGAGTATAGTGGCTACTGCGAACAAGGCACTGTTCATCCAGTTTGGGTGTAGCTTCCGAATGATCCTGTGTCTGCGGGCTGCGTTCATTTAGTCTTGGGGCCGCTGGCGTGCGGTATTATAGCTGGCTTTGCTTCTGCCATGGTTTGCTCCACCGCCAATGACACAATGGGCTTGCCAGTGCTGACATCGTAGACTCCGATGGACCCATCCAGACGGCCCACAAAAACCTTTGATCCTTCCCCAAACGCGAGCGCCTGTGGCCAGTCCGGCTGCGTTTCCAAAACCGCGCGCTCCTTCATCTCCAGAAGATCCCATAACTTTATAGTCCGATCATTTGCGGCGGAAACGAGGGTTTTGCTATCGGGAGAAAAAACCAGGTTCAGGATCGCGCCTTCATGTGCGAATTTAGAATGCAGGAGAGGATTGGTGTTTTCCGCGGCGGTTTCGCTAATCTCCCAAACGCGGATGCGATTATCCGCCCCTCCCGACACGAGTTGCCTGTTATCAGGACTAAACGCTAGCGCGTAAACTTCTTTCAAGGACTGGGAAAAGGTCGCCCGCCGCTCACCGGAAGCTACATCCCAAAGCTTTACCGTCCGATCGGCGCTCGCACTGCCAAGTATTTTCCCATCAGGTCGAAAGGCCAGCGCATACACACATCCGTTATGGCCGGACAGCGTCTTCAGCTCTTTACCTGTGGCCATATCCCACAGTTTTATTTTTTGATCGTAACTGCCGGTGGCGAGCGTCTTGCCATCCGGCGTCAGAGCTAGGGCGTAAATGGCATCTTTGTGACCGGAAAAAGCCTGTATAAATTCTCCATTAACGAAGTTCCATTGACGCACTTCCCCGCCTAAGGCCGGCTGACCTCCGGCCGCGAGGACAAACGGAGCATTCGGAGAAAAAAGCACTGCATTGACATTGCCTTGTAAGCCCCGGAGGGTACGAATGAGCTGTAGGTCGTTTCCCCGACGCAGTTCAACCTGGGCGTACCTCCCTGCAGCTATGATTCTAGCCGGGTCGCTGTAGGCTAGGGAATTGACCGGGTTACGCGGCGATCCCTTCGTGCCGATTTTGGGAAAAACCAATTCTCTGGCGGCGATTGGGGCAGCGGGCGCTTTCGCACCAGAATCGATCCAGGCTTTAATGATGGCTATTTGTTCGGCAGTCAGCTTTCTACGTTTGCCTGGTGGCATTATTTTTGTTTTTCCATTTTTTTCGAATCGACCCTCAACCATTTGGATCAGCAAGCTCTCGTGACCTTTTCCCGGGATAACTGCGGCGCCGGTTTCACCCCCCTGCATCAGGGACTCAAAGGTGTCGAGAACCAAACCTCCTTCTGGGTCCTTGGCGGCATGACAATCCAGGCAGTGCTGGCCAAAAAGTGCCTCCACCGCGGAATAATCCGGACTGGCCGGCGAATCAGCCGCAGCCGTATTCGTGTTGAATACTCCGGCTAGGTGAGCCATCCACGACAGCCAAAGGAGGAAAACACCAGAACGTCCGGCGTTCTTTCTATGTTGAGTCATGAACCGGCAAATGGCGCTACCCATAGCTCAGTGATTAAACAGAAATTCCTTGCTGCTGAGCACCGCCCAATAAAGATCTTCGATCGCTTGACGTCGCTCTGGTTCAGGTGTGGCGGCGATTACTTTTAACAATTTGGCCTTTTCGGCTTCCTGCGGATAACGCGATAGCGCGCTCAAATAGAGATTCTCCACGATTTTATCGTCCGGTGTTTTTTCAGCTAGAACTTTGGCGACCTGGCTGGATTTGGACTCGACCTTCTTATTAATAATGTCACCATTCGCAATCTGGAGGACTTGAGTGACGGTGGGCTCAAGCGTTCGCTCACACTCGCAGGTTTTCTCACGGTCAGGACGCCCAAAGGTTCTAAGAAAATAGGAGTCTGTTTGTGTGTCGGGCAACTGCAGGGCACGCAAGCCAAATGGATACTGCTCACCAATGCCGCCATTGGCATTGCGCCGGTCCACCGCAAATTGGGTTGCCACCTCCGTAACACCCGCAATGGCATCATGCAGCACTTCAGCCATGAGCCGCCGGGGATAATGACGCGAATAGAACCGACTATCAGCCGCGTTTTCAGGCAGTGATTCACTCGCGCGCTGATAAGCCTCGGACTGCAGGATTGCGCGCATCAATTGTTTCAAATCAAATTTTTGGTCAGCCAGGAATTCCGCTAACGCCGAAAGTAGTTTTTCATTGCTGGCTGGGTTTGTTACCCGCATGTCATCGACCGACTCAACCAGACCCACACTCATAAAGTTAGCCCAAACACGATTAACAATGGAGCGTGTGAAATACGAGTTATCGCGGACAACTAACCAATCCGCCAGATGGGCGCGGCGATCAGCCGGCGATTCTATATCGAGGGGCTTTCCGTCGAGCGGGGCCGGCGTCTGAGGTTTTCCGGTGAGCGGTTGGACCAGATCACCAGTATTGGATACAAAAATTATGTTGTCCCCGTCGCCAGTACCGTTTTTGGTGTGCACGCGAGCGAAGAGATTGGCCATCTGGTAGTATTGTGTATTAGTCCACTTCTCTAGCGGGTGGTTGTGGCATTTGGCGCAGTTGATCGACATCCCTAGGAACGTTTGGGAAACAGTTTCCGCCATGTTGCGAGGGTCATCATGCAAGACATAAAAGTTTGCCGCACCATTCTCCAGGGTACTTCCCTGAGCCGTAATGACTTTCCGCGCAAATTCGTCCCATGGAGTGTTGGCCGCCACATTGAGTCGAATCCAATTATAGTAAGACCACATTGCCGCAGGCTTAAGTTGTTTGCTGCTCACGAGCAGGAGGTCGGACCACTTGTAAGTCCAATAGTCGACGAACTCAGGGCGTCGCAGAAGTGACTCGATCAGCCGATCGCGTTTGGCGGCAGATTTATCAGCCAGGAATACCCGGGTTTCCTCTGCGTTTGGCAGAATGCCGGCAGTGTCCAAAAAGGCACGGCGGATGAATTCCTCATCGCTGGAGCGGCGAGACGGAGGCAGGTTCAGGCTCTTTAGTTTTTCCAGGATGAGATCATCGATAAAGTTGCGCCGTTTGGCAGCGCCGAAAATTTTCGGACTGATTACGTTGGTAAACGGAACTGCTACCGAGGCGATGTCAATGCGGCTTAAGTACCAGGCTGTTATTGCACCTTCGCCGAAGCCGACCACCTTGACTTGGCCATGCTCGTCTATTTGCGCCACGGTCTCGTTTGCTGAAGTGTACTTGGCCCATCGAGTCACGTCCTCGGTATGGCCATCATCAAAAAAGGCGCGCACAGACAACTGCTGGATGGCATCCGGGCTTAATACTGTTCGCCGCGGCAAAACTTCAATTCGGGTAATGCGCGGATCCTTAGCGTTGGGCGCGGGTGCGCCTGCGGCAATCCATTGTGCAATAATACGATAATCCAGGGATTCGACTTCAAATCGTTTGCCACCTTTGTGCGGAACAGCCCCGGTAGGTTTGAGCAACAGCAGACTGCGACCAGGATCACTGGGAACGATCCGGCGCCCCAGAGCACCGTGTGTCAGCGCCAGGAAATCGCCCTCATCGTCATAACCGCGCAGCGACAGTTTAAAACCGTTTTGACCCGCGGCCGCTCCATGACATGCTCCGGAACTACAGCCGTTTTTCGCCAGCACCGGTTGAATGTGGTTGCGAAAACTCCAATCAAATGCCTGGCCCATCCCCGTAACGGTGACCGGAGCGCTGGCTGAAAGTTTGCCGGCCTTTACTTTTATCGCGGCCGTGCCGTTCTTGACTGGCAACAGGGTCCCATTCTCAATCCGCACAATATTAGGATCGGAGGAAGTAAATTCGATTCCGTTGGTCATTTGTCCGATGAACTGCTTATCCAGTACTCTTTCCACTATGACCCGTTGGCGTGCTTCCGGACCGGAAAGAGTAACGTTTGAGGGCAGTATCACCAGGTTGGTAGCCGCCATTCCCAGGCAAGTCGCTAGTAATACGCTAAGTGCTACCAGATCCTTAACCATACTAGGAAGCTTCAAGAGGTATGCCCTGTAGACCATGACAACGCGGTGCTTAAAATAATTCACGGATCGGCTGGGTGCCATAATCCACCAGCGAGAACGGCCGGGACTGAGGGCCTGGCAAATGCGTTTCGAGATCTAATCCCAGACTGTGATAAATCGTAGCCACGATTTCTGCAGGACTAACCGGCCGCTCCACCGGATAGCCGCCAATCTCGTCGCTCTTGCCCACAATGCGCCCCCCTTTCACACCGCCACCCGCAAAATTGACCGTCCAGCATTGCGGCCAATGATCGCGCCCGCCGGCCGGATTGATCTTCGGTGTCCGGCCAAATTCGGCAAGGCAGGCGACTAAGGTTTTGTCTAACAGCCCGCGTTGGACCAAATCTTCAACCAAGGCGCTGTAACCCTGATCATACATTGGCGCTACAATATCGCGCATGCCTTCGATGGACGTGAAGGGTTTCGACCCATGAATGTCCCAGGTGATTTCGTCAAAAACGGTAATGAAAGTGTTAATCGTCACAAACCGAACCCCCGCTTCGACCAGCCGCCGGGCGAGCAAGCAGCATTGGCCAAAACGAGTCATCCCATACCGCTCGCGGACCTTTTGGGGTTCTTTGGTCAAATCGAATGCCTCGCGTGCGCGGACGCTGGTCATCAGCCGGTAGGCGGAAGCAAAATTTGCATCCATTAATTGAGCACTCGGGCTGCTTTCAAAATCTTTGACCACGCCGTCCACTACTTCGCGCAACTCACGTCGGCGTTGCAACCGAGCTTCGCCAATTTCGGAAGGCGGTAACAGGTCAGGCACTTGGAAATCCTTCTTTGAAGGATCCGCATTAAGCACAAATGGATCAAAAGCCTTCCCTAGAAAACCGCCATCCTGTCCATGCGGAAGATTTCCTCCCGTGGGTCCCATCGATTGCGGTAAAATAACATGAGCAGGGAGTTCATTCTTGCGGCCTTTCAAAAATTCCAGAGCGCAGCCGGCGTGCGGAGTGTTGATGCCCCCGGTAAAAAGCCGCCCGGTTTGCATCATCTGATGCCCTGTATCATGGACCGCGGCCGCGGTGTGATAACACGTTCGAACCAGGGAAAATTTGTCGGCTAATTTGGCGTGCAGTGGAAAGATTTCAGAGATCTGCATATCCGGATTATTGGTCCGAATTGGCTTGAACGGCCCACGAATCTCCGCCGGGGCGTTTGGCTTCATATCGAAGGTGTCAACCTGACTGGGGGCGCCAAGGTTGAAGATCATGATGCACGCCTGATCTTCCTTGTTTTTAGCTACCGCACCTAGGGATTGCAAAGCGGCAAACTTCGCCAGTGTTAATCCAAGTGTGCCGAGCGTGCCGATTTGCAGAAAATCGCGACGCGTAAGACCATCGCAGGTGGTAATCGATCCGGGGCCTGTAACCTTAATCATACATCAGTTGATTGTGCCGGTGGACTCTGCAAGAAATATAGCCAGAATGCGCCTGCTGTAAATGCATTAGGCTGACTTTGTCGCGGGCGTTCAACCTAAAAAATGATAACACTAACCCCTAACTTATGCTCCGGCCCATTCGATTCCTAAGTGCGGCTTTTGGCTGCTCGTTACTTTCGGTTCTCTCATCGTTCTCTGCTCCGCGGCAACTTCAGGTAGGTATCGCAAGCCATGCCTTTGATCATCTTGGAGAACTTGGAAACCAGGCGGAAACTGCGGCTGCTAGCGGAGCCAATATTCTCTATGTAACGGGTTTCGGTGGGTTTGGCTACGAAGGATTGCCCACCGTCGAGGAAATGACGAATTGTCTCAAGGTCACCTCCAGTTACCTGCAAAATGCGAAACGCCACGGAATAACCCTGGCGATGGGTTATGTCTGCGCTACCTCGATCGTCAAACTGGAAACGTTCGATCGAAATTGGTCGCCCCAATTCAGGGCCCAATTTCACCACCCCACGCCTGATTGGCGCCAGCAGGATAAGGACGGCCATCCCCTGCCCTCCTGGTATGGAGGTGATTACCTGCCGGCCTGCATGAACAATCCTGACTGGCGAGCCTACGAAAAATGCATCGTTCGCCTGCAACTGGAAGCTGGCTGTGATGGTATCTTTTTTGATAATCCCACCGTGCATCCGCAGGGATGCTATTGCGCTCACTGTATGATTGGGTTTGCGGACTTTCTGCGAACCGAAGCCCAGGAATCAGGTTTGACCAAACGGCAGCCTGCCGCCACCCTGCTTGCGCTTCGTCAGTACGCCATTGACCATCCAAAATTCTTCATGCGGTTTCGCAGCACCATCGCGCGGAATTTTCTGATGCACATGCGAACGTACGCGCGCACTATCAAACCGGACGCGCTCATTACTGCTAACAATAGCCTCAACTCGGCTACCGCCTTCTACTCACAATGCCGGCGTTACGCTTATAGCATTTACGAAATGAGCCAGGCCGAAGACTTTGTCGTAGTCGAGGACATGTCCAGCCAACCGCGCAAGCTGGCCAATGGTCAAACCTATGAATATGGGCCAGTCTATAAACAACTCCATGCCATCAGCCATGGCAAGCCGGTCGTGGCTGTCACCCTCGCCGGTGCTGATTACCATACGCCGCCCAACCTCGTCCGCCTCGCCATGGCTGAGGCGGCTGCCAATGATGCTTCCTACCTTGCCTGGCCGACCTGGCCCGAAAACCAGCGCCTGGCTATGAGCCGCAGTATTCGGCCACAAACAGATTTTCTGCGCCGTAACGCCCCCCTCTTCCGTAATACAATTGCTCGGCATGATGTCCTTCTCTTCTTTCCCTTCCGCCGATGGCTCGAAACTGACCAGTGTCAGACTTTGCAACTCGCGCAGGAACTAAGTCGCGCCCATGTCCAATTTGACGTCATCTGCGAGGATGATTTAGGACCGCAACTGAATGGCCCTGCCTTCGGTAATAAATCTGCTCCGGCTCCGAATCAGACCATCCCGAAAAGATTACACGGAGCGAAGGTGGTTCTTAGCGCTTTGAAGGCGGATTTCAGCCAGGGCGAATTAAATAGGCTGCAGAGCTTTGCGCGGCAGGGTGGATCGCTGATTACCGCGGAAAACCTCGATTGGCTTCCGCAGGTTCAAAACGCAGTGGGCGCCCCTTCGATTGTGATCAAAGAGGCTCCGCTGGTGCGGGCGGTAGTCCGTGATCAGCGCGACCGCACTATTGTTCACCTCCTGAACCTCGATCTGGAGCGGACCTCGTCGTTTGCAGACAAAGTAACTCCGGTTACCGACATCCAGATTGTCGTCCGCGTCCCGTTGAAGAAGATCACCTCGGTTCGTGCTTTGACGGCCGACGCAGGCGCAACCTCGGGCAAACTCGAATTCTGGGTGACGCCCAAGGATTCGGCTACTCTAGTGGCTCTGACGCTGCCACGTTTGGAAGTGGCGACTCTTTTGCTTTTTGAGTAGCAATCCCTATCGACAATAAATCAAGAACTCGACACTCTGACCTCATGAAACCAGGACTTACGCGACGCAATTTTATCCGAGCTTCGGCGTTAACCGGGACGGGGTTTCTGATCCTGCGACAAAGCCGGCTGGCATTTGCCTATGACGCAAACAACAAATTGAGGGTGGCCGGCATCGGCATCGGCGGCCAGGGGCGAAGCGACCTGGATAACATCGCTGGCAGCGGAGCGGAGATTGTGGCGCTTTGTGATGTGGACCAGAGTCGCGCGGGTAATATCTTTCAAAAACACCCACAGGCAAAAGTGTTCAAAGACTTTCGCCGGATGTTGGACGAGATGGACAAACAGATTGACGCCGTGGTGGTCGCCACACCGGACCATACGCATGCAGTGGCTGCTGTCGCTGCGATGAAGCGCGGGAAGCATGTGTATTGCGAGAAGCCCCTCACCCGCACCGTGCATGAAGCCAGGGTAATGCGCCAGACCGCTGCCAGGCACAAAGTGGTTACTCAGATGGGCAACCAGGGAAGCGCCGAAAATGGCTTGCGCCGAGGAACTGAATTGGTTTGGGGGGGCACAATCGGCGAGGTTCGCGAAGCTCATGTTTGGTTCGACGGCGGAAATGGACCGCAGAAACGACCTGACGAAAAGCAGCCTGTGCCAAATGGCTTGGACTGGGATCTTTGGCTTGGGCCTGCTCCCGAACGTCCCTACAATTCCTGCTATGCTCCAGCCAGTTGGCGCGGGTGGCGTGCTTTCGGCAGTGGCATTGTTGGCGATTTCGGCTGCCATACCGGCAACCTGATGTTCCGTGCCCTGCACCTGGAACAATTGTGGAACCCTCCCGCAAAAACTAAACGCATTGTCATTCGCGCTGAAGCTAAACCCTCCGAAGTAGACCAGGAAGGGTATCCAACCTCGATGGTCGCCGTGATTGAGTTGCCGGCGCGCGGCGCGTCTCCGCCGGTTAAGTTAATGGTTTATGCTAAGGAAAAACCGTCGGAGGATCTTTTGCTCGGACACACCCGCGGCGCGTGGGGAGACCTGCTGGTCGGATCCAGGGGATCAATTTACTCGGATTGCCCTTGGAACACCCGATTTGTGTTATTGCCCAAGGATCAATTCCAGAGCATCAAAGCCGGTCCACCGCAAAAGCTGCCGGTTTCTATTGGGCACCACCGGGAGTGGGTCGAGGCATGCAAGGGGAACGGTCAAACTTTCTCCAGCTTTGAAATCGGCGGCCCGCTCACCGAACTAATGCAACTTATCAATGTCGCGACTTTGATCGAGGGTCCGGTGGATTACGATACGCTGAGCGGAAAAATATTGAACTCCCGTGCGGCCAATGCCCTCCTCCACCGTGATTACCGGCGTGGCTGGTCGATTTAGGCAAGCGCTAAATGGAACCGGGCCGAGCTCGAACTGACAACTATTAGGTGCCAGTGTGATTCGCCGCGTCCGCCCAGTGCACTGCAGGGGATTCTGGCGCCTCCATTCCGAGCCAGTACGTGCGTGAACGCAGGGCCGCGTATTCACAAGCGGCGCGCGCGCGTTCCTCGAATAAACAGGGGAAAACAAGCTGCGGGCAAGACGTATGTGAAGCCATGACTGCCGCCTGATTCGCCTCCTCGATAATGTCCGCATGGCGCTCTGCTTCCGGGATTTCATTGAGCGAGCGCAGCAGTAATCGGTGTTTCAAAATTTGAAACCCAGCCGATTCTTTCGTGGGCGGTTGAGCACTAGCGTCCATGGTACCTCTCGTGATATAGTTGTTCGTTTTTGCGGCCACGAGGGTTGTTTAATTTCATGTCATTCCTGGGACGAGCAGGTTACGTCTTCGAGATATTCACATCTAAAGTAAAACAACTTTGGCTTGAGAACGCAATAGAGATTATGAGGGATCTGTGATTGTGGTGACGATTTTATGTGAAAACTACGGCGCGCTGCTCACCAACGACCCAAACTCTGCGATAGGGCCGCTGGGCTGGGTAAGGACGACTTCCACGTCGTCCGATTCTGAACGCGCACGCGGTGGAACGCATCCAGAGCGCACGCGCTGCCGCCGAGTGCCCGTGCGGAAGCACCTGCCGGGCAAGGCTGGGCGGTTTTGTTATTAGCGCTTCTCCAGCTCAATGAAATCTTTCACTTTGAACCGATAGCCAACATCGCCTTTAGGCCCCATATAAACCACGATCATCAATGTGCTCTTAGGCAAGAACTTTCGGAAAGTTGAAAAATTCACGGAGGCACTCTCAAAATTCGGATTCGACACCTGTAACGAAGCAGAGGCAATTTGCTCCTCTCCTTCTCCGATTTGGAGTTCCACATAAGTTACCTTCTGCAACTCACCTTTCGGTTTGTACTCCATCCACACTCGAATCCCGGCCTGACCGTCTGTGTTTGTCCGAAACGTAACGCCCAATTCTTTGGCCCGCTCCTTGGACACATCCTCGATGGGAATTAGGGCAAAACATTGGCTGGATGCACCAAGTAGTAGAAAAGTTAGAATTAACAGGTTGATTGTCGTTTTCATATTTGTATTGGACGGCAATACACGAAAAACGCTCCCGCGCCGCTGAGCGCCTGCAAGGATTGGTGCCGGACCAAAGGCGTCTGAGCACCAACGGGAGCGCTCATCCGGCAATTCGGTTGACTGGTTTTTCAAAACCCATCCTCCCACCGTAATAAATTCTCTCATGCCGCTCCTTTGCAAACGAGGGCGTGATGAAACCGGGCACTTTCTTCAAATGCTCCCATGCCAACTTCATCTGGAATCCTACCTCGATTCCGGGAACACCTCCCGTCCCGGCTCCGAATGCCGGACATACCAGCGTTTCTATCATTCGGTCGGTGGTTCGATTATGGTGCCGCACGGCTAGCAAGGTCGCCCATGTAGCCAGATAGACGTGATCTGTCCCGGAGATGTTCATCGGGATGCGCATCGTGGGGGCATGAGCTACGTAAGGGTGGCCCAGCCGGCCGGTCTCCCCAATAAAAGCACTGCCTACGGGTTGCTCGCCACAGTATTCGTCGAGAATCTTCTGTTGGATACGTTCCTGGATTTGCGTGCCGAAGTACTTCACAATAGCCAAATCCATACCTGCATCCATCAGTCCAAAAGAGTTGCCTGCCGTAGCCACCCAGTCGAATGACGGAAGTGTGTCGAAGGAGCCCAGGTGAATTTCGACCCCGGGCACATCCCGGGCGGCCCACCGAATTTCATCGGCAGTGTCCTTGTTCCGAGTTGCGGTTATGAAGCGCACACTAACTCCTTTGCATAGCGCCAGAGCTGAGCGATGCGTGCGGCCCAGAGCGCCCGAAATGCCAAGCGTGTCGCCCCGCCCGCGTTCGCTCTAATGATTTCGTTAGGCCGATGTCTCACTTGAAATCCCCTCGCTCTGAATCCTACGCCCCACGACTCGCAACGTGCTAAACCACGCCGAAAGATCTCCATCCATTCCCTTCACGTGATGCATGAGCACGCGCTCAAAGGGAGCAGCCATGAAACTAGCCTCACCACGCTGCAACTCCAGAACCGGCGGCTGACCAGCGGGAAAACTCCATGCTGCACCTGTCTCTCGCCGCACCAACTCGCCGAGGTAGGATCCGATGACTGTAGCGTAGCGCCAACCAGGTTGCTTCCGGTCACGGAAGAACTCCCAAATATTCCTGCGGCGCAAATGTTGGTCAAGTGCGACGACCGCCTCCTCAGCAGATTTACTGGCCAACTCGACCTGAAATTTGGCAGCAAAGGCACGCTCGCACTCCGAAGCAAGCCTAGCCAAATCCTCCGCTCTCAAACTCGACATGTCGCTGCGGGCGCGAGGAAGATACCGAATGATGCGCCACAACGACCGTCCGATGAAAAGGGCGACGACCGCTAAAGTTAACCATAGCCACTTCATAAGGATGACGAGTAAAGGCGCCTGGCCACCAGCATTTCGAGAATTACTCCGGCACAGAGGACTAGACGCTGAGGATTTGGAATCGTTGGCATTGTGGGGTTAACGAACTCAGCGCCGGCGGCCACAAGGCACTCCGATTGCAACCGAGACGCGATGCCGCCGAGCGCCCGTAAGTAAGCACCTGCGGCGCATGGTTAGGTGTCGGTCTTACAATTCTCATCAATTTGTCCCTCCAGCTTCTCGATCGAAGCCGACAACGCCTTTAGGTGCTGGTCGTGCCCTTGCAAATACGGGTCGCTGCCCTTCTTGGTAAAGGCGCGAATCAACTCACAAATCTCATCGTGACCAGTTAGCCGTGCTGTCGTGAACGGTAAATCGCCCGCCGTCCTGGCGAATGGATCAGCACCGTTCTCAAGCAAAAGCTCAACAATGGCTTTATTTCCAAATTCACATGCTTCGTGAAGCGGAGTGTATCCCTCTTCACCCTTCTGATTCACGTTGATGCCGTGAGTCACGAGAATCTTCGCGGCCTCGTAATCACCCCAAACAATGACACAGTGCAGAGCATTATCGCCGAGCGCGTTCGTCGCGTTGATGTCAGAGAAGTCAACGTAGTCGAAATCGGCGGTCTGCTTCACTCGCTCCAAAATTGTTGTAACGTCGGGATGCATGGCAAACACCTAATGCCAAAACTCATACACTCCGGGCCGATGACATGATCCGCGAAAGCAGAGCTGATGCGGCCAGGCGGTGTTGCGTGCAATGTCTTCTTCGCCTCTTCTCATCAGGTGCTATGGTAAATTAATACCGGTCAGGTTTGAAGTGCGAAATTGTCCCGTGAACTGTGCCTCTTGGCTCCTCGCCAATCTTACCCATAATAATCCACGAACCCCCGGCAAGGCTTGCAGGCAATTTATTAGAAATAAGACATCGTAGCTGACGCCAGGCATCACTCGTCACCCCGTGCCTACCCGAAGCATAACAGCCATCGTGTCGGCGGTCGAGTGCATGCCGTTGTTACATCGTCGCCAGCCGGGCCCTGCAACCAACCTTAATTTAATAAGCGGCTCCATCAATCAACCGTCTGGCCAGGTCGTAATGCTCGGCCCACGCCCCCCAGACCTCTCGCGCCCACTCTTTCACACGGCTGACGTGTTGATCCGCATCGGGGGCGCTGTGAACGTAGCTCACGGTCATGTTCCCCCGCCGCGCGGGGATGTGGGCGGGTTTATCAATCCGCGGGTTCCCGCTCAACCACTTCTGCACCATTCGGTTCACGGTTACAGCGTCTCCATGTTCGATCGCAGCGCACATGCCCGTCAGGTGGGCCGCGAAGGATTTCCCCGACCGCATGTACCTGTCAGGGTGCTGGAGCGCGTAGGCGTCCACCGTCAGGCGGTGTGCCCGGCCATAGCGATAGTCACTGAACTCCCTGGCGAGTATCTCCTCGAACAGCTTCAGACATCCGGCCCGACCCTCCGCCACGATTGCTCCGCAGTCCTCGCAAACCTCGGGCGTATGGCATTCAGATTCGTTCATTGTTGCTCCAATAATTCGATCCCGATTTATCTGAACTCACGCGACAGAAAATGACATAACGAAATGCATCAGGCGCGCCGGACACCTGAGCAACAATAAACAAGAAACCAGTCCAACGATCAGTCATCATATGCAAAGCCCCTCTGCTCGAATTCCTCGTAGCTCACGTGCCAGGCCCGGATGTCATCACCGGGGTAATGGAAGTAAAGCATGCTCTCATCTTCGGCGCGCTCCGCTGAATACTATCTTGAGCGTTTGGATGCCGTGTCGCCACGAAATCTCTCTCATGCGGTTTTGACGATGGATGGCTCATCATACCAGTCGGTCTCAACAATGTGGAACGCGACCTCCTCCTCGGAACGTAGGTCGGGCAACTGCCAGTGCCACCGATCCTGGTGATTCCCTGCCATCACGAACGTTCTGGCGTAGTCGAGTGGTATGTTGCCGAGCATGAAACTGAAACCTCCTCGGTCAGGGTGAGATGTCCGAACCGTGTCTCCCGTCTTCAGGCGAAAATCCAACCCGAACTTGAATTTTCGCCGTCTGCGCCAGGCGAGCGGCTTTCGGGCAAATAGACGTAGCCGCGACATCGTCTGTGGTCCGCTGCGTGCGCGCCGAATAAACCGAAAGCTGAGTGCATCACCAGGGACAAGTGTGGAAAGTGAATACTTCATGCGCCTGCCCGTTGATGTAACGGAGATATCCAATCGCAGTATGCCGTCCTTGGCGGTGTAGAGATGAGCGCCCACTCCGCCGCGCTCGCGAGAAAAACAGCGAAGCGGCGTCTTGCCGTTGTAACGAAGTTCGAGACCGTAAATGCACATACGCCGATGTCTGGCCGCCTAGACCCTATGGCTTAACAAAGTAAACGAGCGGGTGTTTGATTCCGTTTGTAAACGTGGGTTATCCGCCGAAGGGACCGATGCACCCTGTTAAAGACCCGGCTTGAGACTGGATCATTAATAACAAAGTAACCAAATCCAACACCCATGAATAAAATCGTGCATTACCTCGTCGTGGACATCCACCAGGATTCCATTGCCATCGCTCCATAGAACTCCATCGTGGTGCGCTACTACGCAGCCTCATTCAGCGGCACCCCTCGATGTGGTGAATGTCTGGGGCCGAAGATACGCACAGCAAGCAACGTAGCACCAGCCATGACTCCGAATATCACTAAGGAAAATCCCAAGTTGTAGAACGTCGTGATCTGTTTCTGTCTGTCCAACTCGGCCTGCGTCGTCGGCGTCGGGCTGTCGCGCCACGCTGCAAATGCGCGGACGTGCTTGCGGCGAAGTATACAGGCCTGCGCAAGAACGAAGTGCGCAATGAACAGCTCGACGGCCAACAAGAGGAAGATGAGTCGGTTTATGCGTGCGAGACTGGCATACACTCCAAGCTCGACGACTCGGCCTGCGGGACGCCTCGATTACAACTACGGCGCAATGGCTGGGGGCTCGCGCTTCGTTAGACGGTTGTGCTTCCTGGCCCTCTCTGCCTCACATACCGGACAATTGTCCCACCTGCGCTGAAAACTGTCAGAACGGCAACCACATACAGACTCCAGCGCAGGGTGGATGACTTCTGCTCGGCGACCGCAGTGCAGAAAAGCCAGAGTGCCAACCCTAACTCGCCAATGATAGTGCCGGATGATACTCGTCGTGGCTGGGACGGCAGCTCGGGAAATTGAGACACAACACCGTTAGGCTCCGTGATCGCCTCAAGCGGAAACCAGTCGCAACTGCGCCAAACTCGCAAGCGGGCGATGCTCTCTCCAAAATCGCTCGAAGCCAACGCGTCCGGCGGAATCCGACCAGCCCGAACTGCTTTACTCAACTCCTCAACTGTGAACGGACCTTGGACTTCCGCGCTCTTATCGTGCCGGATGTAATAGCGCATATCGTAAAGTGTGCCTTCTAACGGATAATAATTGCAATATTTTTGATGAAGCTCATGCCGGCTAACAGTAAGTATCAATAGGAATAAGTCGCTTTGTCCTGGCACGATAATGGTTGCGCAAAAACAAAGTGGCGAGTGCCAAAGGGGAGCGAGCCGGTAGCTCAGCCCCTTGGGGAGGGAGGGGACGAGCATTGGGGTGGGGCGATGACAGTTGATGCCTAATGACTTATGACTGAGGATTGCGAAATAGTTGCTGGCGGATTCGACGTCAGCTCCGGCCATCGCTTTGGTGATGTCCTCCGAGGCGTTACTCAGCGACCGATGCTGACAGCGCACCTCCAGCGAAGCAAATCATGCTGTAAAACCAGTCACTCATGGAGCGTTGTTGTCCGGCTCTTGTGTGCGCAATCAGTTCATCGTGCCATCCAGTCCAGGTGCCTTGTTCGGCTTACATTGTTCCAAAACACTCGTCCCAACGGCCCTATGGGAGATTGGCACACCACCGAATTATAATTGTCACAAAGCATTCCCGACGACCGTATGGAACCCTTTGTCCTTAAGTGCGCGACCCTCGTTTGCCTCCAGAACCTTCCATGCCACTTTCACGACAGTCCCACGGTCGTTGCCTGAAAACTGACGCGGATAGACAACCATAGAGGAACTGCCCCACTGCTCAGGCCTCCCATCGAACTGATATTCGAAATCAAGCTGGTCCGTGTAAAATAGCGCGTTTTGCGTACCGATGGCGATTAGCCAGTCATTCTCTGGCCAGGCGCTGAGGCCAGATCCGTCGACCGGCACCCAACCTATGTCATCCGCATAAAACTGTAATCGACTGTGGTGTGCGAAACCCGGAAGCCAGTCTCCCGAGAGGATCCGCGCCGGCACCTTGTTCGCTCGCATAATCCCGGCGTAAATCGTTGCCAGCATTCCGCACTCTCCCGTGGACATGGTTATCAGCTTGCTCAACGGCTCGTACTTATAAGGCGCCTGGTAGCTTCGCGATCGTCGCACAAATCCTCCGACTCGGGCGGCGAAAGCCAGGGTTGTCTCACCCTGGAGCTTGATGAGGTTGTTTTGTCTTAGCCACTGTTGAAACTCGAACGATTTGTAGTCAAAAATCCGGGTATTCGAAAGCTCCGCGTTACGTTCGATGGACGACAGCGGCGGAACCGGTGACGTGGGCGCGCCAGGCACGATGTAGCTCCGGGTTATATGCACGTGATACAGGATCTTGGCCCGCAGCGTCGACCGCGAGCTGACGCCTGCAGGAAACCGACTCCAGACTGTTCTGCGGACAGGGTTATGCGGATCAGCGCTGAGGGTCCAGTTGGGAGTAGCTCCTTCTGTCTGAATACCCATGTAAAGCAGATCGGTGCCGCCCACCCCGGGTGGAACGACGGCGCCCGCATACCACATTTCGGCCTTCAATTCAGGCGACTGTCGACTAAACTCCATGAGTAGCCATCGGTCGCCCTGGTCCTCAACAACTAGATGGTACGGCTTGCTCTGGTAGTCGGCAATACGACGTTCGAGATCCGCCTGTGCGCGGAGGCTTAGCCGTCCCGATCCAGGACGTGCACTAGCCGTGGTTAAGGGACTCTGGGCGACCGAAAGATCGGCCGTCATGACAACGAGTGCCAAAGTCAGCCAGCAGGCTGCGTATGACCGATTTTGCATCCGCATCGAGAGGGCTGGCTGCATAGGGGTTGCCGGATGAGACTTTGGTTTCATCGATGTGGCGTCTGCAATAACGAGTTCCATAGATGAGCTGCCTAAATAATATGTTTATTCTGGAGCCCTCCGTGAAATCATGAAATCAGGGCGGCTGCACTGCTTCACGGCCAAACGCTGATGGCTTTCACAAAGTTTGTAAACCCGGGCTTGTTCATGTAACCCCACACCCTGCAACAGATGACTACGGTCATAATCAGCGCGCTCCGCTGAAGGCTATCTTGGCTGTTAGGCCTTTGTAGTTTGCTTTCCGGCTTGTTCCTCTAAGTCGATGTGTCCGCACACAAAATCCCTGATTTCCGTGTGGTGTGGTCTCCACAAGCCCCAGACCGACTCCGCCCAGGCTCGTGTCACCTTCACGTGTTCCTCGATCGACTGCGCCAGGGCAACATCAAATATAGTCAGCTCGGCTTTCTCCGTACAAGGTGGCAAGGGCGGCCAGACACGAACCGTATTGCCGAGCTGTTGAAGCAGAGGAGTAACGGCGGTGGAACGCAATTCCCGCTCCAATGCCAGATAAAGCCCCGAAAGATGAACCATCACCGATTTGCCGCGATGGTTGCCGCCCGTGTGATGCGCTGCGTAAGCATCAACGGTCAACTGATGCACTTGACCAAACAACAACACATTGCTGAACTCCTTTCCAATCACCTCTGTGAATACTTCCCAGCATTCTGCTGAAGCGTTAAAGCCACGATCATAAACCGCCCCCGCGTGACGCGGCATCCCCAACCCACAGCCTGGGCAAATTGACTCCGGCGAACTCATAATGTCGAATCGTCGCGATGACCTAACCGCATGTTTGGCCTAAAGTCCTCCGTGAAAGCATGAAATCAGCGTAGGTGAACTGCTTCATGATCGAACACTGATGAGTTTCACAAACTTTGTCAACCGAGGAGTATTGATTTTAAGCACGCAACAGGAACCAGGCGGCCATCGTTCGCTCCTGACGAGACCAGTCATAGGGAAGTGCTGCACACTTCATTCTTTGTGCGATTCGGGCGCAAGTGGGTAAGTCTCAAAAGTCAGGAACCAGATCACTCCGCCTGCTCTCTCCTCCGAAAAAAACCCCTTTCTCACAACTCCACAGATTAGCCTCGCCCACCTCTATTTTTCCGCACCGCAAAATGAGTCCCGCCCTAAAAAGTAAAACGCAAAGCCCTCGCCTGTCACTGGGCTCGTTCAACTAGGGGCGTGTTTGCTGGCTCCGCGCGCCGGCCCATCACTCCTCGTTTCTGCCTTTAACCCGGCGCGCTCCGCACCAATACACCCCTTAGGATTGGGTGTCAGTTCCATACCAGAACCCATCTAGTATCATGCGGACGAACTACACAACCACCCGAAACCGCCTCGCCACCGTCCTTGAGATGCGCTCCTAGGCCATATACAACAGGCACGAACCGCAGGCCATTGTGTTTGCTGTGCATCAGCGGTCCGTGAAATCCTCGAACATACACGTCAAACGGAATCAACACTGACAGGAGGAGCACAGCAGCCGCAATCGCCAATGTTCGACGGCTGCCGTGAAGTGGAAACAGGATGTAAAGCAAAGCCACGGTTAGAAGTGATGCCAGAACCGTCAACCGAACAGCCAAGACGTAGATGATGACCAGAGCGACAAACACCTCAATCACCGTAACTCTAGGTCTGCTGACCTTTTGGGTTCCACCGTTCATACGGCCTGCGCGCATGGCGTATTCCTCTGATTGCTGCGCCAGCGGCTCAAGTCTGCTGATAGAGGCGTGAGTTCCATTTGGTCCAACTGCACAAGAACGCCGCTGAGGACAAAGCCCCACGGCCCGGCTTCGCAAAGCAGCCCTGCACCCCGATGCGACGAAAGCAGGGTAAAGAGGCTTTCCTCGGCTTCCGAAATTATCCCCGCATACCCGCCGCCCCCGAAGTTCAACGTGCGGGCCATCTTCAGTTGTTCGGCCGCAGCGCGTGCGGTCTGCGAGGGTGGACTGAACTCGTACGCCATCACTAACCCGACCACGGCAATGACTGCCAGGACAATCAGTTTGTTGTGCGCTCTCATGGCTAAACCTTATGGCTTAACAAGGTGAAAGAGCGGGTGTTTGATTTGTTTGAGCGTGGGTTATCCGCCGATGCGGACCGATCCACCGTGTTAAAGCCCGGACTGAAGCTGGGCCATTGATAACAGAGTAACGAAGCCAAACACCCATGAATAAAATCGTGCATTACTTCGGCCTGGACGTCCACAAGGATTCCATGGCCCTTGCCATCGCGGCTCGCATCTTGGTTAGGTCGATAAGTCCAGTTTCGCGACCAGATGAACTCACGCATAGCAGCAGGATCAACCGTCCTTGATGGCTGCTTCTGCCAGCTCAAGCAGTCCCTTACATAATCGCAAAAAGAATAACCCGTGAAAAAACAGCAACCGAATCACTCCGCACGATTGACATTTTGCGAGCCATTTCAACGGTCTGGGTCACCGACCGCCGCCCCTCGGGCGCGTCCGAGCGCTGTCATCTTCATCAGGCAAAAAGAGCACCATGCACCAAAGCCAAATCGGATGAGCCTCCATATCCTCAAGCTTGATCTCCTCAATAAACTTCCAAGAACCATATCGAGGATCGGGGGATTGGCGGTCTTCGTTCATAGTGGCCTAATGGTGAGTTTCACGCGCAGCGCCAGAGACGTTCAACATGAAACGAGAACGCGACCGCTGTTGCCTGGAGTGCGCTTATTAGGTGTCGTCATTTCACCTCAATCTGGCCCGCCCATGAAACCCAAAACTCCTCCTTTTCAGGGCCGCGTTTCGAACGACCAATCGCAAACATCACGTGGTCACCCGGCTGGAAACCGCGAAATGCTGCTCCTTTCACTGCTTCCAGCGTCGTGTGGTCTATTACGTAAATGTTTGTCTCCGTCGGCTGAGAAAGCCTGTAAGCTGACTTGTTCTCGACAAGCTGAACCATGTTCGGCGTGACCACGTTCGTGCCATAGGTGAAATGAAACTGTGAAGCATCGAGATAGATGCCCGAAGAGGCGGCAATCTGATAGGCAGGCGGCGTATCCTTGCCTCGAATCTGGTGTTGCTCGTCAATTACCAGGGTTGGATACGCTGTTTGCGGCGTGCTCATCTTCTCTAAGGTGGAAGTATCTGGCGGAGTTGCCGGTTTTGAGCAACCGGCTAACAGTGCTGTAATCAGAACAAAGGTCGACGAATATTTCATGCGCGCGCAAGACACCCAACGCCAGAACTCACACACGCAAGTCCGACGATTACAGTCATAATATAAGTAACGGCTTCGATTTTCATGTGATTCTCGCAGCCCGGAGTCATGCTGCCCGGCCCATCGCTCCGCAGCAGCGGCCGCTAGACCGCGTAATCGACTCGAATCTCTGTTTGATACTCACGGTAATCGAGCAAAGGGTAGATGTGTCCCCAAGGAAAGGAAAGTCCCCCCTTGCTGCTGCTGAGTGTTCGTCCCTGAAACAAATCCGAGAGGATGGAACGGTGAACCTCGTGTCGTTGATGCTCCTGCTCCTGGCTCCAACTGGACCAGCCTCCTGCATCGAACGGCATGACACAGCACAGACCAACCTCTCGAAGCCGCTGCTCAAAGAACATGAGGCGAACGGCAAACTCACGCTGGTGGGCCTTTGCGGTTCTGAGATGATACTGAGAAAAGCCTGCGTGCCAGGTGACGCGTTCAAATCCGTCGAACTGTGGGGACGCAGTGAACAGCTCGAGCGACAGCCGAGGCGTGATGCGGAAGGCTGGCGTATCGAAACTAAGATCTCCTGTAGCATCGGAAATCACGCGGATTCAAAGCGGCCTAACTCTCGGCCTCACTGGCACGGCGCCAGTGGGCTTGGAAATGTAAACTGAACATCATCGCCACGTCCAGTTCAGCCGATGGTTGAGTGCCATGCTCTCACCCTCGGCCCGCTCCCCTGAAGGCTAACTGGGCCGTTAGGCCGCAATGTATTCATCAATTCAATCTCACTTCGACTTCAACGAAAAGTCGGAAAAGTCCCTCCATCCGAGAGCAATACCCCTGCGCCTACAACTCCAACCACCACCACAACTCCGACCGTATCAGCAGTGACAGCAACGGGCGTGAGCGTTACTCGCCAGAATGTTGGCGGCCCCCATTCTGAATGACTCGGAGGAAATTTGAACCTTCCCATTTTTTCTCCATCCCGCCACACCTCAAACTTGGATCCCTTTGCGACAGCGTAATAACCGTGTTCCGGCAATGTATTGGTCACCAACGTAGTAGCAAGAAAAGGATGGCTGATTGATTCATTCGCACATCGCCGGGTTGAACCCGATGAGCATGACGCCGTCGGAGTCATCGCTTTTTTAACCACAGTCACGAAGGGGATGGAGGTCCAGCCGTTGGAGATAGTCACATCAACAAATTCAGGCGGATAACCTTTAGCTGCATTCGTATGCGCAAAGAGCCAATACGCCCGAGGCTGAAATTCGTGTGTTATGTGAGAGGTCCGGAATGAATTCGTTGATATCTCTTCGTTGTAACGTACGAGTATATCGCCGGGTTGTGGTGACACCATTAGACCAACATCCTGTGGAGAATAAACCTTTCGCCCCCATAGTGCAGGCGTCGCGCAACCCGCAGTAAGAAGCGTCAGGATACTTAATAGGGCTCCCACGATTTTCATAAGCATGTCGTGCGGCCTAGACCCAAGCTCAGCGACCCGGCGCACGGGACGCCACGCTTGCAACCCCCTAGTCGCGCCGTGGTCAGACGAAGGCGGAGACGCTCCCGCCGGGTTCGCTGCAGCGCATGGTTCGGCATCAATGTTCGACCTTTCTGTAATCGTGACTCGGGTCAACGAGATAGTAATAGAGCGGTGCGCTCGATGCAGTGGAATAAGAACGCTCGTCGGCTACTGCCAACTCATCCTTCCGTATCTGGATGAAAGCCCAATCGTCCATGACGCGAGCAATGTAGTGATGGAACCGCGGGTCTGAACCCTGATAGCCAACCCACCGCACCATCGAAGCGTAGCTCGAATACCAGTCCGCAGCCTCTTGTTTGTTGAGTGGAGCAGTGCGACACGCTGAGCGAAAACTCAGAGCCAACAACAGCACAACGAGCCGGATGGTTTGGAGTGCACGCATGATGCTCAACGACCCAAGCTTAGCGACCCTGACCTGACCCCCGAAAAGTGGACTGGCTAAAGAGTGAGTCTTGCCGCAAAAGAAAGGCAAGACATGAAAGGCAAAAGATACAGTGCGGAACAGATCGTTAGCATTCTGAGAGAAGCGGAGAAGGCTGATTCGGCGCGGGAGGTGATCCGGCGTTATGACTTGACGGAGCAGACGTTCTACCGCTGGAAGAAGGTGTATGCCGGCATGGATGTGCCCGACATCAAGAAGCTCAAGGCGATGCAGGAGGAGAACCAGCGGCTGAAGCGGTTGGTGGCCGATCAGGCGTTGAAGATTTCATTGCTGGAGGATGTGAACTCAAAAAAGTGGTAAGCCCTTCAGCCCGGCGCCGGGCGGCGCGGTACCTGGTTGAAGGCAGGAAGTGTTCGGTCAATGCGGCCTGCACAGCGCTGAGCCTGGCCAAGTCAACGTATTACAGGCAAGGCCCGGTTGGAGCGGGTGTGGCCCGTTTGGAAAGACGGATCAAAGCATTGAGTTGGAAGCATCCTCGCTATGGGTATCGGATGATAACCGAGTTGGTGCGCCGTGAAGGGTGGAAAGTCAATCGCAAGCGAGTGCAGAGGATCCGGCGCCAGAACGATCTGCAAGTGGTGGAAAAAGCCCGTAAAACCAGGCGGCCCAGAGTTCCGCCGGTTGAACGAGTCAGGGCAACCAAAGCCAATGAGGTATGGTCGTATGATTTTGTTCATGATCGATTGGACAACGGCATGGGGCTGAAGCTGCTGACGGTATTGGATGAGTTTACGCGGGAGTGTCTGGGCATCCTGGTCGAGCGATCCATTACAGCTGCTGGAGTGGTTGGTTTTTTGGAAGTGTTGATGCTGAAGCGGGGTCTGCCTGAGAATGTGCGCAGCGATAATGGGCCGGAGTTCGTGGCAGAGGCGGTGAAGCAGTGGGCCGGCAACCAAGGGATCGCGCTGAATTACATTGAGCCTGGCAGTCCGTGGGAGAACGGGCAGGTGGAAAGTTTCCACGACAAATTTCGGGATGGCTGTTTGAATCGGGAAGTATTTGGTAATTTGCTCGAAGCCAAAGTGCTGGTAGAAGATTGGCGTCGGGAGTATAACGAACAACGACCGCACAGTTCGCTGGGGTATAAGACACCTCGGGAATTTGGGCGGCAGTTCAACTCAAAGCTCCGGGTCGCTACGCTCCCCTGCGCTTTGAGTTGAACCAAATAAACTGGCAAAGACTAACTTTGAAACCAGTCCACTGACAGGGGTCCGGTCAACCCGGCGCACGGGACGCAACGATTGCAACCGGCTAGTCGCGCCGTGGTCAGACGAAGGCGGAGGCAATAAACTTATGAGACGGACTCTGCACCTCGTAGCGTGCCGGCGGGGCAAGAGGCTCGTCGGCCTGAATCGTCCAAGCACGGGAGAGCAGGATCAGAAACGTGGAGAGTGTTAGGATTCTCATTCGCGTCTACAAAGTCCAACGACCCGGCTCAGGCAGGCCCGGGCAAGGATGTTGAATTGTAAACAAAAGCGCGATCCCGGCCTTGCCTGCAGCCGGATGGTTAGACCTCTCACCGCTTGTAGTCATGATCGAATCGCTTCTCAAAAGCCTTTCGAAGTTCAGTCTGGGTTGCGTCATTGAGGCGCGCAATGTAGCCCTGAAAGTGAAGCTTCAATGCGCGCGCAAGCTCATGCGGGTCTATCACAATTTGTGGTGGATTGTCGGCGTATCGAATGGCTACTTGTGTCCGAGCGATGGCTACGCCGCTACCAGGAACGGACATGTGGTAAAGTCCGCATCGAACGTCGCTGTAGAGAAGGTTCAAGAACTTCCGAGTAGGGGCGTATGGAAATCCGCTGACTTGTGGGAAAACGGACTGGACTCCTTGAATGAATACCTCACGCGATTGGTCTTTGCCACTATTACCGGTCTCATACCTGGCAATCATCTCAAAATAACTCAGCAATATCTGCAACGTGGCGAATCCAGCGTGGGGAATATCTGCAACGTCCTTAGTATCCTCCTGATTTCTGCCCCCGTTGATGACCAAGTCCGCAACATGCAACTGCCATCCCCAGACACGATGCTCAAATATTTCGATCTTCTTCGCAATCGAACTGTTAGCGTTTAAGTCGGTGTGCTCGTGTTTCCAAGTGATTCTCATACGAAGCGATATGCGCGCCGTCTAACGTCGCGCATCAGTGGCGCCACGCCAGTGATACACAATATGAAACAGAGATGCAATCGGCGCATCCACTGAATGCGCTTGGTAGCCGATTAGACGTCAGAAGAGAACGGGCAGATATACGAGTCGATCTCCATTTTTCAGTGTGACGAACGTTTTCTGCTCTGGAGCGCGGTTCAGACTGTAATTCGTGCGAACCTCCCGCCCATTCACCTGGCGGACCAACATTACCCGCATGGGCGCAACACCGCCGAAGTCCCCATGACCGCCCCACCCCCGAAGACGCCCTCAATAGATTCCAAGGTGCTGGAGGAGGTAACCCAATATTTACCGGGGTGCTGAACATCCCCAAAAATGGTCACACAGATTTTGTCTGACCCGGGTGTCCCGAACTCTGCTAGAGGCGCAGGGGCACGCGGAATAGGAGCCTTACATGACATCCCAAGTAGAATGACCGCACAAAGGAGAGTGTGGTTAAATGTGCGCATTCTCATTGGCCAACAGTATGATGGGCCTGAAGTCCTCCGGAAAAGGTGCAGCTGGCGATGATGAGCCTCTTCATAACAGAATCCTGCTGACGGGTTGCGGTCTTGTCAATATAGCTAAGGAGAGTCGTTTTTAGTTTTTTCGGTGTACTTGAGTCAGCCGGTCAGATTGGAGGTTTGCCCGGGATGGCAGGCAATGACAGAGACTTGGATGGGCGACTTGAGGTTTGCGCTGTTAGGACGCAACTGGTAGAGCTCAAGTCACGGATCAGCCTGCCGTAAACGCCAGCGCGTCGGCAACGCACTTTCCCCGAATGCCGGGTCTGTGCTTCGTGGGTTTATAGATATCCCACCCACTTCGTGGTGAATCGATGAGGCACTCCCATCTCGTGGTTCGGCATGGCTTTACTCAAATTGACCGTAAGTTGACCGCAACTTGACCGGGTCAATTGGACGTAAGTTAATTACCACGAACCACTTCCACTCCTTACCCCTCGCTCAACTTGACCGTGCTTTGGTCTTTAAACTGACAAACCACGCATTTAGAAGTTGAGCCACCGATGAAAGAAGAAAGGAACCCACAACCTATATATGAAGAGAACCACCAGCCTCGACATCCCCTCTCATTCAGTGAGCACCCCCACCACCACGCGTCACCTTCAACCACTGCTACCCTTGCCCCCGAGTTCGGGTGCGGGTTTTCAAACTAGGCCCTTATCTGCGGTGCAGAACACCGCAGCGCTTCTGAGTAAATCGGACTAAATCGGACTAACTTTTTAAATCCATGACCACACGGGTTCTTGATTCCAGTCGCAAGCCCGGCCAAGTAGAGGTCCCCGGGGATAGCTCTCGTCCTGAGGTTTCACCGTGGTGTGGCCAGCTTAGAAGTGAGTTTGGCCAGCTTAGTGGCCAGCATGGAATTGCATAAACTATTCCCAATCAAGCTCTGGCCAGCTTGGCAGCTTAAAATCCCCTGTCCGGCGGGGGAAACCCCGGGATCATCGCTTGGCTCTGACCTATGGAACTGCCTCGCCTCCTTAAGTGGAAATTTTCCACATCCTTCCACATCCTTCCACTTAAGCCCACCGGCAGCTCCGAGTTTTCATTGGCTCGCCACCATCAATCGCCGCATCCAAAAACCGACTCATCCCTCGCCTCCTTCACAACATTGGAGGCGAGGGCCAGTAACGTATCTGAGTAAATCGGACTAAATCGGACTAACTTCTTTTTCAGCCTATGCTCTCTCTGGCCCAACTCGCTCCTCCGTCCTTAGACCCAGAGTCTCTGCGGTTCAATACCCAGCCCCGGAAATGCTCGGAGTGGAAAAGGGCCTTGGCCCTGAAGCTGTTTCATGTGCCTACATCGGATTTATTGCTCACCGCCCGCCCCCACTGGAAATGTAGCGGCTTGTAGCGGCTTGTAGCGGTTTGTAGCGGCTCGCGAAATAGGCACAATCCTTACAGCCTGAACCATTTAGACCAAAATGTAGCGGTGTAGCGGTTTAAAACCCCCGCTCCGGCGGGGGAAGAAGGACTGTATAAATCTCTACACTTACACCTGGGCTCAAGTGGAATTTTCCACGTATTTCCACATATTTCCACTTAAGCCCATTGTCTGTGTCTTCCCGCTCCCGCACCGGGTTGCACCTGGATGCAGAAAATTGCAGCCAATTGCAGGTAGTTGCAGGTAAATGCAGGTAGTTGCACTTCGACGAACCCGACGAGTTGAACTCGAAAGTTGGACCTGTTCCGAGTCAAGTGGAGCCGGACCACTTTCGCCACTTCCAGTGTTTAGAAGGTGTACGGAAGGCTGCGGTAGGCTATGGAAGGTTGTGGAAGGTGAACCGCAACCAAGCCACTGAACTCACTTCAACTCCGGCTATCTCAACCAAAAATTACTGCTGAGGCATTCTCACCCCTACGTTCCGTGGTTAACTGCAGCCTTTTGCAGTTCGTCTGAACCCGCTGTCGAAATGGTCGGTAGTCACTTGGCACCGCCTTGACCGGTAACTGCAGTTGGACCAGAGGAAGGTAATGAGCCTTTTTCATCACCGGCTCCGCCGCTCACTCGACCTCAGTCGCCTTGATGATTATCCGTGTTATCGTTCCTCGGGTAAAGTCCGGCATTCTCGTCCGCTCCGCCACTTCCGTGATGAATGGGTCTCCTGCGATATTCTCTGCCCCGTTTCAGAGTCCCCGATTTTTCAACTGATTCCAGCGCTTTTCTCATGCCTTACACAGCTATGAGATACTGATCTTGGAGAGGTCTTCCCGAGGCTCCGGATATTTCAGTTTCATCCCCTCCATTGTTTTGATGATGATCTTAGCTATTAGGTAATTTCGGTACCACTTATGATTCGCCGGGATGATGTGCCAGGGGGCGTAGTGCGTGCTGCAGCAATTAATGACGTCCTCATATGCCCTTTGGAATTTGTCCCAATAAGCACGCATTTTGAGGTCGTCGACTTGAAATTTCCAACGCTTTTTGGGATCCTCAAGGCGAGCTTGCAGTCGTTTGGCTTGCTCTTCCTTGCTGATATGGAGGAAGAACTTGAGCAACACAACATTGTTCGCGGTGAGATGTTTTTCGAACCCATTGATTTGATCATAGCGAGCGCGCCACACATGAGACGGCTGCAGATTCAGCACTCGAACCACGAGGACATCTTCATAATGAGAACGGTTAAAGACACCAATGTTGCCATAACGCGGAACTAATTTGTGAACGCGCCAGAGAAAATCGTGGGCCAGCTCTTCGGTTGAGGGTGCTTTAAAGTTGGCAATTTCAACTCCAGCCGGATTGACAGCATCCAGCACGTGTTTCACGGTGCCATCCTTGCCACTGGTGTCCATGCCCTGTAGGAGAATGAGCAATGACCGACGCCCCTCAGCGTACAGCATCGCCTGGAGATCGCCAATCCGGCACGCCAGCTCCTCTGTTTTGTCGCGAGTCTTGTTCTTATCGAGGCCTTCGTGGAAATTGGGATTGAAATCTCGAAGACGGACTGGAGCAGTAATCCGAATAGGCTGCGACATACTTGGGAAAGTTAATGGTTTACTTCGTGCCTTAGCCCATCGAAGCTCAGAAAACAACCTCGGGCTTTTGTTTGTGCCAATCCGTGCTCTGTTCGTATGTATGTGCCAGGCGCAGGATGGTTTCCTCGTTGAAGGGTTTGCCCAGAAGCTGCAGCCCTATCGGCAACTTCGGCGAATTCGTAAAGCCGCATGGAACACTGATCCCACAGACGCCGGCGAGGTTCGCGGAAATGGTAAAAATGTCCATGAGATACATCTGGAGCGGGTCATTGGCTTTTTCTCCAATTTTGAAAGCGGCCGTAGGGGAAGTTGGAGTTATAATGGCGTCAACCTTTTCAAATGCCTTGAGGAAGTCATTGCGGATTAACGTGCGAACTTTCTGGGCCCGGAGGTAATAAGCATCATAATAGCCACTGCTGAGAACATAGGTGCCTAACAGGATCCGCCGCTTTACTTCCGAGCCGAAGCCGGCGCCCCGGGTTTTGGAGTAAAGTTCGACTACATCCTTCCCTTCCACCCGGGCGCCGTAACGGACTCCGTCGAAGCGGGCAAGGTTGGCACTGGCTTCAGCCGTCGCGATAATATAGTAAGTGGCGACGGCGTAATCAGTGTGCGGTAGAGAAACCTCTATGATTTCGGCGCCCAACTTTTCAAACTGCTTTACGGCAGCGTCGATTGCGCGCTTCACTTCCGGATCCAGACCGCCAATCATGTACTCTTTCGCGAGGCCGATCTTTAATCCTTTGATGCCTTCGTCCAACGCCAAGGGATAATGCGGCACGGGCTGAGGAACGCTGGTGGAATCGAAATGATCTACGCCGCTTAAAGTCTCCAGCACAAGAGCAGAATCCCGGACAGTCTTCGTGAAACAGCCGATCTGGTCGAGCGAAGAGGCAAACGCAACGAGACCATAACGGGAAACACGCCCATAGGAAGGCTTGATACCCACGCAGCCACACAACGCAGCGGGCTGACGAATGGAACCGCCCGTATCGGAACCAAGGGAGGCAATACATTCGTCCGCCACGACAGCCACCGCTGAACCGCCAGAAGAGCCGCCCGGAATCCGAGCCGTATCCCACGGATTCCGAGAAATCTGAAAGGCAGAATTCTCTGTGGAGCTACCCATGGCAAACTCGTCCATATTTAGACGACCGAACACCACCGCGCCAGCCGCTTTGAGCTTTTGCACCACGGTGGCATCATATGGTGAAACGAATTTTCCTAGAATCTTGGAAGCACAGTTCAACGGCTGATTTTTGGCAGCGATGACATCCTTGATGGCAATCGGAATTCCTAAGAGCGGACGTCGAGAGTGAGCATCCCCGGATGCGAGCGCTTGGTCGGCGGCATCTGCCTGGGCGAGTGCGTCAGCAGCATCGTAACTGATGAATGCCCGAATTGTTCCATCAACACGCTGAATTTGTTCCAGGCAAGCCTCCGTCACGGCTCGCGAGGAAGTCTCTCGTCGACCGAGTTTGGCAACAAGTTCAGAAATGGTCAGTTGATTGAGCATGACTTTTGAAACATCGAAACGCGCTAAGGTAGCTATGAATGAACTTGAATCAAATGCGAAATCGAGCCTTGTTGTCGTACTCGGGTTCGATTGTAAAAGTTGGAACCGGACTGTTCCACGTAACACGCCGTCTGAGATGAAATCCTGCTTTGCCTGGGCCTGATATGAGCTACCCCCTAACTGGTTTCCACCCCACCGGGCGCTGATAAATCGGAATCTTGACAGAACAGTTCAGGCGGAGTATTAAAGCGTTAATAACGCCCTCGAAATGCAAACGAGAAAAAACGTTTCATCGGGCCCCCGATTCCGCGGGAGGAAATTCGCCTTCACCTTGATCGAACTGCTGGTCGTCATCGCTATAATTGCGATCTTGGCTGCGATGCTGTTGCCGGCTCTATCCAAAGCAAAGCTTAGGGCCCAATCAATTTCATGCATGAACAACGGGCGGCAAATCGCTCTGGGATGGGTGCTGTACGCCGATGACCATCAGGGAAGAGTTGCCAATGCTTTTGACTGGGTACGCGGCGGGCTGGATTATTCCGGCAACCCGGATAACACTAATGTAGCCAATTTATTGGAGAGTCTCATCGGGCCTCATTTAAAGAGTTCTGCTGTTTTTAAATGTCCGGCGGATCTCAGTAAAAGTTTTGGCACGAAAGGCGAACCCCGCGTCCGCAGCATATCGATGAACCAAATGTTCCGGAGTTGGCCCGAGGGTCACTCGGAAGCCCCACCGATCGGAGTCTGGACTATCTACCCTAAAACGACGGATATCTTGCGTCCAAATCCTTCCAGCCTGTGGGTCACCATCGACGAAAACCCTGACAGCGTTAATGATGCGGCATTCGCCGTGAAAATGGATTACCAGGGACGCACCGCCACTTGGCAGGACGGGCCGGCAACTTCCCACGGTGGTGGCTGTGGATTCAGTTTCGCTGATGGTCATTCGGACATTAGAAAGTGGAAAGATGGTCGCTCGGTGTCGCGTCCAATGATTACTGTGTACAATAAAGGCAGCAGCAGTTTCCCCTTTGGGGTGTTACAACCCAACAATCCCGATATTGCGTGGGTCCAGGAGCGTACGAGCGCACGTGCTAAATAATCGATACGCCCAGCCGGGCAAGTGATTGGAGGGGATCGTCTCGTTTACATGCATCTTCTTTAGGGACGGCAGCGGATAACCTGTCAAAATGTCTGTTGAACGTATCAACAGCGTTGGACCTCGTGAATCTGCACTTTAAGTGTGGACGGAAGATCTCATCGTGAGTCAATTATCGATAGGACGCTTGAGGGTAGATTACGATTCTCTCTCCGTCGCTTTCTTGAATCCCGCGCCCTGCCCTTGGTAGGCCAATAAAAAAATAACCAGGACACATGCCACCGCAGTAGCAATGCCACTCCAGAAGCTAGGCCAACGAACGCCTCCCGGCTGTGCGCAGGCCGCAAACCAAAAACCGGTGCCGAGATAGCCGACTAGATTCCCCACACCACCATTCATCAACCACATAAGCGCTTGGGCGCGAGCGCGCCAGGCAACGTCGACTCGCTCATTCAAATAGATCTGGGCGGTAATATAAAACAAAGTAAATGAGAAACCATGCAAGCTAATGCCGGCAAGAAGCCAGGCTCGATTGTTAAATGCGCAGAAGACAAACCGAGCCACGCCAAACAGGAGGCCCGTGGCAAAAATCCATTTTAGGCGGCACTTGGAAAACAGGCCAGCCAGGCACAACATCGAGATAATTTCAGTAACCTGGCCGAGCGACATCCAGGCAGAGGTGTGTTGAAAACCGAGTTGTTGCAAATGCGGCGGTGTGAATGGATAAAAAGCCGCGAGCGGTACGCTGAACAAAGCTGCCGTTAGAAAAACTACGCGGTGGTCTCGATGCTTGAGTAATGCCAGAGCGTCCCAACCCATTCGCTCACGAAAAGTCACCCGAACTAGAGACGGTGGTGGAGGCACCGACGGGAGCATGTAGGTGAATGCCGAAAGGAATAGCCAAACTATAGCTCCGGTATACCCCGCAGCTGGAGAGGCATCAATACTCAACCCACTGATGATCCAGCATCCGCACATCCAGCCAAAAGTAGCAACCGCCCGAATGGGGCCAAACTGCTTCTGGGAATCACGCAAACGCGAAAAAATGATCGTGCTGATGAGGCTGTTGGTCGGGACGGCGACAAGCGCGTAAAGCTGGATAATTACCAGCACCGCCCCTGCTGGCAAGGATTGTGCAATGCTGGCACTGGCCAAACCCATCCCTAGCGCACTGGCAGCTGCCAACCAGCGGAGCACTTTCACTGGCGAAACGTGTCTGTCGGCCATCGCCCCAAATATGAGGGGTGAGACAAAGGCGGCGACAGCCGACGTAGCGTAAGCATAGGGGCGTAGGTTGGCGAAGCCATAAGCATTCAGAACGCGGCTCAAAGGCACAAGCCACATTCCAGTTGCCATCGCCTGGATAAAGAAAAGCGCCGCCAACTCAGTATGTTCGGCCCATCCGACCAACTTCTTTAGCACCGGCACAGAACAGCGGAGTGGACGTGAATTGCAAGTATTTCGAGGACCGAAGATCGTTTCACGAGCGTCGGAAGACCATGATTTCGGAGATCACAAGTTGATACTTACGCCCGTGCTCACGAATCAAAAACGGAAGGTTCCGGCGGTCAGTCAAACGGAAATGAGGGGCGAGAAGTTCGCGGATCTCGGCCGGGCCAAGCCAATCGCGTTTGGGAGTGTATTCCTCAAGCCAGCTGAAAGGCGAAGCGAGCAGCAACTGGCCGCCGGGAACGACCAAATGAGGAAGGTCGCGAAGAAAGCGACGCGGTGCAGGCAGACGGCAAAGAAGGTTAATAGCAGCAACAATTTGGAAGGGCTCCGCCGCCAATTCGCGGAGGTCCAGAGCGTTGCCAACCTGGAATTCGACGGATGCTTGATAATAGGACTTCGGGAGTTTCAAACGGTGCTTTACGCATTGATTTCCTGAGTCCTTAACTTGCACTGTAATCGCTTTTGCTTTGGCAATGCGACGAGCGGCCCTTATAAAAGCAGCCGAATTATCCAGTCCAATCACGTGGTCAGCAAGACGGCCAAGTTCAAACGTGAAACGACCAACTGCACAGCCGATGTCGAGAGCCCGAGTTGGTCCGAGGCGGGCTACCCTCCCCTGCCTCGTAGCAAAAGTGGATGACGATAATCTCCTCGAAGAAATTCCGGGGCTCAGAGGCAACAAGCATTCCTTGCGGATGCGTTCGTGGAAGCGGAGCAATGTGCCCGGAATACATTTAAACGGACAAAGCTCCCGGGGCTGTCCGTAATGAAAAAGCAGGTACTCTTCGAGATAGCGACGTGTTTCGTATGGGTTGCCCTTCACAGAGCCACCTGTTTAACAAAATCAGTCGGTTCGTAATCTTTAATCAGCAACACCTCCGCGCCATCTTTGCGCATCCATACGCCATTGATTCGAATTTCGGGAGTCTTGTGCGGTGCGAAAAGAATGTCTTCGTGCGTCGCGTTTTTTTGGTACTTAAACTGGGCCGGTCCAATGTGACCGCCCAGATGATCATCCCGACCAGTAGCCACGTGCATAGTGCCAAGAATCTTTTCGTCCTGAATATCCGCCCCGGAAACGGGAAGGACTTGTGTTCCCAAACCGAGTTCTCCGATTTGGCCGGTGGCGGGGTCACTTTGAAACGTGGCTAGGGCATTCTCGAGCGTGCGGGCTTTGCCTCGGAGCAAGGTGCCATTTTGAATGCGTCCGCCGGCTACCTCCATTAGTGCCAGGGTTCCATCCTCCTTAAATTTTAAGGGAAATTGACCGCTCGCCCCCACGGGGACCCAGTAGATTTCGCCAGCCGGAAGATTGGCTATTTCACCTGCAGTGCGGCACAGCCCATGGCTTTTTTGAGCTTCCTGACGGCCCAACTCTAAAGTAAGGCGCTGCGTCTGTCCCGCGGTCTCGAAGTCGATCATTATGTCATCTGCCCGCGTGAGCGCCTGTCGGAAACGTTCAGCCTTGGCGGAAACTTCATCATAATTTTGGGAGAGCCCACTACGCAGAATAATGTCGTTGCAACCATGCATGGTGGCTCCGCGAAAGCCAATCTTTTTGGCCAAGGCGGTCAGCGGGGCGGTTGCGGAAAAAGTGGAGAGATATAAAGCAATATCGAGTCGAGGCAAAACGTCCTCCACCAACCGTAGCTCTTTGCCACGGAAATCGATCACGGTAGGTGGTAAATCAAGATTGCTGCCCCCGGTCGGGGTGTAAGCGTAAAAGCCTACACTCGCAAAGCGCAACTCGGACTCATGCGCCAACAATCCCTTGTAAAAAGCTTCGTACGCCAGGCGCTGGGTCGTGCATCCTGGGTCCTCAAGGAACTTGAAGTCAACGACGTCGTGCGGTTTTGGCAAATCGATAAACACGGCGACGCGCTCTCCTGCCTTGGGGTGGAACACCGTCCGCATCAACGGCACGAGATTGAATTCAGGGCTTTTCATGGGCATAGAATAGCGTCATTTTCTCGCAGCGCAAATTTCCCTCACCGAAGACTCCGGCACGTTAAGCGAGCAGAGTTGTGTTGCTTGAAACGAGTTGGAAGGAAATTGAGGCTTCTGATTGTTTGCGAAGGTGACGGAGAAAATTCTGCCGACCTTTCCTCCAAGGTTCGCCTGAGCCACTGGCGGTGTTGGAAGAAATGTGTGGTGGCAAAGGCAATTGAAAAAACCCTACTTGCCACCGATCTTGCTCAACGAATCGAACTTTTGACGAATCTGCGCGAGGATTTACGCCGAGGCTTTGTCTCTACTTGTGCAACTCACGTTTTCCTCGATATTAAACAAGGCGTACATGTTCATGGATGTCACTTACGGGAACCAAATGTTTGTCGAAAATACCCGCCGTTCTGTTCGGCAGTTCTTGCAACCACTTTTGGAGCTGCCTGGGTTGCAGGCGGATTTTCTGGGCTCATTTGATATCGGCGACAGTGGATATTCACTGCCGCGCTTTACTTTCCGTGGTGAGGATACAAGCGACCCGTTTCGAATCGGCGTATTTGCTGCTATCCACGGTGATGAACCTGCCGGAGCACTGGCAGCCGCACAGTTTCTGCGACATATTGTGGAACAACCGGAGCTCGCTAAGAACTTCCATCTCGAGGTGTATCCCATTTGCAATCCAACTGGGTTCGAAGATAATACACGGCACTCTCGGCGCGGACGCGACCTCAACCGTGAGTTCTGGCGTGGATCGGCGGAGTCGGAAATTGAGATCTTGGAGCACGAGCTGCGAACGCGCCACTTTAGAGGGATAATTCAGCTTCATGCCGATGATACGAGCGACGGAATCTACGGGTTTGTGCGCGGTAATACACTCACGGAAAACCTGCTCCGACCGGCATTGTGCGAAGCGGGGAAAATTCTGCCTCGAAACATCAACGCAACGATTGATGGTTTCGCCGCCCGAGACGGGATTATTTATGACCATTATGACGGAGTCCTTGCCGCCCCGGCGCAGATGGAGCCGGTTCCGTTTGAAATCATTCTCGAAACACCGCATCACGCACCTGTGGATTTGCAGGTAGGCTCATTGGTCGTGGCGCTCCATACCATCTTGCGGGAGTACAGACAGTTGATCTCTTTTGCAGCGAATATTTGAGCTTCCCCAGCCTTGCGATGGACACGCGGTGATATGGGCCAATCGAACTTAACCGCCAAACCACGATCAACTTCCTCTCTTCGTTTGTAACTTCTCGTGTGGTATTGCCGTCTTGGTGTCAGCAGCCAATGAGCTGCCTCAGAAAAAGTAAGTTGTCTTAATATCTATGAAGAAAATCACACTGCCAGCTATCGCTTTGGTTTGCGCTTTGGCGTTCACCACCCATGCGGCTCCGCGCAAAAAGAAGGAGCTCACCGAGGATCAAAAGGCTGTCAAAAAAGAAATGGTGAAAAAGTACGACCTGAACAAAGATGGTAAATTGGATAAAGAAGAGCTTGCCAAAATGTCAGAGGACGACAAAGCCAGGATGGATAAGGCTGGACTATCCCATAAACAGAAAAAAGCGGAGAACAAATAATCTCGTTCGTGGCTACATGAGGCCCCATCGTCGTGAAACGATGATGGGACTTTTTTTGTAATCGGCCATGCTTCCGCGCTTGGAAATCAAGCCGCGGAACCCACCGCCAGGACAATCACGGCATTTTTTCCTTGGCGGGAGGTTACGAACGCCGCGTCATTTCTTTACCACAAAGCCAGCGTTTACCCAGTTCCCCAGGTCTTCACGATTGCCATTTCCAGCATCCGTGACATCGAGGCTGATTCGCTTGCTGCCTGCAGGAATCTTTATATCGAATCGCCAGGGACCTTCGGACATGCGCATGACCGGACTTTCGGCCATAGGTTTACCATCGATAAAGATTTTAAAAATCATGCTGGGATGCATTGCTAGATTGGAACCTGAATTCACCGCGATGATCCCTTCATCTGCGCCCGCCAGCGCGACGAAATGATCATACTCAGGCTTAAGTTCAAAAACCATTTGGTTCGGCGCCTGTATCCCCATGCCTCGTTCGTATGTTTTTCCGCGAATCTTCAATGGGCCATTCCGGTTGGAATGATCTTTTTGCGGCGGATTCGCTCCGGGGGAGAACCGGTGGCTCGTTGACGAGGGCGAATGGCCCGGACCAACCGCTCGCAATGGGGTAAGATCAGACAACTGGATGTCCGGGGCAGCCGGCATCGCCCCCAAATGGGTAAAGTAGGCTTCCGAAGCCAAACAGACTTCCCTGCCTTTTTCAAAAGCCACTGCGCGAACATAGGTGGTATCGCTTACCTTGAAGGGAGCGGTGTAGCATGTTGACTTTGCCGTAGGTTGTGAACCGTCCAACGTATAATAAATTACCGCTTTTGGCTGCCAGGGGGTGCTCAAGGTGACGGTAATCTCCTTTTCGAAATGATGCGGACGCTGCGGCGTTCCCCAAGGTGTGATTCGTACCGGATCGGCCACCAACTTCCGGTCCAATTTCCCGGCTGCTGTGAGTTCATCATGAAAATTAATCGTGGGTGATAAATGCTTTTCGAAATGGGCTACTACATCAGCGGTGAATTGATCCGGCGTGATGCCTTTGATGGGATCATACCGGCCATGCGCGTCGGTCAAATCCCTCGCTAATATGCATTGAAAACCCGCGCGCGACATGTTCAACAATCCAATTGATTTGCCGAGCAAGCACACCTGCGTATGCACGCCCATGTAGATTAAATGTGTTATGCCCTTTTCAATACACAGCGAATAAAGGGTTTCCAAATCGTTGGGCATGAAATCGTCATCATGCATCACTAGACCGGGTGCCATGCCGTCCCAACCGTAATTCCCTGCGCAACGCTCCGGACCGCAGGTGCAACCACCACCATCCGGCGCAGCCGGACAGGTGATCGTTTTCAATTGCGGCAATGGATGGCGCGGCACAGCCGTGGCAGCTTCATGTTGAATAGTGCCCACATAGTTATCCGCCACGTCCGAAGGACACCAAAAAAGTGTCATTCCCATTTGGTGCGCGGCCTCCAGGGCTGGAATCATGCGCGGCACCATCGCCGCGACCCGTGCCGTCGATGTTTTGCACCAATGAAAATTCCACATATCCACGATCACGATCCCTATCTTTTCGGTTGGTATTTTCTCCTTCGTGGTACTGATTTGACCAGTCGTCGGGTCCCTGCGCTGCAACGTCAACTCGATCAAGCCCGGTTTGGCCGGACGCGGCTTCGTTGTGGCCGGGGTTATTTGGCTCCAGCCAGTTAAACTGATGGTGGAAGAGCAAATCACCAGCAGTAGGAACAAGCAATGACGCGTCATCTGGTTAAAAGCGCTTAACTGCTTCTGATTTGGCAACGGTGAATCTGTGGTCATGATGAGTAATCAAAGTTTCGGTCAAACCGTCTCCGGAATCCGGTAGTTTTTCCGGTATGCCGGCCTCAGTAACCGATTCGCTTCCTCGTTATTGGTTTGTTCCCCTTCCGCATCGAACACCAACTGTTTCTTGCCCACTCGATAAGAAATATTTGCCAGGTGCACCAGGCAGGCGCTGCGATGGCCCTGTTCTATATCCGCGTTCGGTGTTTTACGTGAACGCACACACTCAATAAAGTTTGGCTGGTGCCACTTATCCGGAAAGTAGCCTTTATCCTGTTCCACCACCTTGCCGCCCGCCACAATCACCTGCCATCCACAGCCGTGATTACCCAATAACATCAGGCCCTCCGTGCCATAAATTTCAATACGAGTCGACGACGTGGTCCAATGCGGCCAGGTGGTTCCATAGCGCACTTCACCCGGGAACTTGGTCATATAATTTGTGGCGTTGCCGCTCTCGCAAGTCATTACATAGTCCCCGAAATCGTAAATCACAGACTGCAATTCCGGCACTTGGCGTTGAGAGTGATAAGCGTAGTTTCCACCAACGCAACAAACTGTCTTCGGATGCGGCGGATCGCTGAGCACCGTCCGCGCCAGATCAAGCTGATGAATCGCATCATCCGCGATCGCACCGCCTTTGTAATCCCACCAACTGTGCCAACCCAGATGGCGCCCAGGATTATACGGCACCTCTGGCGCTGGCCCCAGCCAGCGATCCCAATCCAGTCCCTTCGGTGGCGGGCAATCAGGCTTGGGTTCGAAAGCAGCACCACCAAGCAGATTGACCACTCTCACCTGCACCACCCGGCCCAACTTGCCACTGCTGATGTACGCCCGAGCTGAGTGCGTGTACGGGCCACTGCGATTCTGAAGTCCGGCTTGAACCACCCGTTTGTATTTGCGTGCTGCCTCAACCATTTTCCGCCCTTCCCATAACGCCCCTGAGACGTTTTTCTCCACATAAACGTCTTTGCCAGCTTGGCAGGCCCATACCGTTGCCAGGGCGTGCCAATGCTCGGGCGTGGCAATGACCACCGCATCCACCTCCTTGTCGTCCAGCACTTCGCGCATATCCAAAACCCGCTTGGGTGCGTGGCCCTGCTGCTTTTCCAAATCTCGCAGCACTTCACCTCCGCGGCTCTCGTTCACGTCACATACGTACTTAAATTGAATGTTGCCCAGCCCGGCCATGCCTTTGGCCAGGCTACTCCCCCGGCCCCCGGCCCCGATAAGTGCGAGAGTCAACCGATCGTTGGGCGACTGCCCGCGCGCTATCTGAGCAGTATTTAAAATAACAGGTGCCGCGATGAGCGCGGAAGTGCCTTGGACAGATTTCGTAACAAACTCGCGTCGGCTTAAAGGCTTCATAATCGAAAATTGTATTGGAAGAGCGCGCCGCTTCAACAACAACCGATCACTAAAGCTGTCACATAAAGCGGTGACAAAATGAATTAATTCGATCATTTGCTGCGTCTTAGCTTCATGTACTGCTTGCCATCAATCTGCACTTAAGTGCAATTAAGACCCATGTCCCTATCGCACTTTTCTTCTCTGGCTCATGGAAGAGTAATGATCAGTTTTGGCTGCCTTCTCCTCCTGTGCCCTCCGCTTGTAATGACCCAGGCGGAGGAACTCACTCCTATCTTCGATGGTCACACCCTCAATGGCTGGGAGAATCGTGGTGACGAAAACTTCCGAGTCGAGGATGGCGTGATCCTGGCCACCAGTGGGCGCGGACATCTCGGCTGGCTTTGCACAAAAAAGGAGTATGGCGATTTTATTCTGCAACTGGAGGTAAAAATTGATGCTGGAAACTCCGGTGTCCAAATTCGCAGCCACGTAAAAGACCGAAGTGAAATGATTGGCTACCAGATCGAAGTGGATTCATCTGATCGGGCCTGGTCGGGTGGACTTTACGACCAGGGTCGGCGTGGTTGGCTTCAGAATTTGGAAAACAACGAAAAGGCAAGAAAGGCTTTCAAAGTCCATGAGTGGAACACGTACCGCATCGTCTGCCTGGGTGGTTCGATTCGCTCCTGGGTGAATGATGTGCCCGTAACTGATTATGTGGATACCATGGATCTCACCGGCATCATTGCTTTGCAAATCCATGGCAATAAGGACGAAGTGCGCTATCGAAACATCCAGCTGCAGGATCTGGGAGCTCATGTCTGGAAACCCATCTGGGACGGGAAAACTTTCAACGGGTGGCACCCAATCGGCAAAGGCCATTGGGCGATCAATGATCGGCTCATCGTTGCCCGCCATGAGCAAGCGGAAAAGGAATTCAGTCATTTGGTCTCGGATGGAACTTACAAAGATTTCACCGTGCGGCTGAAATACAAAGCCACTCGCGGGAACAGCGGGCTCTACTTCCGTGCCATTGAGGAGGGATTCAGTGGCCTCACCGGCGTGCAGGCGGAAATCGATCCCACGCAGGATGCTGGCGGGCTGTACGAAACCAATGGCCGGGGTTGGCTGCTGAAGCCGACCTCAGAGCAATTCAAAAAATGGTTTCGGCCCAACGAGTGGAATACGATGACCGTCTCCGCCCATCACGACCGTGTGGTGGTCAACCTCAACGGCTATCAGACTGCGGACCTGCAGGATTCTAACATCCGCCCGGGAGGTCGAATTGCCTTGCAACTGCACGGCGGCCAGGATGTGGAAGTTTTCTTTAAGGATCTTGAAATGCTGGATGCATCCGGTTCGCGTGCCGCTGATTTATCCCCGCTACCCAAGGCGAAATTGTGAGCCACCTTAATAGGCGGTCTTTTGTTTCAAACTCGCTCAAGGGATTGGTGGGTCTCGCCGCGGGCGTTTCCGTCGCGAAAGCTGGGGATAGGATTACCCATCCGAAAAACCCCTTCAACAGATCCGAATTCAAGGCGTGGCGAACGCCACCCAAACCAAAGGAAATTATTTTGCGGTTGCGCAGACGCGACGTGGCCACTGCGGAACCTATCAACTTCAATCAAGCTGTTGCGCCCTCCAAAATCGGCATCGTCGTCGTGGACACCTGGGAATACCACTGGTGCAAAACCTGCAGCGAGCGGTTGAATGCCATGATTCCGCGGCTTAACCGTGCGCTCGAAGGCGCGCGCCGGCTCGGCATACAGGTTATGTTTGCGCCGACCGATTCCGTGGACCCTTACCGCCAATGGCCCCAACGTCAGGCCGTGATCAAAATCCCGAATCTGCCACCCCCGCCAAAGGTGGGCGGCTTCAATATGACGGGCTGCCCCGTCGGCGGCGACCCGTGTGGCCCGGGGCTCGAATGCATGCTCAATTATGGAGAAACCCGGATTCATCCGGATCTTCATATCGACAGCCACGACCTCATCGTGGACGGGCCGCCGAAATGTACAAAGTGTGCCAGGCACGCGGCCTCACTTGCCTGGTCTATGCCGGCATCGCCACGAACATATGCGTCATTGGCAAACCGGAAGCCGCTCGGCTAATGACTCAACTCGGCACGACGTGCTTTCTTTCCCGGGACTTAACCGATGCCTTCGGTCATCCGCCTCAGCAGGCTCAGGATGTCTCCGTAATGCACATTGAAAGGTATGGCTGCCCTTCGCTGGACGTCATTGCCCTGCTGCGAGAAAATGGATTCTGGAACGATCATTGGAACGTTGACCCCATCCTGATTTCACCTTGGGGCAGAAAAAAGCGGCCCTATTTTTTTGAGCAGTCTGCCAAAGTGTTCCTGGAGCAGCCGCGCTTACCGGATGCTCAAATTTATTTTACGCTGGATGAATCTGAGCCGACCCTGAATTCCACGCGTTACGAAAAGCCGATCGTCTTAACTCAGACGACTACCTTGCGAACTAGGGCATTCAAAAATCAGCAGCCCGTCGGGATGCCCAGCGAAGCGTATTATGTCAAGGTCCTGGATCTGCCGCCGCCGCCTTCGGTGCGCCTCTTTGATCTGCAACCGCTTAAGGCGAACGGCGGTTGGGCAGGCAACGAACGGCGCATTCCTTTCCGCATGTATAACCTGCGCATTCGGGGAAAGGATTACCGCAAAGGACTTTGCGTCCATGCACCCTCCGAAATGATTTACCAATTAAAACCCGATTACGATCGCTTTGTTGCCTTGGCTGGAATCGATGACTCCGTCCTGGCCTTGAATGCCGGCCGCAACGTCGGTGCCTTTCCCAGTGTGATTTTCCAAGTTTACATTGATAGCCATTTGATGGCGGAAAGCCCGGTAATGCGTGTTTCCGAGGTGCCTTGGCGGTTCAATGTCAAAATCCCACCAGCAAGCAAAACCATCAGGCTGGTCGTGACCGATGCCGGCGATGGACCCCGTATGGACATTGCCGGTTGGTGTAACACCGGTTTCTTTATTCCAGACTATAAAGGTTGGGAACCAAGCCCCTAGCAAAGTGATTCTATGAACCGAAGCTTCTTATTTTTGATCCCCTTCATGCTCCTGACCGTTATGCCCGGAACCAGCTTTGGCAAAACCCAAAGCCTGGTTGAGGATAAGGTCGATTGGCCATCCTTTCTCAGTCGGCACGATTTAATTTGGCAGCGGCTGCCCGCCAGTTGGTCGGAGGCAGCCTTTCTCGGCAATGGGCGGATCGCCGTTTCCATGCACCGGGAACGGGCCACAAACGCGGTGCGCTTCGGCTTGGATCGAACTGACGTGTTTGACCGCCGCGACCTTTCCTGGGGCTGGTCTGCCTATGGCCGGGCTCGTTACCATGTCGGGGATCTCCAACTACATCCGGAAGGCACAATCACGGGCGCAGACTTGCGCCAGGATCTTTATAACGCTGAGTTACGGGGCACGTTGCGGACGGATCGAGGTCAAATTCAATTCCGTGCTTTCGTCCATGCCACGTCGCCTTTGCTCGTCGTGGAACTCGACCCGAGTGAGGGCGAGCGCCACTGCCGCTGGATTTGGCGACCTTACGAAGCAATTACCACCCGCGGCGATTTGCCTCGGGATGAGGCGGCTGCAAAAATTTACGAGCAAAAATATGGCCACCCGGGCAAGGTTTGGGTGCCTAACCCTCCTTTCGCATTACGTCAGGAAAATGGAATCAATTTGTGTGTCCAGCAATTGCTGGCGGGTGGCGGGTATACCACGGCCTGGCGCGAAGCCGAAGCCTCCCCCGCGCACCGGATACTTTACGCCACGATTGCCATGTCCCATCCCAAATTGACTTCTCCTGCCGAAGCGCTCGCCACCATTAAAAAAGCCTCCCGCAACCGCCTGGAAAAACTCGTCGCTTCCCACCGCGATTGGTGGCACCAATACTATCCCGCAAGTTTTATTTCCCTGCCTGATCCGAAAGTGGAAAGTTTTTATTGGATTCAAATGTACAAATACGCTTCCGCCGGGCGTGCGGACTCCGGGGTGATCGACACGCACGGACCATGGTTCCAGCCTACCGGCTGGCCGTATACCACATTCGATATGAATACCCAAATCAGCTACTGGGGTTTGCAAGCTGCCAATCGGTTGGAAATCGCCGACTCACTCTTCCGTAATCTCGATGAAAAGTTCGATAACCTGGTTAAGAATGTCCGCCCTGTGGAATTCCAGAAGGACTCAGCTTTCATTGGGGTAGCTTCCCAACAGGATTTAATCTCCACCGTGGACGAAGATCGGCGTTACGAGCGCATGTGGAGTTGTTTGCCCTGGACCTGCCACAATTATTGGCTTCAATATCGCTATTCCATGGACGATCGGCGCTTGCGCCAAAATCTATTTCCCCTCCTGCGGCGCTCCATCAATTTTTATTTGCATTATCTTGAAAAGGGAACGGACGGCAAACTGCACCTGCCGGAAACCTCTTTCCAGCACAGTGGGATCCGAAGCTTGGAATTCACGTGACTTGAAGTCGCGGC
>JADMIO010983839.1_pt1 | contig 61735 bp, 53 predicted proteins | sample 8958161 | NCBI WGS metagenome assembly JADMIO01 (sample SAMN16585339, study PRJNA669376) | soil metagenome | isolation source: Crop rotation soil | place: USA: Cullars Rotation, Alabama | collected 2011
ACGAAAGGCCCAGTCTTTCGACTGAGCCTTTCGTTTTATTTGACCATGTTGGTATGATTTAAATTAATACGACTCACTATAGGGTCAGTGCGGCCGCGACTTCAAGTCACGTGAATTCCAAGCTTCGGATCCCACTGTGCTGGAAAGACGGCTCCTCGCCGAGCACCGGCGCGATGAGCGTGCGCGCCTTCGCCGCCACGGCCGCCGTGTCGAGCGGATTCTCCTTCGTGCCCGGCGCGTGCCGCGTGAAATGGTCGACCGTACGGCCATCGCGAAGCCGCACTTCGACGCGGGCGCTGCGCGGCGCGCCCGGATCCATCAGTGACCGATCGCCAACGAGCTCGACGCGCTGCTTGACGGCGAGCACCTGCGCGTCCTTCATCCGTTCGTACGAATGGCTGGCATCGAAGGAGACGGTGCCGTCGATGAGCGCGACGGCCATCAGGTACTGCAGGTTCACGTCCGGCATCGCGCTGTTGTTGACGATGCCGGCGCCATCTTCAGGGAGGCGCGCGATGATGCGCTCGACGTTGGCCGGCGTCAGCGAGTGATCGCGGCGAAGCGTGAGCAGCGCATCGAGCGCCGACTGAATCGGATAGCCGACGGAGAACGTCTTGATGGCCGTCTCGGTCACGTAGAAGCGGCGCCCGAGATCGGCGGCCATCTCCTCCGGCTTCGGCTGCGCTGAATGCGCCTCGAGCGCATTGTGTTCGCCCTCGAGCACGTCGGGCACGCCGGTGAAACCTGCCTGCGCCATCACCGCGGCGGTGACGCCGTTGCGCGCGCCCATGCCCGCGAAGTCGAATGCCTTCTCGACGTGCTCGACGTCGCGTTCCCAGCTCCACACGCCGGACACCTGCTGCACCGCGTAGGACAGCGCGTAGCGCATCGCCTTTTCGTCGAGCTTCGCCATCGACGCCGCCGCCGCGGCTGCGGCCATCGTGGCGCTCACGCCTTCGGCGCTGCGGTGCGTGGCGCGGACATGATTCGGTCCGAGCGCCTGCAGCCAGCGGCAGCACAGGTCGTAGCCAAGCGCCACGGCGCGAAGTAATTCCTGGCCCGATGCATTTTCGCGCTCGCCGACGGCGAGTGCCGCGGGCACCGCGGCGCATCCGGGGTGCGCCTTCGTCACCGGCTCGAAATCGTCCGTCTCGTCCGCGTGGGCGAACATGGCGTTGACGAGCGCGGCGTTGATCGCAGTGGTCCTGAGGTCCGTCGTCAGGACGGACGCTTCGGCCGTGCCGCCCTGCGCCCGCGCGAAGCGGATCGCCATCTCGCCCGGCTTGAGCCGCGCGCCCGACACCATCGCCGCGATCGTGTCGAGGACGCGATGTTTCGTCTCGCGCAATACGTCAGCGGAAAGCGGCTGCTGGCGCGCGGCGGCCATGTAGCGCGCGACGCGACCGGTCAAATCGGTGGATGCGGGGCGCTCCCCCTCGCGCTGGCCACCTCGCGCGGATACGGGTATGGCGGCGGCGGCAATGACACTCGCGCCGCTCTCCAGCACGCGGCGGCGCGTCACGCCTCCAGGGTTCGTTTTGCGCATCTCGTTTATTTTGTCCGGTCGCCGGCCTGACGCGCGTCCTCGAGCGTCTTGAACGGGCCGGCCGCGTATACGACCCGGCCGCCGACCATCGTCAGCAGCGATTCGATGCGGCCGATCTGCTCGACGGGCACGGTCATGTAGTCGGCCGACAGGACGGCCAGGTCGGCCAGCCTGCCGGGTTCGAGCGAACCGCGCTGGTCCTCGTCATGCGACACCCACGCGCTGCCGGAGGTGTAGAAACGCAGCGCGTCGATACGGGTGGGGGTCTCCTCTGGTCCACGAAGCGCGGTGCCGCCCGCGTTCTTCCCGTCGATGAACCACTGCAGGACCGTGAACGGGTTGTACGTCGATACGCGATGGGCGTCGGTCCCCGCGCCGATCGGGATGCCGATTCGCTCACCGGTCACCACCGGCGGCTGACGCCGCACCGCGTCCTTCTCGCGTGTGAGCACGTCGGCGCCGGTGTTGTACATCGCGTCCTGCACCGTCCACCCGACGCCGAGGGCCTTCATGCGCTCGAGCGTCCGCGGCGACGCGTCGTTGAGATGGGCCACGGTCCAGCGCAGCGAGGCGATGGGAAATTCCTTGTTCACGCGCTCCCAGATGCCGAGCAGTTGATCGACGTTCGCATCCGTGTCCCAGTGCATCGTCACCGTCAGGCCGCGCTGTGCCGCCCAGCGCACGATCTCGTAGTACTTGGCCTGGTCCGCCTCCGGCGCAACGCCCCGCACGCCGTTCATCGCCCACGTGATCCGCTCGCCGATGCCGTTGAAGTGCAGCATGTCGTCGCCGAACCCCTGCGGCATCATCGCCAGGTAGTTCTGGTATTCGGTGAATTCGGATCCGTTCGTGATGCCGCACAGGCTGTAGGCCACGCGCAGGGTCAGTTGACGGTCGCGCCAGACCTTGAAGAGGGCCTGATACTCGCGCGGCGTCACGTTGTTGCCGCCGGGATCGACGACGCCGGTCAGGCCGAGGCGATTCAGCTCGCGGAAGAACATCTTCGTGCCGGCGACCTGCTCGTCGAAGTTCGGCTTCGGCAGCCGATCGAACAGCTCGATGATGTTGTTGGTGATCACGCCGTCCGCGCTCTCGATGTTGAGCGCCTTGAGGGCCAGCGGCGTCAGCATCGCCCAGCCGTAGCCGAGCTGCACGTAGACCGGATGATCCGGCGACGCCGCAATCAATTCCGCCTGCGTCGGCCGGCGCCGCTCCTTGAACGTGTCGAGCGTCGCCGCGGGAGTCGCGACGATCAGCCACGCGCCCGGCTTCGCCTTGACGGACGCGTCGTGCAGACGCGCCAGCCCTTCGGCGAGCGAGGCGGCGCCAATCCAGTTCACCTCGGTGCTGAAGCTGAGCGCGGCGCGTGTCGCGTGGATGTGCGAGTCGATCAGCCCCGGAATGACCGTTCGCCCCTGTAAATCGACGACGCGCGTCGCCGCGCCGGCGAGACGGCGGATGTCGGCGTCGCCGCCAAGCGCGGCAATGCGTCCGCCGCGGATCGCCATCGCGCTGCGCACCGACGCCTGCGCATCGACCGTGACGATCTTGCCGTTGACGAGGATGGTGTCGGCGGCCTGAGCGGATGCGTGCGTCGCACCCGCGAGCAGCAGTGCCGCCGCGATCACACATGAAAAGCGGATACGCACGTGGAGCCTCCGTCGGTTACTTCGTCGATACCGCGCCGCCGACATCGTTGCGGATGATGCGGCCGCCCTTCATGACGAACGTCACGCGCTGCAGTTCGGTGATGTCGGCCAGCGGATCGCCGGACACGGCGATGACGTCGGCGTACTTGCCCTTGTCGAGCGAGCCGACGCGGTCCTTCCACCCCAGCGCCTCGGCGTTGATGATGGTGCCCGCCTGGATGGCGCGCGCGGCGGTCAGCCCGCCGTGACGCACGAGCATCTCGAAGTCGAGCGCCTGCGCGCCGTGCGGATAGGTCGAGCCGTCGGCGCCGCTGCCCATCATGATCTTCATGCCCTTCGTCGCCGCCGCGATCTGCACGGCGTGCTCGAAGATCGGAATCATCCGGTACTTGCCGCCCGTGCTCTTCGCATCCACATCGTCCATGTACGGCTCGATGTAGCGCTGGAGCGTCGGATCGTAGAAGAGACCCTTGGCGACCATCATGTTCGCCTGCTCCTGATCCAGGTCATAGGCGTGTTCGATGGTGTCGCAGCCGGCAATGATGGAGTTCTTCTGCCCTTCGCCGCCGAGCACGTGACAGCCCGCCTTCTTGCCAAGGCGATGCGTTTCGTCGATGAGCGCCTGCAGGACGGGCATCGGGTAGGTCAGCTGGTAGTGCGCCTTCCCGGCGGCGTCGAATGAGTAGCCGCCCGTCGGGAACAGCTTGATCCAGTCGGCTCCGTGCGCGATCTGCTCGCGCACGGCGGCGCGCGCTTCCTCGACGTTGCGGACCACGGTGCTGGCCAGCGGGTTCTCCGCGACGCCGGGCTTGCGGGGTTCGGCGCCCCAGACGATGCCGAGCGTCGACACCTGATACCGCGGCCCTTCGAAGCGGCCCTCGTTGATCGCGTTGCGGATCTCGATGTCGCCATAGCCGTTGCCGTGCGAGCTCATGTCGCGCGCGGAGGTAAAGCCGGCGCGCAGGTCGGCCTGTGCGTTCTGCACGGCGATGAGCAGCGACTGTTCCGCGTTCTTCGTCGCCGCGCGCTGGTTGAACATATGCGTGTGCGCGTCGATCAGTCCGGGCAGCACCGTCGCCTGACTGAGGTCGATCACGCGTACGCCCGGCGGAATCTTCACGGTATTTTCCGGGCCCACATCGGTAATCCGTTCGCCGGTGACGAGCACCACCCGGCGCGTCAGCATCTGTCCGGTGGAACTGTCGAACAGCCGTCCCGCGCGGATGGCGACGGTTCCAGGCGCGGGGACGCACTTATGGACGCCGCCCTCCGAACCGACGCATGGAGTCGGGCCGGCGCCCCGCCACGGCGCTGGCGGGGGTTGCACCTGCGCCAACGCGGCCGCGGCGAGCAACGTGCTGAAAACCGCGGCTGTCAGGACACTCTTCATGTGATGCGCCTTCCTGCGAGGACGGTGTCGATTGGAAAGAATCGCTGCCGCCCGGTGATCTTCCCGGTGAAGTTGTCGAGGAACTCGAAGCTGCCCTCGCGCAATTCGAGGATGGCGACGTCGGCCGGCGCGCCGGCTTTCAACGTCCCGCGATCGCGAAACACCGGAAAGATGCGGGCGGCGTTGCTGGTGACGCGGGCGACGGCTTCGGGCACGCTCATCCCGTAGCCGAGGAGCTTCGACATGCAGTTCGGCAGATCGATAACGCCCGTCTGCTTGCTGTTGGTGTTCCAGTCGGTCGAGAACGTATCCGGCCAGAAGCGCGCCTTCGTGATGGCCGCCACCGTGTCCCACCGGAGGTGACCCGTCTGGCCGTTGCCAACGTCGAACCAGACACCGCGCCTGCGCGCATCCAGGACCACGGGGAGAATCGCGCCGTGTTCGTCGACGATGCTGTTGGGCGGCGGCGCGAACATGTGCGTGACGATGTCGCCGCGCTTCAACAGCGGCAGCAGCCGCTCCAGCGGCGTGATCGTCTGTCCCATGTGAATCATCACCGGCAAGCCGAATGACGAGGCCACGTCCTGCGCGCGGCGAAGCACTTCGTAATCGTTCATGCCCGCGACATCGCGTGAGAGGCGCGCCTTGACGCCGACGATGAAATCGCGGTTCTTCGCAGTGGCGTCGCGCGCCGCGGCGACATCGGCATGGGCGAGGTCCATGGTGTCGCCTTCGGGCAGGATGCCGGCGCGGCCGATATTGATGAGGACGCGCCCCTGCTGCGGAGACGAGCGCGCCACGGCGATCGTATCGGCGATGTGATCGGCGCCTTGCGACCCGGCATCGATCCAGCCGGTGACGCCGTCGCGCAGCACGAGCGGCGGCCCATCAGCCGTGCGCGCCACGTGCGTATGAATGTCGAGCAGTCCGGGGACGACGAGCTTGCCGCGCGCGTCGATCGTCTCGACGCCTTCGTTCGTCAGGTTGGCGCTGACCGCGGCGATGCGGCCGCCGGCGATGGCCACGTCGCGCACGGCATCGAGCCGCGACGCGGGATCGATGACGCGCCCGCCGCGGATTATCAGGTCATATCGCGTCTGCTGTGCGCGCAGGCGCACCGATGCCGGCGAGGCGAGGGTGGCGGCTGCCGCGACGGACAGGAACTCGCGTCGGCTCAGCATGATGGACGTGCGGCGCGGATATTAGCACGCGCCCGCGGCCTGCGGCCCGTCAGCGATCGAGACGGCTGCGCGGTCCTATCGACCGATCAGGATCAGGATTCCCGCCACCAGCGCGAGCACTGCCATGACGATGCCGGGAATGGGCAAAGGAGCCACCCCGCTCAATCCCGAAAGAAGCAGCCAGATCCCGAGCACGAGCATGCCCGCGCTCCGCGTCAGACGAACAGCCATGCGTCACCTCAATTTGCTTGCCGCAACGATATCAACGATCCGCCGCATACCAATCTTCGTGCAGCGACCACTCATGACAGCGGAGGCACGACGTCCATTGCCATTGATGGTCGCAGCCGGGACATCGGCCCCTGGTCGCAAACGTGTTCCACACCGTGCCGCAGCTCGGAAACGGCGGTTCGGGGCCATCCACCGACTCGCAGCACCATCGATCCGCTGACGAGGGCTGCCAGCCGCAGTGCGGGCATCGGATTTCGCCCGCTGCCGCGTCCTCTTCCGATTGCCGGTCATTGACGACCTGGCGCGGCGCACGGTCCGCTTTCAGCAGCTCGAGCATCGTTGCGGACCCTCAACGCCGACGTCGGGAAACTTGCACGGCACACGACGAGCGTACAAGATCCACGGCCATGGAGGCGACGATGACCTCAACGTCCTTACGGCGCACGTCAATCGGCGTGGCGGCCGCGGCTCTGCTCTTGTCTGCGTCCACGCCGGCGCACGCACAGAAATATGTCAAGGGCGATCGTCCGCAGCAGCGCGGTTATTCACTCGCGGTGATTACGGAAGGCGGCAAGACGGTGTGGCTGGGCGGGCAGCTGGCGGTCGTGGACGACAGCGGCAAGTCACTGGCCGGCGACTTCGAAGGCCAGGTGCGGCAGGTCTTCAAGCTGATCGACGCCACCCTCCGCAAGGCTGGCGGAAAACTGAGCGACATGGTGCAGATGACCGTGTTCATCACCGACGTGCGCAACGGCGATCGCCTCACGGAGATCCGCAGGGAGATCTTCGGCGATAACTTCGCCGGCAGCGCGCTCATCACCGTGACGGCCCTCGCCGATCCCAATGCGAAGATCGAGATTCAGGGTTACGCCGTGATCGGAAGCAAGTAACCGCGAATTATTGATGCGGCACGGTGCCGAACATCTTGAACAGGCCGAGAGCCGCGACGAACAACCAGGCCATCGCGACACTCGGGTAGATAATCCACGCGGCGCCGATCGGCCCCTTCACGTTGTTGACGAACCGCTGAAACGGATCGATGTCACCGCCGCCCTGCTTGCGCGGGTGGTAGTAGTCGTAAATCCTGGTGAACTGTCCCGTTCGCATTTGCATCGTCGTTTCCAACTGGGTACCGACGTCGATGAACGCTCCGCACTCTTCGATCCCCCGGAGTTCGTGGAGGAACAGTCCGAGGGTGACGAGCATCCCGAAGATGCCGATGGCAACCAGATACGGAGCCTGGATGCTGCTCGGGTCGCCAGACTTTGGAAGCAGGAGATAAATGCCGGCGCCTGACGCCGCCGGCAGCGCGGTCAGCAGCTTGCCTCTGAAGTCCGTAACCGCCCGGTGGTTCTGGCAGACCTCGCGGTAGGCGGTTTCGAGCGCGCTTGGGGTCGGCGAACCTTCCACGCGCTGCGCATCTGCACTCGTCGTCGTGACATAGGACATAAAGCGTCTCCGCGTTGATTCCCCGTGCACGAAAGGCTCTGACCATCGAGGGCGCGGAAGGAATATCTGTCCGCGCCCTCTTGCTGGGTCAATGAACTACTTCAACAGAAGTCGCGTGGCTCACTCTCACTGCAGCTCATGGGGGGAACCAATATTGATTCCTAGACGCCAACGGCTGCAGGCAGCGTGCTGTTCCAGATATTTCGGGTCACCTTCCATTCGCCGTCGGTCTCGCGGTGATAGATCGCGAGGAAATTGCCGCGTAGTTCCAGCGGAGAATCGTTGGGCGGATTTATCGTCCACACATAGGACCCGCGCTCGATGCCGTAGTCGCCGGCGACGATGACTTCACGATCGGGAACCTGCACGTCGCTGGTGCGGGCCTGCCGCACGACATCGTCGAACCATTGGACGATTGATACCCGGCCCACGACGGGCTGCTCGTTCGGTGGCATCAGCACAACATCGTCCGTGACGATGCGGCCAAGCGCTCCGCCATCGTTGGCTTTCATGGCATCCAGCCACGCGAGGTGGGTCTTGTCGATACGCTCTCTGCTCATAACGTCCTCCTGAGCGATAGCCATCGGGAACCGACAAGGGGTGGGAAACCGCCAGGTATGAAGGGTGGCGCGGATTCTACCGCGATTCGATGCGCTCGAGGAGCGCAATGAATTCGGCGAGGACCATGGCGGTGGCGCCCCAGATCCTGGCGCCGCCGGCGGAGAAGTACGGAACAGTCTGGAGGTGGCGCGGCGTCTGCGGCCGCGCTCGTTGCTCGGACCCGACGATGTCCGGCTGCATCAGCCGCGGGATGGGAAGTTCAATCAGCCGCTCGACTTCATGTGCCGCGATGCGAAAGGCTGGCCGCTCGTTGGCGGCGCCGACCACCGGATGCAGCACGTGTGCGCTCACGGCGATCGGAACAGGCGTCAACCGCCCCAGGATTTCGACTCCATCCGGAGCGATGCCGATCTCCTCCTCCGCCTCCCGCAATGCCGCCTGCTCGATCGTCTCGTCGGGATGATCCAGGCGGCCGCCCGGCAACGACACCTGTCCTGTGTGATGCCGCAGTCCTGACGCGCGAACCGTCAGCGGGACGTGCCACTCCCCCTCGTGCGGATAGATCAGCAGCAGCGCTGCGGCCGGTCTCAGCGTCGCGCCCTCTTCAGGCCACATGCGCGGCTCGGGAGCCATGCGCAGTTGCGCGCTCAGGCCGGGGAGCGGCGCGGCGAGAACGCGCCGCAGATCATCGGGAGCAAATCGCATCGATCGCGTCGTTACGTCAGGTCGATGCGGAACTTCAGGCCTTGTTCGCGGTGATACGCCGCAGGCGGCTGAAAGGGACCGACCAGTGTTCCGCCGTTGGCCTCGATCACGCGCTGCGACGCGACATTGTCGACCGTAGTCGTCAGCTCGATGTGCGCCAGGCCTTCGGCGCGCGCGTGCGGCAGCAGCAGACCGAGCGCACGCGTCGCGTAGCCGCGCCCGCGTTTCCACGGCACCACCGAATAGCCGACGTGGCCGAGGCAGTACGGCGGCAGTGCCGTCGTACCCGGCTGCCAGCGGAAGCCGATCGAGCCGCAGAAGTCGCCGTCCCACATCCACATCACAAATCCAGGAAGTCTCGGCACCGTCGATCCGTCAGGCAACGCGATGGCGGGTCCCGTCGCCTCGCGATCGATCTGCGCGGCGAGAAAGGCCTCGGGATCATCGGCAATGCGCGCCAGGTCTTCCGCCGCACGCTGGGGACGAAGATTGTCGGGAGACCATTCCCGTCTCAACGCGTCGGCGTATCCGGAGAGGTACGCGGCGGCGGGCCAGACAAGCTGGAATGAATCAGCAGCGGACATCATCGATTCTGTCATCCGATATTATCGGGGCGTGCGGGACGCGAAGCTGCTGGCGTTCTTCCTTTCGCTCGGGGTGGTGTCCGCCCAGCCGGCGTCTGGCGAGCAGGCGGCATTGCCAATCGACGAGCTGATGGCCCGGGTCAGCGCACGCATCGCGCAGTTCTACGAGCAGGCGCAGCATGTGATCTGCCTCGAGACGTCCACGGTGCAGCCGCTCGATTCCCAGCGCTCGTCCGACGGTTTCGCCAGAGTCGTCGAATCGGAGCTGCGCGTTGACGGTGCCGACGCCTCCGGCGAAGCCGTCATCGTCCGCGACGTCCGCAAGGTGAACGGCCATCCGCCGCGCGAGAAAGATACGCACAACCGCGACGGCTGCACCGATCCGAACCCGTTGTCCACGGAGCCGCTCACGTTCCTGCTTCCGGCGCACCGCGAGGAATACCGTTTCCGGTCGGCGGGTGTCGGCAAGGACCGGAATCGTCCGGTCTTCCTCATCGATTTCGCATCCGTTGACCGCAACAGCCGCGCCGAACTCATCGAGGACAAGGCCGGTCACGAGGACTGTTTCGACTGGTCTGGACACGTGGCGACGATGGGGCGTATCTGGGTGGACGCCGAACGCTACGACGTGGTGCGCATCGAGCGACGCCTCCCCGGACCGCTCGACATTCGTGTGCCGCTGCGCATTCAGCGGCGTCACCGCCTCGACACCTACGTGGTGATCGAGCGGGAGGACACGACGATCCGTTACCGTACCGTGGCTTTCAACGATCCCGACGAAGTGCTGCTCCTGCCTGAATCAATCGAGTCGCTCGTCATCACGCGCGGCGGCCTCCAGTCGACGCGCCGGAGTCAGACGTACTCCAACTACAGACGCTTCGTCGGAGATGCGAAGGTCGTCGAATAACCGAGAGGCGCGCTCACGTCAGGTTTAGCGAAGTTCGACCCGTCCGTGACGGCCATCAATCGTTGCGATCAGGGCAGGCGTGGCGCCGCGTGTCACCGGCAGATCGAGACCCAGCTGGTCGAGAACTTTCCGCACACGATCGGGATCAGGATGTTCGGCGCGCAAGGCGATCAGCGTCGCGCCCGCCGCAGCGGTGGCGGCGGGATGCGGCGTCCGCCCCCAGTCGATGAAAAACGGAATCAGGCCGTCGGCGATGACCACGCGCTGGTTCGTGATGTGCCAGGCGAGCAGCGCGCCCGACGGCGTTCGGCGACTTCCCGGGATCACGTCGCCGAGCATCACGCCATGACGGCGTGCGTCGGCAACCATCGATGGCAGATCGCTGCCCTTCGCGGCCCACGTGACGAGACGCGGCGACGAGAGCGTATCTATCCCGAACTTCCGCGCAGTGGCGGGTTCGGCCTGCTCGGGATCGCGAGCGATGATTTCCAGGTAAGCCGAGGGACCAAGGGCGACCAGCGCGTTGCGCGTGCCCTCTCCGGGGTGCTGGCCGCCCGGCGTCGCACGGACACCCAGCAGCCCTTCGATGCGTTGCACACCGGCGGCGAGGTCGGGTGTCGCGTAGACGAGATGATCGATTCTGCGAAGCAGCGTTCCCATTCCCTCCGGCTGCGCGTCCGCATCGACGCCAGCGACGAGAACCACCGTCGCGAGAAGCGCCGCCAGCGCTTGCCCGCTCAATGGACGGCTACCTTCGCGGTCGCCGCGAAGCCGGGCGCGCGGCGATGCCTGGTCGCCTGTTCGTAAGCGTACGCGTACTTGATCAGCTGTGCCTCGCTCCATCGCCGTCCGATGAACGAGATGCCGACGGGCAGTCCGAACACGTCGCCCGCCGGCACCGTGATGCTCGGGTAGCCGGCAACCGCCGCGGGCGTCGTACTCGAGCCGGTGAAGTGATCGCCGTTGATGAGATCGATCGGCCACGCGGGATTGCCGCTCGGCGCCACCAGCGCGTCGAGATGCAGGCGGTCCATCACCGCATCTATGCCTTCCTTCCCCGCCAGCATCGCATTGCGGGCGACGGCGGCAAGGTACGCCGGCTCCGTCAACGGTCCCTTCTTCTGCGCATCGAGCATCAGCTCCTGGCCGAAAAACGGCATCTCGAGCGTCCGGTTCGCTTCGTTGAAGGCAATGACCTCGGCGAGCGAATGCGCCTTCGCGGCGGGCGCGCGCGCGCCGAGGTAGGCGTTGAGATCGGCCTTGAACTCGTACTCCAGCACGTCCAGCTCGCTCTGGTCGTACGTGCCGGCGTTCGGCACGTCGGCTGGATCGACGATGACGGCGCCGAGCGCCTTCATCCGTTCGATCGCCGCGTTGGCGAGGTGATCGGTCGCATCGTTGTAGCCGAAGAATTTCGCGCGCGCGACGCCGATGCGTGCGCCGCGCAGGCCATTCGCGTCGAGCGCCGCGCGATAGGCCGCGCTGCCCGGGCGCGACGGGTCCATCGTCGCGCGGTCTCGCGGGTCCGCGGCGGCGAGCACCTCGAGCAGGATGACCGCGTCTTCGACCGTACGCGCCATCGGGCCGGCCGTGTCCTGGGAATGAGAAATCGGCACGATCCCCGATCGGCTGACCAGGCCTACTGTCGGCTTGATGCCGACCAGCGCGGTCGCGGCAGACGGGCAGATGATCGAACCGTCCGTTTCGGTGCCGACCCCGATCGCCGCGAAGTTCGCCGCGACGCCGGCGGCAGTCCCGGAACTCGAGCCGCAGGCGCTGCGGTCGAGCGCATAAGGATTGCGCGCCAGGCCGCCGCGTCCGCTCCAGCCGCTCGTCGAATGCGGCGAGCGGAAGTTCGCCCACTCGCTCATGTTGGTCTTGCCGAGGATGACCGCGCCGGCCGCGCGCAGCCGCTCGATGATGAATGCATCGCTGCCGGCGGGCGGGCCCTCGAGCACCAGCGATCCGGCGGTCGTGGACATGTGATCGGCCGTGTCGATGTTGTCCTTGACGACAATCGGAATGCCGTGCAGCGGACCGCGCAATCCCGAGGCCCGCCGCTGCGCGTCGAGCGTGTCGGCGATGGCGAGCGCGTCGGGATTCACCTCGATCATCGCGCCGAGCGACGGACCGCGGCGATCGAGCGCCTGGATGCGGGCGAGGTACTGCTCGGCGATCTGTCTCGCCGTACGACGTCCTGATTGCTGATCCTGGAGCAGCGCACGGATTGTCGTCTCCTCGAGATCGAACGCCCGGCCGCCCTGACCGGCAGACCGCACGGCGGCTGAAGCGACGAACCACACCGCCGCTGCCGCTGCCGTTGCCAGGCCGCACGCGACGACGACTCCGGACGTGCCGATTCTCACTTCCGTCCTTCCCCCGGACCGCTATGATAGTCGCGCCCAAGTAAGGAGAACGCCATGCGTCTTCGCTCGGTCACGTTGCTGCTGTTCGTGATGCTCTGGGCAGAAACCGTGACACCGGCTTCGACCTGGTACGTGCAGGGCGATGCGGCGGCAGGCGGCAACGGCAACAGAAGCCGGCCGTTCGCGACACTCGAGCAGGTGGAAACCGCGTCGAGAGCGGGCGACGTCATCCGCGTCGTAGCGTCAGCCCGGCCGCTCGACGGCGGGATTCAATTGAAAGACGGCCAGCGCCTGATTGGCCTCGGCGAGCTCGCCACGCGAGCAGCAGCCGGACCGCGCGCCACGATCACCAACACCAACGCCGCGCGCTACAACGGCGACGCCATCCGGCTCGCGCGCAATAACGTCGTCCAGAACATCCACATCGACGGGGCGGCGCGCGCCGGAATCCTCGGCATCAACTCCGGCCGAGCCGAGCTTCGCGGCAACCTGATCACCAACAACATGATCCAGGGGAACGACCTGCGGCGGCTGGAACGGCTCTGGCCCGATGGCTTCGTCCTCTACCAATCGCAGGGCAATCACTTCGGCGGCATCACGCTGCTGACGTGCGGCCCGGGGGCGTCGAGTTACTGCACGAAGCTCGACGCGGCGGCGGCCGCCGCCACGGACCCCGGCGAGGCCGTCATCGCCGGCAACGTGGTTCGCGACAGCAACCTCGAAGGCATCATGCTGCTGACCGATACCGGCGCGGTCACCAGTTTCACGATCACCGACACCCTCATTCGTGATCTGTCACTGAATCTGCCTCGTCCCGAATCGCTCACGCCGCCGGCAGGCATCGTCCGATCGCGCGCGTTTACGCTGATCGCGCTCAATCACTCGCAGGTGACCCTCAACCTGTCGCGGCTGCACGCGGAGAACCTGTCGCCCGCCGGCAATTTCGCCACCGACGGCATCGTCTTCCTGACCGGCGGCGACAGCCCGGTCGTCAACGCGCGCATCTCCGACGCCGCCGTGCTGAACCCGAAGATGGTCGGCGAGGTGAACAACGGCGATTCGATCGAGATTCAGCATCGCGGCACGACGACCGGCGTGATTAACATCGACATGACGCGCCTCGACCTGCGCGATCCCGCCAGTGCGAACATCAAGATTCTCGAAGCGGCGAATCCCACCAACGGCGTCTACAACCTGAGCGTGTCCAATTCCGTGTTCACGAACCACAATCCGGCCGGCGGCCTTGACGGACAGATCCGGCTGAGCGGCGCCAGCAACGGAACGAAGGCGTTCAACCTGACGGTGAAGAACACGAAGTTCTCGGGGTTCGGCGGCGCCATCGGCATCCTCAACGCCAACAACATCGACGCGCTCAACGTGCGGGTCGAGAACTCGTCGCTCTCGGATTTCACCGCGCCCTCCGGTGCGAAGCCGATTGCGGCAGTGACCGTCACGCATCCGGCGGACAAGACGATTGGCGCGGCCGTCATCGACCTCGGCGGCGGGCCGCTCGGCAGCCGTGGCCGGAATCGATTCGGCGGCAACGCCGGCCTCGCCGTCAATGTCAGCAACGCCAACGCGGCAACCAGACCTATTCGAGTCGATGCCGCGGGGAATTACTGGGGCGGCGGTTCGCCCGATGTGACCGTCACCGGAAATGTGATGCTCACCACACCGAAGTAGGTTGCCGCATGAGACACATTCAATTGCTGGTCGTTGTCGTGTCGCTCGTCACTGGTGTGCCGGGCGTGTCGTTCGCTCAGAGCCATCCGGAGTTCGTTCCCCTGGGTCGTGTCAGCGCCGCGCTCTACAAGCCGGACACCGGGACTGCGCCGCACGTCGGCTTCGTGATCGGGCACCGCACGGCGAACTATCTGAACCACATCGCCTGCCGGGAACTATCCAGCCGCGGCTTTCTCGCGCTCTGCTTCAACACAAGATTCCAGAACAACGAAACCCAGGTTCGCTGGGAGGAAACGCCGCTCGATGTGAAAGCGGCAGTCGACTACGTTCGACGGCAGCCGGGAATCACGAAGGTAATCCTGTTCGGCCATAGCGGCGGCGGGCCGCTCGTGAGCTTCTATCAAGCCGTGGCGGAAAACGGTCCGGCGTACTGCCAGAAGCCGGAGCGGCTCGTGAAATGCGGCGACGATCTGCGCGGGCTGCCGGCTGCCGATGCGATCGTGTTCGCTGACGCCCACGCCGGAAACCCGGTGCAGTCGTTGCGCAGCCTGAACCCTTCGGTGACCATCGACGGCGGCAAGCGCCACGTCGATCCCGCGCTCGATCCATTCGACGAGAAGAACGGCTTCAACCCGAAGGGTCCGTCACATTATTCGAAGGCATTTCAGGATCGCTATTTCGCGGCGCAGGCCGCGCGCATGAATGAGTTGATCGACCGTGCGCTGGCGACGCAGGAGCGCATCGACAAGGGCGACTACCCCTATCCGGACGATGACATCCTGCTCATCCCATCCGGCGGCAACCCCGGCGCCGGAGCCGGAGGCGACGCCAAGCTTGCGACGCTGGACCCGTCCATCACCGATCTCCAGAGCACCGCCCGTCCCGAGAAGTTGCTCAGAAATGACGGCACCGTCGTCACGCAAGTTGTCAACAGCGTTGCGGTCGCCGAGCCCGGAATGGCCAGGACGAATCGCGGGTTCGACACCGGCACGAAGATCTTCACGCTGAAGTCGTTCCTCAGCGCGAACGCCACGCGCGCGACCAATGCCAACGGCGGCATCGACTATTGTTCCAGCAACAACTCGACGACCTGCGCGGTGCAGTCGATCTCGGTGCCGATCATGATCGCGGCGATGGGCGGCTACCAGTTTATCCGCGACGACGAGATCATCTTCGACAAGGCGGCAAGCCGCGACAAGGACTACTTCGTGCTGGAAGGGGCCGTCCACGGCTTCACCCCGTGCACGGCGTGCGAGACGACGCCCGGTCAATATGCCAACAGCGTGAAGAACCTGTTCGACTACATCCGCGACTGGACGAACAAGCGCTTCTAGACAGCGTCGAATTGATGTGACGCGTCGAGGAAATTACTTATGAAGAAACTACTCGGTGCGGGACTGGTTGTCGTCGTGTTGGCCGTGGCGGTTTTGCTCGCGCAGTCCCGCGCCTACGGACAGGCAGCGAAGTCCACCGATCCGATTTTCGGACGGTGGATGATGGACCAGAGCAAATCGGTCAACAATCGCGGCGGTGACCACGCCACATTCCCCACCCAGCACGTGCGGGTGTTGGCGCCCGAGGGCAACGGCGTTCGCAACACGATGTCGAACAGTCCCACGGCGGCGCCGCAATATTCGTATGCCGCGCCGTTCGACGGCAGGGAACATCCCGATCCGCGCACGCCGGGCAAGGATCAGACACTCGCCCACTGGCACCTCGCGCCGGATTTGATCGTGCGCCAGCAGAAAACGGACGGCAAGACTTCCGAGTGGGTGATCTACACGGTGTCGGCAGACGGCAAGAACTTTACGTCCATCAGCTGGGAACCGAGCCATCCCGAACTGCAGGACGTGCAGGTCTTCACGCGGGGAAACTAGGCACCGTGTGATCGTTCGGGCCCTGACTTCACTATGAAGTGCCCGTATTGCAACGCGGCTGGCATTTTTCGTAGCGGCCGTTGTTCGCGATGCGGACGGACTGTATCTGCAGGTGTGCACGGCGCCGTGGAGCTGGCGATGCCGCCTCCCGTCGTCACCTTGGACGCCGACGAAGAGACCACCGCTTTTACTTCTCACCCGCAAAAGCCGGCTTTCGCGTCCTTCGCTGGTGTTACGGGACGTACAGGACCGCTGGCCGTCGGCGAGTCATTTGGCTCCCGCTACCACGTCATCCGGGTGCTCGGCATCGGGGGAATGGGCGCGGTCTACCACGTGTGGGACGCCGAGCTCGCGATGGCGGTCGCATTGAAGGTGATACGGCCGGAAGCGACCCTCGATCCCATCTCGGCGCGGGAGATGGAGCGGCGCTTCAAGCAGGAGTTGGTGCTGGCGCGGAAGGTGACCCACAAGAACGTGGTCCGGATTCATGACTTGGGCGAAATCAATGGCATCAAATACATCACCATGCCCTTTCTCGAGGGCTCTGACCTCGCGTCCACGCTGAAGCAACACGGCAAGATTCCTTTACCGACGGCGCTGCGCATTGTGCGGGATGTGGCAGCGGGCCTCGCCGCCGCTCACGAGGCAGGTATCGTCCATCGCGATCTCAAACCGGCGAACGTCATGGTCCTCAGCGACCACGCGGTCATCATGGACTTCGGAATCGCTAGGTCTACCAGCAGCTTCGGTACTCAGTCGCCGCACACACTCCTTCACCGCGATCGGCTTGCGACTTGGCAGACGCAGATGCCGACCGCAGTGACGGGCGCCGGCAGGATAGTGGGCACGGTTCAGTACATGGCGCCAGAACAGGCGAACGGCCTGCCCGTCGATGAGCGGACAGATATCTATGCACTCGGCCTGATGTTCTCCGACATGCTGCTCGGCAGGCGGGTGACATCGCCGGACGAGGACGCGTTTGCCGATCTGATGTCGCGCGCGGAAAAGGCCCCGCCACCGGTACGGGGAGTGGATGCAACGATTCCCGAAGCAATCGACCGAATGATTTCACGGTGCGTCGAGCCGGATCCGGCCGCCCGCTTCCAGTCGTCTGCCGAGTTGGTCGCGGAACTCGCAAAGCTCGATGAGCACGGCAAGCCGCTGCCGCTCGTACGCCGCTTGACGCCGCGCCTGATGACAGCGACCGCCTTGATCGTGGTGACGATGCTCGGCGGCACGTACGCTGTGACGCGACGTGCGATGCAGCCGCCGAAACAGCATGACCCCATCTCGGTGTTAATTGCAGACTTCCAAAACCGCACCGAGGACCCCGCATTCGATCGCACGCTCGAGCCGATGCTCAAGCGTGCACTTGAAGGCGCGAGTTTCATCAACGCGTTCGACCGCAGCGGAATCAGCGGCACGCTCGGCGTCCGCCCGCCTGAAACGCTGGATGAAACCTCGGCGCGTGAGATCGCGGTAAGACAAGGTGTAGGCGTTGTCCTCTCCGGATCAATAGAGCGCCAGGGAAGCGGCTACGCCATTTCGGTCAAGGCCGTTCAAACGGTGGCGGGTACCGTGATCGCAGCCGCCGACGGGAGGGCCTCCACCCGGGACCAGGTCCTTGCCGTGGCGACGAGGCTGGTAACCGCCGTCCGGAAAGCACTTGGGGACGACACGTCCGATTCCGCCCAACTCTTCGCGATGCAGACCCTGTCTACCCCATCGCTTGAAGTGGTACGTCATTTCGCCGCAGCACTGGAAGCGTCGACCGACAACAAATTCGATGCGGCATTACAGAGTTTTTCGAAAGCTGTGGAGTTGGATCCGAAGTTCGGAGCAGGCTACCTGGGCATGGCCGCCATGGCGCGAAATCTAGGCAAGCTGGAGGAAGCTGACACCTACAGCCGCGAAGCACTCCGGTATCTTGACGGCATGACGGAGCGCGAACGTTTCAACGCTCGCGGCATGTTCTACCTCGGAACAGGGGACTATCAGCAGTGCGTGAAGGAATATGAGGAACTGGTGGCCCGTTATGCCGCGGATGTCTACGCGCGCAACCGTCTGGCGATCTGTTCGACACGCTTGCGAGATATGCCCAAGGCAGTGAACGAGATGCGCGAAGTCGTGAAGATCGTGTCCAAGAGGGCGATCTTCCGCGTCAACCTCGCGTTGTACGAGTCTTACGGCGGCGATTTCCGGGCCGGAGAACAGGAAGCGCGATCAGTGCAGGAACTTGGAAGTCCTTTAGCCTTGCTTCCGCTGGCGTTCGCGCAACTGGCACAGAACCAACTCTCTCTAGCCAGTACGAGCTATGAAGAACTTGGAAGAGCCGACTCGCTGGGCCGCCTGGGCGCTTCCTTCGCGGCATCCGGACTCGGCGATCTGGCTCTCTACGAAGGTCGTTTGTCCGATGCCATACGAATTCTTGAAGAGGGCGCAGCAGCAGATTTGGCGTCACAGAACACTGACCGAGCGGCCGCGAAGTTCGCGTCGGTGGCCTACGCACAGTTGCTGCGCGGACAGAAGAGCACAGCCGCTGCCGCCGCCGAGAAGGCGCTCGCGAACAGTCAGGCTGTAAAGATCCGGTTCCTGGCCGCACGCGTATTGGTCGAAGCCGAGCAACTCGCCAAGGCCAGACCGTTGATGGCCGGGCTGGCGTCTGAAATCCAAACCGAACCTCGGGCGCACGCGAAAATACTTGAAGGTGATGTCCTGCTGAAGAACAGAGATCCGCAGCAGGCGACCAAAGTGTTTACCGAGGCGAACGGTCTTCTCGACACATGGATCGGGCACTTCGATCTCGGTCGCGCGTATCTGGACTCCGGCCTCTTTGCGCAAGCCGATTCCGAATTCGATCGTTGTATCAAACGTCGCGGCGAGGCGTTAGCGTTGTTCATCGACGAGGAGCCCACCTACGCCTACTTGCCTCCCGTCTACTACTATCAAGGTCGCGCCCGGGAAGGATTGAAAACAGAGGGGTTTGCACAGTCGTACCGCCAATATCTCGATATCCGCAATCAATCACGGGAAGACCCGCTCGTACAGGACGCTCGCCGACGCGCAGGGAGATAGCCATGCCGGGCTTCCGGATGTGCACGTGACGCGGGGAAATTAAAGGTCCGGCTGAAGCCGGACACTACCGACAACAACGACCAACCACTAACTCCAGCTCAAGTCGTGCTTGCCGTACGGCAGGTCGCGAAATCGCTTGCCGGTGATCTGGAAGATGGCGTCGCCGATCGCCGACTGCACCGACGTCGCGCGGTCGTGGCCCATGCCGAGCAGCCAGTGCCGGGTCGGGAAGAAGCGGATGTTGATCTCCGGCGGGTCGTCGGCCATCCGCGAGAGCAGAAACCTGTTGTAGTTGTTCTCGACGATGTGCCCGTCGGCGATGGTCGTCGCCTGCAGCATCGCGTCGTTGTAGAACCAGGTGATCTGGCCTTCGATCTGCTTCTTCACCGACAGCGGGTTGACCAGGCCGAAGCCGGTTTCGTGCGCCACGTCGACACGCTCGAGCCGCACCTTTCCTTCGCGGCTCACCGACACGGTGTGGGCCATGGCGCTGATCGTCGCCGAGCCGTTGCCTTCCGCGCCGCGCTCTTCGAGCGCGATGGCGCGCGCCTTGCCCTTCGGCAGCGGCGTCCCCCAGCCTGACATCTCCGCGGCCATGTCGAGCGCCTTGAGCATGTCGGCCTTGTAGGGGAGGCTCGTGCGCGCGATCAGCTCGCGGCGGTACTGATACGGATCCCTGCCCGCGGCGTGGGCGAGCTCGTTCATGAAGCTCTCCCGATAGAACTCGTGCGCGGCCTGGCCGACGCCGCGCCGCGTGCCCACGGGGATGTGGAACTTCGTGATGTGGCTCGAGTAGCGATAGTTCGGCACGTGGTAGCGCGACGTCACGTCGAACGACGCCTCGGGACCGAACCCGTCCCGCTGCATGCAGGTGCGCGCCTCGAGCGCAATCGGCCAGCCGTCCGCGTCGAGCCCGGCCTTCAACCGCGCGCTGCCCATGGCGCGATAGGTCGTGCCGATGAAATCCTCTTCTCGCGTCCACAGCATGTGGATCGGCGTGCCGCGCATCTGGTTGGCGATCATGATCGCGTGCTCGGCCTGCGGTCCGTTGCCGTTGCGTCCGTATCCGCCGCCGAGGTGACACAGATGGATGTAGACGTTCTCCTCGGGGACGCCGGTGATCTTCGAGGCGCTGAAGCGCGTCTCCTGCGGACTCTGATCGCCAATCCAGATATCCACGCGGTCGTTCGTCACCAGCACGGTCGCGTTGCCCGGTTCCATGCGCGCGCGGGCAAGGTAGGGCGTGGAGTAGGTGGCCTCGACAATCTTCGCGGCGCGCGCGAAGCCGGCATCGACGTCGCCCTGGTTCACCCGTACCTGTCCCGGCAGGGCGATGGCCGCGGCCAGCGCGTCCTGCATCATCGCGGTGTTGACGGCCGCGTTGTCCGGCGGAATCGTCCATTCGATCGGCATGCGATCGATGGCGGTCTTCGCCTGATACCAGCTGTCCGCAATCACGGCGACACCGCCGCTGAAAGTTCGGCCGCGAGTACAGGACGTATCCGGGATCGGAAACTGCACGGCGGTGCGTACGCCGGGCATCGTGCGCACGGCGTCGAAGTCGTAGCGCTTGACGTCGCCGCCATAGACCGGACACGCCTTCACGGCGGCCCACTTCATCCCGGGCAGACGGATGTCGATCCCGTAGACGGTCTGCCCCGTCACCTTGAGCGGAACGTCGAGGTTCTTCCGCTCCGTGCCCATCAGCGTCCACTGCTCCGGTGGTTTGATGCGGATCGTCTCCGGGTGCGGGTGCGGCGTCTGCGCCGCCCGCTCCGCGACAGTCCCGTACGTCGTCGTTCGTCCCGTCGGGCCATGCGTGATGATGCTGTCCTTCGCGGTGAGCTCGGTGACCGGCACGTTCCACAGACCCGCGGCCGCGAGCAGCAGGCGCTCGCGCGCTTCCGCGCCGGCCAGCTGCAGGTAGTAGCGGCCGTCCTTCACGGACGACGCCGCGTTCGTGCGCATGCGTCGATAGAGACTGTCGGGAATGCCGGCCACGCCGGTGCGGTCGCGATTGCCGAACGTCGGCTCGCCGCCGCCGTTCGGGTCGGTCGCGCCGTTGCCCGGCACCTGCAGCGTCCACGCGGGCGCCTTCTCGCGCGCGTCGCGGTTGGCCGAGGCGTACTGCGGACGGACCTTCGCCCAGTCGCACTGCAGCTCCTCGGCGACCATCATCGCGTTCGACGTCCACACGCCCTGACCGAGCTCGGTCTGCGCGATGCGGATCGTGACCGTGTCGTCGGGCGCGACGACGAGCCAGGCGTTGACCTCGGGCGTGGCCGGGTCCTCGTACCACGCGGCGCCGGACGGCTTGGTGAGAGGCGTCTGCGCCTGCGTCTTGTCCGGCATCCAGAAGCCAAGGACGAGGGCGCCATGCGCGGCGGCGACCGTGGCCAGGAACTCGCGGCGGGTGACATCGGTGCTCATGTCACTTCCCCATCAAATCAGCGGCGAGATGAATGGCCTGCCTGACACGGTGGTACGTGCCGCACCGGCAGGCGTTGGTGACTCTCGAGTCGATGTCGGCGTCGGTGGGATGCGGCCGGTCGTGGAGGAGCGCGAGCGCGGCCATGATCATTCCCGACTGGCAGTAGCCGCACTGCGGCGTGTCGAATTCCTTCCAGGCCATCTGAATGGGATGCGAGCCGTCCGGCGACACGCCCTCGATCGTGAGGATCGGTTTGCCGACCGCGGTCGAGGCAGGCACGCTGCAGGAGCGGATGGCGCGGCCGTCGACATGCACCGTGCACGCTCCGCACTGGCCGATGCCGCAGCTGAATTTCGTGCCGGTCAGGCCGACGTGTTCACGGATGATCCACAGGAGCGGCGTCTGCGGATCGGCATCGACGCGATGCACCATCCCGTTGACCGTCAGGTCGAAAGCCATGCTTCGTCCTCCGCGTGCCGAATTGTAGCCGACCTTATCGAGTTCGGATTCGAGCAGGAAGACCTGGATGACCTGGATGCGCGGCTTCCGGTAGGCGCGGTAGACGAACGCGGCATCCCATTCAGCAGCAGCACTCCCCGGCGCAGCGGCGCCGTTATAGGAGGTAACGGGCGCTGGCTGGCGCACTTTTCATGACAGTCGCAGAGAGATGTCTCCGTCTCCTTCGCGCTCGTCGCGACCTTCGTGGTTCAAGACCACCATCACGCCAGCTGCGCGGGCTGGTGCTGGACGGTCGTCGTGGCGATCTGCCGGCGCTGCTCGAACAGCTGCTTCCAGAAGAAGCCGTTCTGGAACGCGACGAGATAGACCATCAGACGGGCGCGGGAAAACGCTCCGCCGGTGCCGAGCTCGGAGGTCAGGGTCAGCAACGGGATGAACACAATCGGAGACGCGAACACCGGTAATAGAAAGGTGAGCGTGTCGAACGCCGCCGTCTCGCCGCGCGCCCTGCGCTCGGCGATCGAGTAGCCGTACTCCGCCGTCATCCCGAGCAGCATCGCCGCGTAGCAGATGATCATCGACGCCGTCTCGTCGAGCGACCCCATGTGCTCGACGCGGGCGGGCCCGAGCGACAGCAGCACGAATGCCGCCGCCGCAAGGATAAAGACTCTGGGGCCGAACCGCACATCCCGGCTCCTCGTTCCGAGGCGATAGAGCAACTCGCCGCTGAGCGCGGCCAGGGAGACGGTCAAGATGAACGCCAGTGTCGCCGACATGTTGTCCTCCGTTACTGCTTGGCCTTCGTAAACACGAACTCGCCTTTGCTGACCGTGCGACCGAGATCCTTGAAGAGCGGCGTCACGTCCGTGCCGAGCACGGCGCGCGCTTCCGACGACACGTAGGTCCGAACCCAGGGGTACATCTCGCGGGCGGTGACGAATCCGTCCTTGTCGATGTCGGCTCGTCCCTGCAGTGCCTGGATGACCGCGCTGGTGAACAACCCGCCTCCCCATTTGTCCGCCATCGGCACTCGCTGGTTCTCGTCGCCCGCCATGACCAGATAACGCCCCGAATCCTTGGCGAGGTCGTAGAGCGCGACCGGGTCCGGAGCCGTGTGACCCGCGGGCGCGTCCTCTTCGCCCATCATCTGCACGTCGCGCCCGCCGACCGCCAGGCCGCTGAAGCATGCTTCGAGGAGGACCAGCAGATGCTTCGCCGGCACCCGTTGTGCCCACGCGACGAATTCCTCCATCGCGATCGTGTTCTGCCGGTTCGCCTCTCCGTTGGCGGCGTCGATGAGCGCGAGGTAGCCACGCTCGGTCCGCCCTTCAATGCGGCGAAAACCATGGCCGGCGAAGAACACCAGCAGGCGATCGTCGGGGCCGATGCTGGCGGTCTCGAAAAACGCCTGCGGGGACCGCACGTTGGCGAGGGTGAGCTTCTCGTTCTCGACGCGCACGACCGTGAAGCCGAGCGCGCGCAGCACCCGCGACAGGTTGTTCAGGTCGTCTGTCACGCGCGGCAGCCTGTCCATCCGCTTGTAGTCGGACACACCCATCAGCAGCGCGTAGCTCGATCTGAACGGTGGCGGCCCCTGGATGATTTCCTGTAAGGCTTTCCCGAGACCGTTCGCGTTGGCCCATCGCTGCAGGCCTTTCAACGAGTCCCGCCACAGGCTGGTGGTCTCTCGTTCCGGAGACATCACCTGAAAATCGTTGGTCGGCAGAATCTTCGGGGACGAGTTGACGACCCCGAGCGCGATGAAACTGGTAAACGGAACCGCCGGCGGCCTCATGAAGAAGACATAGCCGCGCTTTTGTTTTCCACCCGCAACCGGCCCGTTCGTCAGGGTGCGGGAGAACGGATCGATTCTCGTGAAGCGATCCGTCTGCCCCCCCACAAACGAGATGAAGTCGTTGTAGCGGCCTTCGCGCATCAGCGCGGCGCGCGCCTCCGCCGGGTCGACCGGCAGGAGGCGCGTCAAGCCGCTGTTTCCGCCGAGATCCAGAATCAGATCTCCGTAATCCAGCGTGACGGAATGGTCGGACGTGTTCGTGATCGTCAGGTCGAACGGGAGGACGCGGCTTCCGCCGAGGTGCCGGTCGATATCGGCCGGGTCGTGGTACACCGCATCGACCTCGAGGTCGTTGTTCGCTCCAAGCATCACGGTGGCCTGGAATGGCTTCCCCGCCTGCGCAGCGGCCGGAGACCGCCAGCACACGAACACCGTGACAGCGATCAGCGCGACAGCGGCGATTCGACGACGAGGAACGCTTACCAATCGAAATTCCCCTGGAAGTACAGTGAATTCCCCGTCACCGCCGGCGTCGAATATCGCTGGTAACCGATGTTGATCGTCGGCAGCCCGAGGCGGTAGGACACGCCCGTCGACACGAGCCAGGAACCGAGGCGCGAGTCGCGGAGCGACATCGGGGTGTTCTCGAGGAGCTTGACCATCAGCCGTGTTCGGCGCGACGTATCCACGCTGGCCGTGCCGCCATAGGTGAAGTCGTAGAGCAGCCCGCGGTCGTTGATCGCCGTCGCGAGAAAGCGCAGGTCGTCGTTGTCGTCGAAGATGCCGCCCGGCACCCAGCTCTTCGAGCCCTGCAGCATCACCCCGGCGCCGACGCGTACCCGGCCAAGGTCCTTGAAGCCCGATCCCCATCCCCCGCCCCCGAATTCGACCGAGCCCACGTCCACGGCAGGTGAACGTGAATACAAAACGCCTCCGCGCGCTGTGCCGCCGATGCGCCACTGGACGGTCCGGTCGATTTCGATGAACGGGTGGTAGTCCACCATCACCGACGTGCCGCTGTTGGTGAAGGATTCGTGTTCCTGGGCGAATCGCGCCTGCACGGCCAGCGTCCTGCTGATGCCGTAGATGCCCTGCCACGCCCATCCCGAATCGCCCGGTTGCGCGTCGCGCCGCCTGAGCGATTCGAATTCGATCAAGCCGCCCGCCAGGGCGCGGCCGCCGCCGCCCTGTTGCCGCACGTCCTCCGTGCCAAGGGCCGTCGTCAGCAGCAGCTGCTCGGTGCTCATTTCGCCGGGGGAGCGGCCAAGGACCGCAGCGCCGAGACTCCCCGGAAAGAGAATCTGCAGGAGCGCGTCCGCGACGCGGCGATCCCGCGTCCAGTCGTCGAAGCTGCCCTGGGTGCCGCCGCACAGCGCGGCGCCCGCGGCCGTGCGTGGTCCGGCGAACACTTCCGGCCCCGGCGCGTTCCGCTGTCCCGGCCGCGGTGACACGACGAGGTTGATGCAATCGGTACGGCCGATCCGGTCCGGATCGCCGTCATTATTGGTAATCGTGGCCGTGATGAGACCGCCGAACAGGCGTCCGCCGGGCACGATCGTCTGCCGCCGGTCGTCGGATACGACCCGCGGCAGGGCGTTCACCGCCCGCGACAGGCCCGAGTCAGTTGTCTGCGCTCCCGCGAGGGAGCTGGTGGTCAGCACGGCGATCGTGACCGACCACGCCACACGTGTCAGGGAAGTCGCCATGGCACATTCACCGAAACGCTCGCTGGGTTCAGGGCACCCAAGGCAGCCTGCGAGGGGAATGGAGCCGCGAGCATCTGCGCCGGTTTCGCCCTCACTTAGCTAAACGTAAAAAGCCGGCTCCATTGACAGGGCGAATCGCGAAATATGTGCACCGCCGGAGCAAAGGGCCGACTGACAGCTGGGCGTCCGGGCGGAACTAGAGGAATTACAACGGATGGCTAGCGTTCTCGCAGAATTGCGTCATCCGTGGCTCGTCTCGCGTTAGCCCTACAGCGAACAGGCTTCGCGCATTGAACCCACGTCGGATGCAAATCGCCCGGAGATCGATGTCACAGATCGCGTCTCGCCAACACGTGCGTGTCTTGGTTGACGCGCGCGAGATAAGTCTGCGAACACTGCGCTTCGATCGGGCCGCAACCGATCAGCTCGCCGGGGTCGGCGTAGCGACGGCAAGATTAATTGGCTTCACGAAAATCCGTAGTGATGAATCTGGAAGTGTCTCCGAATTTTCCCAGCCGGAACGACTTCGTGACCATACGGGTCGATGAGCGCACCCTTCACCTCGAATTTCGAGATCTCAGGAGCCATGACACCGAGCTTGGCAAGTTCAACGCCGTCGCGAGCATGTTTCACCCAGCGGTCTATATTGAGGTCGGCCCGACCCTCCGTAAGGAGCAACCCTCGCGGATCCAGATCTTGGCCGAAGTCGCGGTTAAGGCAGCGCAGACATCGATTCTCGAAAGACGTTCGTCGAGGTTGGTGTCGACCGACTTCAGCAACTTCGGCAGTAAAGCGGCGAGCAGCGTTACGTTTGCAGCGATGCCCTGCGCCGGCCCGATCCAGTATTGCGCCCGATATCCGACAGGTCCGTTGAAAAGCGCATCGCCAGTGCTGGGCAGATCAAGATTGAACAGCGGCTGAACACAATCAGTAAGACCCTTGTCTCGGCCAGGGTCGACGCCCACCCGAATGTTGGTCGCATCGGCGACAACCTGTTCAACGAGAGCATCGAACGATCGCGCGCACGCCAATGCGACGCGTCTCGCCTCCGACACGTGATCGAAGTAGCCCCAAGAAGTTCCCATTCGGACGCGACTATAAGCGCTTTCTAACCGGTCATGACCCCGATATCGAGGAGAACCGTGCCGTGGTCACTAAGGACTCGCGTCAGAGGATTGTCCTCGACCCACCAGGCGCTCACCCTCGCATGCAGTCGTAGCACTCCTCGTCGCTCAGCGCGGAGCGGCGCGGCCGATGGTATTGAATCGCGCCGCTATCACCACGCACAATTCCTGCGCTGCGACAAACGGTCTTTACAGACACTTGCCCTTCGCGTTCTTCGCGACCTTCGTGGTTAAGGACCAGCGAACATTGATCGCCGCCGGCTGAAGCCGGTCCTTAACGCACAGCATTCGATTCGCCAGCTGCCGACTTGACGACCGGCCGCCGCCCACGCAAGATCTGACGGCGTGCCAATCTATCGGACCCTGCTGGCGACCGGCCTTACGTTTTATGTTCTCGCCTGGCTGTGGGCGCCGGTCGATGCGCAGCGCGCTGGCACATTCATGGGGTCGCCGGACGATCCGGCCATCCGCTATGCCACGGCGCCCGTGAACAACGCCGTCGTCGGCGTCAACAAGCAGCTCGAGGACGGCACGCTCAAGTTCGCGTTCGACGAGCGCAGCGGGTACCTGAAGTCGGCGCTCGACGCCTTACGCCTGCCGCTCGACTCGCAGATGCTCGTGTTCTCGCGCACCAGCCTCCAGGGCAAACGCATCGGCGAGCAGAATCCCCGCGCGTTGTTCTTCAACGATCGCGTGGCGCTCGGCTGGGTGCGCGGAGGCGATGTGCTCGAAGTCGCCGCCACCGACGAGAGCAACGGAGTGGTCTTCTATACGCTCGACCAGCGGGTGGACGAATCCGCTCCTCCGCAGTTCAAGCGCGCCTTCGTCTGTCTGGGTTGTCACGTGACGGGCAACACGCTCGGCGTGCCGGGCCTCCTGATGTTCAGCACGACGAGGGCCGAGCCGACGCAGTTTTCAGGCATCCCGCGTCATATCGATCAAACCGACCCGCTGAAGCAGCGCTTCGGCGGCTGGTTCGTCACCGGGAGCACCGGCTCCGCGCGCCACATGGGCAACGACGTGGCGGCGCTCGACGGCAAGAGCTCGCGTGAGCTGTCCTCGGTCGAAGGGTTGTTCGACACGGACGGCTACCGCGCGTTGTCGAGCGACGTGGTCGCGCAGCTGGTGCTGACGCATCAGGCGGGGATGACGAACCTGCTGACGCGCGCTGGCTGGGAAGCGCGCGCCCTGGATCCGACGCTGCATCCGCCGTACGCCGCCGACGCCGCACAGGAGGCGAGCATCGCCGGCGTGATGAATGGCATTGCGTCCGAGGTCGTGGATTACCTGCTGTTCGTTGATGAAGCGAAACTGCCGGAACGGGTGCGCGGCGCATCCGGGTTCGCCGAGCGATTCTCGACAAGCGGACCGCACGATCGCCAGGGGCGATCCTTGTACCAGCTCGATCTGAATCGCCGCTTGCTGCGATATCCCTGCAGCTACCTGATCTACTCGCCGTCCTTCGACGCGCTCCCCGCGCGCGCCAAGGACCCGATCTACCGTCGCATGTGGGCCGTGCTGTCGGGCGAGGAGCAGGATCAACGGTATCGTGACGCGCTCCCGCTCGCCGACCGCCGCGCCATCGTCGAGATTCTTCGCGAGACGAAGAAGGACCTGCCGTCGTACTTTCGAGATGTCACCCGGTAGTCTGCGCCGCCCTCATTACGCGCTCATCGTCGCGGCGCTCATGCCGGTGGTTGTCTCGATGGGAGCCGTCGCCCGCGTCGCGGACGCGCAGACCCATCCGCCAGACGTCCGCTTCGTCGCGACGCTGCCGGACGTCGTCGACACGATGCTGGCGGCCGCCAGGGTGACGAGCGCCGACACGGTCTACGACCTCGGTTCCGGCGACGGACGGATCGTGATTGCCGCGGCGAAGAAGTACGGCGCGCATGGCGTGGGGATCGAAATCAATCCGCTGCTCGTCGCCGAATCGAACGCCAGCGCACGCGAAGCGGGCGTGTCGGGCCTCGTCCAGTTCATCCAGGGCGATCTCTTCACCGCGGACTTCAGCGGCGCCACCGTCGTCACGCTCTACCTCAGCCCCTCGCTCAACGAGCGCATCAAGCCGCGGCTGTTGCACGAACTGCGGCCCGGCACACGCGTCCTGTCGAACACCTACGACATGCTCGGCTGGACGGCCGACGAGCGTCTCGACGTGGACGGACGTTGGGTGTTTCTCTGGACCGTCCCGGCGAAGAACTAGGACGGACCGTTACCATCATGATGCGCTTACCGATCGCGATTCTTCTCACGTTGGTGGTCGCCAACGTCGCCGCCGCGCAGACGACGGCGTCGTCACGTGAGCGGAAGCACGATGCGGGCGGATCGATTACGTGGTTGAACCTGAACGGCTTCTCTCGGACCCCCACCGGCGTCGGCGGGCGAGTGGGATATCACGTCGTCGATCTCCTGACGCTCGATATGGAAGCGAACCTCTTCCCGTCCGACAATCCGGCGACGGGACGCATGCTGCAGGCATTTGCCGGCGCCAAAATTGGCGGACGGTCGCGCGTGTTCGGCCTCTTCGGCAAGGTGCGGCCGGGCGGGATGCGTTTCAGCAGGGACGTGATCGCGCCGAATACCGTCTGTCCGTTGATTTTTCCGACGCCGCAATCGTGCTTCGCCAGCCGCCGCGCCTTCGCGCTCGATTACGGCAGCGTCATCGAGATTTATCCGAACGACCGCTCGATCATCCGCGTCGATACGGGCACGAGCTACATCTGGTATCACCGCAACGACGGCACACGCGAGCGCACCGGCAACTTCCAGTTAACGATCGGCCTCGCGCGACGGTTCTAATTCGCCAGCGCCGCCGTCTTCACCACGAAGGTCGCGAAGAACACGAAGGCACGCAGATCATTTGCATTTCGACGAAGGCCTTAGAGGCGCAGTCATCGCGTAGATGATCGCTTGTCCGTGCAGGCTTGTCTCGTCGCCCATTCCTCCAAAGTCTGGCGCCCGATTTCACGGTCGCCTAGCGCCGGCGCTGACCAGTACCCTCGCCACTCTGGTCGTCGCCCCGCAGCATATAGCTCGTCCCAGTTACGCACCGTAGTGTCCGGCAACGAACGGATGGTCTCGCCGACGAGATCAGGTCTTGCGGCAAGCATGTTCGATGTCTCGGAGACCCCCCGCGTGAAGATCAAAACCAATACGCGCACGCTCACGCTCCGAAAAGCGAGCGGCTATCGCCGCGTCCACTGCGGGATTTGGTGCGGTGTAGTCGATGCTCGCGACGTTGTACATACGAAACCCGCGCGTCTCGCGGACAAAGTCGGCGGCGTCACTCAATGCCGCGTGTTCTAACGGCGCGCCGTGAATATGCACCAGAAATAGCCACCTGAAGCCCTGGTCCGCCAATCCTCCGCCGATATCGATCGCAAGCGCGCGTAGCGTCGATGGCCGCAGGCTGAGCGTGCCGCGGATGTCATCGCGTTCGACAATCCGATTTGCGCCATCCACGCCGTACCAAAGCGTTGGCAGAAGGACGATTTTCCACTCTGGTAGCGCATCGGCTATCTGCCGCGCCATGATCCGCGCACTGTAGTCGCCCTGATACGATCGGACGCGATCGGCAAATGTGGACCATGTTCTTCGATTGGCGCGCTGTTGAGAATGAATGCCGTGCGCGTCGGATCGAGCGCAGCAAGCGAGGACCTCCTTTGTATGCGGCTCTGCGCTGAGCGGGCCACGCGAAGCGTAACCCGCGCCTTGCAAAGCCGAGGTCGGTCTTTCCATATGGTCTAACGGATCACCGCTCGTGAGGAGCGACGTATCAGCGGCCGCTTCGCTTGCGCACCACCCACGTTGTCATGCTGCGTTGATTCTGGACCACTGTCGTCTTGAGCGGATCGAGAAGCTGGCCACCGAGCGCCGAGGTCAGCTCCATCAACACCGCCTCGTCGACGAGGTAGCGTTCAGAGCCATCAGGCAGCTGAAAACGACGGCCGGCGACCCGGCGGACCTGGTCTTCAATGCCGATTGTCGACGCCAGGCGGCAGACGAGCATGCCTCCCGGCTTCAGCACGCGCCACGTGCCTCGAATCATCTCGGAGAATCGCGCCTCGTCGGGCGCGAAATGCAGCACGGCGCTGCTGATGACCACATCGGCGTACGCGTCTGGAAACGTCATCTGCTCGATCGGCTCGACGCGGAAGTTTCCGGCGGGAAGCGCCGGGGCGAACCGTGATGCCAGCCGCCGCACCTGCTCGATCGAAGCAGGATTGGTGTCCACGCCGAACACTTCGTAGCCGCTCCTCAACAGATAGACGATGTTGCGGCCATCGCCGCATCCGGCGTCGAGCACCCGCATGCCGGGTGCGATGCGGCCGCGCAGCAGCTGGTCGAAGACGTAGATATCGATGTTGCCGAACTGCTCCTGGAGAGTCACCGCGTGGACGGAATGTCCTGACCCTCCATCAGCCGCGCCTTCTCCGCTTCGGCGCATTCCACGAGCACGGTCTGATACCGCTGCACGCCGTCCTTGACCACGAACGGGTTGTCTTCGCCGGCCATCGTGCTCGCGACCATCCGTGCCTTCATGTAGGCCTCGTCAAACTCCGAATGGTTCGACAGCATGATCGTGGCGCCCGCATCCGCCGCGATTTTGGCAAATCGCTTCTGCGTATCGATATAGGACTGGAACCGGGGCACGCTGCGCGGGAAGTTGTAGGCCGTGCCGCCTGAATAGGCGATGACCCGCGTCATGCCGTGATCCTTCACGGGGAAAATGAACGAAAGCGTTCCGTCCGTGTGTCCCGGCGTCACGTAGATAGTGACCGTGGTGTCGCCGAGCGTGATCTTCTGGCCGTCGGTGGCGACCGTATCGCGCTTCGGATTGCCGCCTGGCAACGGCGTGCCGTTGAGCATCAAATCCCAGTCCGGCCGCGCCATGACGATGTGTGCGCCAAGGTCCTGCAGAATCTTCGCGCCTTCGTCGTGATCGCCATGACCGTGGGTGATGAGGACATATTTGATGTCGCGTGGATTCATCCCCAGCTTCTTGATGCCGTCGACGATCTCCGCTTCGACCGTGTAATGGAACAACGTGTCGAGAACGATGAGACCGGCGCTGGTCTTGATCACCCAGGAGCTGTTTCTGAGGTTGCCGACCCAATAGAGGTTGTCGAAGATCTGGCGCGGCTCCTGATACCACTGCGAACGTGGCGGCACGACTTCCTGGCGAGGCGCCGCCGCAGCGGGGGTCAGGCCGTTGACGCCGCCAGCCCGCCGGCGGCCCGCGGCGGCGTCGTTCCCGGTCGGCGGGACGATACAGACGCGCGCGAGCAGACCGGGGAAATCCAGGCCCGCCGCACGTTGTGCCGCCGCCAGGTGGACATTCACCGGATCAGTGTCCGGCGCGCGCTGCGCGAACGCGCTCGTCATGCTGACCGCAACCACCAGGACAAGGGCTACCCCAAACCGCGATCTCATGGCACGTCCCTTCCTCATTCCGTTGAATCTCCCGCTCGCCGGGCTCGTGAACCGCTCTAGTATAGGCGCGGAGAAAATCGCCGATGCTCTCGAGACTCGTGTTCGCGTTGCTCGCGGCCGCCACAGCGTTCGCGCAAACCCAGACCGCTCCGATTCCAATGGTCAGCATGCCCGTCACCGGACCGGGCCCGATGTTCCCGGGGTTGCAGCGCGTGCCGCCGGGCACGGGCCTGGCGGATCAGAAGTACGTGGTGAACGAATATTTCGTTTCGGGAATGGCCCGCGGCAAGCCCTACACCACGCGCATCCTCGTCCGTCAACCGCAGGACGCGAAGCGGTTCACCGGCATCGTCGTCGCCGAACCGATGCACGCGAGTGGCAACAGCTGGATGTTCTTCTTCACGCGAACCTACGTGATGCGGCACGGGTACATCTCCGTGGAGATCGCGCCGCAGAAGGCGGCGACCGAAGCCACCATCGTCGCGTCGAACCCGCAGCGCTACGCGCGCATCAACATACCGGACGCGGAACAGGCCAACGAGATCCTGGCGCAGGTGGGGGCGCTGCTCAAGGGCAACGGGCCGACGTCACCGTTGGCCGGCATGCGGGTGCGGCGCCTGATCATGATGGGCACGTCGCAATCGTCGGGCACGTTGCGCGCGTATCTGCCCGCGCACGCCGCGTGGCGGATGGCCGATGGGAAGCCGATCTACGACGGGTTCCTGGCGACCAGTACGGCCGGCATGCCGATACCTCCGGTAGATGTGCCGCTGATCCAGATTGCCACGCAGACCGAAGTCAATGCCGGTGCGACGGGCGGCAGCGCCTACCGCCGCGCCGACGGCGATGCGCCGGGGGATCAGTTCCGGCTCTACGAAATGGCCGGCATGCCACACAACGATTCGCGCGAGAACCCGACCTACGATCCCGATCCGTGCAAGATGCCGGTCACGCGGTTTCCCGACGGCGCGATGATGGCGATGGGGCTGCACCACGTGATCGAGTGGGTGGACAAAGGCACCGTCCCGCCCCGCGCCGAGCGTATCGTCGTCGAGAATGGCGCGATAGCGACCGACGCGAACGGGAATGCCAGAGGCGGCGTGCGGAATACGTACGTGGACGTTCCGGTCGCGAAGTACAGCGTCCCCAACAGCGCGGATCCGAAGCCGGGCACGCGTGACGACTTCTACTGCGGCATCGCCGGAGTAGAGACGCCGTTAGCCGCCGATCGACTGCACGCGCTGTATAAGGATGCCGCGGCGTATCGCAGCATGGTCAAACATCGGCTTGACGAATTGACGAAGGCCGGCTGGTTCCTGCCTGAATATGCCGATCAGGTGATTGGCGACGCGGAGAAGGTGCGGATCCCGTAGCCGCGCGATAACGTCCAGGAACTGCAGATCGACAGCCGCAACGATTAGCGCCCGCGGGTCGCGCTCGCCGCGCGGCTTCGGGAGCGAATCTGCGCGACCAATTCGTCATAGACGGGGTTCAGCGCCCTCAGTTTCTTGACGCTGACAGCGTTGCGATGTTGTTCGATGGCAACAGCCGCCGGAAACAGCTTGATCGTCTCCAGTATTTCGATGGCTGTCTCGGGCAGACAGCGATCAAGGTCGTCGACGAAGACCACGAGCCGGCCATCCTCGCCGAGAACCCTGCGCAGGACCTTCTGCAGCGTGAACTCGAACTGCTCCATCGACGTGAGCTGTTCGAGGCGATGCTTCTGCGCCTCTCTGCGAATCACGCTGAAGGTCTTCTCCAGGGGCGGCCCTGACTTTTCAGAACCCGAGAGGGCCTCCATCATCTGCCGTACCCATTTGCCTCCCGGCACCAGGTACTCCGCGAGGATCCCTGCGGCCTTGGTGGCCTCCGGCACCATCCGCCGCCAATCGAGCGCGATGCGGCCGAGTTCCTGCGATTCCGCGGGTCGATAAATACTCTCTTCGAGATGCAGCAGCATCTCGGCAATCTCCTGCTGCTCCTTGCCCAATTTTTCGGGTGGCACGCGCTCGCGGAATTCCCACGGTTCCGCCGTGCGCCGTCGTTTCCCGGAAAGGACGCCGCGCCAATTCAGGGCCGCGAAAGAAACTGTTTCGGTGCATTCTTGTGTCATGCCATTGCCCGAGATTTACCCACCGCGTGCACGCTCCGTGAACGTCGCGCTCATTCGCGGGATCATGGCGGCGAGGGACCAGCAGGCATTCGAGGCTGCCGATCGGCGCATCGCCGAGGGATTGCATCCGTCGCTTTTCGCCGAGGTCGATTGGATGGAGATGTCGGTGCCGCCCGACCAGCGCGCGAATGCGCGCCGGCTGGCCGATGGCATGTTCATGCACCATCTGCCGGCGATCGCGGCCGCGCGCCGCGTGGAATTCGATCTGCCAGACGAAGATTTGCGGGCAGAGATTACCGAGCATTGGAGCTTTTACGACTTCCTGATCAAGGAGGCGCGCGATGTGCTCGGCGCGCTCGGATCGGATCTCGATGCTCGGATACGGCGAGCGTTCGCCGGGTCCGCTCGCGACGACGATGCCGCTGCCGCCCGCGCCTACTCGCGGGAAGCCCCGCGCGTCAGACAGGTGTTTTCGCATGTCCAAGATCGCCGCTGGCTGGTGCTGCTGAGCAACGTCGAGATCGACAATGCGGTTGCGTACGCGCTCGACCACGTGTCATCGCGCATGGACGCCAAGCAGTTCGTGCGCGAGGGCGACGGGCGGTTCCCCTCGCTCCAGCGTGGCGAGGTGCGCAACGCGGACGACCTGAGCGATGTGCGGCGACGGCTGGAACTGCTCGGCGGCCGCGCACTGGCGTCCCGACAGTTCCGGCTCTACGGCGTCTGCCGGGCAATCGATGACGTCGTCGCGGACCTCCGTCTCACCGCGCTCGATCGGTTCTGCGGCGAACGAGCCCGCGGCTATGGCACCTGCGGTACGTGCTCGATGTACTACGCGAGCAGCGCCATCGTCTCGTTCGACCCGACCTGCCCGCAACTTCTCGACGAGGAGACAGGGCGCATCTTTCTGCCGCTCGATTTCAATGTCAGCACCTGTCCGTTCTGCGGCGCGGAACAACGCGCCGAGACGGCAAGCCTGTTCTACTCGCCGGACCGGCATCAGGTCATCTACAACGTGCCGACGCTCGGACAGCTCACAGACGACCAGGCGCTGGCGCAATACAAGCCGCTCATCGCCCAACTGCGCGAGCTCTACATCGCGCGCGTCAGCGCGGAGGACGCGGCCGCGTTCCAGACGGCCAGCGAGGAGTTCACGCACAGCATGGCAGACTTTCTGCTCGCGATTCAGATGGGCACGACGGTCCGCGAAGAGCACGTCTACAACGTCGTTCGCCTGGCGAATGGCTCCGGTCTGCTCGTCGATCCGACCAAGAACGTGATCATCGCGTTGACGCGGGCCGAGCTGGCACGCCACTGGGCGCGTGGAGCGACGATCGACGCGCAGCCCGCCGCCGGAGAGTCTGGCCCAGAACTCCCCGCGGGTGGCGCGAATCTTCACGAAGCGATGTCCGCATATGCCACACACGACTATGCGCGCGCGCGCGACATCCTCGAGGCCCTGCACGCGCGCCACCCGGGCGATATGTACGTACGACAGAATCTCGCCGTCATCTACGTCGCCCTCGGCGATCGCGACGCGGCGCGGCGTCTTCTTTCCGTCGTCTGATCGATGGTCCTCGCCGACATCCTCGACTTCTTCACGAGCAAGACCGGCCTCTTCGCGGCGCTGACCGCCGCGCTCGCCCTCGTCGGCTCGCTCGTCGGCCTCGTGCAGCCATTTCTGAAGCGGCGGCGCGAAGCCGCCGAAGCACTGCCGAAGCTGTCGCTGTCGGACGTGCGCATCACGGCGCCGCCGGCGTGGTCCGACGCGGGCCAGGCGTCGTTCGAGCTGGCCAACGCCGGCGGCGGCAAGGCGGTCCTCGCGGCGCTCCTGCTCAAGGTCCGCGCCCACGGCGCCACCGAGCTGCCGAAGATGGTGGAGGCGGCGGCGCCGATCCCGCAGTTCACCTACAAGGTGACGCTCGATCCGAACGTTCACGAATACGACGTGCGCAGGAAGGAATTCGGCGCCTCGCCGCCTCACTCCTACGACAAGGAGGAGATCGAAGCTTTTCTCGTCGAGCTGCGATCGACCAAGCCGCAGTGGTATGAATTCGAGATCGTGATTCGCTGGTACGACGTCAAGCGGCCCGGCGACATCCGCGAGATCGTCTCGCCCGTTCAACGCATCGAGTTCCTGCCGAGCATCGAGGACACGCTTCGCGGATAGAAGTCAGGTCAGCACAAAAGAAAAGGGCACGGATGCTGTCCGTGCCCTCTTCGCGTTCTTCGTGACCTTCGCGGTTGCAAGACCGGCGAAGGTTGTGCGGACTGACTACTCGATATCTCCAGCCGGCGGCCGTGACGCCATTGGTTCCTCGGTATCGAACGCGTATTCGATTTCGCGATCGAGATCGAGATCCTCGTCAGACGGCTGCGGCGGCGCCGGCGGCGGCGGCGGCTCGTCCGCCGGGATCCGCACGTGGCGATACCACTCGAAGCCCGTGCCGGCGGGAATCAGCCGTCCCATCGTCACGTTCTCCTTCAGCCCGCGCAGGTGATCGATCTTGCCGCTGATCGACGCCTCGGTGAGCACGCGCGTCGTCTCCTGGAAGGACGCCGCGCTGATGAACGAGTCGGTGGAGAGCGACGCCTTGGTGATGCCGAGCAGCAGCGGCTGCGCCGTCGCCGGACGGCCGGAGGCGTTGATCACCCGCTCGTTCTCCTCGAGGAAGCGGAACTTGTCCACCTGCTCGTCGATGAGGAACTCGGTGTCGCCCACATCCTCGATCTTCACCCAGCGCATCATCTGCCGCGCGATGACCTCGATGTGCTTGTCGTTGATGTTCACGCCCTGCAGCCGGTAGACCTCCTGGATTTCGTTCACCAGGTACTTCTGCAGCTCCTTCTCGCCGAGCACGCGCAGGATGTCGTGCGGGTTGCTCGGGCCGTCCATCAGCTGCTCGCCCGCGCGGACGCGCTCGCCTTCATGGACGTTGACGTGCACGCCGCGCGGCAGCGCGTACTCACGCGGCTCGGTGGCGTCGTCCGGGACGATGATCATCTTGCGCTGCCCCTTGGCCACGCCGCCGTCCTTGACGATGCCGTCGATCTCCGAGATGACCGCCGGGTCGCGCGGCTTGCGCGCCTCGAAGAGCTCGACCACGCGCGGCAGACCGCCCGTGATGTCCTTCGTCTTCGTCGTCTCGCGCGGGATCTTCGCCAGCACGTCGCCGGCTTCGACCGTCTCGCCGTCCTGCACCATCAGGTGCGCGTGCGACGGCATGTGGTACTTGCGCGCGGTCTTGCCGCTCTTGTCCTTGATCTCGATCGTCGGCTGCTTCTTCTCATCCGGCGAGTCGACGATGATGAAGCGCGAGAGGCCGGTGACCTCGTCGACTTCCTCGTGCACGGTCATCCCTTCGATGATGTCCTTGAAGCGGATCGCCCCCGGCTCCTCGGTGAGGATCGAGAACGTGTAGGGATCCCACTCGACGAGCGTCTGCCCCTGCTCGACCTTCTGGCCGTCCTTCACCTTCAGCCGCGCGCCGTAGACGACCGGGTAGCGTTCGCGATCGCGTCCCTTCTCGTCGCGGACGACGATCGAGCCGTTGCGGTTCATGACGATCAGCTGGCCGCCTTCCTTGTGCGTCTCGACGACCTGCAGCCCCTCGTAATGCGCCGTCCCCTTGTGCCGCGCGTCGAGCGTGTTCTGCTCGGAGACGCGTGACGCCGTGCCGCCGATGTGGAACGTGCGCATCGTCAGCTGCGTGCCGGGCTCGCCGATGGACTGCGCGGCGATGACGCCGACCGCCTGGCCGAGCTCGACGAGCCGGCCGGTGGCGAGGTCGCGGCCGTAGCAGCGCTTGCACACGCCGCGGCGCGCGGCGCAGGTCAGCACCGAGCGGATCTTCACCTTCTCGATGCCGCTCTCCTGGATGGCCGACGCCTTGTCCTCGTCGATCTCGTCGTTCAGCTCGCAGATCGTGCCGGAGCCGAACGGATCGACGATTTTCTCGAGCGTCACGCGGCCGACGATGCGATCGCGCAGCGGCTCGATGATTTCGCCCGATTCGACGATGGCGCGCGCCTCGATGCCGTCGAGCGTGCCGCAATCGTCTTCCGAGATGATCACGTCCTGCGCGACGTCGACGAGCCGGCGCGTCAGGTAGCCCGAGTCCGCCGTCTTCAGCGCCGTGTCCGCCAGGCCCTTGCGCGCGCCGTGCGTGGAGATGAAGTACTGCAGCACGGTGAGGCCTTCACGGAAGTTGCTGGTGATCGGCGTCTCGATGATTTCACCCGACGGCTTGGCCATCAGGCCGCGCATGCCGGCGAGCTGACGGATCTGCTGTTTCGATCCGCGCGCGCCGGAGTCGGCCATGATGTAGACCGGGTTGAAGCTGCGGCCCGAGCGATCGAGCTCCGCCATCTCGCCGAACATTTCGTCGGCGATCTTCTCGGTGACCTCCGACCAGACGGCGATGATCTTGTTGTAGCGCTCGCCGTTGGTGATCGCGCCCTCGAGATACTGCTGCTCGACCTTGATGACCTCGTTGCGCGCGGCTTCGACGAGCTGTCCCTTGTTGCCCGGGATGACGAGGTCGTCGATGCCGATCGACAGCCCCGAGCGCGTCGCGTAGGTGAAGCCGAGGTTCTTCAGCGCGTCGAGCATTTCGACGGTGCGCTCGAGGCCGAAGTCGAGATAGCACTTCTGCACGAGCTGCTGCAGGCCCTTCTTCTTCAGCAGGCCGTTGACGAACGGCATCTGCTTCGGCAGCTGGTCGTTGAGCAGCACGCGTCCGACCGTGGTGTTGATGATCTTGCCCTTCACCTCGGTCACTTCCGTGTGCAGCACGTCCTGGTCGTCGCGCGCGGTCGTCAGATCGAGGAGGTTGCCGGTGAAGCGCAGACGGATCGGCGTCAGCGTTTCCAGCTCGCCCGCCTCGAGACCGAGGACGACGTCGTTGATGTGCGCGAACGCGCGCCCTTCGCCCTTGGCGCCGCTCTTCGCCTTCGTCAGGTAGTAGCAGCCGAGGACGATGTCCTGCGACGGCACCGCGATCGGCGCGCCGTTGGCCGGGCTGAGGATGTTGTTGCTCGACATCATCAGCACCGACGCCTCGATCTGCGCTTCCGGCGACAGCGGGATGTGCACCGCCATCTGGTCGCCGTCGAAGTCGGCGTTGAACGCCGTGCAGACGAGCGGGTGGATGCGGATGGCCTTGCCCTCGACGAGCACCGGCTCGAACGCCTGGATGCCCAGACGATGCAGCGTCGGCGCGCGGTTGAGCAGCACCGGGTGCTCGCGAATGACCTCTTCGAGGATGTCCCACACCTCGGGACGCTGCTGCTCCACCATCTCCTTCGCCTGCTTGATGGTGGCGACGAGCTGTCGCTCTTCGAGCTTGTTGTAGATGAACGGCTTGAAGAGCTCGAGCGCCATCTTCTTCGGCAGGCCGCACTGGTGCAGCTTCAGCTCCGGGCCGACGACGATGACCGAACGGCCGGAGTAGTCGACGCGCTTGCCGAGCAGGTTCTGACGGAAGCGGCCCTGCTTGCCCTTCAAGGTGTCGGACAGCGACTTCAGCGGACGGTTGTTCGCGCCGCGCAGCACGCGGCCGCGGCGGCCGTTGTCGAACAGCGCATCGACCGCTTCCTGCAGCATGCGCTTTTCGTTGCGGATGATGACGTCCGGCGCCTTCAGCTCCATCAGCTTCTTCAACCGGTTGTTGCGGTTGATGACGCGGCGATAGAGGTCGTTGAGGTCCGAGGTCGCGAAGCGGCCGCCGTCGAGGGGGACGAGCGGACGCAGCTCCGGCGGAATGACCGGGATAACGTCGAGGATCATCCAGTGCGGCTGGTTGTTCGACTTGCGGAAGCTGTCGACGACCTTCAGCCGCTTGGCGTACTTCAGCTTCTTCTGCACCGAGTTCTCGGTGCGCATCTTCGCGCGCAGCTCCTCGGCGAGCTTCTCGATGTTGACCCGCTTGAGCAGCTCCTTGATCGCTTCCGCGCCCATCTGCGCGCGGAACTTGTTGCCGAAGTCCTCGCGCGCCTTGCGGTACTGCTCCTCGTTGAGCAGCTGGTTCTGCTTCAGCTCGGTCTCCCCCGGATCGATGACGACGTAGCCCTCGAAGTAGAGGATGCGCTCGAGATCGCGCAGCGAGATGTCGAGCAGGTGGCCGATGCGGCTCGGCAGCCCCTTGAAGAACCACACGTGGCTGACGGGCGTGGCGAGCGCGATGTGGCCGAGGCGCTCGCGGCGCACCTTCGCCTGCGTCACCTCGACGCCGCACTTGTCGCAGATCACGCCGCGGTGCTTCATGCGCTTGTACTTGCCGCAGAGGCACTCCCAGTCGGTGATCGGGCCGAAAATCTTCGCGCAGAACAGGCCGTCACGCTCCGGCTTGAACGTCCGGTAGTTGATCGTCTCCGGCTTCGTCACCTCGCCGAAGGACCAGGACATGATCTTTTCGGGCGAGGCGAGCGAGATGCGGATGGCGTCGAAGTCGGCGCGGAGCGTGGTCTTGCTGTCGTGGAAACTAGGTCTCATTTACACCTGCTCCAATACGGGTTCGCCGTCATTCACGGGAACGGGCTCCAGCGGCTTCTTCTTCGTCGAGATCAGCTCGACGTCGAGGCACAGCGACTGCAGCTCGCGGATGAGGACGTTGAACGATTCGGGAAGTCCCGGCGTGAACGACGCGTCGCCCTTGACGATCGCCTCGTAGATCTTGGCGCGTCCGGTGACGTCGTCCGATTTCGCCGTGAGCAGTTCCTGGAGGATGTGCGCCGAGCCGTAGGCCTCGAGCGCCCACACTTCCATCTCGCCGAAGCGCTGGCCGCCGAACTGCGCCTTGCCGCCCAGCGGCTGCTGGGTGATGAGCGAGTACGGGCCGATCGACCGCGCGTGGATCTTGTCGTCGACCAGGTGCGACAGCTTCAGCATGTAGATGTAGCCGACGGTCACGTCCTGTTCGAAGTTCTGGCCGGTCATGCCGTCGTAGAGCATCGTCTTGCCCGCCTTCGGCAGCCCCGCCTGTTCGAGCCAGTTCTTGATCTCGCCTTCGGTGGCGCCGTCGAACACCGGCGTCGCGAAGTAGAGACCGAGCGCATGCGCGGCCCACCCGAGGTGCGTCTCGAGAATCTGGCCGACGTTCATACGCGACGGAACGCCGAGCGGGTTGAGCACGATCTCCACCGGCGTGCCGTCCGGCAGGTAGGGCATGTCCTCCTCGGGGAGGATGCGCGCGATGACGCCCTTGTTGCCGTGGCGGCCGGCCATCTTGTCGCCGACCGACAGCTTGCGCTTCATCGCCACGTAGACCTTCACCAGCTTGATCACGCCCGGCGGCAGCTCGTCGCCGCGGCGGATCTTTTCCTTCTTCTCTTCGAAGAGCTGGCGGATCACTTCGACCTGGCGCTCGGTGCGCTCCTCGAGCAGCCGCAGCTCGCCTTCGAGCCGCGGGTCGTCGGTCTGAATCTTCAGCCGGACGAGCTGCTGATAGGGAACGCCCTGCATCACGTCCTGCGTCAGCACCGTGCCCTTGGTGAGCAGCCGCTCGCGCCCGTAATCGTCGAAGGCGTCGGCGCGCAGCGTCTGGTTGTTGATCATCTGCATGACGCGCTTCTTCACCTCGTCGTGAAGAATGCGGATTTCGTCCTGCAGGTTCTTCTCCATCATCTCGAGCTCTTCGGCCTCGATCGCCTTCGCCCGATCGTCCTTCTCGATGCCCTTGCGCGAGAAGATCTTCACGCCGACGATGATGCCTTCGATGCCCGGCGGGCAGATGAGCGACGCGTCGCGCACGTCGCCCGCCTTCTCGCCGAAGATGGCGCGCAGCAGCTTCTCTTCCGGCGTCAGCTGCGTCTCGCCCTTCGGCGTCACCTTGCCGACGAGGATGTCGCCCGGCTTGACGTAGGCGCCGATGCGGATGATGCCGCTGTCGTCGAGGTCACGCAGGTAGGTTTCCGAGACGTTCGGAATGTCGCGCGTGATCTCTTCCGGCCCGAGCTTGGTGTCGCGCGCCTCGATCTCGAACTCCTCGATGTGGATGGAGGTGTAGTAGTCCTCCTTCACCATCTTCTCGGAGACGAGGATCGCGTCCTCGAAGTTGTAGCCGCGCCACGGCATGAAGGCGACGAGCACGTTGCGTCCGAGCGCCAGCTCGCCGAGCTCCGTGCACGGACCGTCGGCGAGCACCTGCCCCTTCGTCACCTTCTGCCCGACGCGGACGATCGGCTTCTGGTTGATGCAGGTGTTCTGGTTCGAGCGCTTGAACTTCGTCATCGGGTAGATGTCGGCGCCCATCTCCTTGCTCATGTCGTCGGGGTTTTCACCCTGCCCCTCGACACGCACGACAATGCGCTGGCTGTCGACGTAGTCGACGGTGCCCGAACGGCGCGCGACCACGACCGCGCCCGAGTCGCGGGCGGTGATGTATTCCATGCCCGTGCCCACGTACGGGCTGCGCGCGCGCAGCAGCGGCACGGCCTGGCGCTGCATGTTCGATCCCATCAGCGCGCGGTTCGCGTCGTCGTTCTCGAGGAACGGCACGAGCGAGGCCGCCACGGAGACGAGCTGCTTCGGCGACACGTCGATGAACTGCACTTCGTTCCTCGGCGCGAGGATGAAGTCGCCGGCGCGGCGCGAGTTGACGCGGTCCTGCGTGAACTTGCCGTTCTCGTCGAGCGGCGCGTTCGCCTGCGCGACGATGTACTGGTCCTCTTCCCACGCGGAGAGGTAGTAGGAGTAGGGCTCGAACTCGACGCCCTTCTTCTTCGAGCGGCCGTCGGAGCCGACGAGCTCGTCGGCCTCGACGATGTCGGCGGCCTTGTACTTCGGGTTGCCGCCGGCGTTGGTGACCTGCACGTAGTCGATGACGCGGCCGTCCTTCACCTTGCGGTACGGCGACTCGATGAAGCCGAACTCGTTGATGCGCGCGTAGCACGACAGCGACGAGATGAGGCCGATGTTCGGGCCTTCCGGCGTCTCAATCGGGCAGATGCGCCCGTAGTGCGTCGGATGGACGTCGCGGACCTCGAAGCCCGCGCGCTCGCGCGACAGGCCGCCGGGCCCGAGCGCCGAGAGACGCCGCTTGTGCGTGATCTCGGAGAGCGGGTTGGTCTGGTCCATGAACTGCGAGAGCTGCGACGACCCGAAGAACTCGCGAATGGCGGCCATCACCGGCTTCGCGTTGATCAGGTCGTGCGGCATGGCGGTCGCCATTTCCTGGTAGACCGACATCTTTTCCTTGATCGCCCGCTCCATGCGCACCAGGCCGATGCGGAACTGGTTCTCGAGCAGCTCGCCGACCGAGCGCACGCGCCGGTTGCCGAGATGATCGATGTCGTCCACGTTCTGCGGATTGCGCCGCAGCTTCAGCTGGTACTTGAGCACCTCGTAGAAATCCTGCGGGTGCAGGATCTTCTCGTCGAGCGGCGTCTTCAGCCCGAGCTTGGTATTCAGCTTCAGGCGGCCCACCCGCGAGAAGTCGTACTTCTGCGGGTTGAAGAACATGTTCTCGAAGAGCGACCGCGAGCTGTCGAGCGTCGGCGGATCGCCGGGACGCAGGCGGCGGTAGATCTCGATGAGCGCCTCTTCGTGCGTGCGGATCGGATCCTTCTTCAGTGTCTGGCCGATGATGGCGCCGACCTCGTCGCGCTCGGGGAAGAAGATTTCGATCTTGTCGACCTTCTTCTCCTGCGCCATGGAGATGACGCGCGGCGTCAGCTCCTCGTTGGCCTCGAGGATCACTTCGCCCGTTTCCGGATCGACGATGTCGGCCGCCGCGAAGGCGCCCTCGAGCGCCTCGTCGGCCACCGGCACTGTCTCGATGCCCGCCTTGCGCAGCGCGGCAATGGCGTTCGTGCTGATCTTCTTGCCGCTCTGCACGGAGAAGTCGCCGGCCTTGACGTCCGACGCCGCGCGCAGACCGACGAGCGAATCGTTGACCGCCCACATCAGCGACGGGCCGTGGTTCAGGAAGACGCGATCGACGGAGTAGAACGTGCGGATGATTTCATCCGCGCCGCGCAGGCCGAGGGCGCGCAGGAACACCGTCGCCAGGAACTTGCGCTTGCGGTCGATGCGCACGTAGAGCAGGTTCTTCTGGTCGTACTCGAACTCCACCCACGAGCCGCGATAGGGGATGATCTGCGCGACGTAGAGCGTCTTGTCTTCCGAGTGGAAGAACGCGCCCGGCGAGCGGTGCAGCTGGCTGACGATGACGCGCTCGGTGCCGTTGATGATGAAGGTGCCGTTGTCGGTCATCAACGGGATGTCGCCGAAGTAGACCTCCTGCTCCTTGATGTCGCGGATGGTCTTGACGCCGGTCTCCGGATCCTTGTTCCAGACGACGAGACGGATCGTCACCTTCAGCGGCACGGCGTAGGTCATGCCGCGCTCCTGGCACTCGTCGACGTCGTACTTCAGCTTCATCGCCACCGTGTGGCCGCAGATGTCGCAGACGTCGCCGCGCGCCTGGTTGGCGACGCCGCAGCGCGGGCAGAGCACTTCGTGATCGCCGTAGGGGTCGGCGACGAGCGTCGCCCCGCAGTTCTTGCAGGGCTTGCGCAGGTGGTGCAGGCCGGAGAGCTTGCCGCACTTGCACTCCCAGTTGCCGATGGAATACTCGATGAACTCGAGCGACGAGTTCTCGCGGAAATCGCTGATCGGGAAGACCGACTTGAAGACCGACTGCAGGCCGGCATCCTCGCGTTCGGACGGGAGACGGTTCATCTGCAGGAACCGCTCGTACGACTTCCGCTGAATCTCGATGAGGTTCGGAATCGGAACCGTCGTCTTGATTTTCGAAAAGTCTTTGCGTTCGCGGTAGACGTTCTTAGGAAGGCTGTACATCGGTGACTGATCCTCGAGGACCGACGAATAAAAAGCGTGCGGGAACAGGCCCCAGGACTAGGGCCTGCCCCTTAAGACGCCAGACGGACGCTCCCGGTTGCCCGGGCCATCTGCTTACGAAACCGTGACTTTCGCCCCGACTTCCTCGAACTTCTTCTTGATCGACGCGGCCTCGTCCTTGTTCACGCCCTCCTTGATCGGCTTGGGCGCGCTCTCGACGAGATCCTTCGCTTCCTTCAGGCCCAGGCTGGTGACCTCGCGGACGACCTTGATGACCTTGATCTTGTCCGCGCCCACCTCGGTGAGGGTGACGTTGAACTCGGTCTTCTCCTCGGCCGGGGCCGCCGCGCCGCCGCCGGCGCCGGCCGCCATGCCGGGCATGGCCATCGGCATCGCCGCCGCCGCGCTGACGCCGAGCTCGGATTCGAGCGCCTTGACGAGCTGCGACAGCTCGAGGACGCTGATCCCCTTGATGTAGTCGATCACCTGCTGCTGATTCAGTTCTGCCATCGCTATCTCCCAGGCGGACCTGAAGGAGGTCCGCCTCTACGAATGCGGGGCTCGCGCCCCTACGTTTCGGCCGTGTCCGGCTTTAAGCCGGACCAACATAGGGGCGGCCTACGCCGCGCCCGCTTCACTGCCTTCCGACGATCTCTTCTTCTCCGCCTGCACCAGCACCGACATCAGATCGCGCGGCACCGCACTGAGCACCGTCACGAGCTGCTGCATCGGCGCCTGCAGCAGGAAGAGCAGCTTCGAGTACAGCTCCGGCCGGCCGGGCAGCGTCGCCAGGTCGGCGACCGCCGCGGGCTGAATCGCTTCGCCCTGGACTACCGCCGCCTTGATCTTCAGCGCCGGCGCCGTCTTCATGAACGTGGTCAGCGCCTTGGCGAGCGCGACCGCGTCGTCGCCGGTGTAGGCAATCGCCGTCGTTCCCTCGAATTTCGCCTCGAGCGACGCCAGCCTGGTGCCCTTGCTCGCCCGCTTGGCGAGCGTGTTCTTCACGACCTTGTAGCTCGCCTTCGCGCCACGCAGCTGCCGGCGCAGCTCGGTGACCTGCGGCACGTTGAGTCCCTTGTAGTCGACAAGGATCGCCGTGTCCGCCGCCTTGAACGCGGACTCCAGGTCGCGCAGCTCCTGCTCTTTTTCAGCTCTGCTGACGGCCATCGCTCCCCCTTACGCCTTTGCCCGCTCGTCGATGTGCGCGGTGTCGATCGCGACGCCCGGGCCCATCGTGGAGGAGACGGTGACCGACTTCAGATACTTTCCCTTCGCCGCCGACGGCTTCGCCTTGACGACGGAGTCGACGAGCGCGTGGGCGTTCTCGATGAGGCTCTTGGCCGGGAAGGAGGTCTTGCCGAGCGGTGCGTGGATGATGCCCGTCTTGTCGACGCGGAACTCCACCTTGCCCGCTTTGATCTCCTTGATGGCCTGCGCCACATTCGGGGTGACGGTGCCGGTCTTCGGGTTGGGCATCAGTCCGCGCGGACCGAGCACCTTGCCGAGCTTACCCACCGCGCGCATCATGTCGGGCGTCGCCACGACCGCGTCGAAGTCGACCCAGCCGCCGAGAATCTTCTCGACGACATCGTCGCCGCCGACGAAGTCGGCGCCCGCATCCTGCGCTTCCTTCTGCTTGTCGGAGCCGGCGATGGCCAGCACCTTCTTGCTCTTGCCGAGGCCGTGCGGCAGGACGACGGTGCCGCGCACCATCTGGTCCGCGTGCTTCGGGTCCACGCCCAGACGCATGGAGACTTCGACCGTCTCGTCGAACTTGGCGTACTTCACCTTCTGGATGAGAGGAATCGCCTCTTCGATCGTGTACGGCCGGTCCTCGACCTGCGCCTCGGCTGCCGTGAATTTCTTGCCGTGTTTTGCCATGTGCCTCCTCGTGGTCCAAGCGGCACGCTCTCGCGTACCTCCCACATGTGCGCGCCGTTGTTAGCCGATTACATCGATGCCCATGGAGCGCGCGGTTCCACGGACGGTCTTGATCGCCGAATCGAGCGACGTCGTATTCAGATCCGGCATCTTCTGCTTGGCGATGTCCTCGACCTGTTTCGCGGTCACGGTGCCGACCTTGTTGCGGTTCGGCTCCGCGGATCCTTTCGCGAGGTTCGCGACTTTCTTCAGCAGCACCGAGGCGGGGGGCGTCTTGGTGATGAAGGTGTAGCTGCGGTCGGCGTAGATGGTCACGACGACGGGGATGATGAGGCCCTCGTCCTTCGCGGTCTTCGCGTTGAAGTTCTTGCAGAAATCCATGATGTTCACGCCGTGCGGGCCGAGCGCGGTGCCCACCGGCGGCGCGGGCGTCGCCTTCGCCGCCTGGATCTGCAACTTGACCATCGCCTGAACTTTTTTCGCCATATCTCTTTAACCACGAAGGCCACGAAGGTCGCGAAGAAAGAAACCGCTTAAGGCTTCGTGTTCTTCGTGTGCTTCGTGGTTCAAATCGGTCTTCGTTCCTCGATCAGATCTTCTCGACCTGCAAAAAATCCAATTCCACCGGCGTGGCGCGGCCGAAGATCGTGACCATCACCTTCAACGTGTTCTTGTCGAGATTCACTTCGTCGACAGTGCCGTTGAAGCTGGTGAACGGACCTTCGTTGATGCGCACCTGGTCGCCCTTCTCGAACGTGTACTTCGGCTTCGGCTTCTCGGCCGCCGACTTCACCTGCTCGAGGATGTGATCCACTTCCTCTTTGCTGAGCGGCGTCGGCTTCGTGCCGGCGCCGACAAAGCCCGTCACCTTCGGCGTGTTCTTCACCACGTGCCACGCGTGGTCGGACATGTTCATCTCGACCAGGATGTAGCCGGGAAAGAACCGCCGCGCGCTCTTCACCTCGCGCCCGCCGCGCTTCTCGACGATGTCTTCCGTCGGGATCAGCACTTCGCCGATCTCGTTCTGCAGGCCGTAGGCCTGTACCCGCTGCAGCAGCGACTCCTTGACCTTGTTCTCGAAGCCTGAGTACGTGTGAACGATGTACCAGTTCTTCGTCGCGGTCTCCGTCATGCCGCACCGAACGTCGTGAAGATCCAGTTGATCGCCCAGTTGAACAGGATGTCGAGCCCGAAGAGATACAGCCCGAAGAACGCCGAGGTGATGATGACGACGACGGTCGTCGCGTAGACCTCCTTGCGCGAGGGCCACGTCACCCGGCGCATCTCGTTGCGCACCTCGGTCAGGAAGGCGCGTCCGTTGTCCCACCATCCAAGCGGACCGGTGCGCTCACCGGTGCGAACGGGGGCGGCTGGCTTGACTTGTTCAATCGTGCTCATACGACGTCTCTAACTTCATCAGTCCACCTTCGCCCGCTGCGCGAACTGCGGTGGACACCCTTCGCGTCAACTCGCTGGCTCGCCACCCGCCAGCCCGCTCGCGGTCTCGCGGGCGAAGGGTGGCAGGTCAGGAGGGACTCGAACCCCCAGCCCTCGGTTTTGGAGACCGATGCTCTACCAGTTGAGCTACTGACCTATCTCCATCACTTCGTTTCTTTGTGCGCCGTATGTTTCCGGCAGAAGCGGCAGAACTTGTTGAACTCGATCCGCTCCGTCGTCTTCTTCTTGTTCTTCGTCGTGCTGTAGTTCCGGCGCTTGCAGTCGCCGCACGCGAGATGAACGATGTCTCTCATAACAGCCCCCGGCGGGTCCGCTTCGCGGAACCCGCCCTATTCCAGAATCTCGGTGACGGTGCCCGCACCGACGGTGCGGCCGCCTTCACGAATGGCGAAGCGCGCGCCCTTCTCCAGCGCCACCGGCGTAATCAGCTCGCCCGTGATCTGCGTGTTGTCGCCCGGCATCACCATCTCCACCCCCTCCGGCAGCTTCAGCACGCCCGTCACGTCCGTCGTCCGGATGTAGAACTGCGGCCGGTAGCCGTTGAAGAACGGCGTATGCCGCCCGCCCTCTTCCTTCGACAGGATGTAGACCTCGCCCTTGAACTTCGTGTGCGGCTTGATCGTCCCCGGCTTGGCCAGCACCTGCCCGCGCTCCACGTCCGTCTTCTCTACCCCGCGCAGCAGCACGCCGACGTTGTCCCCCGCCACGCCCGAGTCCAGCAGCTTGCGGAACATCTCGACGCCCGTCACCACCTTCTTCTCCGTCGGCTTGAAGCCCACGATCTCGACCTCTTCGCCCACCTTCACCTGCCCGCGCTCGATGCGCCCGGTGACCACCGTCCCGCGCCCCGAGATCGAGAACACGTCCTCGATCGGCATCATGAACGGCTTGTCCACCTCGCGCTCCGGCAGCGGAATGTAGGTGTCGAGCGCCTCCATCAGCTTCACCACGCTGTCGACGCCCTCTTTCTCGCCGTTGAGCGCCTTCAGCGCGCTCACCCGCACCACCGGCACGTCGTCCCCCGGGAACCCGTAGGTCTTCAGCAGGTCGCGCACCTCGAGCTCCACCAGGTCGAGCAGCTCCGGGTCGTCCACCGCATCCACCTTGTTCAGCGCCACCACCAGATACGGCACGTTCACCTGCCGCGCCAGCAGCACGTGCTCCCGCGTCTGCGGCATCGGCCCGTCGGTCGCACTGACCACCAGGATCGCCCCGTCCATCTGCGCCGCGCCCGTGATCATGTTCTTGATGTAGTCGGCGTGCCCCGGGCAGTCCACGTGCGCGTAGTGCCGGTTGGCCGTCGAATACTCGACGTGGCTCGACGCAATCGTCAGAATCTTCGTGTCGTCGCGCCGCCCCTGCGATTCCGAGGCTTTCGCCACCTCGTCATACGGGACGAACTTCGCCCACCCCTTGTCGGACGCCACCTTCGTCAGCGCCGCCGTCAGCGTCGTCTTCCCATGGTCGATGTGCCCGATGGTCCCGACGTTGACGTGTGGTTTCGAACGATCGAATTTCTCTTTTGCCATAATCGATTAGTCCGTTTGCGGTTCCCTGTTACCAGCCTCACTGGCTTGCCAACCGTAGCTCGCGGTCCGTGGCTCGCCGCGAGCGAAGGTTGGAGCCGATGACCAGGATTGAACTGGTGACCTCGTCCTTACCAAGGACGCGCTCTGCCAACTGAGCTACATCGGCCTTCGCGCTTTCACCTTTGAGGCGCGCTACGGCCGACGGGTCGGCCTTCGGCGGCCATGTTCATCAACATCCCTAATCCGCGCGAGCGACGTGGCTTGCCATCCGACGCTCGCGAACGAGCGAAGGATGGAGCGGGAGACGGGGATCGAACCCGCGACCAACAGCTTGGAAGGCTGTGACTCTACCACTGAGTTACTCCCGCCTTCGCGCCTCCGCGCTGACTTCTGGACGCGCTCACCGCTTCGGCGGGCAAGCCCGCCAACTTCGCAACGCCCCTCCCCACCAACTTTCTCGGGCGACTCCGTCCTTCGCCATGCGTCGCATGAAGAAGGTTGGTGGGGAGGGGAGGGTTCGAACCTCCGTAGCCCGAAGGCGACAGGTTTACAGCCTGTTGCGATTGACCGCTCTGCCACCTCCCCGAATTCAGTCGTACCGATTCTTATGTTTGGAATCCGTGCGTTCAGAGCGTTCCTGAAGACCTCGCGTCGAACAATGAGTTCAGAGGATGCGGCAGGCGGGGCTCACTTCGGTGGAGCTGGCGGAGGGATTTGAACCCCCGACCGGCTGATTACAAATCAGCTGCTCTACCGGACTGAGCTACGCCAGCCAGACAAAGAGCGAATTATAGCACTTCCCGTGCCACGACCACCAACGCGTGATCCTGTCAACACGCCCGCCATCTCATCCGTAGCGCACCCCTATTCCTCGGTTTTCAGGCCTCTTTGGCGCATCGCCTCGAACAACACAATCCCTGCCGCCACCGATACGTTCAGGCTCGAAACGTGGCCGCGCATCGGAATCGACGCGAGGCGGTCGCAGCGTTCACGAACCAGACGCCGCAGCCCGGTCCCTTCGGCGCCGAGCACGAGCGCCGTCGGCAGGGTGAAATCGATCGAGTCGTAGGACTCGGTTGCTTCGCCCGCCAGGCCGACACTCCAGACGCCGGCATCCTTCAACTCCTCCACCGCGCGCGCGATGTTCACCACTTCGGCGATCTTCACGTGCGCCAGCGCGCCTGCCGAAGCTTTCGCCGCCACACCATCACGCGCCGCCGACCGGCGGCTCTGAATCACGACGCCGTCCACGCCCGCCGCATCGGCCGTCCGCACGATCGCCCCGAGATTGTGCGGATCCTCGATCCCGTCGAGCACGACGACCAGCGCCGCCCCCGAAGCGCCGCGCACGATTTGTTCGACGCTGTAGTCCGCTCCCTCCTCGACATCGGCGATGACGCCCTGATGCACCCCGCGCTGTCCACCACGCTGTCCACCACGACGCGAGTCACGCTCCAGCGCCTCGGCAGGCACGCGCTTGACGCGCACGCCACGCTCCGCTGCGAGCGCAAGGACCTGTTTCAACCGAACGTCGGCACGGTCACCGACGCGAAGCTCCTTCACGCGTCCGGCGCGCAGCGCTTCGAGAACTGGGTTGATTCCATAGATGATCACGCGCGGACGCCCGGCTTCTCAAGCTCGGCCAGAAACGACGCCGCGCGCTCCGCGGCGCTGAGGATGCGCCGGATGCCGCCACTCTGCAGCCGCGCACCCGTTTCGATGAGCGGCACCGCGAGGTCCAGCTCGAGACCTTCCTGCTCACCGGTCAACGCGAGGCGAATCGGATGGAAGAGCGCCTTGCCTTTCGCGCCCGTTTTCTCGCGCGCCCGGGCCGCCAGCGCGCGGAACGTTTCCTTGTCGGTCAGGGGGCCGGACGTCGCGAGTTCCCCCGCTACCGCCGCAATAACGGCACGCGCCTCGCTCGCCTCCGCCCGCAGCGCCGGGTCACTCAACGCCGCCGGCGCCGAGTAGTCGAAGAGGAAGTGCAGCCGCGCCGGTACCTCGTCGAGACGATCGACGGACGCCGCCGCAACCGAGACGGCTCGGGCGAGAAACGCGAGACCGCCGGCGTCGACCTCGCTCACCCAGCCCTCGCGCCGCAGAAACGGTACGGTGAGCTCCGCGAGCCGTTCGGGCGCTGCCCCTTTCAGGTAGTGACGGTTCACCCATGCGAGCTTTTCCGGATCGAAGATGCCCGCGCTCTTGCCAACGTCCTCGATGCGAAAGCGCGTGGCCAGCTCGTCGACCGGGAGCAGCTCCTGATTTTCGCCAGGTGACCAGCCGAGAAGCGCCAGGTAGTTCCCGAGCGCCTCCGGCAGGTAGCCGCGTTCGCGGAACTCGCCGACCGACGTAGCGCCGTGACGTTTCGACAGCTTCGCGTGATCCGGGCCGAGCACCATCGACACGTGGCCGAAGCGCGGCGGCTTCCAGCCGAACGCCTCGTAGAGCAGCAGTTGCCGCGGCGTGTTCGAAATATGATCCTCGCCGCGAATCACGTCGCTGATCGCCATCAGCGCGTCGTCGACAACGACGGCGAAGTTGTAGGCGGGAATGCCGTCGGAGCGGACGAGCACGAAATCGCCGATGACTTCCGTGTTGAACGCGACGCGCTCGCGGACGAGATCGTCCCAGGCGATCTCGCGATCGCCATCCGGGACGCGGAAGCGGATGGTCGCCGTCTCGCCGCCCTCCATGCGCCTGCGCGCCTCGTCGCGGGAGATATTGCGGCAGCGGCCGACGTACTTCGGCGGCTGCATGTTGCGCAGCGCCTGGTAGCGGTCCATCTCGAGCTGCTCTTCCGAACAGAAACAGTGATACGCCCGCTCCTTCGACAGCAGCTCCACGGCGTGCGCGCGATAGATGTGCAGCCGTTCGGACTGGCGATACGGGCCGTAGTCGCCGCCGGCCCCGATGCCCTCGTCCCAGTTCAATCCGAGCCAGCGCAGGTCGTCGATGGCCGAGCCTTCCGCCTCTTTCGTCGAGCGCGCGAAGTCGGTGTCCTCGATGCGCAGCACGAACGTCCCGCCCGACCCGCGCGCCCACAGCCAGTTGAAGAGCGCCGTGCGCGCGTTGCCGACGTGCAGCTGACCGGTCGGACTGGGGGCGAATCGGACCCTCATCGGCTTCGCACGAGCGCGATGGCGTGCGCGGCAATCGCTTCCCCGCGACCAACGGCATCGACGCCCTCGTTGGTCTTGCCCTTGATGCTCACACGGCTGACGTCGATGCCGAGCGTGCCGGCGACAGAGGCACGCATCGCATCAACGTGATCTTTGATCTTCGGCCGCTCGAGGATCACGGTCACGTCCACGTTGCCGACCTGGAGTCCGGCTTCGGCAAGCATCGCCACCGCCCGGCGAAGCAGATCCACACTCGATGCGCCTTTCCAGCGGGGGTCGGTGTCAGGGAAGTGGCGTCCGATGTCACCGAGGCTGGCGGCGCCGAGGACGGCATCGGTGATGGCGTGGCACACGACGTCGGCGTCCGAGTACCCGAGCGCACCGCGATCGGAGGGAATCGTCACACCGCCGAGTACAAGCGGCCGTCCTTCCACCAGCCGGTGGAGGTCGTAGCCCGTGCCCGCGCGGCCCGTTCGCGGAGGACGGGCACCGCCGGACTGCACGAACGCTTCGGCAATCACCAGATCCTCGGGAGTGGTGATCTTCAGGTTGCGCGGGTCGCCCTCCACGAGGTGCACGTGATGCCCCGCCGCCTCCGCGAGCATCGCCTCGTCGGTGGCGTCGGTCGCCGTGGACGCGATCGCCAGCGCGTCGCGGAGCACGCCGACGCGGAACGCCTGCGGCGTCTGCGCGAGGAAGATCTCGTCGCGCGGCAGCGTGCCGCGGATGACGCGACCCGCGTCGCCGCGCTTCACCGTGTCGCGCGCCTGCAGCGCAGCGATCGCCGCGCCGTGTTTCACCGCGGCGTCAACGGTTCGCTCGATCAGTGCCGGCGTCACCAGCGGCCGTGCCGCGTCGTGAATGACGATCACCTGAGAGCTTGGCGCAACCGCGCGAACCGCATTGGCGACCGAATCCTGCCGCCGCTCACCCCCCTCGACGACGATCACGTCGTCGAGATAGTCCGGCGGATTGGCCGCCAGATCGGCGGGCAGCGCGACGACAACTTCGTCGAACGCGTAGCCGTTGAGAAGTGCGTCGACCGTGCGCTTGAGGATCGGGACGCCGGCGAGAGGCTGGAGCTGCTTCGGCTGCGCGCCGCCGAAGCGGGAGCCCCGGCCGCCGGCGGCGATGATAGCGGAAACGTGCACGAAGTTCGATTTTAGTCTGGTTGGTCGCCGGGAGTCGTCTCGCGGCAGGCGGACACCGGCAGTTGCCAGGCGAGCGGCGACGCTACGGAAGCAGGCGGCTCGATTCGCGGCAGCCGGTGAACTGCCCCATCCGCTCGGAGGTGACATCCATCACGCGCGTCAATCGGGCGACGTCCACTTCGCGCGGCGCGAACACCACCAGCAGGCCGCGCGTGGTGGCTGTCGTCACCATCGTGCGCGCGGAATCAGACGTGGGGTTGCCGAAGGGCCCGACGGCGTCGACCAGCGCGATGCGCCCGCCGACGTTCACGTCGTCCTTGCGGATCCCCGGGTACGACTCGCCGTCGCGGCCGAGGCGCAGCGTGACGTCGCCCTGGATCTGCGCGGCGTCGTAGAGGCCGTAGGGCAGCTGGAACTCGAAGGAGCACCAGTTGCAGACGTCGACCATCGAGTTGATGCGCGGCAGCGTGTCGCCCTTGCGCACGCGCCGCAGCAGCGCTTCCGAGGAGGGTCGGGTCTTGGTCGGATCGAGGCCGAGACGCTTGTACATCGTACGCACGGCGGTCGTTTCCGCCGGCGGACTGATGCGCACCGCCGCCTCGGCTTCCGCCAGCGGCGCATCGAGCCGGTGATCGTGCTCGCTGACCGTCGCGCCCTCGAACCAGAGGACGCCCGGCCGGACGATCGACGTCAGCTCAGGAGCTAGTGCGAACTTCATGGAAGCTCTGGCGCGAACCTGCCTGGTTCGCGCGATCCACATCGCTTTCCGCGGCCGGTGCGATCACGTCGCGCACGCGGGCGGCAAACGCGCGCGCCGCCGCCGGATCCGCGTCGACCAGGCCGTGCGTGTCGATCGGCGCGTGGACAATCAGCCTGACGTGACCAGGATAGGTCGCGAGGCGTCCCTTCAACATCACGTGGCGGCTGCCGACTACGGACAGCGGAACTACCGGCAGGCCGGTGCGCAGCGCGAGAAAAAAGCTGCCGCCCTTGAACGGCGCGACGCGGCCGTCGCGGCTGCGGGTGCCTTCAGGGAACACGATCAGGCAAAGCCCCTGCGTCATCAGCTTCGATGCGCGCGAGAAGATGTTCAGCGCGCGCGTCGGGTTCCGGCGATCGACGAGCATGTGGCCCGTGCGCCGCAGGTGCCAGCCGATGAACGGAAAGTTGCCGAGCGAGTCCTTGGCGATGATGCGCACCTGATACGGCAGCGACCAGAAGACGATCGGAATGTCGTAGATGCTCTGGTGATTGGCGACGAAGACATACGCGCGATCGCGATCGAGCCGCTCGAGCCCGACGACCTCGACCTTCACGCCCGTCGTCGCCAGAATCAGATGCGCCCACGTCCGCGCGCACCAGTGCGCGAAGCGGCCGCTGCTCTGCAACAGGCTCGAGCCGATGGACAGCGTTCCGAGGACGATGGTGTACACGGTGATGGCGGGGATCAGGTAGAAGACCGTCCGCCACCAATGAAAGGGAGGAAGTTTCAGATCTATTTGCCTGCCGTCGCAGCAGAAGGAGGCAGGTGAGGTCTCGCCCGCCGCACTGCCTCTCCTTCGGTCGGCGCGTGCTGCGGCGCCGGCGCCGGCGTCGTGGCGGACGCCTGTGACGCCTGCGACGGGTCGATGAACCGGCCGAAGATCATCTTGCCCGCCGTGGTCTGCAGCACGCTGGTGACGACGACGTCGATCGTCTTGCCGATCATCTTGCGCGCGTTGTCGACGACGACCATCGTGCCGTCGTCGAGATAGGCCACGCCCTGGTTGTATTCCTTCCCTTCCTTGAGGATGAAGACCTTCATCAACTCGCCGGGAAGGACCACGGGCTTCAGCGAATTCGCCAGCTCGTTGATGTTGAGCACGGCGACCCCGCGCAGCTGCGCCACCTTGTTCAGGTTGAAGTCGTTGGTGACGATCTTTCCTTCGAGCGTGCGCGCCAGCTCGATCAGCTTGAGGTCGACTTCCTTGACGTCGGGAAAATCGACGTCCGAGATCATCACGTCGACGCCGGCCATCTTCTGGATCTTCTGCAGGATGTCGAGGCCGCGGCGCCCGCGGTTGCGCTTCATCGAATCCGACGAATCGGCGACGAACTGCAGCTCCTTGAGCACGAACTGCGGGATGACGAGCGTGCCGTCCATGAACCCCGTCTCGCAGATGTCGGCGATGCGGCCGTCGATGATGACGCTCGTGTCGAGCACGCGATAGCGGCGGCGTGGGCCCGTGTTGCGGAAGAGGCTGACGATGCGCTCGGGCTCGAGCCACTCGGAGTTGCGCGCGCCCATGACCAGGCCGATGTACGGCAGGCCGAGCAGAATCAGGCTGTGCAGGAAGACGACGCGGTGATCGTTGACGTCGGCCCAGTAGAGCGCCGCGCCGATCGTCTTCGCCGCGCCAAGGCCAACGGCGCCGCCGAGCAGGCTGCCGAGCATGTGCGTCATGGCGATGTGCTTCAGACGCTGCTCGAGAAAGATCACCAGCGCGCCGAGGCCGACGCCGAATCCGAGACTTTCAAGCGGTTCGTCACCCAACGGTTGCAGCTGATAGGCCGAGTAGCCGACCGCCAGGATGAATAAAAGCCGCGCGATGACCGACCACACCATACGATCCCCCGGGTCTATGACCGAATGACCCTTCCGCAATAAGAAAATGGAACCTTATGGCGGCGCGGGGTGAAAAGCAAGCGAGCCGCGGTCGCCGGCCCGTGGGCGGCCTAAATCAGCGTGTCGAGAGCTTCCCCCACCGTTCGGACCCCAATGAGCTGACAGTCATTGGACTCCGCAGGGTCGACGTTGGTCGCCGGGAGGACGACACGGGTGAACCCCATTTGCACGGCTTCACGGATTCGAAGGGGCGCCTGAGGAATTCCGCGAATTTCACCGCTGAGACCGACCTCGCCGAAGACGGCGGTCGAGGGTGAAAGTCCGCGGTTGCGGACGCTCGAAGCGACCGCCGCGACCACGCTGAGGTCCGCGGCCGGCTCTTCTATGCTCATGCCGCCGGCGATGTTCACGTAAACATCGTCGCCGGCAAGGCTGAGGCCGGCGCGTTTTTCCAGCACGGCAAGCAGCAGCGACAGGCGGTTCTGATCGATCCCGATGGCCATGCGGCGCGCGTTGCCGTAGGTGCTGGTGCTGACCAGCGCCTGCACCTCCACCAGAATCGGCCGCGATCCTTCGACGCAGCACAGCACCGCGGACCCGGGTGTGCCCGACGCGCGCTCCGACAGAAACAGGCGCGACGGATTGGCGACCGCGCGCAGGCCCGTACCGGTCATCTCGAACACGCCGAGCTCGCTCACGGCGCCGAAGCGATTCTTGATGGCGCGCACGACGCGATGCGAGTGATGCCGCTCGCCTTCGAAGTAGAGCACGGTGTCCACCACGTGCTCGAGCGCCTTCGGCCCGGCGAGGTTGCCGTCCTTCGTGACGTGGCCGACGAGCACGGTCGGAATGTTCTGCCCCTTGGCCGCGAAGAGGAATTGCGTCGCGGCCTCGCGCACCTGGCCGATGCTGCCGGGGGCGGACTGAAATTTGATCGAGAAGACCGTTTGAATCGAGTCGATGATGACGAGCGCCGGCTTCAGCCGCGCGATCTCCTCGAGGATGCGCTCGATGCACGTTTCGGCGAGCAGGTAGAGCGGCGCGTTGCCCACGCCCAGCCGATCGCCGCGATTCTTGATTTGATGCTCGGACTCCTCGCCGGACGCATAAAGCACCGGCCCGACTTCGTTGGCGAAGTGCGCGGCCGCCTGCAACAGGAGCGTGGACTTGCCGATCCCGGGTTCGCCGCCGAGCAGGACGAGCGAGCCCGGCACGATGCCGCCGCCGAGCACGCGATCGAATTCGCCGATACCGGAGGAGAGGCGCGTCGCGTTGGTCGTCTCGACCTCCGCGTAGAGCTTCGCGGAGCCCGCCGCGCCGAACTGTGCGTAGCGATTACCCGCCGCCGCGGCGGCGACGGGTTCCTGCGACACACGTTCCTCGACCATCGAGTTCCAGGCGCCGCAATCAGTACAACGTCCGGCCCACTTCGGTGCCTGCGCGCCGCACTCCTGACAAACGAAGACGACTTTGGGAGGCTTCATACGTTGTCACCGGCCACAGAGACGCAGAGACTCAGAGCAGAATCAGTACCAGTTTTTCTCTGTGTCTCTGTGTCTCTGCCGCTACGTCTCCGTGTACTGACGTTCAATCCGCGATCCCACGCGGCAGACGATCTCATACGGGATCGTCCCGATGGCGGCGGCCATCTCGCGTGCGTCGATCTGCTGCCACGGTTCGTCGCCCTGGCGGCCGATGATGACCACTTCGTCCCCTGGCGAGACGTCCCCGAGATCCGTGACATCCACCATCATCATGTCCATCGACACCGCGCCGACAATCGGTGCGCGGCGCCCGCGAATCAGGACGCTGCAGCGGCCGGATACGCGAAGGTCGATGCCGTCAGCGTAGCCAGCCGGAATGACAGCGGTGGTCACCGGTTTGTCGGCCTTGAAGCGAAGTCCGTAGCCGACGCCCTCTCCGGGACGGATGCCTTTCACGGCGACGACGCGGCTCTTCAACGACATCACGGGCGTCAGGGTCATCGTCGATGCGAGCGGCGGCGGCACGATGCCGTAGAGCAGGAGACCAGGCCGCACGAGGTCGTACCAGACGCGTGAATCGCGCAGCGTGGCAGCACTGTTGGCGGCGTGAATAAGGACCTTCCCGTAGGGGCCGCCTTCAGGCGGCTCTCCGCCGCGCAACTCCTCGATCACTTTCAGCGCGGCTTCGAAATTCACCCGCTGCTGCTCGAAGAACGGCGTCTCGGGCTCATCGGCCGTCGCAAAGTGCGTGTAGACCGCCGCGAGCCGCAGGTTCGGGCTCGCCAGTACCTCCGGCAGCGTGCGCCGCAGGTTGTCGTGGCGGAAGCCGAGACGGTTCATGCCGGTGTCGATCTTCAGGTGATAGGCGATCGTCTGCCTGTTGCGCGCGGCGGCGGCCTGCGCCGCCCGCGCGGCGGATGGCGTCGAGATGGTCGGTGTCAGCGCGAATTCGAACAGCCCGTCGAGGTCGCTGACGCTCAGCGCGCCGAAGATCAGTATCGGCGCACGCACGCCCGCGCGCCGCAGCACGATCGCCTCCTCGATATCGGCGCAGGCGAGAAGATCCGCGCCCGCCGCTTCGAGCGCCAGCGCCACGCGCTCGGAGCCATGCCCATAGGCATTCGCTTTCACGACGGCGATGACGCGTGGAGGATCGGCCCGACGCTGTGCAGAAAGAAAGCTCTTGATCGAGTTGAAGTTGCCTTGCAGCGCCGCAAGGTCAACGTGCGCGACGGTGCTTCTGATTACGCCGCGCACTGTCCTCTAAAAATGACCCCCGACCCCATTTATGCGCCGGGGGCGAGATTCGCGAAGCGCGTCTGCTCGCGCAGGAAGGCGAGGCGGACGACACCGGTCGGACCGTTGCGCTGCTTGGCGAGGATCAATTCCGCTGTGCCTGCGTCCGGGTTGTTCGGATCCCGATTGTACGCATCGTCGCGGTAGATCAGGATGACGACGTCGGCATCCTGCTCGAGCGCGCCGGACTCGCGAAGGTCGGACAGCTGCGGGCGGTGATCCGACCGTGACTCGGGGGCGCGGGACAACTGCGAGAGAACGACGACGGGGACGTTCAGCTCCTTCGCGAGGCCTTTCAGCGACCGCGAAATCGACGCGAGTTCCAGCGTGCGGTTCTCGTAGCGGCCGCGCGCGCTCATCAACTGGATGTAGTCGACGACGATCAGGTTGAGGCCGTGCTCGGCCTGCAGGCGCCGCGACTTGGCGCGCATCTCCAGCACGCCGATGTTGGCCGTGTCGTCGATGAACAGCCGCATGCCGCTCAGCGTCTCGAGCGCCTGCGAGATGCGTCCGTAGTCGCGTTCCCCGATGTGGCCGCTCATCAGGCGGTGGCTGTCGATCTGCGCCTCCGACGTCAGCAGCCTGATGAAGAGCGACTCCTTCGACATTTCGAGCGAGTAGAAGCCGACGCTCAGCTGCGGCTGCACGGCGACGTGCTGGGCGATGTTCAGCACCAGGCTGGTCTTGCCCATCGACGGGCGCGCCGCGACGATGATGAGGTCGCCACCCTGGAAGCCGCGGGTCATCTCGTCGAGGTCGGCAAAGCCGGTCGGCACGCCGGTGACCAGCCGCTTGTGCTCGAACAGCTGCTCGATTTTCGGGAAGCTGTCGTTGACGAGATCGCGCATCGCGACGAAGCCGGCCTTCAGCCGCCCCTCCGCAACCGCGAAGATCGAGCTCTCGGCGTCGTCGAGAATCAGGTCCGATTCCTGATCCGCTTCGTAGGCGTTGGTGAGGATCTTGTTCGCCGCGTAAATCAGGTTGCGCAGCGTCGCCTTTTCCTTGACGATGCGCGCGTAGTACTCGACGTTGGTCGCCCGCGGCACGCCGTCGACGAGCGACGCGACATAGGCCGGGCCACCCACCTCGTCGAGCTCGCCGCCGCGCGACAGCTCTTCTTTCAGCGTGATGAAATCGATCGCCTCGCTGCGCTCGTTGAGCGCCACCATGCGATCGAAGATGCGCCGGTGTGCGTCACGATAAAAGTCGCGGCCGTCGATGACCTGCGCCGCCGTGTTGAACGCGTCGTTGTGCACGAGGATCGCGCCGAGCACCGAGCGTTCGGCTTCGAGATTGTGCGGAAGCGTACGTTCGGCTGTTGCGACTGTTTCTGCCATGGGTGGGTGAACGCGAGGAGGAGACGGAGTTTAGCAGAAACAAAAAATCCCAAACCCCAAATCCCGAATCCCAAAGCAAAAACTTACTGACTTGGGATTTGGACCTTGGGATTTGGACCTTGGGATTTGGGATTTGGGATTTGGGATTTCTCCCTAAGCAGACGCCTCGCCTTCCTTGACGACGCGTACCTTGAGCGGCACCGTGACTTCGCGGTGCAGCTTCAGCGGGACGTTGTGCTCGCCGATCGTCTTGATCGGCTCGGCGAGAATGAGCTTGCGGCGATCGATCTCGAAGCCCTTGCTCTTCAGGAAATCGGCGATGTCCGCGGCCGTTACCGAGCCATAGAGCTGCTCGGTTTCGCCGACGCGGCGCGCGATCGAGATGTCGATCGTCGACAGGCGCGTGGCGATCGCCTCGGCCTGCGACTTCTCTTCCGCCTCGCGCGATTCCATGATCTTGCGCTCGCGCTCGACGTGCTTCTTGTTGCCCTCGGTCGCCGGGAGTGCCAGCTTGCGCGGCAGCAGGTAGTTTCTCGCGTAGCCGTCGGAGACCTTGACGATCTCGCCACGCTTGCCGAGTTTCTCGACGTGATCTCTGAGAATGACTTCCATGACGCTACTCCGCCGTGTAGGGGATGAGCGCCAGCTGGCGCGCACGCATGATCGCCGTCCGCAGCTTCCGCTGATGCATGGCGCACGTGCCGGAGATGCGGCGCGGCAGAATCTTCGCCCGCTCGGGGACGAACGGCATCAGCAGCTTGACGTCCTTGTAGTTGATGTCGTCGATCTTGTCCGCGCAGAACTTG
>JADMIO011124125.1_pt1 | contig 61727 bp, 58 predicted proteins | sample 8958161 | NCBI WGS metagenome assembly JADMIO01 (sample SAMN16585339, study PRJNA669376) | soil metagenome | isolation source: Crop rotation soil | place: USA: Cullars Rotation, Alabama | collected 2011
TCGGTGCGCGTGTAGATTTCACTCATCTCATCTTTTTCCTGTACCGAGACGATTCTGTTCCACCCAGGAGTACGAAGCTGCACGCGGATCGGTTCCACGTCCGACATCTTGTATTGGCCGTCTTCCTTGAATTCAAAGCTCCTGACGCTGATCGCCTTCAGTCCGCTGAGAAGCGTTTTGAGGTTTTCGCCATCCTTGCCGCTGCCGCCCAGAAACCCGCCCGCCATCTGCAGCATGGACGAGTCCAGGGTGATATTCACCGATTCCTTGGCTTTGGAGGCCAAGTCGTCAAGACCGGTGATCCGCAGCTGCGCGGCCAACTGCGCCGCGGTCCACCCGGCGATCACGACTACCAGAAAAAATCTTCGCATTTCAGTTCTCCAGCTTGAGTACTTTGTCTCGCGTCATATTCAACTTCTCCGCCGTGATGCGCAGCGCGATGACGGCCTCGCGAGCCGCGCGCTCGCCTCTAATCTGGCGATACTCGGACGCAGCAAAAAATCCGACCACCAGCGTCGCCGCCATGGCCAGCGCCCAGGCTACGCGCGGGACAGGGGACTTCCGTGAAGGCTTCGACTGAGCCCGCGCCACCACGCGCGCGGCGAAGCCGGGCGGAGGATCCTCGCGCCGAAGGGCCGCTCTTAGTTCGTCATCTAAGTTCATAAGATCCCCAGATTCATAAGATCACCCGATTCATATCCCAACTCCCTTGGTGCGGGACAGTTTATCCCGCAGCAGCGCCAGCGAGCGCTGCAGATGACTCTTGACCGTCGCGATCGGCATGTCCAGGGCTTCCGCAATGTCCATCGGATCCAGGTCTTCCTGATACCGCAGGATCATGACCACGCGCGCGTTTTCGGGCAGGCTCGCCACCAGGTCCCGCAGCATATCCGACAGCAGCGGATCGGCGCTTCCCAAGGAATCCGCGGCTGCCGGCTCCGGCGCATCTTCCAGCGACGACTGCGGCCGGCGCTTTTCATGCCGCGAGTGATCGATCAGGCGGTGCGCGGTTACCCATCGGAGCCAGTGAACGACGTGATCCTGCGACTCGAGCGAAGGCAGTTTCTTGTAGAGCTGCAGGAACACATCTTGCGCAATCTCTTCCGCCAGGGCGCGATTCCGCAGGTAGCGGCACGCCATGCTGAATACCATCGACTGGTGTTCCCGCACCAGTTCGGCGAACTGCTCAGGATCGTCCGTCATGACTCTCGGTACGGCCGCTGCGATGCCCTGCGTCAACATGCTCTTCACTGACTAATACGCTCCCGGGGCTATTCGAGGAGGCAAGTTCTTTACTTGAGCTCAATCTGAATCTCGACCGCCGTTTTATCTCCCACATTTTCAGTAGTATGCCGATACGCGTCGCGCCAGGCCACCTCGCCGGGACGGCGCGGATTATCGACCTGTTTGCCGTCGGCGAGCGTCATGGTCGTGTGCAATTCCGTCAGGTACACGACCACGTAGGAAGGGTGATCGTGCGTGGGACCTTTCAAATGGGGTTCGAGAACGGTTCTCAATACCCGGACGCGGGAGTTCTCGATCGGCACCAGGTGATGGACGGGATCGATCTTGACGGGATCGAGCGCCACAGGCCAGCCCTTCGTCTTCGGCGCGCCCGGTTTCAACTCCACCAACACGTATTCGAGCGGACGGTCTGAGAGATTTTCTTCCGTGCGCCTGCCTGCATCCAGCCATGCAACTTCGCCCGCCTTATGCCCGGACTGGTTTCCGTTCACGCGTTGATCGGCGTCGGTGAGATATACAGCGATCGAGTCGGGATGCTGCCGCTCGGGTGTCTTCTCATGAGGAGCCTGTTTCACCCGCAAAACTCGAACCCAGGCGTTCTCGATTTCAACCGTGCTCTGCGCGGCCAACGACCCGGCCGCGGGGAGAATCGCCAAAAACAAGCCTATAGAGGGTAATCGAACCATACTGTGATAATAGTGGGTGAGGAGGCTTCGTGAAACTGGCCGGATTTCTACCCGTTTTGCTGGCGATTCCGGCGCTTGCGCAGTCTTCAACCTTACACGGGACCAGGATCGGCCAGATACACTCCGTGTCCTTCGATGAATCCCGGGAGGGCACACCAGACTTTACCAGGATCGCCGACGGGTCGAGAATTTTCACGCTTCCTTCTCGCGTCAACGGTCCGCACGCGGAATTCGAAACCTGGGTGGAGCAGCATTCGCGGGATTACGCCGAAAGCGTTTTGACGGGCTTTACCGGAATCGAGCGGGCGCTCGGCAAGACGACGATTCACCGGTTCATCCGCGACAATTTCCGACACGCCGATTTCACCTATACGGTGATGATCGAAGCTATCCCGCGAATGGAAACCTTCCAGGTCGTTTTCATCGAGGCTTCGATGCCCTATCCTGTCCCGCAGATCGTTCGCGAAGGCGAAACGATTTCCCTCAACCTCGCCGTGGACAAACAGACCGGGCGAAGGATGATCGACTACATCCGGGTTGGAACCGGAGTCTTGCATGCCCGCCAGGAGGTTGCCCGCGACGTATATGCCGAGGACGCCGAGATGACCATCACGCGGCCGAGGCTCAGGTCCAACGGCGTGGAGCACCAGGGATCAGGCTTGTCCGCCACCGTGAGCGGAGCGGTGCTGTGGGTCGACATTCCCGGGCATGGCCGTTATGACTTATCCTTCAAGCCGCGCGCCGACCAGGGATTTGAGAAGGCGGGCGAAGTCGCGGATCGTTCCCTGGTATTCACACACGGCGGGAACATCTTCCGCATCGACTGCGCGGATCGGATCGCCACCGGATCGGGAACATATGCGATCTATGCGCGCAGGGATCCGGCCGCGGATCCAAACCCTGCCAGCTTCGCTGCCGGCGCGCTGCCCTAGCAGCGCTTGACTCCCAATTCCGCAGAGCGCATCATGGCCTCTTATGAGAATTCGCTCTGCACTCGCCCTTCTATTGGTTCTGTCGCCATGGACCTTGCAGGCCCAACAAAAGGCCAAAGGTAAAGCCGTCTCAGCCCCCGCTCCCCGTAAGGCGAATGGAAAGCCCGATTTCGGGGGAGTCTGGCAGACGCCGCGGATGGCCGACATCACCAAGGATGAAGCCTGCTGCAAGGGCGTGAAGGATCTGCCTTTTACCGCGTGGGGAAAGCAGCAGTGGGAATCCTATGATGCGACCGCCGGGGGCGACTACGCCGGAGCCTGCCTGCCCTTCGGCCTGCTGCGTTCGGTCGGCGGGCCCCATCCGGTGCAGATTATCCAGGACGACAAATACATTGCGATGCTCTACGAGCAGAACAGCTGGTTCCACGTCACGCCCATCGACGGCCGGCCTCATTCCAAGGATATCGAGCCGACGTGGTTTGGAGATTCGGTCGGGCGCTGGGAGGGCGATACCTTGGTGATCGATACGATCGGATTCAACGGACGCACCAGGATCGACACGATCGGGCATCCGCACAGCGACCAGCTGCATACCATCGAACGCTTCCGCCGCACAGATCGGGATCACATCGACTACGTGATCACCATCGACGATCCCAAGACGTTCACCAAGCCCTTTGACAGCGTTCGGCGCTGGACGCTGCATCCGGAGTGGGAAATCATGGAGTATTCCTGCGAAGAGAACAACAAGAGCCTGTGGGAAGGCCGCATCAAAGTTCCCCCGCCCAAGTAACAGCCGAAAATACAATCTTAAAAACACCGGGGGCGGCCATTTCTGGCCGCCCCCGCAACAAACACTCGAGCTCTTCCTAGTTGGTGCGAGCGAGTGTCACTTTAGGTGTCGAAAGATATCCAACGACGGTATCTTTCTTCACCTGGTTGATTACGATCTCGTACGGCTGGCGGTAACCGGAGACATACACCTGAACCGGCTCGTTGATCGTACGGTCCTTCTTTTCGACGCGCTTGTCGTCCGCCAGGACTTCCAGCGTGTAGCGGTTCCGCTTTGGGTCGGCGTTCTTCAGCCGGAGAGTGATGTTGCCGATGCGCTTGTCGGCTTGCTTCTTGGTCAGGTCGAACTCGAAGTAGTTTCGCTCGCCCAACTCACGCAGCGCAGCCAGGTCTTTGCCGTTGGTAGCGATCAGGCCGCTCATCACGCCCATGTCGCCATTCACGCGCTTCAGATCCGCGAGAGCCTTCTCGAGTCCCGATTGAGTGGAAGCGATGTCTGCCTTCACCGTGGTCACTTCGGTCTTCACGCTGCCCACGTCCGAGGACACGGCGCTGACTTTGGAGTCAACAGAGCTGGTGGCTTCCTTCAGATCGCCGATCTGCGCGGCCACTTGTTGCTGCTGCTCCTGAAGCTTGTTGCTCAACTCCTGCGATTGCTTCAAGGCTTCCGCCTGAGCGCGCTTGAGGGCTGCGCTGGTGGTCGTGCTGGAGCCTTTAATCGCGGCGCTCATCTCGTCATCGAGAGCTTTCAGGCGTTGCTGCAGCAGCTCCGTGGTAGCATCCCCCAGCTTCGTGATCTGCGACTGCGTCTCGGCCTGCATCTGCGCCATCTGGTGGTCAGCGTCACTCGTGCGCTTCAGCAGATATCCATCTCCTGCCAGCGCGAGTACCAAGCCTGCAGTCAAACCAATCACAGTACCTTTGCCCCAATGCGGGCCTTGCGTTGGTTCATGCGTATTGTCGTAATCGAGCGATGACATATCGTTTTCCCCTCTTCGCCAGGCTCACTTTACTGCGTGTCCTAGTGTCGGGACCGATAGATGCAACCGCCATGCCAACCAGGCGCCCGAGCCGGCGGCCCGTGCTACCAGCCTTATTTGACATAGGGTTGTCGCGGCGTCTGACTAAGGTGTTTCGCCCGGAAATCCCTTAAAAACGGGCGTAGGCTTTACCATCCCGATAGGTTTTACCGGTAATTTGTGGGAAACATTGAGTCGAGAGTTTGATTTGAGCTTAGGGCGAAGGAGCCCGGTCGATTGCGATGGTCCCGGTGTTCGACGTCAATCCACCGATGCTGATGGTGACTGGAACCGCATCGCCAAGCGGAACGCCATCCGGGATCCTCACATTCACCACGTTCAAACCGACAAAGGTCGGGGCCAGGCCGGAAAATTGGATATCCGTCGCGGCAACGTTGCCGATGCTAATCGTGGGGTTTACCAGAGTGGAAGACAAAGGATTGCCGGACGCGGGCGATCCCAAGCCCGGGCGGTTGGTTACGTCGCCCAAACCAGTTGCATAAATCGAAATATATTCTCCGACGTGCGCGGGCCGGGAATTCGGAAACGCACCCACCGGCGCCGCTATTTGTCCCGTGAGCGCGACAACCGTCTTGGCTTGCCCGGATCCGCCGATGTTCGTGGTGACGATGGCCGGGGAATACGACTGGATCGTCACGTTGACGGTGATCGACCGCGTGCCCGAGGTCAGCACCAGCGACGTTCTAAAGGGTCCGGATCCGGAGAAGATCGGAACCTGAAACACGATCACATCGGGAGAAACGTAGTAGAGGGGTACCGGATTCAAAGCCAACGAGCCGCCGCCGATGGTCATCGTAACCCCGCCGAGCGTAAACGGCCATGGCCCTCCGAGGTCCGCAACTGCCGCCTCGGGAGCCAGGTTAGAGCCGTAAAGAGAAGCCAGGGTCCGATATCCAAGCGAGCTTCCGCCCAGCGTATATACCAGGCTTACGAAGCCCTCCGAAGAAGCCTGCGGATCCGGACCGATATTGAAGCCGATGGCGTTGGAAGCGCCTCCTCCGTTGGCCGCTTTGAACGCCGTCAGGGAGGCGCGTCCTGGAGTCGCCAGGTCGCTGGCTGGAATTTTGACCGTCAAATGGTTTCCATCGACGAACGTTGTGGGGCGATTCTGCCCATTCCAGCGGACAACTGTGCCAGAGCCAAACCCCGATCCAGCGATGATCAGGTTCAGGTCCGGGCCGCCCGCACCGGCGGTCGGCGGAGTAATCGATGTGATCAGAGGTTGCTCGGATCCTCCCGAGCCCAGCGGAACCAGAATGTCCCAGACACTGCGGCCGTGCGTGGCCGCGCGCAGCAGCCGCGACTTCCGTTGCAGCACCAGCGAACTCACTACGACGCTCGGCAAGCCCTGTCCCAGGCTCGACCAGGTCGCGCCGCTGTCGGTGGTGACCATCACTCCGGCATCCGTCGCGATGTAGAGTGTCTGCGGGAGATCCGGATCGATGACCAGATCGTTTACGGGCACGTCCGGAAGGTTGCCGCTCACGTCGGTCCAGGAAACGCCGCTGTTCGAAGTCTTATAAACATGGCCGGGCTGAGCAGACGTGCCGGCGAAGCCCGAAAAGGTTACGTACGCGACCCCCGCATCCACCGGATCGACGGTGATGTGAGTCGGGGTCCTGAGGGGAAGCCCGTTGCTGCGGTCGCGCCAAACCGAGTTGATTCCGTCTTGAATGTTATTGGTGACCTGCACGAAAGCCGAACTGCTGCCCGTGTATACCGTGTTCGGATCCGACGGCGCGACGGCGATCGTCTTCAGCGTGCCGAATCCGCCCGCCAGGTTCGGGGAGACAGCCTTCCATTTGCCGGCGCTGTCCTGGCTCCGCCAAAGCCTCGTGGTGCCGAAGTAAAGAGTCTGAGGATTGGAAGGATCCATCACGAATGGCGAGATGAACTGAGTGCTATCAGTTTGAGCGATCCCATAAGTTGCGGGTACCCACACGGGGCTGCCGGCCAGCGCCACTGTTCGCTGAACGGAGATATTCTGGCAGGCGGAATACGCCAGCGCCGGAGCAGACGGATCGATCGCCGTGAAGCCACCATCGCCGCAGGTTACAGAATCCCAATTGAGCGAGCCGGTGTAACGCTGGGTGCCGTTATCCTGCGTTCCTCCGATCGCCGAAGCAGCATTCCCGGGATCGATGGACATTCCCGGATAGAACTGGGCAATCGCCAGCGTATCGTTGAGACTGTTCCAGTTGATGGAGCTTATGCCCGCCGTAATGTCGGTGGTGTGGTACATTCCGCCATCGTTCGCGATATACATCTTGTTTCCATCCGAAGTGAACGCGAACATGTGCTGATCCACGTGAGTCGCGACCAAATTGGGCCCTATCGGGGAGGTGGTGCTCCAGGTCAAACCTCCGTTCAGGCTGCGGAAGATGGCTAAGGCGCCGGAATAGACCACATCGGGATTCGTCGGGCTCACGGCAATCGCGTTGTTGTACCAAAGTTGATTTCCCCAGGAAGCCGTGGTCGCAATCGGGGACTTAGTCCAGGTCAATCCTCCGTCTGTGGTCTTAAAGATGCCCAGCAGGGATCCAAACGCGGAGGCCGACGTACTTTGCACTTGGGCGTATATGGTGGAAGGCTGAGAGGGCGCCATCGCGAGCTGGATGCGGCCGATGTTGGCCACGGTAGGAGAGCCGAGTCCGGGCAGCGCAAGCCATGTCAATCCGCCGTCGCCCGAATGGTAAACGCCATTCAGCGCGCTGCCTCCGGTGTTTCCCAGCGCGGCGAATACGCTATTTCCATCCCTTGGATCGAACACTAGCGCGGTGCCTACACCCACGAGCACACGGGACCATGTTGCGCCGCCGTCCGCGGATCTCCAAATCCCGCTCTGCGCCGCGCAGAGTACTAATCCGTCTATTGAGGGACTTACGGCCATAGACCCGATTCGGTCCCTAAGGAACGGTCCGAGAATGTTTGTCCAGGTTTTGCCCGCATCGATGGACTTCAGAATACCCGCGCCGTAGTAGCCGTCTCCATTGAAGTTTTCCTCGCCAGTGCCCACATACACCGTGTCGGGATTCCGAGGATCCAGGGCGATAGAACCGTTGGCAAGGGAGGCTTGGCTATCGGTCAGCGGGGTCCAATTCAGACCTCCGTCGGTGGTCTTCCACACGCCGCCCTCGGCCGCGCCGATGTACACGACATTGTTGTCGCGAGGATCGATGGCGATCGAGTTTACTCGTCCGGAGGTTACGCTCACTGTGCCCGTACCGGTGGGCTTGGGTCCGATGAGGGTCCAGGTGGCCGAGTCCATCGCGGCTGCGGCAATCGCGTTCGCTCCAGCCGCTGCCGTCAGAGGTCCGCGGCGTTGTTGCCGGGCGATGCGGTCCAATCGCTCGATCTCGCGGACCGCGGCGGGTCGCGCTCCCGCCGGAATGTAGCCGAGTGGAAATGCGCGTTCGCTGTAGAACCACTGTTGGCGTGCCGCCGGATCTCCGCCGGATGCTTGCCCCCAATCCTGAGCGAACACGGAGCAGCCCAAAGAAAGAACAAGGATGACCTGAAGAAACTGTTTCATAGAAGACCGTCGATCTTTGCCAGTTTAACGGATTACAGGTCATAAATTCGCTTTAATCTTTCTTTAATCTCCGCCGCATGCCACGAGCCAGGCGTTGGCTGAAGGAACCGAAGGGCTGATCCGTAGTGAGGTAAGTCCAGACGGCGCCCCGTTCGCCGGGATCCGCCGTGCCTACTTGGGCTTCAACCAGCCGCCGGGCGATCTCGGCAGGCAGCGCTGCTTCCATTTCCGGAAACCACTGGTGAATCTTCTTTGCATATTCATACAAAGGATCGCGGCGGTCCAGGCTTAGATACGGCACGCCGCCCAGCGCAAAGTCGAGCCACGGAATACCCGAACGAAACTCCGCGACGCGGGCGAGGTAGTCCGCCCACAGATCGTCGATGGCGCGCAGAGTTACCAGGCGTTCGAGTTCTGATTCGCAGACGGTGGATCCGGCGAGAACCGATTGTCTGTGCGTGTGAATGCGATGGCGCTGGCCTTCGATCGGCAACTCGTACTTCTGCAAAAACAGGCGCGCATCCAGGTGATGGCCTTCCACCAGCCGCTGCACGGTATCGGGATCCCGGCCTAGCTCTGGATTGAGGTCCCCGTATTTGACAAGAAGATCGTCCTCGAAGGACACGTAGAAGCGTGAGCTGCCCGGATCGCCCTGGCGTCCGGCGCGCCCGCGAAGCTGGTTATCGATCCTACGGCTCTCATGTTTCTGCGTGCCGATTACATGGAGCCCGCCCAGCTCCGCGACTCCGTCGCCGAGACGGATGTCGGTGCCTCGGCCCGCCATGTTGGTCGAGATCGTGACGGCGCCCCGTTCGCCGGCCTGGGCGATGATGGCCGCTTCCTGCTCGTCGTTTCGGGCGTTCAAAACGTGATGTGGAATGTCTCCGAGCCTGCGGCTCAGGCGCTCAGATTCCTCCACGCTGCCGGTCCCGACCAGAACGGGCTGAGCGCGTTGATGAACGCGGCGGATTTCAGCAACCACGGCGGCCTCTTTTTCGGCTTTGGTCGCGAAGAGCGCATCCGGATGGTCCACTCGGATCATGGGCCGATTGGTCGGAATCACTTCGACCGGCATTTCGTAGACCTGTTGAAACTCGATCGCCTGCGTCGCCGCGGTTCCAGTCATCCCGCAAACCTGCGGGTAGAGCGCGATCAGATGCTGCAGAGTGATCGAGCCGAGGACCATCCCCTGACGCTTCGCGGCCACGCCCTCCTTGATTTCGACCGCGGTGTGGAGTCCGGCAGGCCAGCGCCGGTCCTGTGCGATGCGGCCCTTGAATTCGTCCACCATCTCGACGGCGCCGTTTTTCACCACATAGTCGACATCGCGGCGCAGAAGGACATGAGCGTGCAGCGAATCCTGAACGGCTGTCAGGAGATTCGCATTGCGCCGGCTGTAGAGATTCCCGCAGCCGAAAGCCTTCTCAACTGCGGCGATCCCGAAGTCGGTCAGGGCGGCGTTGTGGCTGGCGGCGTCCACGCTGCAATGCAGCCCGCGCCGGAAGTTGCGGATCACCTGGTCGACTCGGTAGGCGAAGCTGTTTTCGCCGCTGTCGCCTCCCGCGATCACCAGCGGGATGCGAGCCTCATCGATCAGGATGGAATCCGCTTCGTCGATCACCGCAGTGGCGAAGGGACGCTGAACCTGTTGGTCCAGGCGGAGGGCGAGGCGGTCGCGAAGAAAATCAAAGCCGATCTCGTTGGCGGTGGCATAGGTGATATCGCAGGCGTAGGCCGCGCGGCGCTCCCCGGGAGTCATGCCCTGCTGGAGATAGCCGAAGGTCAGACCGAGGAAGCGATAGACCTCGCCCATCCAGGCCGCATCCCGGCGGGCCAGATAGTCGTTCACCGTCATGACGTGCACGCCCTTCCCCTGACGCGCGTACCAGGCGATCGCCGGGACGGCCGCCAGCGTCTTACCCTCCCCGGTCTGCATCTCCGCGATACTGCCGCGCGTCAGAGCCAGCGTGCCGCGAAGCTGGACGTCGAACATGTCCATTCCCAGCACGCGTGAAGCAACTGCCGCCGTGACCGCTACCAGAGTCAGCAGATCTTTGGCGCGGGCGCCGGCGGCCCGCAATTGGTCATCGCTCAATCCCGCAAATCCAGCTCGCAGAGCATTGATCTTTTGAATATCCGCCTGGTCGCGACGCGAGGGCGCAAATAGAGAATCCAGGAATCGGCGCACGACTCACTCCTTTTCTTGACCGCGATTGTTTTTGGGTTAGGGCCGCGAGAAATGCGTAGGAGGGGGACGTTGAAAGAGTGAGGGATCTAAGAGCGCTGATGCTTGCCGGGCATCGTAAGTGAGGATAACCGGCAGAGATTCCGCAGGCAGGAAGCCGGTTCGCCTGGAATCTGCGATCTCCTGCCGCGGCGCTTGCGCTTTAACGGACTTATCGGGCCATACGACGGAATAGGAACTTCGAGGGAGGCCGATTCCAGACCCCGGTGCCGTGAAGCATCCGGCCATGCTGAGGAGCACGGTCAGCAGCCAGGCTGTGCGGCGCAGTCTCACCTGGAAGCAAGTATGGCACGTGGATCGCGTAAAGTGGTCCCTGATGCTGTTGGCCGCAATCCTGTTCCTGGGCATCCTGTCCATGTGGGTTCCGGCCCGCTGGTCGGTGAGTGCGTTTCAAATCGCGGTATTCGCCCTCGCCGCCGTGCACCTTGTGCGGCGCAAGACTCTGTCTGTTCAGCCCACGGCAGTTCTCCTGGCGGCCGCCGTGGCCTGGGGCCTGATCCAGGCATCCGCCGGATGGAGCGTGGACCGGTTTAAGACGCTCAATGAAGTTCTGAATTGGACGACGAACCTGGCGGTTTTTGCCATGGCGCTCGATCTGGGCCAAGACCGCGAGCGCCGCGAACGATTCCTGACGGCTGTGTTGTGGTTTGGCACAACTCTCGCCGTAGTTTCCATGCTGACGGTTTTTTCCTCACCGGAGGGCGTCGTTTTCTGGCTGTTCCAGGCTGGATCGGACAAGCGAACACTGGGGCCGTTTGTCTACTACAACCAGTACGCCGCGTTTATCGAAGCCGTGTTGCCGCTGGCGCTGGTTCGCGCGATTCTGGATCCGCGCCGCCGCATCCTGTACAGCGTGGTGGGCGCGCTACTGCTCGCCTCCGTGGTGGCGGGCGGATCGCGCGCCGGAACCATCCTGTGCCTGGTCGTGATGGTCACTATCCCGCTTGTCGCCCTGGGGCAGGGCGTGGTTTCCCGGGGGACTGCGGGCCGGGTTCTTCTGGCCACTCTAGGCACTCTCGTGCTGCTCGGTGCCGTGGCCGGCTGGGAAGTCATCTGGAAGCGGCTTCAGGAACCTGACCCTTATGCGGTCCGGAAAGACTTCCTACTGTCCAGCCTGGAGATGGTCCGCGAGCGTCCTCTGACGGGATTCGGGCTGGGAACCTGGTCCGAGGTCTACCCTGGGTTCGCGCGCTTCGATGACGGCCTGTTCGCCAACCAGGCTCATAGCGACTGGGCCCAGTGGGCGTCTGAAGGTGGAATCCCGTTCTTCCTATTAATGGCGGGGGTGGCATTCCTTGCCATCCGCCCAGCCTTTCGATCCCTGTGGGGCCTGGGACTCCTCGCGGTTTTCGTGCACTGCTCGATCGACTACCCCATGCAGCAGAGACCGGCTCTCGCCGCTTTCTTCTTTGCAATGTTGGGCTTAATGATTGGTTTCACACGGCGCATAGATCCTGGCCAGGCTTAGTACTACCTGCGCCTGCTGCGTACTACCCACCTAATCCTCTCCCTACTTACCACCGATTCAGTCATATAGGGCCAGATAGTCCGGCTTACGAAAGGGATCCTCATGTCTTCGTCTCGCAACACGTCGCGGTTGCTAATGCTCTTGTTCACATCTACTTCGCTAGTGGTGAACAGCTTCGGTCAGATCACCGATGGGAATCTCATCGGGACTGTTTACGACCCCAGCGGAGGAGTGGTCGCTACCGCCACCGTAACAGTGCAGAACGTCTCTACGGGTGTAACGGCTGAGGCTAAATCGGATCAAAGCGGAGCGTACCGCTTCAACAACCTTCCCGTGGGAGCTTACAGCCTGACGGTGTCATCGGACGGGTTCAAGAAAACGCAACTCAACGACGTCGCGGTGGAACTGAACAGGACGTCCACGTCGAACGTAACGCTGACAATCGGAGCGACGACGGAATCGATTGACGTAGTTGCCTCCAGCACCCTGCTCGATACCACCACCGCACAGATCATGAACACCTTTGCCACAGCGATGCTGGCGGATGTGCCGCTGGCGGCGGATCCCCGCGGCGGGTACCTGAACCTTTCGTTATTGTCGGCGGGCGTATCCAGCTCGGGCGGAATCGGCGCGGGAACCGGACCTTCGGTGGGCGGCCAGCGTCCCCGCAACAACAACTTCATGATCGAGGGGACCGACAATAACCGTAAAGACATCACCGGTCCCGTGGTCGCGCTGCCGAACGACTCGGTGGCGGAATTCAGCGTGTTGCAGAATCAGTTCGCGGCCGAGTTCGGACATTCGTCCGGCGGCCAGTTCAGCGCCGTCATCCGGCGGGGCAGCAATGAGCTGCACGGAAAAATTTACGACTACCTGCAGAACCGGAACTTGAACGCAATCGACCAGACTTTCAAGCGACAGGGAATTCTTTCGGCGCCGCGTTACGACAACAACGTTCTGGGCGCCGCGCTGGGCGGCCCCATCCAGAAAGACAAGATCTTCTATTACGGCAATTTCGACTACAATCCGTCCGGCTCTAGCGGCACCTCGGCTACGAACGTCTATGCGCCGACAGCGGCGGGCTACGCAACGCTCGAGGGAATGGCCAACCTCTCCCAAACGAATCTGAATGTGATGAAGCAGTATGCCGGCTCGGCGCCGCAGCAGACTGGCACGGTCGCAGCCACCGTCAATGGCACATCCATCCCGATGGGAATCGTGCCGATCCTGGCGCCCAGCTACTCGAATACGTATCGGGGGCTTGTTTCGGGGGACTACAACATCTCCGACAGCGATCAGTTGCGTGTGCGCTACGTCGCCAACAATAGTTCCCGGATCGACGCTCAGAGCTCGCTGCCCGCGTTCTACTTTTTGCGTCCAACCACCTCGAAACTGTTCTCGCTTTCCGAGTTTCATGCGTTCCGGCCCAACGTAGCGAACGAACTGCGCCTGGCGTACAACCGCTACAACGACAATCTCGCAGGACCGGACGCCCAGTTCCCCGGCTTGGATATGTTCCCCAATCTTGTGATCGGTACGGGAGCAAATCTGGGAGTTCAGATCGGACCGAACGTGAACGCTCCGCAGCAGACGGTGCAGAACACGTACCAGATCGCGGACAACCTGACTTGGATCAAGGGCAACCACAGCCTGAAATTCGGATTCGACGGGCGCGATAATACGGCCGCGCTCAACGCCATCGCCAACATTCGCGGCAATTACCAGTACAGGACGCTGGAGCGTTTCCTGCTGGACCTAAGCCCGGACGCCCTCTCGCAGCGGTCGGTCGGGGGGAGCAAACCTTATTCCGGGAACAATTACGCGCTGTACGGATTCGCCAATGACGATTGGAAAGTCACCCGAAATCTGTCCCTGAGCCTCGGGCTGCGCTACGAGTTCACGGCCGTACCGCGATCGATGAGGGAATACACGCTCAACAGCATCGCCGATGTCCCGGGCGTGTTGACGTTCTTCGAGCCGCAGCCGCAGAAGAAGAATTTCGCGCCTCGTGTTGGCTTCGCGTATTCGCCCGGAAGGTCGGCGACGACCTCGATCCGCGGCGGTTTCGGGATCGCCTACGATCAGATTTTCGATAACATCGGCTTGAACGTGCGGCCCCCGCAGGTGAACTCGGTGGTCACCAATACCGGCGTCGCCGGCTCCGGATTTTTGGCCAACGGCGGCATCCTTCCCGGCACCACACCTGCCAGCATGACTGCCGTGCAGGCTCGCGCCGCCACCACCGGCTGGCTGGACAACCAGAAGCTGGGTTATGCCATCAACTGGAATTTCGGAATTCAGCACTCGTTCGCGAAGGACTATCTGGTCGACGTGCGCTATCTGGGCAACCGAGGCGTACACCTGCTCTTGCAGACCCAGCTTGGCCGCACTGCCGTCGTGACCGATTCACACTATCTTCCGACGTACCTGGAGGCTCCTTCCCAGAGCCAGCTCGATAGTCTGACGCTCACCGGGAATCAACTGGTTGCCCAGAGAACCGCATTGGCCAACTCGCTGGCGCCGTACGGATTCACCAATGGGTCCGGGATTACCTCTTACGTCCCGCAAGGAAACTCGGAGTATCACGGCCTGGCAGTGGACGTGACCAAGAGATTTTCCGGCCACCTCACGTTCAAAGGCGCATACACCTGGAGCCACCTGATGGACGATAGCACCATGGAGCTGAATTTCACGGCCCTGACTCCGCGGCGTCCGCAGGACTTCCAGAATCTCCGGCCGGAGTGGGCGTCCTCCGCGATCGATCGTCGCCATCGGCTGACTCTCACCTGGCTGTATCAGACGCCCTGGTTTGAGAAGAACAACAATTGGTTGCTGCGCAACGTGCTGGGCAACTACCAGCTGGCCGGCGCCTATATCGCCGAATCGCCCCAGTGGGTGACCCCGCAGAGCGCCGTCGACTCGAACCTGAACTTCGACACCGCAGGCGATCGCGTGATTGTGAACCCCAACGGCGTGCCGGGAACCGGCAGCGACGTAGCTGCACTGACCAACAGCGCCGGACAAGTAGTCGCGTATGTGGCGAAGAATCCCAACGCGCAGTTTATCCGGGCGCAAGCGGGCGCTTTGGCGACCTCGGGACGGAATATTCTGCCCACCAACCCCATCAACAATTTCGACGTCAACGTGACGAAGTCGTTCACCGCGCGGGAGCGGTATCGCTTCGAGATTCGCGCGGACTTCTTCAACGCCCTGAACCATCCGCAATACACGCCGGGACGTTTGGACAATGTGACGAGCGCCAGCCACATCAACGAAACCAACTATCTGACACCTGGAAACCCGCTGTTCGCGAAATGGGACCAGGTCTTCCCCAGCAACTCGCGCGTCATTCAGTTGGCGGCCAAGTTTCTTTTCTAGCCCAGCGCCGTTCTGTCGATAGCGGGGATCGAAAGGTCTCCGCTTTTTCTTGTATGCTCGGGGTATGCGGATCTGGTACGCGATGGCCCTGTTTGTCCTGCTGGCAGGCTGCCAGCAGCAGCCCACATCGACAGCTGTAAAAGAAGAAGCCAAAGACCAGCCGGTGAAGCAGTATGCGCTCCATGGCGAAGTCCTCAGGCTGGATCCTCAGGGCAAAATCGCCGCGATCAAACACGAAGCGATCGGCGATTGGATGGGCGCCATGACCATGGAGTTTCCGGTCAAGGATCAGGCTGAATTCGACAAGCTCCGCGCGGGAGAAAAAATCAATGCGACGGTGTTCGTGCAGGGCGACACGAATTATTGGGTCGGCCAGATTCACGAAGATGCCGCGGCGCCTCCCGCGGCGAAGTAAAAACGCCGCGACGTGATACTCTAAAGTATTGCGCCCAGACTATGCCCGCGCAGGTGAGCGAGACGTTCGTCCTGCGCACTTACCCCTACCGGGAAGCGGATCTCATCGTGAGTTTTTTCACCCGTGAGCAGGGTAAGCTGCGGGGTATCGCGCGGCGGGCCAAGCGTCCGAAAAGCACCTTCGGATCTGGCCTGGAACGGCTTTCCCACGTCAGGATGGCTTTCTTCCTCCGCGAGAACTCCGAGCTGGCGAACCTTTCCGGCTGCGAACTGATCGATTCGCAGTTCGGATTGCAGTCCGATTACGGTTGTTCGCTGGCGCTGGACTATTTTACGGAGGTGACCGATCATCTGATGCCGCCACACGAGCCCAACGAGAAATTCTTCCGGCTGCTCAACACGACGCTCGAGTCATTGCGTTCCGGCGGCGGCATGTGGCCGGCCGTGGACTATTTCACCTTGTGGGCCGTTCGCCTGACGGGCGTGCTTCCGGAGCTCCGCGTCAGCAACCCGGAGACAGTCGAGATTGTCGAGGAAATGTTCGTCAGGAAACTCGGCGATCTCACGCCGCGCGAATGGACGAAATCCACGTTGCAAGGACTCCGGCGCAGCCTGATCCGCGCCATGGAGCAGCACGTGGAGCGCAGGTTTCTCACCGTTCCCCTACTGGAAGCCCTGTAACAAGCATGGACACTTTTCAGGACACCGTATTCAAGCTGAAGCGCTATTGGGCCGATCGCGGCGCGATCATTCAGGAGCCCTACGACGTGGAAGTCGGCGCGGGCACCATGTGCCCCGAAACCTTCCTTCGCGTGCTGGGGCCCAAGCCGTACCGCGTCGCGTACGTTCAGCCCAGCCGTCGTCCCGCGGATGGCCGGTATGGCGACAATCCGAATCGCCTGTATAAGCACCAGCAGTTGCAGGTGATTCTCAAACCCTCGCCCGAAGACGTGCTGGACCAGTACCTGGGGAGCCTCAAGGCCATCGGCATCGATCTTTCCAAGCATGACATCAAGTTCGAGGAAGACAACTGGGAGGCGCCGACGCTGGGCGCGTGGGGCATCGGCTGGCAGGTGATGCTTGACGGGCTCGAGATTAGCCAGTTCACCTATTTCCAGCAGTGCGGCGGCATGGATCTGGACTTGGTTCCGGCGGAAATCACGTACGGGCTCGAACGCATCTCGGCATTTCTGCAGGGAGTCGACAGCCTGTACGAGATGGACTGGGCTCCCGGAGTAAAGTACGCCGAGGTTCGCCTGGCGGACGAGCTGCAGTTCTCGGTTTATAACTTCGAGATGGCTAACGTCGAGCGCCTCTGGCGCCTTCTTGCTGAACACGAGGCTGAGTGCAAGGAGCTACTGGCGGGTTTCGAGAAGTATCCGGAGAAACGCCGATATCCTGTGCTGGCAGCGTATGAACACGTGCTGAAATGCTCGCACTTGTTCAACTTGCTGGATGCTCGCGGAGCAATCTCGGTGACGGAACGCGTGGGAGTGATCAAGCGGGTTCGCGATCTGGCCGTAGGGACCGCGAAGACGTGGGCCGCTCAGCAGGAGGAGGCCGCCGCGTGAGTATCGACTTCCTGTTAGAGATCGGTACGGAAGAGATCCCGCACTGGATGATCCCTGCAGCTTTAACGCAGTTGTCCAAAATGGATTTGCTCGGCGCTACGCCGGTGGTGGACGCGACCGCTCGAAGACTCGTGGTGCGCGCCGAAGGTTTGCCGGAGCGAACGCCGGATTCCGAGCAGATCGTAAAGGGTCCGCCGATCACCGCCGGTGACAAAGCCGCGGAAGGATTCGCAAAGAAGCAAGGCGCGGATGCTTCGGCGCTGCGCAAGGCAGGGAACTACTACGAGCTGGTCAAGAAGGTCTCGGGCCGGGCCGCGAGCGATATTCTGGCAGAGTCGCTGCCGGACGCGATCCTGGGAATCCAGTGGCCCAAGACCATGTTCTGGGCCGGGGGCAAGAACGGGCCGCGCTTTATCCGACCGATTCGTTGGATCGTGGCGCTGCTGGGCGAGCAGGTGATTCCCTTCGAGATCGCCGGCGTAAAAAGCGGCAAGGTGACACGCGGGCATCGGATCCTGGGGGCGGCTTCGATCCCGGTCACGATCGCCACATACGAAAGCGAGCTGCGGAAGAATTTCGTGATCCTGGCCGCGCATGAGCGGCGTCACAAGATCGAGAAAGAAGCTGCCGCGCTGGGTGCGAAGCTCGATGGCGATCTGGTCGAGACGCTGACCTACATCACCGAATTCCCCACGGCGATCAAGGGCGACTTCGATCCGGCGTATCTTGCGCTTCCGGCGGAAGTCCTCACCACGGTGATGCGGCACCACCAGAAGTATTTTTCGGTGGAAGGCGCGCCCGGATTTCTCGATCCGAACTTTGTCGCGGTGATGAATACCTCGGGTGATCCCGACGGCCTGGTGAAGCATGGCAACGAGCGCGTGCTCAAGGCACGCTTCAACGACGCACGATTCTTCTGGGATGTCGATCAGGCCAGGAAACTCGCGGATCGCGTCAACGACCTGGCCAACGTGACTTTCCAGGCGAAGCTCGGATCCTACAAGGAAAAGACCGATCGGGTGGTCGCGCTGGTTAAGGAACTGGGCGGCGACGCGAATGCCCAGCGCGCGGCATTGCTGTGCAAATGCGACCTGACCACCGAGATGGTGAAGGAGTTCACCGATCTGCAAGGCGTCGTCGGCGGGTTGTATGCCGCGGCGCAAGGTGAACCCGATGCCGTCGCGCGCGCGATCTACGAACATTATCAGCCGCTCAGCATGGAAGACTCGATTCCTTCGACCAACGAGGGCCGGATCGTCGCTTTAGCGGACAAACTCGATACGCTGCGCGGCTGTTTCAATGTCGGCTTGATCCCCAGCGGTTCGAAAGATCCCTTCGCGCTGCGGCGCGCCGCCCAGGGCGTGGTCAAAATCTTGGTCGAAGCGAACCTGGATTACAGCCTCGACCAATTGGCCCAAGGCGAGTTGCGCGCATTTCTGCTGGAGCGCGTCCAGCACTACTTCCGCGAGGTTCGCGGCTTCAAGTACGACGAAGTGAACGCCGTGCTGAGCGTGGGTGTGTCGACACTGAAGGATGCTGAAGACCGGCTCAATCATGTTGCCCGGGTGCGGCCCACTCCGAATTTCGAGCCGCTTGCCGCGAGCTTCAAGCGGATCAACAACATCCTCAAGCAAGCGAGTTTCACGGAGGGCCTGGTCGATACGGGCCTGCTTGAGGCGGGTCCAGAGAGGGACCTGTATGAGGCGTATGCAAGGCTTCCCGCCAATGGCCCTCTCGAAGACGTGGCGGAATTAAGACGGCACATCGATCGATTCTTCGACAAGATTATGGTGAATGCTCCCGATCCCGCGATCCGGGAGAATCGCCTTAGCATGTTGAGCGACATGCTCCGCAAGTTTTCTTCGATCGCCGATTTTTCGGAGATCGTCACATCAGGAGACACGAAATCATGAATAAATACGTTTACAGTTTTGGTGGTGGTACCGCTGACGGCGACGGCAAGATGAAAGAAGTCCTGGGCGGCAAGGGCGCCGGGCTCGCCGAGATGAGCAGGGCCGGCGTGCCTGTGCCCCCCGGTTTTACGATCTCGACGGAAGTCTGCAACATCTATTTCCAGAACGGCAACAAAGTCACTGCCGAGATTGACCAGCAGATGTACGCGGCACTGGAGAAGCTCGAGGGGCAGATTGGCAAGAAGCTGGGCGATCCCGAGAATCCGCTGCTGGTCAGCGTCCGCAGCGGCGCGAAGTTTTCCATGCCGGGCATGATGAACACCATCCTGAATCTCGGCTTGAATGACAAGACGGTGGAAGGCTTGGCCAGGAAGAGCGGCAATCCTCGCTTCGCCTACGATAGCTACCGCCGGTTCATCCAGATGTTCGGCGAAGTCGCCCTGAACATCGGCATGGAAAAGTTCGATCACATTTTCGACACGCGCAAGCACAAGGCCAAGGCTAAGCTGGATACGGACCTCAGTGCGAAGGATCTGCAGGCGATCATCGAGGATTATAAGAAGCTCGTCCAGAAGGAAACCAAGAAGCCCTTTCCTCAGGACGCCCGCGAGCAGTTGACCATGTCCCGCGACGCCGTGTTCCAGTCCTGGTGGAACCCGAAGGCGGCCTACTACCGCAAGATGGAAAAGATTCCGGACGATATCGGCACGGCTGCCAGCGTCCAGGCCATGGTGTTCGGCAACACAGGCGATACGTCGGCGACCGGCGTCGGCTTCACGCGCGATCCCGCGACCGGCGAAAAAGTGTTTTACGGCGAATTCCTAGTGAATGCCCAGGGCGAAGACGTGGTCGCAGGCATCCGTACGCCCCAGCCGATACACGATCTCGAAAAGATCATGCCGGCAGCCTACCGCGAACTGCGCGACATCACGGCCAGCCTTGAAAAGCATTATCGTGACATGCAGGATTTCGAGTTCACCATCGAGGAAGGCAAGCTGTACATGCTCCAGACCCGCAACGGCAAGCGTACGGGCCAGGCGGCGGTGCGGGTCGCGGTGGAGATGCACGAAGAAGGTCTGATCAGCAAGGAAGAAGCGGTTCTGCGCGTAGCGCCGCAGCAGCTCGATCAGCTTCTGCACCCGATCTTCGACGAGCCCTCGCTCAAGAAACTGGTAAATATCGCGACGGGAATCGATGCCAGCCCGGGCGCCGCCGTGGGACGCGCCGCCTTTACGGCCGAAGAAGCTGTGGTGATGAGCAAGCACAGTCCGGTAATACTGGTGCGCAAGGAAACCACACCCGACGATATTCACGGGATGGACGTCGCCAGGGGCATCCTGACCGCGGTCGGCGGCAAGTCGAGCCACGCTGCGGTGGTCGCGCGGGGCATGGGCCGGCCTTGTATTGTCGGTGCGGGCGCGATCGCAATCGATGAGCGCGGCAAGAAGTTTACCGTTACCGCAAATAAGAAGACGGTGGTGGTCAAGGAAGGCGACTGGATTTCGATGGATGGCACCACCGCCAAGGTTTACCTCGGCAAGGCCGTCACCAGGGATCCCGATCCGACCTCCTCTTACTTCGGAAAGCTGATGAAGTGGGCGGATGAGTTCCGAGGCAGCTTCGGCGTGCGAGCCAACGCGGATATTCCGCGCGATGCCAAAGTCGCCAGGCTCTATGGCGCCGAGGGAATCGGGCTGTGCCGCACCGAGCACATGTTCTTCGCCGAAGATCGCATTCCGTTCATGCAGGCCATGATCCTCGCGCGTGACGTGAAATCGCGGACCAAGGCTCTGCAGAAGCTGCTCCCCATGCAGCGCCAGGATTTCATCGGCCTGTTCAAGGCCATGGATGGACTCCCTGTCGTGATTCGCACGCTGGATCCGCCACTGCACGAATTCCTGCCGAAACGCGAGGATCTGATGGTGGATCTTGCCCGGCTCCCGCACGCCGGCAAGCCCATGAAGAAGGAAATGTCGGAGAAGTATCGCATCAAAGTCGGCGATCTAAAAAAGCAGCTGCCCGAGCTGCTGAAGCGCGTCGAGGAGCTGCACGAGTTCAATCCGATGCTGGGGCATCGCGGATGCCGCTTGGGAATTACCTATCCCGAGATCACGGAAATGCAGGCGCGCGCGATCTTTGAAGCGGCAGCCCAGGTCGCGAAGAAGGGCATCAAAGTGATCCCCGAAGTGATGATTCCGCTCGCCGGCAGCGTGCGCGAAGTGGAACACCAGAAGGAAATCATCGTGCGCGTGGCGAAGGAAGTTCTGGCGAAGGCGGGTCAGGAAAACCTGCACTACCTGGTCGGGACCATGATTGAGATCCCTCGCGCTGTGCTGGTAGCGGATAAGATCGCGAAAGAAGCCGAGTTCTTCAGCTTCGGCACCAACGACCTCACGCAGACCACCATGGGCCTGTCGCGCGACGACTACACGAAATTCTCCGCCGAATACGAAAACGTGAAGGTATTCAAGGCGGATCCGTTCGCTTCCATCGATCAGGAAGGCGTCGGGAAGATGATCACAATGGGTATCGAGCTTGGCCGGAAGACGCGCCCCGATCTCGAAATCGGGATCTGTGGGGAGCACGGCGGCGATCCCGCTTCCGTCGAGTTCTGCTATCGGGTGGGCATGAATTACGTATCCTGCTCGCCCTATCGTATTCCGATTGCCCGGCTGGCGGCGGCGCAGGCGGCGATTTCGGGCGACAAGTCCGAATCCATGCGAACCGCCTAGGTCGATTAACGAATGGTGTGCGTGTTCCGAATCCGGGTCGCGCGTATCTCCAGCTCTTCGGCGCCGGCGTAGTCTTCCTGCGTCCGGAGGACCGCGGCCAGCCTCTCCAGCCATTGTGGAAGCCGCGGATCGGTGGGACCCCATGCGGATGCCGCAGCCGCTATCCCGCGCTCAAACGTCTCGTGCGCCTGGTCCATCTTCTTCTGCATGCGATACACCTCGGCAAGGTTCAGCAGGACCTGTCCGGTCTCGGCGTGCTGGGGAGACTGCGAACGTTCCAGGATGGTTGCCGACCGCACCAGCAATACTTCAGCTTCCCGATAATTCTTCTGCGTCATAGCCAGAACGCCCAGGGCGTTCAGATGCATTCCGATCCGAGGATGATTTGCGGGCAGCGACCTCTCGTCGATTCTCAATCCCCGGCTCAGGACACGGGCCGCTTCGTCATACTTCTTGCGCGACTGCAGCAGGACCCCGAGATTCAGAAGCCCGGCGGCCACACTCGGGTCGTCAGGTCCTCGCAGGTTTTCCCAAATCGAGATCGCCTCCCGGATTCGATCCTCGGCCTCCTTCTGCCGGCCCTGGGCGGACATCGTGTCACCCAGGTTGTTCAAGGCCGTGGCCAGTTCCGGAGTTGGGCTTTGCGCCCGAAGGATCTTGATTGCCCGATTCTGCATCGTTTCCGCTTCCGCCATCTGACCCTGGCGGGAATGTGCCAGGCCCAGCCGGATTAACGTGTCCGCTACCAGAAAGTGACTCGGCCCCAGCAACCGTTCGCGGATTGCCAAAGCATGTTCCAGCTGCTGTTGGGCTTGGGTTTCCATCCCTCTTGATTCCAGCAAGCCGGCGAGTGTGGTGAGGCACGCCGCTCCGTCAGCCGTTTCGAGAGTGTTGTTTTGCGTGAATAGCGCCAGGCCGTGAAGGGCAAGCTTCTCGGCGCCTGCCATATCGGCGCTGTGTTGGGCGAACATCGCCATCCGGCACACCAAGCCGGGAAGTTCAGGATCGTTGACGGCAGCGGGGCTGGGAGGAACGGATACCTGTCCCATCAGCGACACAGCCGATAGAAGTAGAGTCCAAAGTCGGCGCGCGGTCATGAATTGTATTTCGGACTATTTTGTCACGAAATGTAGGGCATTAGGGGCGCAGCCGATGGCCGGCTTCGGCATACCGCCGCGCGGGCGGGTATTGCTCGTTCCACTGGGGCGGGGCTGCCTCGGAAGCTAAGCGCAGCATCCCCAAGGCAACGGCGCGATCGACCGCAGCCATATTGTCGTAGTCGATCTTTTCCCAGCTATCGCTCACCTTGTGATAGTCGGGAAACTCGTAAGCCACGCACAGCGTGTGCGCGGGGATTCCGAGATCGGCGAGCGACTGGTTATCGCTGCGGCTGAAATAGGCGTCGCTATTCTTTGGATTCTTATAGACGGTAATGCCGGCTGCTTGCGCCGCATCGGCCAGGATCGCGGGCACATCCGAGAAATCGTAGCCTGTGATCGAGGCGGTCTTGATTTGCGGACCTTCGGCGGCGTCGGTGCGGCCCACCTGCTCCAGGTTCAGCCCGGCGATCGTCTGCGCCGGCGGCACCAGCGGATGCGCGGCATAGTAGCGTGACCCCCACAGTCCCCGCTCCTCGCCATAAAACAGAATGAAAAGGATGCTGCGTTTCGGATGCACAGGCAGCGCCGCGAGGGCGTTCGCCACTTCGATCACGCTCGAGCTGCCGCTCCCGTCATCGTTGGCGCCGTTGTAGATTCGATCCTCGCCGGAGGAGGCCAGGCCCATATGATCGTAGTGGGAACTGAGCATGACGTAGGTATCGCGCAATTGCGGATCGGACCCGCGCAGAATCCCTGCGACGTTCTGAACCCTCACGGGCTTTTCGGAAGCGGCTGAAGAATGAAGCGTGATCCGCGCGTCCGCTGCGTTGCGGACAAGATCCGCAAGCTCAGGTCTGGCGATTACAACGGTTGTAACAAGCGGCGATGGGCCATTCGTTACCTGCGGTCCAACGGGAAGCGCCGTCGCCAGATTGAGCACCAGGGCAGGGCGCGCGCCCTGCGGAAAGCGAACACGCTGCGCGATAACCAGGACGTTCTTTCCGTTGATCTCATCCGAGGTCAGCGGCTGCGAGCCGTCCGCGATCACAAGTTCGGCATCGTCCAATTGCACCGGCGCGGCCGGAGCCACATAAACTTCGTTTGCAGCGACCCGGATGGTCCGGCCCCCGGCAGTCACGCTCATCGCGAAGCCGTCGCGATTCGGTTCCCGAACGGTAACCGTGGCGGTTTGAAAGTATCCGTCGTCGCCCGCCGGTTCGAGACCCGCGCGCCTGAATTGCGCCGCGATGTACTCCGCAGCCAGATCCAATCCGCGGGAGGGAGTCGCGCGACCTTCGAGCAGATCCGAGGCCAGGAAGGAAAGATTCCCGCGCAGGGAATCGGCCGAGATGTGGCCCATCACCGCCCGCTGGTCGGGCGTAAGCGGCTGGTCGGCGCCAGTCGCCAGCAGTGCGAGCAGGATCGCTCCCGCGACGCCCGCTACTTGTTGTCTTGGTATTCTTCCAGCCACGCCATCTGCACCCGTTCGAGCTTGGCTTCGTTTGATTTAAGCGGATCGTCGTCGAAATCTTCGAGCTCGGTAATCCACTTGAGCAGGTCCGTGAACCGGATATGCGTCGGATCCGTTTCCGGGAACTTTTCGTACAGCGACAGGCCGATATCGTCCAGGTTTTGCCACGTCAGCTTAGGCATTGATGTTGGTTCCCTTGAGCGCCTTACCCACTGCTTCGTTCATGATCGCTTCCGCCAGCGCCATGGTCGCCTGATTCAAATTCTCAATCTGATTCCGGATCAGCAGGTGATCATCGCTATGGTACGCCAGCCGCAGTTCGTTGATGGCGCGTTCGATGGCCGCGCGTTCCTCGTCCGTCAGCGCCTGGTACGCGTCGTCTTCGCGAGCTTTGTCGGTAGCGCCCAAAATCGCATCCGCCTCCACGCGCGCCTCTCGAATCTGGCGTTCCTTGAAATCCTCTTCGGCCTTGTCGTAGGATTCGAGGATCATCGCTTCCACCTGGTCGTCCGTCAGGCCATAAGACGGCTTCACATCCATGCTGTGTTCTTTGCCGGTGCGCAGGTCCTTGGCCGTGACATTCAGAATGCCGTTGGCGTCGATCAGGAATCGTACCTGGATCCGCGCCATCCCCGCGATCATCGGCTCGATCTCTTTGAGATCGAAGCGGGCCAGACTGCGGCAATCCTTCACCAGCTCGCGCTCGCCTTGCAGTACGTGAATCAGGACATTCGTCTGTCCGTCGACTGCGGTGGTGAAGAGTTCCGTTTCCGACGCCGGAATGGTCGAATTCCGATGGATCAGCTTCGACATCAGTCCGCCCATGGTTTCGATGCCCAGCGACAGCGGCGTTACATCCAGCAGAAGCTTGTCTTCCACTTCGCCGCCCAGAATGCCGGCTTGCACGGCTGCTCCCAGCGCGACCACTTCGTCGGGATTCAGCTCGGTATGCGGCCGCTTGCGGAAGAGCCGCTCGACGGCGGAACGCACCAAAGGTATCCGGGTCGATCCGCCGACCATCACCGTTTCGTTGATCTGTTCGACGGTGATGCCCGCATCCTTGATGCAGTTCCGGCATGGACCGAGCGTGCGTTCCACAATCGGCTCAATCAGGCGGTTGAAGAGCTGGACGTCGATCTCCCGCTGGTATTTTCGCGGACCATACTCCAGCTCGATGGTGGCTGAAGGCGCGAAGGAAAGCGCCTCCTTGGTCTGAATCACCGCGCGCCGCAGCAGTTGGACCAGGCTGGGATTTCCGGAAACGTCCTCGCCCCACTCGCTTTGGATGTCTTCCAGCGCGATGTTCAGCAGCAGATTGTCGATATCGTCGCCGCCCAGGTGAGTGTCGCCGTTGGTCGCGAGTACTTCGAAAATTCCGTCATGTAACCGCAGGATCGAGATGTCGAACGTCCCGCCGCCGAGATCGTAGACCGCGACCAGGCCTTCCTTTCGCTTGTCGAGGCCGTAGGCCAGTGCGGCCGCAGTCGGCTCATTTACCAGCCGCAGAACTTCGAGTCCCGCGATCCGGCCTGCATCTTTGGTGGCTTGGCGCTGCGCATCGTTGAAGTAGGCAGGTACGGTGATGACCGCCTGCGTCACTTCGGCGCCCAGGACTTCTTCGGCATCCTCTTTAAGCTTGCGGAGCACGTGCGCCGAGACTTCGGGCGGCGTCAGGATCTTGTCGCCGAGCTGGAGCTTCAGGACCGATTCGCTGCCTGCGGCAATGTGAAACGGGAAGAGCTTGAGTTCTTCCTGGACGTCGCTCGCGCCGCGGCCCATCAGCCGCTTGACCGAGTAGACCGTGCGCTCCGGATGCGTAATCAGCATCTCGCGCGCTTCCGATCCCGCGATCACTTCGCCGGATTCGGTGACTGACACGACACTCGGCACGATCCCGGAAAGAATCCGCGGGCCGGTCAGGTCCATCACGGCGACCAGGCTGTTGGTAGTCCCTAAATCGATGCCGACGATGCGCGGCTTGGCGTGGCCGAAGTCAATTTGCAGAGTGGACATTCAGTTCCTTTTCGACGTCACGCACCAGGTTCGACACGTATTTGCGGCGATTCAAAACGCCGCGAATCTGGTCGAGCAGCTTCTGGTCGTGCGTTTCGTCATAGCGAGAGGAGAGCGTGGCCAGACTCGCGTCGGTGTCACCCAGCATGGCGGTAAACCGATCCTGCGCTGTCATCAGCTGAGCTCGCGCCGATTGGTCGCCGCCGCGCAGTTCCTCCAAGGCCATATTCAGTTCGAATACTTCCTCCAATAGCTCCGGCGGCGCGTCTTTGGAAAGCTCCAGGCCGCTTTCGCGCAGAAAGTACTCCGTTCGCGCCACTGGCTCACGCAGAGTGCGAAAGGCGTCATTCAGCATGGAAGTCATTTCTTCCGACTTCTGCTTCTCCTCGGATGAAGCGCGGCTGAACCGGTCAGGATGCCACTGGCGGCTTCGATCGTAAAACCGCCTCTTGAGATCGTCCAGATCGAGCGCGAGCCCCGGCTCAAGGCCGAGCGCGTCATAGTACTTCATCAGGCCGTAAAGGAAGTCCCGCAGCCACAGCTCTTCTTGGCATGGGGATTTTCGAACACGAAGCCTGACTGCATCAGCGAATCCTGCCAGTCGAGCGTCATGCCGTCCAAAAACACCATGCTCTTGGGATCGATGTAGACGCTGACGTCGTCGAAATTCAGGACGCTGTCAGTCGGGCGCGGTTTGGGATCGAACTTGAACAGGTAGCTCAGCCCCGAGCAGCCGCCGCCCCGGACACCCAGGCGCAGCCCTCCCGAGACATTTTCGCGCTTGAAGGCCTCGCGGATTTTATCAACCGCTTTGGGAGTAACCGTTACCATACGACTGACCCGGTTTTAGGCGTGCGCCTTGGTCTGAGCCGGCACGTTTTCCGACTTCTTCTTGTAATCGTCGATGGCGGCCTTGATCGCATCTTCGGCCAGCACCGAGCAGTGAATCTTCACCGGCGGCAGGCTCAGCTCGTTGACGATGTCGGTGTTCTTGATCGCCAGCGCTTCGTCCACGGTCTTTCCGCGCAGCCATTCCGTCGCCAGCGACGAACTGGCAATGGCGCTGCCGCAGCCGAACGTCTTGAACTTCGCGTCTTCGATAATCCCGGTGGCGGGATTCACCTTCACCTGGAGTTTCATCACGTCGCCGCATTCCGGCGCGCCCACCATTCCGGTGCCAACGGTCGGATCGCTCTTATCGAACGAGCCCACGTTGCGGGGATTGTTGTAATGATCGAGTACTTTGTCTGAATACGCCATAGTCTTATTCCCTCAATCTTAATGCGCTGTCCATTGGACTTTGGTCAGGTCGATGCCTTCTTTGTGCATCTCATACAGCGGCGAAAGCTCGCGCAGCTTCTTCACTACGTCGATCACCTTGGCCGCCACGTAATCTACTTCCTCCTCCGTATTGAATCGGCCCAAGCCGAAGCGGATGGAAGAATGCGCCAGGTCGTCTCCGGCGCCTAATGCTTTCAATACATAGCTGGGCTCGAGCGTCGCCGAAGTGCACGCCGATCCGCTCGATACAGCAATCTCGTTGATGCCCATCAGCAGAGATTCACCTTCTACGTAGGCGAAGCTGATGTTCAGGTTGTTCGGCAGGCGATGCTCCATGGTCCCGTTGATGTAGGTTTCATCGAGCGATGCCAGCAGCCGGTCCTTCAGCTTGTCGCGCAGGTACGCCATGCGCTTGGACTCTTCGGCCATCTCCGCTTTGGCGATCGCGCAGGCTTCGCCGAGTCCGACGATTCCCGGAACGTTCAGCGTGCCGGAACGCATCCCGCGCTCGTGCCCGCCGCCGTCCATCTGCGCCGTTACCTGGACACGGGGATTGCGACGGCGAACGTACAGAGCGCCGACTCCCTTGGGTCCATACATCTTGTGCGCGCTGATCGACGCCAGATCGATCCCGTCTTTAATGACGTCCACCGGTACTTTGCCCACCGCCTGCGTCGCATCGGTGTGAAACAGCGCGCCGCCTTCTTTGGCGATCTTGCTGATTTCCGCCACCGGCTGCAGCACGCCGATTTCGTTATTGGCGTACATGACGCTGACCAGGATGGTCTTGTCGGTCATCGCCGCCCGGAGCTTGTTCAGGTCCACCAGGCCGTTGGTTTCCACTGGCAGATACGTTACTTTGATGCCCCCCTTTTCCAGGCGCTTGCACGTATCGAGGATGGCCTTGTGCTCGGTAGCCGCGGTGATGATGTGGTTGCCCTTCTCGGCGTACATCTCCGCGACCCCCTTCAGCGCCAGGTTGTTCGACTCCGTCGCGCCGCTGGTGAAGACGATTTCCTTGTTGTTGGCGCCGATCAGGTCGGCGACCTGTTTGCGAGCCCTCTCCACCGCGTCTTCCGCGGCCCATCCGAAACTGTGGTTGCGGCTGGCAGCGTTCCCGAACGTGTCGGTGAAGTACGGCGTCATCGCCTTGAACACGCGCGGGTCCACCGGCGTGGTGGCGTGGTTGTCCATGTAAATGGGTAGTTTCATCTTGATATTGGCCTGCTCAAAGGTTGGATGCTCGAAACCATGCTGGGGATGGCGGGGATGGACATATCATCCGAGGCCAAATCCGCGACACTGATTCCGGACAGCAATCGCAGAATCCCTTCGTGAACTTTTCGCAACGGTTCGCGGACCGGGCACATCTCGCTTTGGTCGCATTCGGTCGGCTCGTCATGCTCCGTAAAGCATTGCGTCAGGATGATCGGGCCGTCGATGCTGCGGATCACTTCGAGCGTCGTGATCTCATGCGGGTCGCGGGCCAGCCTGTAGCCGCCGGTCGCACCTTGCTCCGATACTAATAGGCCGTTCCGTACCAAGGTTTGCAGTACTTTTGAAAGTAACGGCAAAGGGATCCGGTACCGGTCCGCGATCTCCTTAGAGGAGGCCGTCGACGAACCGGGCTTGGTCTGGGACGCGAGATGGCGCATCGCGATCAACCCGTAATCCGCTTTCTTGGTGAGCTTAAGCATGTACGACTAATTCAGTCCAATATTAGAGTACCACGTCCGGCCAAGAGCATGTCAAGAATACCCTAAGTGATTGCGTTAGTATGAATTAGAGATCCCATGCAGCAGGCCCCCAAGCCCGTCCGTATCCCGGACCTTCTTGAGCAGAAGCAGCGCGGCGAAAAGATCACCGTCCTGACTGCCTACGACGCCACCATGGCGAAACATCTGGATTGCGCCGGAATTGACGCGATCCTGGTGGGCGATTCCCTGGGCATGGTTATCATGGGGCACGAAAACACCCTCGAAGTCACCCTGGACATGGTGGTCCACCACACTCGTGCCGTCCGCAATGGAACGCGTCGCGCCCTGGTGATCGCCGACATGCCGTTCCTCACGTTCCAGACCGGTGTGGACGATGCCGTACGCAACGCCGGCCGCTTGATTCAGGAAGGCGGAGCCTCGGCTGTGAAGCTCGAAGGCGGACACGCGTCCTCGGAAGTGATCGCTCGCCTGGTCGAGGTGGGGATCCCCGTCATGGGCCACATCGGGCTGACGCCCCAATCGGTCCATCAGCTGGGCGGCTTCAAGAAGATCGCGGGGCCGGCGGCGGATAAACTGTTGGAGGAAGCCCGGGTGGTGGAGCAGTCCGGCGCGTTCGCCATTGTTCTGGAATCGATTCCGTCCGACATTGCCCGCGGGATCACCCAAGCCTTGAGCATCCCGACCATAGGGATCGGCGCCGGGCCGTATTGCGACGGGCAGGTACTCGTCAGCTACGACGCGTTCGGAATATTCGACGAATTCACCCCATCCTTTGTAAAGCGCTACGCCGAGCTGGGCACGGAAATGGTCCGCTCCGCCCGCGAATACATAGACGACGTCCGCAGCGGCCGCTTCCCGAAGTGATTGACTCGTGATTCTTCTGCAAAACATTGCGCAAATGCGCGAGCATGTCACATTGGCTCGTGAGCGAGGGCTGGCCGTCGGCCTGGTTCCCACCATGGGCGCGCTCCATGAGGGGCACGGCGCCCTGATGCGGCGGGCGCGCGAAGAAAACGGCTATGTAGTTGTCACCCTCTTCGTGAACCCCACGCAGTTCAATCGCGCCGACGATTTTCAGAAGTATCCGCGCAACCTCGATGCGGACGTCGAGTTTTGCGAGCGATTGGGCGTCGATGCCATATTTGCGCCGGATGCGACCGAGATGTATCCCGGCCAGCCGCTGGCGTCAGTCGAGGTCGCCGGGATTTCTTCGCGGCTGGAAGGTGAGTTTCGCCCCGGACATTTTCGGGGCGTGGCTACCGTGGTCGCCAAGCTGTTCAACATCGTCCAGGCCGATCGCGCTTATTTCGGCGAAAAAGACGCGCAGCAGCTGGCTGTGATCCAGAAGATGGCCGAGGATCTGAATTTTCCGGTGGCGATCGTGCCGATCCCGACGGTCCGGGAGCCTGACGGCCTCGCCATGAGCTCCCGCAACCAGCGCCTGACGCCTGAAGATCGCAAGGCCGCCCCCCTGATCTATAAAGCTCTGAGAGAAGGCGAGCGCCTGATCCGTGACGGCTCCCGGTCGGCGGCTGACGTAAGAAAAACGGCCCTAGAGATCTTGTCACACAATGCCGCGATTCGGATCGAATATCTGGAAGTCGTCGAGCCCGCGACTTTTCAACCAGTGGAGCAAATCGTAGGGGACGTCCGCATTGTTACGGCGGCCTGGTTGGGCGAAGTCCGGCTCATCGATAATCTTGCAGTGGAAGGATAAATAAGGATAATAGGCGCATGCTACGTCGCTTGTTCGCAGTTTTGTTCTTGACATCTCTCGCCTGGGCGGATCAAGTCACGCTTGCCAACGGGGACCGTATCACCGGATCCATCCTCCGCAGCGATACAAAAACCTTGGTCATAAAGACCGATACCGCTGGCGAAGTCACTCTCAAGTGGGATTCGATCACGGCCATATCCGCCCCCGGCCCGCTCCACGTAGGCCTCAATGACGGCCAGACCATTGTCGGCGCAGTCGAAACCGTCAATGGAAGGTTCAACGTGACCACGCAAACCACGGGCGTAGTCTCCACGTCGAAGGATGCCGTCCAGTTCATCCGCAGCAATGACGAGCAGACCAGGATTCAAACCGAGATCGACCGCTTGCGCAATCCGCGTCTGGTGGACCTTTGGACCGGCTTCTTCGACCTCGGATTCGCCGCCAGCCGGGGGAACGCCAATACCAAGACTCTGACCATGTCCGCGAACGCCACGCGAGCCACCACTCGTGACAAGATCGCAGTCTTTTATACCTCCATCTTTTCCTCCAGCGATTTTTCCGGCGGAACGAAGCAGACAACCGCCAATTCCAAACGCGGCGGCGTCGCCTACAACCTGAACCTGAACAAGCGGACCTTTGTGTTCGGCTCGGTCGCTCTCGAATCAGACCAGTTTCAGCTGTTGGACCTGCGCTTCACGCCCTCCGGAGGCTTCGGGTACCACGCCATTGCGACTATGCCGACGCAGTTCGATCTCCGCGTAGGCGCCGCGGCGAATCGGGAATTTTTTGCGACTGGGCTCAATCGCACTTCCGCCGAACTTCTCTTGGGTGACGATTTCGTCCACAAGTTCAATGCCGCCACCCGCATCGAGCAGAAGCTCGACGTCTTTACCAACCTCTCGAACACCGGCGCCTTTCGCGTGAATTTCGATATTTCGGGCGTGACCGCCATACGCAAGTGGCTTTCCTGGCAGGTCACGATCAGCGACCGCTATCTGAGCAATCCGGTTCCCGGGCGCAAGAAGAATGACACGATCTTCAGCACCGGCGTGCGGGTGACCTTCGGCGGGTGATCGTGCGCATCGCCCTGGCCGCGTTGCTCGCGCTGTGCATTGGGCGCATGTGGGTCATGCCGCTCACGTCCAGTTTCTGGGTGGACGAAGCTGAGACCGCATTCGTGGTCCATCACGGCTCCGATCATCCGTCGCTGGCGATCGTTCCGCCGGTGGCTGCGTCGGTTTACTACTGGCTGCCGCGCGCCTCCGAAGCGCTTCTTGGATTTTCGGAAGCCTCCGAACGTTTACCTTCACTCATCGCCCTGGCGATCGCCTTATTCTTCATCGCGCGGCTTGCCAACCGGCTGATTCATCCCCAGGCCGGATGGTTCGCCGTATTCGCCTGCCTGACACTCAGAGCCTTCAATTACGAAGCAGCCGATGCGAGGCCGTACGCGTTGGGCACGTGCGTGGCCGCGGCGAGCCTCTGGCTCTTGATCCTCTGGCTCGATTCAGGGAAATGGCTCGACGGCATCTTGTTTCTCGCCGCGGGCGCAGTGCTTTGGCGCGTGCACCTGATCTTCTGGCCGTTCTATCTTTTCTATGCGGTCTACTTTCTCGCGCGATCGGACCGGCGAGTGTCCTGGTTTCAAGCCGTAACCATCACCGCCGGCTTGATAGCCGCATTGCTGCCCGTGGTTTTCAACGCGCTGGCGATGAACCGGGATGCTGCGCTGCACGTCTTCGCGCCGCTACCCACCTGGTTCGAACTGGGGAGCATGTTCAAGATTCGTCTGGTCGCAGCCTGCGGGATCGGCGCCTGGGCTCTGGCTCGAGTTTTGAAATGGTCGCGGGTGGATACGCCGCTGGCGACGCCGGCGATCGCCTTGATCGCCGGATGGTGGCTGATCCAGCCTGTCGGATTGTTCGCGTATTCCCACCTCAGCGGCATCAGCGTGTTTTCCACGCGCTATGTCTCGATCGCGCTCCCGGGTGTTGCTCTGGCGGCCACCGCCGCCGCTGCCTGCTTCATGCCGAAATCGATCTGGCAGCCCGCGGCATTGGCGATGGGGACCGCCGCCCTGGTCTTCGGCGGACAATGGCGGGACTTCTGGCCCCCGCATCATAATTCCGATTGGCGCGGCGCTTCCCGCGCGATCAATGCCCTCGGGCCCGATTCATCCACTCCCGTGTTGGTGACCAGTCCGTTCATCGAAGGGAAGGCGCCCATCTGGAGCCCGGACTACACGCTGCCGGGATTTCTGTACTGCCAGCTCGATGTGTATCCGGTGAAGGGTCAGCCCTATCTGCTTCCCTACGGCGATTCCTCCGCCGGCACGCTCTACGCTGAGACGCTCGTGCGGAATACTCTGCCGCCCTCAGGACGTTTTTTCATCTACGCCAGCGCCGCCGACGTGGCCCGGTGGCGCGACTGGTTCGCTGCCCGTCCCGAACTTGCCGGATGGCGCAGCCGACAACTGGGTCCGTTTCTGGATGTCGATGTGGTGTTATTTGAGGCTCGATAGGGGCCGGTAGTTCACGCCTTCGCGCTTGAGCCGCGCGAGCTGTGGCGGAACGCGATTCAGAAACTCGCGATAGTTTCTGTCCGCTTGCGGCGTCCATGCCAGCTCGGCCAACGCGAACAACCTCGGGAAGAGCATGTATTCGGCCTGGCGAGCGTCCGCGATGTATTCCGTCCAGAGATTGGCCTGCGCACCCAGAATGTGTTTCTTCTCGTCTGCGCTTAGCGCGGCTGGCGTGGGATTGTAGCTGTATACCTTGTCGAGCGGCAGCATGCCGCCGATGGCCAGAGGCTCCTTACTCCGATCGCCCTGGTAGTGGTCGAAATATAGATATGCGTCCGGCGTCATGATGACGTCGTGGCCCTGCTGGGCCGCCGCGATTCCGCCTTTTTCGCCGCGCCAGCTCATCACTGTGGCATCCGGCGCCAGGCCGCCTTCCAGGATTTCATCCCACCCGATCATCCGCCGGCCCTTGGCGTTGATGAATCGCTCCATGCGGCGGATGAAATAGCTCTGCAGCTCGCCTTCGTCTTTCAATCCTTCACGTTGGATTACGGTCTGTGCATCCGGGCTTTCTTTCCAGCGATCTTTCTGAACCTCGTCGCCGCCGATGTGGGTGTATCGCGCCGGGAACAAGTCCATCACCTCGGTCAGGACGTTTTCCAGAAATCGAAACGTGTTCTCCTTGGGGCAGAAGATGTCTTTGAATACGCCCCACGTGGTCGCCGTTTCGAATGGACCGGCCGTGCAGGCGAGTTCCGGATACGCTGCCAGTGCAGCCAGGGAGTGGCCGGGCATCTCGATCTCGGGAATTACCGTGATAAACCGCTCGCGCGCGTAGGCTACGACGTCGCGAATCTGTTCCTGCGTGTAGAATCCGCCGTACGGCGTGCCGTCGTACTTTGTGGACTGCGGGGCATGGCCCACCAGAGTCTGGCTCCTCCGGGAGGCAATCTCTTCTAAACGCCGATACTGCTTGATTTCGATGCGCCAGCCCTGATCGTCCGTGAGATGCCAGTGGAATGTGTTCAGCTTGTACCGCGCCATCCAATCCAGGTAGCGCTTCAAAAACTCCACCGGGAACATGTGCCGCGACGTGTCCAGATGGAGTCCGCGATAAGGAAAGCGAGGCTGGTCTTCAATCTCAGCGGCCGGAAGCGCGAACGTCCTCCCGCTGCGCGCTGACGCGAGCTGGAGCACGGACTGCGCTCCATAGAACAATCCCGCGGGACGGCCGGAGATCGTCACGCCGCGCGGGGCGATCCGCAGGCGGTACCCTTCTGCGGGCAGGGTCTCATCGACCACGAAGCGGAAACTCTTTCCGCGGGGCGGCGCGGCCGCCAGACTCGCCGCGATATTGAATTCCGAATGGAGTTGTCCGGCAAACCATTGGGCGACGGGCTGCGCTGCCGGGTCGGCAACGATCGCGGGCGACCGGCCCGGTAGAAAGGTCCCGTTCAGGTGGCGAACCAGGGCGGGGCGGGGAACGATGGATAAGGAGGGCGGGGCGCCTTGCACGGCTGCGGCAAGACCGAAAATGAGCGCCGCCCCGCGTAGCATGAACCTCAGTCTAACAAGAGCCGAAATTCAGGTATTTGTCTGAGCGCTCGGAATCCAAAACGCTGGTAGGCTGTTCACGGAGGAGTGCATGTCGGTTTCCACGTGGCAACGCAAGCCGCACCTCGGTCTTCAAGACCGTAGAAGCGATCCCCGTTTTGCTTGTGAAGGGGCGACTGTTATCGATGTTTTAAGTCCTCAGCCGAAGAGCGATGTCCAGACTCGCATCCTGGACGCTGGTGAGGCGAGCCTGAAGTTGAGTGTTCCATTCTTTTTGTCGCCAGGGGCGCTCATCCGCATCCACATGACCGAGTCGGTAGCCTACGCCGAAGTCAGGTACTGTACCTGCGAAGGCGAAGAGTACCATGTCGGGGTCAAAGTGGAAGAAGTTACTCCGAAAGGGGCCTAGACCGCGTCACCTGCACCGGTCGAGAAGTGTGGAGCCCGGTGCCGGGATTGAACCAGCGACATCCAGTTTACAAAACTGGCGCTCTACCAACTGAGCTAACCGGGCCCTATTAAAACCAAGAAATCATGGAGCGGGAGACGGGAATCGAACCCGCGACCAACAGCTTGGAAGGCTGTGACTCTACCACTGAGTTACTCCCGCCCGGGTTCCTCCTGCTATTCTAACGTATTGCCGCTCCTTTGCTATACTGAACTATTAGTCCAAAGCCCCCCGAATCCGGGGTAGTGGTCGGCATCGGACAGGTGGGTGAGTGGTTAAAGCCAACAGACTGTAAATCTGTCCCTCCTTGCGAGGTACGAAGGTTCGAATCCTTCCCTGTCCACCAGAGTTTTTGTGAGGTTTCGGCCGTTGTAGCTCAGTTGGTAGAGCGCGTCCTTGGTAAGGACGAGGTCATCGGTTCAATCCCGATCAACGGCTCCAGATTTTAAGGAGCTGGCAGTTGGTAGAGCGTCCGTGGCGGAAGGTCATCGGTTCAATCCCGATCAACGGCTCCAGATTTTTTGACGTGGTACTTGTACGTGCTTCGCAGTGTTCCGACCGGTAAGCACTACATCGGAATCGCCGCAGACGTAGAAAAGCGTCTGATCGAGCACAATACGAAGTCCGGACGTTGGACCAGCGCCTTCAAGCCGTGGGAGGTGTTAGGTGTCGAGGAGTACCCAGATCGGTGTGCGGCTGCTCGGCGTGAGCGATTTCTAAAGAGCCGCGCTGGAATCGAGACGCGAAAGGAGTTGTTCATAGAATGGCGAAGGAAAAATTTGATCGTAGCAAGCCGCACTGTAACGTCGGCACCATCGGACACATCGATCACGGCAAGACCACGCTGACTGCGGCGATCACGCAGACGCTGGCCAAGCACAATCCGAAGGTGAAGTTCCGGAGCTTCGATTCGATCGACAACGCGCCGGAAGAAAAGGCGCGCGGCATCACGATCGCGGTGGCGCACGTGGAGTATGAGACGGCCAAGCGGCACTACGCGCACGTGGATTGTCCCGGTCACGCCGACTACATCAAGAACATGATCACGGGCGCGGCGCAGATGGACGGGGCGATCCTCGTTGTGGCGGCGACCGACGGTCCCATGCCGCAGACGCGCGAGCATATTCTTCTCGCCCGCCAGGTAGGGGTGCCCTACATCGTGGTCGCGCTGAACAAGGTCGACATGGTGGATGATCCGGAGCTGCTCGAACTGGTCGAGCTCGAAGTCCGCGAACTGTTGACCAGCTACGGATATCCGGGCAACGATCTTCCGGTGGTGAAAGTAAGCGCACTGGGCGCGTTGAACAAGGAAGACAAGTGGGAAAAGACGGTGGACGAGCTGATGGAAGCCGTCGACAGCTACATCCCGCAGCCGACGCGCGAGAAAGATAAGCCGTTCCTGATGCCGATCGAAGACATTTTCTCGATCCAGGGCCGCGGCACGGTGGTTACGGGGCGCATCGAAGCGGGCGTTTGCAAGGTGGGCGAGGAAATGGAGATCGTGGGATTCCGCGACACTCGCAAGACGGTTGTGACCGGCATTGAAATGTTCAAGAAGCTGCTGGACACGGGCGAGGCCGGCGACAACGTGGGCTTGCTGCTGCGCGGCATTGAAAAAGACGACGTGGAGCGCGGGCAGGTGATCGCCAAGCCGGGTTCGATCAAGCCGCACAAGAAGTTCAAGGGTACGGTGTACGTGTTGTCGAAAGACGAAGGCGGCCGTCACACGCCGTTCTTCAAGGGGTATCGTCCACAGTTCTATTTCCGGACCACGGACGTGACGGGAGTGGCGCAGTTGCCGGCGGGCATGGAGATGGTGATGCCGGGAGACAACGTGGATCTGGAAGTGGAGCTGATCACGCCGGTCGCCATGGCGAAAGGGTTGCGCTTCGCGATTCGCGAGGGCGGCCGCACGGTGGGCGCAGGAACGGTAGCGGAAATCTTGGAGTAATGTTATGGCGAGAGAACAGATTACATTTCAGTGTGGGGACTGCAAGCGCAAGAACTACACCAGCATGAAAAACAAGAAGCTCACCACGGAGCGTCTGGAACTGAAGAAGTTCTGTCCGTTCTGCCGGAAGCATGTGGCCCACAAGGAGATCAAATAGGGTTCGGCAGGCCGGGCCCCTACGGAGTACACTGGAGTTGAACTAGGGGCGTAGGTTTAACGGCAGACCAGCGGTCTCCAAAACCGCGAGTGGGGGTTCGAATCCCTCCGCCCCTGCCACCGCCTCAGGAAAACACAATGAGCGAAGCAAACAGCATGCCGCAGAGAATCGGCGCTTGGCCGGCCCGGGTGAAGGACTATTTCGAAGAGCTGCAGCATGAGATGAAGCTGGTCACATGGCCATCGTGGAAGCAGGTTCGCGCGACCACGGGCGTGGTGCTGGCGGCGGTATTCGCCTTCGCCGGATATTTCTTCGTGGTCGACAACATCATTAACAGACTGATCCAGAGGGTGTACGACACCTTTACCAAGTAAGGTCCAGTTCCCAATGAACGAAGAAATGCTCCCCGACGAGAACCCGATGGTTCCTGAATCCCTGGTCGAGCCTGAGGCCGGCGAGGCCGTTGCACCCTCCACGAAGAACTGGTTTATTGTTCACACCTATTCGGGTTTCGAGCAGAAGGTAGCGGATTCCCTAAAGAGCCGCGCCGAAGCCTTCGGGTTCGCGGACAAGATCGGGCAGATCCTGATCCCCACCGAGGAAGTGGTGGAGCTGCGCAACGGAAAGAAGATCACCAGCAAGCGGATGCTCTATCCGGGTTACGTTCTGGTGGAAATGGAAATGAATGACGAACTGTGGCACGCCGTGAAGGCGACGCCGCGCGTCACCGGGTTTGTGGGCGGCGGGAATGCTCCCGTGCCGCTGACCGCCGACGAAGTGAACTCAATCCTGTACCGCCAGTCGACTTCGGCCGAGCGGCCCCGGCCCAAGCTCAGCTTCGAAAAGAACGAAAATGTGCGCATCGTGGATGGACCGTTCACCAACTTCTCCGGGAAGGTGGACGAAGTCAATCCCGAGCGCAATACACTGCGCGTAATGGTCACGATTTTTGGCCGGTCCACGCCGGTGGAACTGGATTTCCTGCAAGTCGAAAAAATTTAAAATGAGCCGCGATAGCGGCTAGGAGTTTCGTATGGCGAAGAAGATCACAGGATCCGTGAAGCTGCAAATTCCGGCGGGCAAGGCCACTCCGGCGCCGCCGGTGGGCACCGCGCTCGGTCCCCAGGGCGTCAACATCATGGAGTTCTGCAAGGCGTTCAATGCCAAGACGTCTGCTAAGGACCAGGAAGGCCTGATTATCCCGGTGGTTATCACTATCTACTCGGACCGTTCTTTCACGTTTATAACCAAGACTCCTCCGGTGCCGGTGTTGATCAAGCGTGCGGTAAACCTAGCCAAAGGCTCGCCTGAACCGAACAAGAATCGCGTCGGCAAGATCACCCTCAAGCAGGTGGAAGAGATTGCGAAGATCAAGTTGCCGGATCTGAACAGCTTCGATCTGAAGTCGGCGATGGAGCAGGTTAAGGGCACCGCCCGGTCGATGGGCGTCGACGTCGTTTAGACATGTGGTCAGATCCACGCGTATTCTGCGCAAGCACTGGAAGCTGACGGCGATCGCCGTTTTCTCGCTTTCCGTCGCGATGGCTCTGGGCGTGGTGGTCCTGAGCGTTTCGAATACTTTCCTCCTACTCCCTCCCGCTGCGTCCGAACCCGACCGGCTGGTCAAGATTTATTCCCGCACCCCGACGGATCCGATCGCCGCCGTCTCCTATCCGGATTACAAGTATTACCGGGAGAACAATCGCGTCTTCACGGATATCGCGGCCGCTCCGAACTCGATTCAAGTCAGCAGCAGCTTCGATGGGCAGCGTGAAATCAAGGTGGTCGCCCGGCCTGTTTCCGATAACTACTTCGCGGTGATGGGTTTCAAGCCGTACCTGGGGCGCCTGTTTGCTCCGGGCGACGACTCCGTCGCGAAGCCGGTGGCGGTCGTCACGTATAGCTGCTGGGTCCGGCTGGGCTCGGACCCCAATATCACCGGCAAGGAAATCGCGGGATACACCATCGTGGGCGTAGCGCCGCGGGACTTCACCGGATCCTTCTATGGGTTCAACGGGGACCTGCTGACGTCGCTGCCGCGGACCGATCCGGACTTCACCAAGCGCGACGCCAGGCCGCTGGTTCTGGTGGCGAGGCTCAAGCCGGGAGTCAGCAGACGCCAAGCACAGGCGGACCTGTCCACCCTCTCCGCGCAGCTTGCTTCGGCCTACCCGAAGGAGGACAAGGATGTGACGGCGGTGGTTGCCCGCGCCACCCTGCTCCCGGCGTCCGACCCCGACGTGGAACTGGGGTTCGCGATCCTGATGGGATTCGTCCTGCTGGTGCTCCTGGTCGCGTGCGCGAACGTCGCGAATCTGCTGCTGGCCGTCGCGGTAGGAAAAAGACAGGAGGCGGCGATCAAGCTTGCGGTCGGCTCCTCGCGAGGCAGGTTGATCCGCGAATTCCTTAAGGAGAGCGCACTCATTTGCTGCGCGAGCGCCGCGCTGGGGTACGCCGCTGCGGCGGCCCTGATCGCCCGGTTTTCCAATTTCTCGTTCGATCTGCCGATGTTGGGGACCTATTCCCTGGACCTTAACTTAAGGCTGGACGCGACGGTGGCGGGCGCCACCTTGGCGCTGATGCTCCTCGCCATTCTCGTGACCGGGCTGCCCCCCGCTCTCTATGCTTCGCGGCCGGATCTTTCGCAGGTTTTGGGCGGCGAAATCGTGGTCGGCGGTACCCGCAAGAATGCCCGCCGGAGCGCTCTGGTGATCGTGCAGGTAGCGGTCTGCACCCTGGTTCTAGTGGGCATGGGACTTTGCCAACGGAGCCTGTACAACCTTCGGAACACGAATCCCGGGTTCTCGCAACGAAACCTGGTAGCGGTTATGGTCTATCCGCAGGATAAAACCACCGAAGTCCGCGGCGTCGAACAGCAGGGCAATATACGCAGGGCGGTCGCGTCCCTCGCCGGGGTCGAAGCCGTGACGCTGGCCTCCAGCGTGCCATTGTCGCTGGGCTACAACGAAGTCACGGAAAGGCTGCCCGAGAGCGACAAAAGAATTCCCGTCGGCGAGGTCACGGTGGACGGCGATTATTTCTCCACGTTCGGCGTACGAGTGGTGAGCGGCCGGGTGTTCCATTCGGGCGATCGCAAAGGCTCGCCGGAGGTCGTGGTCATTAATCAATACCTGGCGGACAAGTTCTGGCCGGGGCAAAGTCCCTTGGGCAGGACGCTCCTCGGAAGCGACCCTCCGCGCAAGAGAACCGTAATTGGCGTGGTTGCCGACGGCAAGTATGAGAGTTTCGATGAACCCCCGCGCGCGGTTCTCTACTCTGCTCTGAGCCAGCACTACCAGCCGTCGGTCGCCGTGGTGGCCCGAACAAAGGGGGATCCGCGCCTGTGGATCGAGCCGCTGAATCAAGCCGTAAAGGGTCTGGGCATCATCGTCCCGTTCCGGCCGGTGACGTTCGACACGTGGACCAACTTCACCCTTTTCGAGGATCGTATCATCGCGGCGAGTGTCGCGGGCCTCAGCGCTCTCGGGATGCTCCTCGCCGTCGTGGGCCTGTTCGGTGCGATCTCCTATTCGGTCAGCGAACGGAAGAAGGAGCTAGGTATCCGCGTCGCGCTGGGAGCGAGGCCGGGACAGTTGCTCGAAATGGTCCTACGGCAGACGCTGTTCATTACCGGCACGGGAACCGGCATCGGGATCCTGCTCGGCGTGGGCGCCACCGTCCTGCTTCGTTCGCAGTTTTATGGCGTGAGCGCCGTGGAATGGACGGTTCTGATACCCGTCGCCGCCGCAATGCTGGCAACCTCTGCGTTGGTAGCCTACTTGTGCGCGCGGTCCTGGATCAGGATCGATCCCATGGAAGCCGTGCGACACGCCTAGTCCGGCTCCCATCGGTTGTCGATGGGGCTTGACAATTTTAGGGAAAACCCGCATACTCCTCCCATCGGTGAACGATGGGAAACGCCCCTGAACTGCTTCCTGGCACGCTCGATCTGCTTATCCTTCGGACCCTAACCGGCGGGCCGAAACATGGCTACGGAATCGCCCAGCATCTGAAGCTGGTTTCAGAAGACGTCCTGCAAGTCGGCGAAAGCTCTCTGTATCCAGCGCTTCAGCGTCTATTGCTTAACGGATGGGTGAGTGCCGAATGGGGCGCTTCAGAAAACAATCGCCGGGCTCGATTCTACACTCTGACCGCCGCGGGCCGAAAGCAGCTTACGCGGGAGCGCCAGGAATTCGACCGGATGATCGGCGCCATCCAGAAGGTGTTTGAATCGGCATGAAGCTTCTGCGCCGCCTCCGGTACTTTCTTCGCCAACGCCAGTTGGATCGGGAACTGGCTGAGGAGATCGAGTTTCATCGTGCCGCCGGCGGCGACGGGCCGGTGATGGGCAACATCACAATGGCGCGGGAAGACGCACGAGCCGTGTGGATCTGGCCGTGGCTTCAGAGCATTTGGCAGGATGTCTCCTACGCATTCCGCGGCTTCCGTCGCCAACCCGGATTTGCCGCGTTGTCGGTGCTTGCGCTCGGAACCGCGATCGGGCTCAACGTCAGCCTGTTCACCGTATTCAACGCGGTTGAGCTGCGAAGCTGGCCGGTAAAGGATCCCTCCCGCGTTGTTCGCATCTTTACACGCAACCCTCGTCCCATCAATGGCGTATTTGGGCTGACGGGCGTGAGCCAGTCTGAGTTCCGATATCTGGCCGCGCACACCAAGGCGTTTGCGGGTATGGCCGCTCTGTCGCAACGAAGAGTCCATTTTGGGTTCGAGCCGTTCGGCAAGAGTTCGACCGCGATCCTGGTCGCTTCCGACCACTTCCAGGTGCTGGGCGCGGATCTTCATTTGGGCCGAGGATTTCTTCCCGAAGAAGACCGGATCTCGGCGCCCGAAGCGGTGGTCGTGCTGAGTTACGCCGTGTGGCGGGACCATTTTGGTTCCGATCGGGAGATCCTTGGAAAGCGAGTCGCAGTGAACGATGCGCCGTTCACCGTGGTCGGCATCGCCGCGGAAACGTTCAACCTCAACGGGGACCATGAAGACGCATGGATGCCTGCCTCCTCGGTCCAGATCCTGTTCCCCAATGATCCGAGCGAGCGCGATTGGCTGTCGAACCCTCGGTCGTGTTGTGGACCGATCGCGGGCCGTCTGGCGCCGGGCGTCACCCGGGAACAGGCGCGAGCAGAGCTGGACGTGCTGAGCAGCCAGTTCCATTCCGAACTGAAAGACACGTCCAGTGGAGCGTTTGTCCTTACGGATCCCACCATTCTCGCCGGCGATTCGGAGACGCCCGAGATCAACCAGATTTTCGCCGCCATGTTTCTGGGAGTTACATTGATTGTGCTGCTGGCATGCGCCAACGTGGGGAACCTGCTGGTTGCGCGTGCCGCAGCGCGCCAGCGCGAAATCGAAGTGCGCCGCGCGGTGGGCGCGGGCCGAGGGCGTATTGTCAGACAAATGCTGACCGAAGGCCTGGTGCTTGCGCTGGGCGCGACAGGAATCGGAATATTCATTGCGTTCCGGTTTCCAATGCTCGCGTTGTCGAAAATAGCCGGCGACGATGTTCCGGACCTGATCGTCACTCCCGATCCCGGCGTTCTGGCCTATGCTGCGGGACTTGGAGTTATCGCGTGCCTCGGTTTTGGTCTGGCGCCTGCGATCCATGGGTCGAACCCCAAGCCGATGCGCAGCCGGCTCACGATGCGCAGTTGGCTGCTGGCTTTGCAGGTGACGTTCAGCGTCATTCTTCTGACGGGGGCCGGACTTCTGCTGCAGGGAGTTCAGCGCGCAGCTCATCAGGATCCAAGATTCTCGGTGCATGACGTTGCGGTGGTCAGTTTCGAGCTGCCTGCTTCCGCCTTACACGAGAGCGGAATTCGCACGTTCGCCGCCGCGCTGGAACGCGAGCTTCCGGGCGTGCTCGGATCCCGTCCGTTCGCGCTTTGCATGCGAGCGCCCCTCGAAGGGTCCTGGAACGCCGTGTACCGCCTCCCCCAGGAGACGCGAGAACAGCTCAAGCGCGTCGACTATCAGGAAATTGGGCCAGGGTATTTTGGAACCCTTCGCATCCCGTTCGTCGCCGGTCGCGATTTCGGATCCGGCGACATCGGCCGGCCGGTGATCGTCATCAATGAGGCGTTCGCGCGCCAGTGGAACGGCGACGCGATCGGCAAGACCGTCATCGTCTCGGGCACGGCCCGGGAAGTGATCGGCGTCGTAGGGAATACGTACACGGCGCGGCTGGATCGGATCGAACCGATGCTTTATCAACCGATCCGAGGCCTCGAAACCCCCAAGGTGATCTTCAGATCGGCGGGGGAAACCGGGGCGCCCATCGAAGCATTGGCGAGCCGAATTCAGCCGGGTACTCGCGCCCAGACGCAGCCCCTGGCCAGCTATGTCGACCGGAGGCTCGCGCCCTCCCGTTTTGGCGCGCAGATCGCCGGAATGCTGGGCGGATTCGCGCTGGCCCTGGCCACGGTCGGGATGTTTGGCGTGTTTGCGTACGCTGTCCGCCAGCGCACAAAGGAGATCGGCATCCGCATGGCGCTCGGCGCCCGACCCATTCAGGTGATCCGGTTGGTCCTCCGCGGCAGCTCCCGGGCAATCGTGGGAGGACTAGCGGTTGGATTCCTGGCGAGCGTAGCCGGATCGCGCTTGATTGCCCAGTACCTGTACGGCGTCAGTCCGCTCGATCCGCAAACGTATTTGCTGGTGGTCTTGATCCTGGCCGCGGCGGCGATCGCGGCGAGCTACCTTCCTTCCCATCACGCTGCTAAGATCGATCCATTGGTAGCTTTGCGACACGAATGAGATTGGTCCTGCTGCTTACGGCCGCGATTTTAGCTGCCGGGCAGGAACCGCCTGTCACCTTTGGAACCACGGTGGTTGTCCCCGGCGGTCTCGAAGGTGTGGTCTATCACATCTCCAAACGATCGAAAGCGATTCCCGACTTCCGCAAGATCAAGCCCCAGGGAAAGATCTACGTTTCCAGCCTGAACGTTCCGCTGCGCGACTTCACCGAAGGGTTTCCCGGCGTGACCAAGCGCGACGAATGGTTCGCCATCGACTACACAGGCCGATTCTGGATCGAGAAGCCGGGGCTGTACGGTTTTGCGCTCACCTCCGACGACGGTTCGCGCCTGTACATCGATGACCGGATCGTGGTCGACAACGACGGGATCCATCCGCTCGCCACGCAATCCGGGATCGTCGAGTTGAGCGGCGGCATCCACACGATACGGGTGCAGTATTTTCAGGGTCCGCGCCTGGAAGTGGCCCTGATGCTGCAGATCGCGGCACCGCACCAGGAGATGCGAATCTTCAGCACGGACGAATACAAGCCGCCGGCGAATCCCGAGGACTGGAAATTTCCCAGCCGCTAGCCGCTACTTCTGCCGCGAGGGCGAATCGGCAGGTCCCATGCCGACGATCTGCAACACGCACTCGGCATCCTTGGCGCCGTCATAGTGGAGCTGGTTGGCATAGTGCGTGACGAAGCTGCCGGCGGGAATCGGCTTGGTGGCGGCAGGATCGAAGTTCGGACCGGTTCCCACCCACCAGGTCCCCGAGATCACTGTGATAAACCGGTCATTCGGATGCATGTGCGGCCGGCTCATCTTACCCGGCGACCATTTGGTGAGGACAATGTACAGCCCCGGCTTGCTGGGGTCGCCGTATAGGACCGCGGTGGAATTACCGGACGGGCTGTCGCTCCACTTGAGGTTTTGGGGCAGCGTATATTTCAGGGCCTTGGGATCGGGTTCCGCGGCGCTGACCAGACCGAACACGCCAAACATGGATGCGGCGGAAGCGGCCAACAGGACATTTCGGAACAGACGGGAAAGTGTCATGGACACTTATTGTAGGGCAATTAGCGGTCGAGGTCGATGCCGAGCTTCTTGAGCTCCTCGGCGTAATAGCGTTTGTGGAGCAAGTCCCACTCTTCGGTGCCCTCAGCGATTTCCTTCTTTTGCGTGCGGATCTTGGTGCGGGCGGCCTTGTCGACCTTTTCCTCGGTCATCAGGATTTCGGTCATCACCTTGACCAGTTCCAGCCGGACATCGTTGGGATCGCGCTTCAGGCGGAAATCGCGGCTCTTGCGCAGGGCGGCGACCACTTTGTGGGAAATGTCGTTGATCTTGTCCCGGGAGAGCTTCATGGAATCGCCGGAGTCGCGTCCTGAGGCTCGGATGACCTTGCGCTGGGTGATCAGGGTGTTCTTGATGCGGCGGAACATTTCCTGATAGCTGACACCCTCGCGGCGCATGTAGTCGCTGTATTGGCTGAGGAGCTCGCGCACTTCGTCATTCAGGCGGTCTTCGATGCTGAGGTCTTCTTCGACCACAGTGGCGATGAATTCAGCGGCCACCTGGTTGTCGGTGGTCTCAATCCACTGCGGAGTCAGCTTTCGGACAATCTGGCGCGAAACGTAATCGACGAACTCGCGTGCGAGCAGCATCCCCTGGATCTCAGTCTAGATGGCTGAGCACAAGGGTGTCAAACGGGGTAGTGCCTGAATAGTGCGTTGATTTCCAATTACTGCGATTCGGTGGGATTCCAGCGACCTCGGCCTAACGAGAATAAGAGGTAGTCGGTCGCTGCATCTGCCAGATTGGAAAACCGCCTGATACACTTGCTCTCTAACGGAGAACGGGAAAGCCAACCGACCGTAAAGTCGTCCGTAATGAACGTGGATGGCGTGTAGCGTTTGTCAGCGCACTCGTTGAGCAAATCCTTTGCTACCTCGGGATGTTCGCGGAAGTATTTCGCAATGTCCGCAGGTGGCAGGTTGGCTAGACTATTCGCTGCGGCGACCCCGATGCGCTGAACCCTGAAGTCTTCCGGGAATCCGTCGCCGGTTGGTCGTCTCTTAAACCACACCGTTTTATGCTATCAGGCCAGCAATTCCGCTAAATCCCACACGTGATCGGCGATGTTGGATTCCATCGCGGGTGTGACGCTCAGCGCCTTGTGAATCCGGCAGAAATTGTAATAGGCGAAGTGCAGGCAGTACGCCGCCTACAAGTTTTCCCGCTTTTTACTAATGCGTTCGTCAGGTTCGTTAGTCTCCGCATCTGCATACGGATCGTGAGATTTGGCGTTCGAGGATGACGTACAGATGCGGCTGCAATTGGCGATAGTGGCCCTCGCGTTCGCTAGCTGAGTGCTAGACCTGATCAGCTGCGCGAAGTCACCGCCACCCCAACATTCGCTCCAAGGGCCGATTCTTTCCGGGGGCTTCAACGTTTGCGTTTGGAGGCGGCCTCAAGGATCGAACCGAAGACCACGCCTAGGGCGACTCCCATGCCGATGTGATGGAGGGCCGCTCCGATAGCGATGCCGATGGCTAGACCCATTGCCATGCGTGAACCGGATGCTAAGGATTTTTTCATGGGCGATAGTAGCAGTTTGTTTTCCGATTTTCCCCTCGCGCCTTATTGAGGTGCGTCGCCGCGGTGATTCTGGAGGAATTCCTGGTCGATCGGCTTGCGTCCCCGGAAGCCTTCCTCGGCGCCATGCCAGAAGCGGATATCGTCCTCGCCGAGCTTCCAGCACAGGCAGACATCGCGGTCGCGATAGCGGGTCATGAAGTCCAGCAGACCGATATCGAGATCCTTGACCACGGCCCCGGTCCCTTCGATTTCATCCAGTGCGTCCTTGAGCGCGGAGATACTGGTGTCCCTTTGAGCCCTCGCCGCCAGGACTTCGCTGGGGTTGATCCGGGCCCCGCCGGAAGACCGGACGTGATCCGTGGTGCGGTCCATGTGCTCCTGCGCTTTTTTGGATTGGGACTTATGGAAGAGAGCCTGGCGGAGGTGACGCTCCACCTGGGGCAGTGCGCGCTGCGCCTCGGGCAGCGTGAAATATCGCATATGTACTAGTCTACGCGCTGGAGTCGGGCCTCAACAGACGCGTCAGAGCCGGCTTTAATCGGGAGTAGAGATACGAGAGGGCCAGCAACAGCACGCCTAGCGCAAGGAACGCGGTGATGCGGAACAGCCGTCCCAGCACCCACACGTCGACCAGATAGAGCTTGGCCACTACCAGCACCACCAAGGCGAGCCCCAGGATCCGGTGAATGGCCGCTCGCGTTTGAATGCCCACCAACACCAGGATCACGGCGTAGAGCGTCATCATGACGGAAATCGCAATGATTTCGACGTTGTTTTGATTCTCCGGAGCGATGTTCCGGCCGACCCAGCCGGCGATTTCGAGGCCCAGGCCGAACAGGAGCACGGCGTGTCCGGCGATATAGGAGACAGCCGCATCGATGCTTTCCTTAGAAACAGCGGGTGCGAGGAATCGGGCGGTCAGCCAGAGCGCGCCGGTCGCGACGGCGAAGGTGAGGAAGCGAGCGTTCAACAGGGTCGCATATTCAGAGGGCAGGGAGTAAACGAACGCATCGAACGCCAGCACTCGGAAAACTGCCAGCGTGAGAACGGTCCAGCAAAAAATCCGCAGGGCGCGGCTCTGCGAGCGGGCCGACAGCCAGGCCAGCGCGGCGCCTTCGAGAGCCCAGGCGATGGTCACGCGAAATCCGACGAATTGAATGGGAACTGCGAGCGTCACAAACGCGAGAGCCACGCCGAAGGTCAGGGTCCGGGCATTCGAATGGGTCTCGAAATCGCGCGCGAGCAGCAAATGGATGCCGCCAACTCCCGCAGCCAGCAGTCCCATGTATTCGTGATGCGTGGGGTTCAGCAGGCTGTATGACGCAGCGTAGTAGACGGCGGCATTGGCGGCGATCAGGCCCAATCCAGGCGCCTGGTCCGGCACACGCCAGAGCGCCCAGGCAAAGAAGATGAGGAACGCGGCGGAGATCGCGCCGAAGGGAGCCTCGGGACTGTACCAGAGCCAGAACGGCAGCCAGAAGCATCCGAGGGTCCAGATCGGCGCGAGCGACCAGCGGCGCAGGTAGGCGGTCGCGAGTCCGCCAGCGGCGATCGGCAGATTCCACCAGGCGAAATGGGCTTGCTCGCGCCAGACGACCATCAAAGCCATGCTCGCGCCTAACTGAAATACAGCCCATAGCTCAGCCAGTGTCGCAACGCTGAACTGCGCGTAGAAAACAAACGCAAACACCGTGGCTGGGAGACGTTTGACGTCTATTAAGGAAATATCGGACTCTTCGTTTAACCAAGTCCAATAGAGGAGGATGGTCGCGGCCGCGGCGATCGGTTCGAGCGCCTTCCAGCGTTGAACGCGGGCCAGGATCAGCGCACCCGTGTTCAAGAGCAAGAGATAGCCGAAGAGAATCCAGGGATGATCCTCGCCCGTTGAAAGCGCGGGCGGCGTGAGGTATCCGCCAATCAGGGCGATGACGGCAATCGCCTGCGAACCGTACAGTAACGCGAGTCCGACAGCGCCCCCGGTCACGGCGCTCATGGCTACAAAAGCCAGGCTGGGCGGCAGGAGATGGTACAGCATCGCGGCGGCGTAGATCGACAAATAGAACAGCGCCAGGCCGAGGCCGATGATCCCCTGGGCGAAGACGTTTTGGCCTCGCCGCCACAGGCGATGCCCGGCAAGAAGCGAAATCACCGCTGCGGCGATGCCCAGCGCCACACGCGCGCCCGGTCCGAACCAGTCGTTATCGACGCCGTACTTGAACAGGAACGCCGCGCCGAGCAGGAGCGTGACGACGGCGATCCGGTTGATCCAGTTGAGGCCGAAAGTGGTTTCGAGACGGACACCTTCGGCAACGGGAGCCTCCTGCGGGACGATCTCTGGCGGGATGATTTCAGGAGGCGGCGGCCGCCACTCAGGCTTCGGCGCGGGGGGATCCATTTGAGGGAGCGGCGGCGGGGTCGCCGCGCGGCGCCCTTCCAGCGCGCGGACGCGTTCCTCCAGCTCGCTCTGGCGGCGGGCGAGCTGTGCGAGCGCTTCCGAAAGGTCCTCGTCAGGTGGCGGCACTGTTTACACTGGCACTGTTTACACTATAGATAGAAACCCATGTCTGAATCCGCAATGCCCATTCCTCCGCCGACGTTTGAGTTCCTTGTGTTTTCGCTCAAGATGCAGGCAGAGATGCGACTGGGGCTGATCAAGCTAAGCGAAGAAGCCGACGATACGCCGGATCTCCCGGCGGCCCGCCATGCCATCGACATGCTCGGGATGCTGGTGGAAAAGACGCGTGGCAACCTCAGCGTCGAGGAGCAAAGGCTGATCGAGAACTCGCTGACCGAGCTGCGATTCCGGTTCGTGCAAGTCAGCGAGAGCGCGCCGAAACCGGCGCCCGAGGACAAATCGCCGGCCGCAGAATGAGCACGCCAGCGATTAAGATCACCGTGCTGGGGTCGGGCACCAGTTCGGGCGTTCCCACCATCGGGTGCACCTGCGAAGTCTGCGCATCGACCGACCCGCGCGATAAGCGTCTCAGGCCTTCGATCCTGCTGCAATACGAAGGTCGTAATGTGGTAGTGGATACGACTCCCGACTTTCGCCAGCAGGTCCTGCGTGCCGGACTCAGCCGGCTGGACGCGATTCTTTACACCCACGCCCACGCCGATCACATTCTCGGCCTGGACGATGTCCGCCCCTTTAACTTCCGCCAGCGCGAATCCATTCCGGTGTACGGCACCGAAGCCACGCTGGCGGCGCTGCAGCGCGTGTTCTCCTACGCCTTCGACGAAAAGATCGAGTCGATGGTGCCCAAGCTCGATCTGCGAACGATGGACGAGACCCCCTTTGACGTGTTCGGTCTCGAATTCACTCCGATCCGGGTGATGCATGGGAAAGGGACCGTGTACGGGTTCCGGTTTGGCGTCACGGCCTATCTGACCGACCATAGCGAGATCCCGCCCGAGTCGAAAGAACAACTGCGAGGGCTCGACGTTCTGTTCCTGGATGCTCTTCGGCACCGGCCGCATCCCACGCATACAACCTTGGCGCACGCCGTGGAACTGGCGGAAGAGCTGCAGCCCAAACGGGCGTTCTTCACGCACATGTGCCACGACCTGCCGCACGAGAGCACGGAGGCGACGCTTCCATCGCACATAAGGCTGGCGTACGACGGCCTGGAGATTCACGTGGAGGCATCGTGATCGCCCGCAATTTGAGCGAGGCTGCCGGATTCAAGCCCTGCGCGCTGGCCATCGGCAACTTCGATGGCGTGCATGTAGCGCACCGCCGATTGTTGCAGACCACGGTTGAAGCGGCTGGCAGTGCCGGTCTCCGGCCGGCGGTCTTGATGTTCGATCCGCATCCGGCCTGCGTCGTGGCTCCGGAGCGGGCTCCGCGATTGCTGACGTCGCTTGAAGAACGTTGTGAGTTGATTCGAGGGCAGGGAATCGAGCACATCCTGATACAGCCTTTCACGATGGAGCTCGCCCGGCTTACGCCCGAGGAGTTCGCGACGCAGTTTTTACGCGATGGATTGGGAGCGCGGCGCGTGATCGTCGGCGAGAATTTCCGGTTCGGTTGCAAGCAGGCAGGCGATACACAAACGCTCAAACTACTGGGCGGGAGGCTGGGCTTCGAAGTACGGCTGCTCGAAACCGTTCAGTGGCGCGGGCGGCGGATTTCGTCCGGCGAGATCCGTAAGCTGGTGGCTGCAGGCGACGTGGGAATCGCGGGCCGTCTGCTCGATCGATGCTATTCCGTTTCAGGAGAGATTGTGACGGGACACGGCGTCGGCTCTAAGCAGACCGTTCCGACCTTGAATCTCCGTACCGAAGCGCAGGTGATTCCGGCGCGCGGTGTGTACGTTACGCGAACAACCGATCTGGGCAACGGACGAAAGTGGAATTCGATCACCAACATCGGCTATCGGCCGACGTTCGGCGACGAGGAAGCGCTGTCGATCGAGACGTTCCTGCTTGATCCTCTGGAGGGTCCGGCACCCGAGCGGATTCGCCTCGAGTTTTTGCGGCGCGTACGAGATGAACGGAAGTTCGAAAGTCCCGAGGCTCTGAAGGCGCAAATTCTTCGTGATGTGGGACGGGCGAAGACATATTTCCGAAGGGCAAGGTTAAGATAAGAAGCATGTCTGTTTCCGCAGGAAAGTTGAAGCACCTGAAGGCGCTGTCGAACAAGGAAGGGATCATCGCCGCCGCGGCGATGGATCAGCGCGGGAGCTTGCAGAAATCGATCGCCAGCGCGAAAGGTGTGGACCCGAAGGCCGTCACGCCGGAAATGATGTCCGAGTTTAAAGTGGCCGTGTCGAAGATCCTGACGCCGCATGCTACTGCGATCCTGCTCGATCCCGAGTACGGTCTGGATGCCGCCAAGGCGCGCGCATCCAACGCGGGTCTGCTGCTGGCGTATGAAGAAACCGGCTACGATAATTCGCAGCCTGGACGGCTGCCGGACCTGCTTCCGCACGTTTCGGCCAAGCGCATCGCGGATTGGGGCGCGGATGCGGTGAAGATTCTTATCTACTACACGCCGTTTGACGATCCCGGCGTGAACGACATCAAGCATGCGTTCGTCGAACGCATCGGCGCGGAATGCGAGTTCCTCCAGATTCCGTTCTTCCTGGAGTTTGTCGGGTATGATCCCAAAGGCGGCAATGAGAAGGGCTTGGAATTTGCCAAGATCAAGCCGCAGGTGGTGATGGGAAGCATGAAGGAGTTCACCAAGCCCCAGTACCATGTGGATGTGCTCAAGGTGGAAGTGCCGGTGAACGCGGAGTTCGTCGAAGGCAGCGCGGTTTATAAAGGCGAGAAAGCCTACACGCGCGCGGAGGCGCTCGCGTATTACCGCCAGGGTGCCGAAGTCGCGACCAAGCCTTTCATTTATCTGAGCGCCGGCGTCAGCAACAAGCAATTTGTCGAGAGTCTGAACATGGCCAAGGAAGCAGGAACCGATTTTTCGGGCGTGCTGTGCGGCCGGGCAACCTGGAAAGACGGAATGCCCATCTATGCCACCAAGGGCGTGAAGGCGCTCGAGGACTGGCTTTCGACCGAAGGCGTCAAGAACATCGACGCGGTCAACGCCGCTCTCAAGGGCGCGACGCCGTGGACCCAGAAAATGGGCATCGCGGCAGCCTAGGGAAGTCCTGCTAAAAAATTAGCTTGACGGCGGGCTCGACTCGTGCTAAATAATTAGCATGAGTGGTTCGAGCACTACAGGCCTCAGCCGGCGCGAACGCCAGATCCTGGACATCCTCTATAGCCGGGGTAAGGCCACTGCGGCCGAGATTCTCGCGGATCTTCCCGATCCTCCCAGTTATTCCGCGGCGCGCGCGCTGCTGCGCATCCTGGAACAGAAGGGGCACATCCGGCATGAATCGGACGGCCCGCGCTACGTTTTTCTGCCTACAGTCCCGCGCCAGAAGGCTCGCGCCACAGCGCTTAGGCATATGCTCGCGACGTTCTTTAACGGCTCGGCCGCCGAGGCCGCCGCAGCGCTGGTGGACGGCTCCGCGGCGAAATTATCCACCGATGAACTAGACCAACTGCAAGCGCTGATCGATCGAACACGCCAAAACAAGGCCAAGGAGACAAAATCATGACCAACCTCATCGTGACCGCTGCACTAAAAGGGACCATCGTGCTCGGAGCCGCCTGGATTGCCACGGCATTGCTGCGGGCACGCTCCGCGGATCTGAGGCATCGCATCTGGCTGGCTGCTCTGGTCGCGCTGGCACTGCTGCTGGTACCTGTCTCCGTGCCGCAGACATTGCGGATGACGATCGACGCGGGCACAGCCGCTCCCGGAACTGCGTCGGTTGCGGCACGCTCCATCCAAGTGTTCCCGATCGTGTGGTCGGTAATTTGCGCGCTGCTTTTGTTGAGATGGGGCGCGGGCATCTGGAGACTGCACCGCATCACGCTTCGGTCGAAAGAGGCGGGTCCGTTCCGCGTGAGCGACGCAATCCAAACTCCCATTACGTGGGGCGCGATACGGCCCGTGATTCTGCTGCCTGAGTATGTCGCGGACTGGTCGACTGAGCAGCGTGACGTCGTGATCCGGCATGAAAGCGCTCATATCGAGCGTAGGGATTGGCTATGGCAGGCGTTCGCTCACGTCATGACCGCACTGTTCTGGTTTCATCCGCTGGTGTGGCTGGCGGCGGCGCGATTGCGCCAGGACGCGGAGCACGCCGCGGATGACGCGACGCTGGCGGCAGGTGTGCAAGCTCCCGACTATGCGGACCGCTTGATGGCGGTGGCACGGCAGTTATCGGGTCGTGCGCCGGGCGCCGCCGTGGCGATGGTCCGGCGGCCTGCGCTGACGTCTCGTATCGCAGCGATCCTGGACTCCGGACGGATCCGCAGCAAGGCAACCGCTGGCGCCCGAATTGCCGTCGTGCTCGCAGCAGCAGCTTTCCTGGTACCGCTCAGTGCTTTCCAAAACAAGCCTGTGTATCACGTAGGAGTCGACGGAGTAACCGCTCCATCCGTGACATATAAGGCGACACCCAGCTATACGGAGGAAGCGAAGGCCGCGAAGATCCAGGGAACTGTCACGCTCACGGCGATCGTGAACCGTCTAGGCCGTACGGACGATATTCAAGTGACGAAGTCTCTCGATCCGGGACTCGATGCAAACGCAGTCGCGGCTCTGAGCCAGTGGCTGTTCGCGCCGGGCACCAAAGACGGCCAGCCCGTGGACGTCGCCGTCACGATCGTAATCAACTTCAAACTGCAGTAGCGGTAGGCGTAGATTCGGCATCGGTGGTGGGGAACTTGACGCCCTCCCACCGCGCGACCACCGCGGTCGCCAGGCAGTTGCCGAGCAGGTTTACCGAGGTGCGCGCCATATCCATCAGGGCATCGACGCCCAGCAGCAGCGCGACACCTTCCACCGGAAGGTTAAATGTCGCGAGGGTTCCGGCCAGGATCACCAGAGACGCTCGAGGAACGGCGGCGACTCCCTTGCTGGTGAGCATCAGCGTCAGCATCATGGTGACCTGTGTTTCCCACGAAAGATGGATCCCCGCGGCCTGCGCTACAAACATCGAGGCTAGAGAAAGGTAGAGAGTCGAGCCATCCAGGTTGAAGCTGTAGCCGGTCGGCAGCACGAACGCCGCGATGTGCTTGGGCACTCCGAAGGCTTGCATGTTTTCGAGAGCGAGGGGCAAGGCGGCTTCGCTCGATGCCGTGGAGTAGGCGATCAGGAACGGCTCGCGCACCCATCGGATAAAGCGGCGCAGCGGGATCCGCGCGATGGCGCTGACGGTTCCGAGGACGACCACGATGAAAAATATCTGGGTCGCGTACAAGGTGAGCACCAATTTGCCGAGATTCAGCAAAACACCGAGACCCTTGTCGCCGATGGTGGCGGCCATGGCGCCGAACACTCCCAGAGGCGCGAACAACATCACGTAATCGGTGTAGCGGAACATTACGTCGGAAAGGGCCTGGCAGAAGTCCACCACGGCGCGCGCCTTGCCCGGGATCGCCGCGCAAGCCGTTCCGAACAGGAATGAGAACACCACGATCTGGAGCACTTCGCCGCGAGCCATCGCGTCGATGATGCTGGTGGGAAATGTATGTTCCAGGGTCTGCTGCAGACCGGTTGCGTTGGTTGCGAGTCCCGCAGCAGTTCCAGGCTGCAATGCCACGCCAAGTCCGGGTTTAACCAGATTCGCCGCACCCAGGCCGATCACCAGCGCCAGGGTTGTGACGATTTCGAAATACAGGATCGCTTTGCCGCCGATCCGGCCCATGGTCTTGATGCTGCCGGTGCCCGCGATTCCCACCACCAACGTCGCAAAGATCAGCGGCGCAATGATGGATTTGATCAACCGCAGGAATATCGTGCCCAGCAGGCCGAATTCCTTCGCCGGCCCGGGAAACGCCGCGCCGAATGCGATTCCGGCCACCAGCGCGATCAGGATCCAAACCGTGAGAGAAGGCCGCCTCACCGCTCACCCGTCATCTTTCACCCCACTTCAGCTTTTCCCGCAGTACATCGAAGAACATCATGTCGGGCGGACGCACCAGACTGATGCAGTGCTCCGAGCGCCGGCAGACGATCCGGTCGCCGGATTCCAGGATTTCGCCCACCTGGCCGTCGATGGTCATGTACGTGGGCGAATTGTAGAGCACCACCACTTCGATCTCGCTTTCGTCCGGCACGATGACAGGCCGGTTGGTGAGCGTGTGGGGACAGATCGGCGTGATGGCAGTGGCGGCCACGGAAGGGAACATGATGGGCCCGCCGGCCGAAAGCGAATAGGCAGTGGAACCGGTAGGGGTGGCCACGATCAGGCCATCCGCTTTATAGACACAGACGAAATGATTGTCGACGTGGACCTCGAGATCGATCATGCGGGCAATTTCGGCCTTCGTGAGCACAACGTCGTTCAAGGCCTCATGAGAAGCGATTCGATTTTCGCCTCGCCACAGCTCGACGTGCAGCATCCGGCGCCGGGCCACGCGGAAATCGCCGTGGAGCGCCCGTTCGAGTTGCGGGTAGAGTTCCTCAATTTTGATGGCGGTGAGGAAGCCCAGTCCGCCCAGGTTTACGGCGAGCAGAGGCAGATCGCGGCTGCCTTTGTGAACCAACGATGCTCGCGCAGCCGATAGCAGTGTTCCGTCTCCGCCCAACACCACCAGCAGCTGGGAACGGGCTGCCACTTCATCCCGCGAGAGTCCGGGGGATTTGCCTGCGTAGCCGGCAGCTTCCTCATCCAGGAAGACGGCGACGGCCCGCGCTTCCAGCCACGCGATCAACTCCTGCACCAGCTTCGCGGCACGGTCGATGCGGGGCTTGGCGATGAGGCCGACCGCGCTAATGGTTGTGCCGTTCATAAAGAACGCTGGGCGTACAGCAGGAACTCCCGGTTCCCTTCCGCCCCGCGGATCGGGCTCTCGATCATCGACGCCCGGAAACCGTGCTCTTCGACGCACACCTGCACGCGCTCGCAAGCAGCGCGGTGCTGCGCCGGGTCGCGCACAATGCCGCCCTTACCGACTTCACCTTTGCCAACTTCAAATTGCGGTTTGACCAGTATGATCATTTGACCGCTCTCCGCCAGCTTCGGAACAATGGCGGGAATCAGAAGGGTGGCCGAGATGAAGCTGGCGTCGCACACCGCCAGATCGAACTGCTCGGGGATTTCTTCGGCCGAGAGATAGCGTGCGTTGACGCCTTCGCGAACCACCACGCGAGGATCGTTGCGCAGCTTCCAATCGAGCTGGCCGTGGCCGACGTCGATGGCCCAGACGCGTGCGGCGCCGCGCTGGAGCAGGCAATCGGTGAAGCCGCCCGTGGAACTGCCGATATCCAGGCAAACGCTGCCTGTGACATCGACGCCGAAATGATCCAGAGCCGCCGCCAGCTTGATCCCGCCGCGGCTGACGTAGGGCGGACGCGTCGTCACGCTCACCCGGCTGTCGCTGGCGACGGATCGGCCGGGTTTATCGCTCTTTTGCCCGTCGATCAGAACGTCCCCGGCGATGATCAGGGCGCGCGCCTTTTCGCGGGAGTCGGCCAATCCGCGTTCGACCAGTAGCTGGTCCACTCGCACTTTGGTAGGGTGAGCCTTCATGCGGTGCGCTGGACGACTAAGTCGGCCAACTGTAAAAGGCGTTCGGCGCGGTTCCCGAACGGCCGCAACACCAGATGCGCCGCCAGACGTTCCTGTTCGGCCATGGCGCGAGACCGCTCCAGGCCGTAGACCGCGGGGAATGTGATCTTCTGCTGTTGCGCGTCCTTGCCGGCGGTTTTCCCCAGGGCCTCTGACGATTGCTCGACATCCAGAACGTCATCCACAATCTGGAAGGCGAGGCCGATATGTTCGCCGAAACAGGTGAGGGCCGCAAGCTGCCTGTCGTCGGCGCCCGCGTAGATCGCGCCCATTCGGACGCTGGCGCGCAGCAGCGCTCCGGTCTTGGCCCGGTGAATGGATTCGAGAAGCACCGCGGTCGGCTCTTTGCCTTCTCCTTCGAGGTCGTTCACCTGCCCGCCGATCATTCCACCCACGGTGCCCGACGCGGTGGCCAGTTCGGCAACCAGGCGAATGCGCCGGTCGGCATCCACATTGGGCAGCTTCGAGAGCGTCTCGAACGCCAGCGTGAGAAGGGCATCGCCCGCCAGGATCGCCATCGCATCGCCGAACACTTTATGGCAGGTGGGACGTCCGCGGCGAAGATCGTCATTATCCAGGGCAGGGAGGTCGTCGTGGATCAGAGAATAGGTGTGGATCAGCTCCAGGGACGACGCCGCATCCTCGATGCCTTCCGGACGATCTGAGATGGCTTCGGCGGCGGCCATCGCCAGCAAGGGACGAATGCGCTTGCCGCCCGCGAACAGGCTATAGCGCATGGCGCGATGGATGATGGATGGGTCCTGCGAATCGGCGGGAACCCAGCGGTCGAGCGCCGCATCCACCCGCTTCTGCTGGTGAGCCAGGTAATCCGAAAGCGTCATGCTTTGTCGTTTTTAAACGGCTGTGGTTGCACTTCACCGGCGCGGCGAGTCAGTATTTCCACGCGTGTTTCGGCTTCTTCGAGTTGCTTGCGGCAGGCTTCACTGAGCTTCATGCCCTGCTCGAACAGGGTAATGGCGCGCTCTAGGGGCAACTCGCCGGTCTCCATTTCCTTCACGATATGTTCCAGCTCCTGGAGACCCGCTTCGAACGTCTGGGGTGGATTCGGCGTGGGGGTCGGTGTGGGCTCCGAAGCCGTTTTCGACATGGACCTATTATAGGCTTCGAGCCTGAGATCAGGCAGGTTCTGCTTCCCTCCAATTGAGCGAGACGATGTCCGGCTCACCGGCCAAGTCCCGCAAAAAACCCGGCAGCGTGGCGTCGATGCGACGGCTGTGCCAAGTGACGTCATAGGTAAGGACCATATTGTGGGACGTGGCGTCATACACCACCCCGCGCGGCGCAGCCTGAAAACCAGCGTCTTTGATCCGCGATCGGATCGCGGACTCAGCCGGTCCTTGAGACAACACCGTGAGAACCAGAATGGCCCGGCGGTCGCGGGGAAGGCGATCCTCCGCCCAATTGAGACCGGCCAGGACGCCCAGGCCCAATGTGGCCGCCACGCTGCCCAAACCGAGCTGGCCGCTTCCAAAGCACAGACCCATGATGGTGACAAACCACACGGTGGCCGCTGTCGTCACTCCGATGATCAGGTTCTCGCGGCGTATGATCGCGCCCGCGCCGATGAATCCCATGCCGGATAGCACGCCGAGGGGAATGCGCAAAGGGTCGCCCGGATTCGCGGGGTTGAGAAGGGTCGGGGACCCGCCTGGAAGCGTCAGCCGGTTCGCCAGAATCATGGCGATGCACGCTGCCAGCGATACCAGGAGCGTCGTGCGAAGTCCCGCCGAGCGGCCTTTTTCACTGCGATTGATCCCGAACAACGCCCCGGCCACAGCGGTGAGGGCCAGGCGGAGGAGGATGTCGGTCCAGGTTAATGTGGTCGGCATCAGGTTGCGAGACCTATTGTAGCGAGACCACGTGGATTACAATGGAAACTTGCCCCCACGCCGGGCGCGTAGCTCAGTTGGTTAGAGCGCCTGCTTCACACCTAGACGATATCTTCGCCGCAACTTCCTGAAATGATTCGGCAACCGTTTCAGTATCAATCGGATAGCACCCTAAACCCTCCCGCCTAGATACTACCCTTTACTCTCAACTTCTACACCTTCATGGAATGATTTCCCCCAAAGTGGACCGTTTTGTCTGTTTCTACATCGAACTACCTTAGGCTTCGATTTTGCCGCGATGCTACGATGAGATTACTCCCCCGGGATCGGAACGATAATTTGTGACACGCAAACCGCGTGCTGTTCTGTCCTACGATCCAGACCTCATTGACCGCTGGCAAGCGGCGCAAGCCGCGTATAGGCTCGCGGCCGATGCGTTCACGAAATACCGCAGTCAGCTCCGCGGGCTATCCGTCCGCGAACTGGAGACGTTCTTTCGTGAACACACCGAATTCCGATCTGAAGGAAAACTGCTGGAAGCGGCTGAAAGGCAGGCATACTTAGAGTACCTGCAGACCGAACGGGATCTTCGATCATTCGAGCGAAAAGCAAAACGCCAGCGAGCCCAGTCGTCGGCGTTGAAAGCCCTCGAATCGAATGAGTTCCTCGCCAAAATTACATATGAAGTTCGCGAATGGTGTTTGTCGCGTGGATGCCCCCACTTAGCAGACGATCTGACCAGAGACTCGCTTATCCACATTGTGGAGCGCCTTCCGGACTATAGGCCCGGGGATGCATCGCCAGAAACATGGGTGCTGTCCAAACGGCGCGGCGTGCTTTTAACTTTTCTGTACGATTACTGGAGGAGTAATCGGTTTGAGGTTAGTAAGGTACGTTCTGCTGATGCCCTATCGGGCGAGGCCGAAGAGGGTAAGGCTCTAACGGTGGGTGAGTCGGCCGAATACAGAGCCCTACGTGATGGCCAGATGTTCGGCCTGTGCAGCGGTAGATTCATTTTTAAACCCGGCAGTTGGGTGTTTGGCTCATTCAGTGCCAAGAAGTTTCTGAGAACGCTGGTGCGCCGCGGAAGGATTAACGAAAGAGACGCCTCGGTATGGTCTTCGCGCTATGTCCTTTACGGCGAGGAAAATCAGCGGCCAGAAAAATATGAGGCGATCGGACGGCGTTTTGGGCTGACCGCTGCGAATGTTCGACAGATTACAAGACGGACCGGAGATGTCATCCGATCCGAGCTGATCCAGATGGGCATGAGAGCACGAACTGAAAGATCACTCGATTCCGGTAAACCCCAACCGCCCATGAGTGAGGAGCTTCGCCAGCGACGTCGCCACTATGAGTGGGAGCGCCAGAGAGACGATTTCTGGCGGGAATTCCGGGGAGAGTACGACCGCCCCAAAAAAGAAGCGGCGTAGCTTGTCACATTTTGGTGCTTTTCTTACAGTATAGAAGTAGAGAGTAATACATAGAGTCTTCCGGTGTCCCGCTGGGGACTGTTTTCCTCTCCCCCATATTTCCCGTTTCAAACAATCCAAAGGAGTTAGTCAATGAGCGCAGCGCGTTCTTTTGTTTCAACGCAGATGTTTCCAGGCCGTCTGCCGCAGCCGGTCCGCAGCTTTGTGAGCGAGATCGAGCTCGAACAACTGACTGACATCAGCCGGCGAACCTGGCAGAAGCATCGCCTGCTCGGAACCGGGCCGAAATACTACAAGATCGGCGGCTCCGTCAGATATGCGCTTGATGAGGTGATGGACTACATTCAGTCGAACGCCGTGGAGCCAGGGCCGCGATAAATGTCTGTCTTAAGCCTTCCTATGCAGGAGTCGTCGCCGATTCGCCCACCGGCGCCCTGTTCGCGTCTGCGGGGCCGCGTAGCGGGTCTCTGCACCGCCTGCCGACAGTGGAGCAATGATGCGCACGTTGCGGAGCGCGAATCAATGCGACTGCTCTGCTCGTCGTGCTGCCCGTGTGGTAGGCGGCCACCGCGTCAGGCGGCGCGGCAATAGCGATGGCTCTGTTTCGGATCAAAGACTGGGATCGGCACTACGAGAACAACCGCACGCGTCAGCTTAAAAAGCTCGAGTGGGTCCCGATTCCCAACAACCATGACAGCGACGGATACACAACGCTCGTTGACCACGAGAACGGCGCGGCACACCTCGGAGCTTGGCTGGTGATCGTCCAACTCGCATCGAAGTGTGAGCCCCGCGGGACGCTATCCCGCACCAAGGTGCGCGAATCCGGCACCCCGGTGCCGCATACCCCGCAGTCCATCGCGCGAATCACGCGGTTACCCGCTAGTGTCCTCGAAGAAGCCATCCCGCGGCTTTTAGAGATCGGCTGGCTTGAGGTATCTGATTGCAACGAAACAATCGCGCACGAGAGTGCCGGAATCCCGCAGGATACTGACGCCACGGTGCCAGAATCCAGCACTTCGTTGCGTGAAGGTGACACTGAAGGGAAGGGAAGTGAAGTGAAGGGAAGCTTTCCAGCACAGTGGGATCCGAAGCTTGGAATTCACGTGACTTGAAGTCGCGGC
>JADMIO011121651.1_pt1 | contig 61724 bp, 56 predicted proteins | sample 8958161 | NCBI WGS metagenome assembly JADMIO01 (sample SAMN16585339, study PRJNA669376) | soil metagenome | isolation source: Crop rotation soil | place: USA: Cullars Rotation, Alabama | collected 2011
GGGGAGGGGGGGGCGTTGGGGTCGAGTTGAGGGTCAAGGGGCTGGTAGGCCTCGAGGGTATCGGGCGAGAGGTCGTCATTGGAAGGTGGGTCGGGCGGGGCTGGCATGGGAGCATTATAGGGAGGGGAATGGGCCCGGGCGCAGCGTTTGACACAGGTCTGGGCGCAAACCCGTGGCATCCGGCCCGAGGCCATAGGCAGGAATTAAGCGGGGCCGAATTTGGGTTCGCGTTCGAGGGGGGCGGGCATGATGGCGAGGCGGACGGTATTTTTGTTTTTTTCGAGATAGATGATACGGAAGATGAAGCCTTCGGCGTGGGGCAGGAGGTCAAGATTTTCGACGCCGCCCTGCGCGAGGAGGGTGCGCGCGGAGAGGTCGCAGCGCCAGCCTAGTTTACGGCAGATGGGGTCGATTGCGGATTCGACCCAGCTCAGGACGGGGTAATCGCTGCGGAAGTGGTTGACCATGACGATATGAGCATGGTCGTGGGCAACGCGGAAGGCCTCGGAGAGGCAGCGTTGCGGATCGGGGACGGTGCTGATGACGTGGGAGAGGAAGACGACATCGAAGGACTTGTCGGGAAAGGGGAGATTGAGGGCATCAGCCTGGATGAGTTGCGTGTCTTCGTGGGGGCAGTCGGCACGGACAAAACCTTCATCGAGTTTGCGTTGTGCCTGATGGAGCATGCCGGGGGAGAGGTCGATGCCGGTGACTTTGACGTGGGAAGGATAATACTCAAGCGAAAGGCCGGTGCCGATGCCGATGTCGAGGACGCGGTCGCCAGAGTGAAAGGGGATTGCGGAAATGGCCTTGGCGAGGCGGCGTTTGAAGAGCATTTCGAAGCTGTCGTAAAAGCGGCCATAGAGATCGTAAACGCGTGAAGCAATGACTCGAGACATGCAACCTCCAGATGCAATGGGCTCTTGCGACTCGACGGCAGAGTCTGCAAGCATAGCGATGATGAGCAGTGTTGCCCACAACTGTGAAGGTGTCGAGCAAAGGAGGTACCCGGGATGAGAGGGGAGTGAAAAAGAGCGAATCAGTGGTCGAGTTGGGCCACTTCCGGGGCACGGTGGGGGATGCTAGGGGCGACGACATGGGGGCGATGGACGGTGGTTTTGAGGTGCGAGACCATTTTATAGGTGATGCCTCGCCAAACGATGGTGCGTGTGAAGGCGGAGCCGATGAGGGCTAGCAAGTTGATGAGGTAGCAGAAGGGGAGGCCAAGGGTAGCCCAGAGGATGGAAGAATGGATGGGGTTGCGGTGTTCCGGGAGGAGGTTTTCGCCGCCACGGACGAGGAGATAGCCCCGGACCATGGAGGTGGCATAGAGAACAACGAACATGGCAATCTGGTTGAAGTGTTCAATGGTGGCGGGGAAAGCGACGAAGCCGTAGATGGTGTTGAAGAAAGTGTAGCCAAGAGCGGTGAGGTAAACGAGCGCCCCGCCGACAGCAGTCCACCAGACCCAGGGGGCGCAGACTTTGGTGATGCGGTATTGGCGGACGGCGAATTCGAGGAGAGAAAGCCAGTTGAAGTTGGCTTCGGAGGCGACGAGGCACTGAGGGACGAAATGAATTTTGGATTTGGCGCGAGATTTGACACAGTAGGAGAGGACGTAATCATCGGAGAGAGCATGCTGCCAGAGGCCGTGAAGGCCAAAACCGTAGAAATTTTTGCGCGTGATGGCCATGGAGCCGCCCCAGGCAAGGGTGCGGCGATAGGGCCCGAGGAGTGCGGCGACCTGGGCGTTGAGGACAGAGACAATTTTGTTGGCGGTGTGGTCGGTCACCGGGACGTAGTACCGATAGCCGGTAGTGGCGCCAATTTCATCGCGAGCGAGAGGGGCGACAAGTGCCCGGAGCCACTGAGCGTTGGGTTTGGCATCGGCGTCCATGAAGGCAAGGAGCTCATCGTGGTCGGTGGTGCGTTCGATGGCGGCAAGCTGGTTGTGCACTTTTTGGCCACGGCTGGTGGCGAGGCCGGCGATGACGATTTCGATACGGCTATCTTCGGTGGCGATTTTTTCGAGGAGGGCGACGACGGGGTCTTCATCGGATTCGACGGCGAAGATGAGGCGATAGTCGGGATAATCCTGATCGAGGAGGGCCTGGATATTGGGGTGGGTGTCATCATCAACGCCCTTGATGGGGAGGACGACGGCGACGCGCGGAGAGTGTTCCGGGCCATCGATGGGGCGGGCGGCGATGCGGGGCAGGCGCACACCGAAGCGTTGGGCGATCCGCACGGCCCAGATCGCCAGCATAAGTGCGGCAGCCCAGACCCAGAATAAAACGAAAGAGACCGTCACGGGAAGCACTCGGGTACTCGATATTGGATGGTCATGATACCCAAACGGGCGGGGCGAGAATAGAGAGAGGGCGGCAGAGTGCGGGGAAATCGCGGACTACACCCGGGCTTGCGGATAGGGTATTCTCTGGCGGTTCCATGGCAGAGGCGATTATGGCACAGAGGACGGATTTAGCGGCATCAGAAGGAGCGGGGGAGGGTGCGGGCCGTCCGCAGGTGGGGATTATCATGGGATCGAAATCAGATCAGTCCACGATGCAGCATGTTGCGGACACACTGACCAGTTTGGGGGTGGCGTTCGAGATGCGGGTAGTGTCAGCGCATCGCACGCCGGAGTGGATGGTGGAGTATGCAACATCGGCGGAAGGGCGGGGGTTGGAGGTGATCATTGCGGGCGCGGGGGGAGCGGCGCATTTGCCGGGGATGACGGCAAGTTTGACGGTATTGCCGGTGCTGGGCGTGCCGGTGCAGAGCCAGGCGCTGAGCGGGCTGGATTCGCTGCTGTCGATGGTGCAGATGCCGGGCGGCGTGCCGGTGGGGACACTGGCGATCGGCAAAGCGGGGGCGATCAATGCGGCGCTCTTGGCGGCGGAAATTCTGGGGAACAAATATCCGGATGTACGGGAGCGGGTGCGGGCGTACAAGGAAGCGAGCCGGCAGAAGGTGATGGCGGAGAAGCTGGAGGAGGGCGGGAATGGCTGAGGGTAACGTATGCGGCAGGGGGCGGTTCCTGATTGAAACGTGGATGATCCCATGAGTATTGCCGCGCGCGTGATACCTGCACCGGCGACCATTGCCATTCTGGGCGGCGGACAATTGGGGGCGATGCTGTGCGAGGCGGGGCGGCGCATGGGGTATCGGATGGTGGTGCTGTCGGAGCACGAGGGGGATCCGGCGGGGCGCTGGGCCGACCACCATGTGATCGGGGATACGCGCGATCCGGGGACGGTGGTGCGAGTGGCGCGGCAGGCGGACGTGCTGACGAATGAGTTTGAGCAGGTACCGCCGGAGGTATTGCAGGCAGCAGAAGCTGTGGGGACATGCCAGGTGGCGCCAGGATCGCACGTGCAGGAGACGTGCCGGGATCGGCGGCGGGAAAAGGGATTGTTTGCGGCGCATGGGTTTCCGACGGGGCCATTTGCCGCAGTGGAACGTGCGGATGAAATGGTTGCGGCCATTGAGAAGCTGGCGGGAGGCACGGGTGCAAAGGGCGTAATAGCCAAGACGGCACGCGGGGGATATGACGGGAAGGGGCAAAAGTGGATCAAGAATGCGGAGCAGGCACGGCATGCGTGGGAGCAGCTGGGCGGCGTGCCGCTGATGCTGGAGCAGGCGGTGCCGTTTGTGAGCGAGGCAAGCGTGATTGTGGCACGTTCGAGCGGCGGGGGCTCGGCGAGTTTTCCGATGTTCCGGAATGAGCATCGCAATGGGATTCTTTTTCAGACGGTAACGCCGGGGGGATTTTCGGCGGAGACGGAGCGGCAGGCGCGGACATATGCGGAGGGGATCGCGGAAAAGCTGGGCGTGGTGGGATTGCTGGCGGTGGAGATGTTTGTGCTGGCGGATGGAAGCGTGCGGATGAACGAGTTGGCGGCGCGGCCGCACAATTCGGGGCATGTGACGTTGCGTGCGTGCACGCGGAGCCAGTTTGAGATGCACATCGCGGCGATCTGCAATTTGCCGCTGGCGCCGGTGGAGTTGCTGCGGCCGGGGGTGATGACGAATCTGCTCGGGGATTTGTGGAAGCAGGGGGAGCCACGCTGGGGAGAGCTTTTTCGGGAGCCACACGGGACGCTGCATTTGTACGGCAAGACGCCGCGGGCGGGGCGGAAGATGGGGCACATGATTCACATGGCGTCGACGGCGGAAGAGGCGCTGGCGGCCGCGAACGGGGTCTTTGCGGCGCTGCAATGACGAATGGCAGGGGACCTCCTAGAATGAAACTCGAATGCACTTTCCTGTGGGCAGATCATGGCTGAACAGCTTTCATTGATAGAGAACTCGCGGCCGCTGGCGCCGCATAACCGATTAGGGCTGGATTACCGGCAGGTGCCTCCGCGCAAGGTGCAGGTGCCGGGAGGGATCATCGATGCACACAATCACACAGGCGAGGTGGAACGGACGCGGCTGATGGTGAATGCGGCGGCGGCGTATGGGGTGACGGAGTTCTGGACGATGGCGGGGCTGGAGCATGTGAAGCCGCTGCAGGAGGCATTTCCGGGGAAGTTTCATTTCATTGCGGTGCCGGCGTGGCAGCGGGCGATGAAGACGATGCCGGACGAGAATTTTTTCAACGATTGGCGGTCGCGGCTGGAGCAGTTTGCGGAGCTGGGGGCGCAGCTGGTTAAATTTCATGCAGCGCCGGGGACGTGCAGGCGATGGGGGATCACGCTGGATGACGCGCGGATCATGAGCGTGGCGCAGTTTGCGTACGAGCGGGGGTATCACTTCATGACGCATGTGGGGGATCCAAAGGCGTGGTTTTTTGGGAAGGGGGCGTACGCTGACGGCAGCTATGGCACGTTTGAAAGCCAGTTTGACATGCTGGAGCGGATGCTGGAGCGTTATCCGGATCGGCTGCATCTGGGGGCACACATGGGGGGCTCGCTGGAGGATCTGGAGCGGCTGGCGCGGCGGCTGGAGAAATATCCGCATTACATTCTGGACATGAGCGCGACCAAGTGGATGGTGCGTGCGGTGGCGGAGCAGAGCGCGCAGGGGCTGCGGGATTTTTTCATCCGGTTTCAGGATCGGATTGTGTTTGGATCGGATGTGGTGGTGGGTGAAAAATACGACTGGGATCATTATGCATCGCGTTACTGGGCGCTGCAGATGACGTGGGAGACGGGGTATCGGGGGGAGTCGCCGATTGAAGACCCGGACGGCGGGCGCGGGTTCGATCCGGCGACGGGAACGTTTGATGCGGAGAAGGCGGATGGAATTCCGCGCATTGCGGGAATTGATCTGCCGGTGGACGTGCTGCTGAAGTTGTATCGCGGAAATGCGAAGCGGCTTTTGCCGGGGTGAGGGAGCCCGCGTTTATTTTGTAGCATAGCGCGCGACGGCGGCGTCCACGGCGACGGGGAGCATCTGCTTTAATTTATCAGGCAATGGTCCACTCAACACTTTGTTGAACTCCAGTTGCCGGAGTTCCGCAAGTTGTTCATCCGCCAGATTTTTGCGGATCTGGGCCTCGGCTTCAGAGAAGGAGAAGGTGCGGGAATCCGTTTTTTTTCCGATCTTGACGACAACGACAGCGGAATCGCGCACGTCTTTTCCGCGGATCAGCAGGGGCGCGCCGACAGAGTTGGGCGTGAGCGTAAAGGCATAATTTTCGATCGTCGTGTTTTTCATGGAGCCGCGGCGGATGGTGCCATAGAAGCCGCCCTTGTAGCTGACCTCGTCTTTGGAGTTGTAGTCTTCCACGAGGGTGGCGAAGTCGGCATTGGCCTTTATTTTTTCGACGATCTGGCGGCCGGTCTGCAGGGCAAGTTCCTCGGCATTTTTGATTTGCGCGGGCGTGGGGTTTTCGATGGTTTTAAAGGTTCCATCGGACTGCTGGTCGCGCAGCCAGCGCACGACGGGGAGGGTGATGGTGTAGAGCTCCACCTCGCCGATCTGCTGCCATTTCTGCGGGTCTTTTTCGTAGGCGTCATGAGCCATCTGCCAGGTGATGGCCACTTTTCTCTGGGGGTTGCGGTTGAGGAAGATTTCCTTCATGGCACCCTTGCGGAGGTCGGCGAGGTATTTTTCGACGGTAAGGCCTTTGGCGGCCATGGCCTTGTCGATGGCGGCCCGGGAACCGCCGGAGGCTGTTTTCAAGCGGTCGTATTCGTTGCTGAGGAAGACCTCGACGCGTGCCTGTTCTTCCTTGGTGAGCGAGCGTTTGGCCTGGGAGATAATGAGCGCATCGGTGATGCGGGCGTCGAGTTCTGATTCGATGATGGCGCGGGCGGTTTTGCGGAAGGCGTCGATGTTGGCGGCGGTTTGGGCGGCGCGGCGGAGTTTCTCATCGATGGGGCGGAAAAGGTCGTTGGCAAAAATCGGCTCGGAGGCGACATCGCCCATGTAGACATTCAGCGTCAGGGATTGGCTGGGACGCAAAGGGGAGAGGGGGCCGCGCTCGTTTGACGTTTCAATGACAGGAGCGGAAGGGGGGGGAGAGAGCGTGACCGTGGAAGGAGCCGCGTCGCTTGCGGCGCCAGCGCCGGCGCCGGGGGGAGAAACCTGGGCACTGGCGCATGCAGCGGTCATGAAGAGAGACCAGACCCACCCTGCACGCGGGAAAGTCATCATAAAACACTCCTGGGAATGGAGAAAGTCCGACTATTGGAGCGAAAAGGAGATGCAAATGCAAAAGTATGTGTATTCAGGATCCCGGGGTACCTCAGCAATGGACTGAGCAGAGCCCTTTGGCCGCATTTTTCACTTAAAACGGGTAGAGTAGCCGGTCTTCATGCAGGAGGCAGCGACGAATGGCATTGCGGGCGAATCTACAACCGGACCAGATGCTTTTGCGGGCACCGGATGAGGCGGGAAAGCTGAGCTGGAGCGAGATCTTCGGGAACGATCACCCGGTGGAGCTGGAAATCGGGGCGGGCAAGGGGACGTTTGTGCTGGCGATTGCGCAGGCAAAGCCGGAGCATAATTACATTGGAATTGAGTGGGCCAAGCAGTATGCGGAGTTTGCGGCGGATCGGCTGCGTCGCCATCACGCGGCCAATGCGCGGATGGTGTATGGCGAGGCGACCTGGTGGATTCGCTGTCATGTGCCGGACGCATCGCTGGCGGCGGTGCATGTGTACTTTCCGGACCCATGGCCCAAGGCGCGACACCACAAGCGGCGGCTGGTGCAGCCGGCGTTTTTGAAAGAGGTGCATCGAATGTTGATGCCCGGGGGCAAATTGCGGCTGGTGACGGATCACGCGGATTATTTCACTCATATGGAGAGCGTGCTGAACGGGCAGACGGATTTGCGTGTGGTTCCGTTCGATTCGCCAGTGCCGCTGAAGGCGGATGCGCCGGCGGGGTCGATTGTGGGGACGAATTTTGAGCGGAAGTACATTGCCGAGGGGCGGACGTTTCATGCGATTGCCGCGCAGAAGCCAGGTGAGTGAGGGAAGAAGAGAGGGGATAATAAGGGGGCGCGCTGGACGAGATGCCCCGTGGCTCGGGAGAATGGCTGCATGACGGTAGATGAGGCCTTTCAACTTGGCGTGCAGCATCATCGGGCGAACCGGCTGGCGGAGGCGGAGGCGCTGTATCGCCAGGTGCTGGCGGCGCAGCCGCGGCATGCGGGGGCGCTGCATCTGCTGGGCGTGATGGCGGGGCAGGTGGGGCGTGCGGATGTGGCGGTCGATCTCATTCGGCGGGCGATTGCGTTGCAGCCGGGGGAGGGTTTTTTTCATATCAACCTGGGCAAATTTTTGATGGATCAGGGTAAGCAGGAGGAGGCGGCCGCAGCCTTCCGCGAGGCGGCGCGGGTGCAGCCGGCGCTGCCGGAGGCTCAGGCGCACCTGGGGGCGGCGCTGCGGCTGGAGGGGAAATTGGAGCAAGCTTCTTCATGTTTATTGGAGGCGCTGCGGTTAAAGGCGGATTGCGTCGAGGCGCTCACGGAACTGGGGAACGTGCGTTTTGCGCAGGGGCGTGCACAGGAATCGATCGCCTGTTTTCGCGAGGTGGTGCGTCTTCACCCGATGTCGGTCGATGCGCATGTCAATCTCTCGGCGGCACTCAAGGGGATGGGACAATTGGATGAAGCGGTGGCACATGGGCGCGAGGCGTTGCGGCTGAAGCCGGATTATCCGGCGGCGCTGGCCAATCTGGCGGGCGCGCTGCAGAGCAAGGGGCAGTTGGAAGAGGCGCTGGCTTTGTTTCAGCGCCGGGCCGCACTGGAACCTGCAAACAACCAGGCGCACGCGGATGTGGGCGGCGTGATGATGGCATTGGCGCGTTTCGGCGATGCGATTGCGGCATACCGGCAGGCGGTGGCGTGCCGTCCAATGGCGGCCGCAGGGCATAACAATCTGGGCGTGGCGTTGCAGACGCGCTGGCAAGTCGATGAAGCGATCCGGTGTTTTCGGACGGCGGTGAGTTTGTATCCGGAGTATGCGGATGCGCACTCAAACCTTGGTTATGCGCTCAAGGACATTGGGAAACTGAGCGAGGCGGCGGTTCACACGCGGCGGGCGATGGAATTGCAGCCGGACGATCCGGATCCGCACAGCAATCTGTTGTTTGCATTGCAATTTGATCCGGCGTGCAGTGCGGCGACACTGTTGGCCGAGTGCCGGCGGTGGAATGGGCGGCATGCGGCCCCGTTGCGACGCTATATGCAGCCGCATGAGAATGACCGGACATTGGAGAGGCCGCTGCGCGTCGGGTTTGTATCGCCCGATTTCCGGGCGCATTGCCAGAGTTTTTTCACGCTGCCGCTCTTTTCTGCGCATGATCGGAGAGCAGTTCATTTCACGGCCTATTCCGACGTGGCACTGGTGGATGACGTCACCGCCCGGCTGCAGGGGCAGTGCGACGCATGGCGAAACATTGTCGGGATGAGCGATGAACAAGTTGCGGCGTTGATTCGCCGGGACCGCATCGACATTCTGGTCGATTTGACGATGCACATGGGGCGGAACCGGCTGCGGGTTTTTGCGCGCAAGCCGGCGCCGGTGCAGGCAAGCTGGCTGGCGTATCCGGGGACAACGGGCGTGGAGGCGATCGATTACCGGCTTACCGATCCGTATCTGGATCCGCCGGGGACGGAGGGGCGTTATGCAGAGCAGTCGGTTCGGTTGCCGGAGACATTCTGGTGTTACGATCCGCTGACGGAGGTGCCGGTGGTGAACGCGTTGCCGGCCATGCAGGGGGAACCGTTTACATTCGGCTGCCTGAATAATTTCTGCAAGATTAATGACGGGGTGCTGGGGTTGTGGGGGGAGGTGTTGCGGGCGGTGGGGAAGTCGCGGTTGTTGCTGCTGGCGCCGGAGGGGAGCGCGCGGGAGCATATTGCACAGTTTTTTGCGCAGCAAGGAGTAATGCCGGAGCGTATTGTGTTTGTAAGCCGTCAGGAGCGGAGCGACTATTTGCGGATTTACCATCACATGGATGTTGGACTGGAGACGGTGCCGTACAATGGGCACACGACAAGTCTGGATTCTTACTGGATGGGCGTGCCGGTGATCACAATATCCGGGCCGACGGTGGTGGGGCGGGCGGGGGTGTCGCAGCTGCGGAATCTGGGGCTGCCGGAGTTGATTGCGGAATCGCCGGCGGATTATGTGCGGATTGTGGTGGGGCTGGCGAGGGATTTGCAGCGGCTGAGCGCGTTGCGGGCGTCGCTGCGGGAACGGATGGCGCGTTCGCCGCTGATGGATGCGGCGCGTTTTGCGCGGGGGATGGAGGCGGCGTTTCGGCAGATGTGGATCAAGTGGTGTGCGGGCAAGCCGGGATAATGGCGGGAATCGGAGATGCGTATGCGTGAGCCCATGGATCGTCGTGAACTCTTTCGGAAGCTGGCGGGCGTGCGGGATAAAGGTGTAGCGGGCGCACAGACGGTTGCGGCACAAACTGCGCCTGCAGCAACGGCGGTCCAGAGGGCCGTGGTAAAGGACCCGTTCGTGGGGATCCAAATGGGGCCACACACGATGCTGGACGAGGGGATAGAGCATACGCTCGATCTGATCCAGGAATCGGCGGCGGTCAATGTGGTGATGCCGTACAGCCATGCGTATAACGGAGCGCTGGTGAAAGCGCCCAATGACCAGGCACACGACCACGGCGTGCCGGATCGCGACAACCGCGGGCGGAAGTTTCCGCTGGTGTATGTGAAGACGCACGATCAGTATTACAAGAACACGACGTTGCGGCACCAGATGGTGGACAATACGTACGAGCATGCCAACAGGGATTTGTTCGCCGAAATGGTGGAGCCATGCCGGAAGCGCGGAATGAAGATTTATGCGCGGGTGCTGGAGAGTTCCGCCATGTCGCGGCAGGTGGCGAACTATAGCAAGGTGGTGACGCGGACGATTTTTGACCGGCCGACATCGACGGCATGCTGGAATCATCCGGAATATATTGGGTTCTGGGCGGATACGATGGAGGATCTATTCCGGTCGTATGATTTGGATGGGATTCAGTGGGGGGCGGAGCGGCAGGGGCCGCTGATGAACGTGATTAATCCATGGGACAACAATCCGCCGACATGCTTTTGCGAGCATTGCCGGGCGCGGGGGAAGGCGGCGGGGATTGACGGCGACCGTGCCCGCAAGGGGTTCGAAGAACTGTTCAATTATTGCCAGGCGCAGATTGCGCGCGGGACAGCGGCGGCGGGGAAGCCGGTGGATGGAATTTTTGCGGGGTTTCTAGGCGTGATGATGCGTTATCCGGAAATTATGGGATGGGAGTATCAGTATCGCCTGGGACGCGAGGCGATTTGCGAGGCGATGTACAAGCGAGTGAAGACGATCAAGCCGACGGCGCAGGTGGGATGGCACGTGGACCATCAGCCTTCGAGCTGGGACATCGTGTATCGCGCCGAGATGAGTTATGAGGAGATGGCGTCGCATGCGGATTTCATCAAGCCGATCATTTACCACAGCGTGCTTGGGCCGCGGATTCGGAACTGGTATCTGCCACGGTTTCAGAAGACGATTTTGGGAGAGGTGTCGCTGGAAGACTCATTGGGGCTTTATTACAGCATGTTTGGTTACGACAAGGGCAAAGAGCCGGTGCTGGGGGAGCTGACGCGGAAAGGGTTTTCTTCGGAATATGTGCTGCGCGAAACGCAGCATTGCGTGGCATCGGCCAACGGCAAGACCAGGATTTACAGCGGGATCGGATTTAATGTGCCGGGGAGCCCGGCGGACGATCCGAATGTGGTGTACGACACAGTGTTAAAGGCGTTTGAGGGGGGGGCGGCGGGGATCGTGGTTTCGCGCGAGTATGAAGAGATGCGTGTGCCCAACCTGCAGGCGGTAGGCAGGGCAGTGCGTGACCTGGCCAAGAAAGCGTAATCGCGGGGATGAAAGCAGCATGAACATACATGTGAAAATGGAAGCGCGTTATTCTGACGCCTTGCTGAAGGTTCATGCCTGTATTGTGGCGGGGTTCGTGCTGCTGGTGACCCTGAGCGGAGCGGGATGCAGGCCCCAGGCGGCCCGGACTGCGCCGGCGATTGTTTTTCCGACGCCAGAGGCGTGGATTCAGACGGAATTGTTTTTTGGTCTTACGCGCCGGGATCGCAGCGTGATTTCGGAAGAGCGCTGGCGGCGGTTTTTGGATGGGGCGCTCACGCCGGCCTTTCCGGATGGTTTTACAGTGGTGGCAGCCGAGGGAGAGTATCTGGATGCGCAGCAGGGGTTGCATCGTGAGCCGGCGCGGGTGGTGATTCTGCTTTATCCGCAGCAGCATGCGATGCAGAATGAGGCCAAAATTCGGGCCATCATCAGCCGGTATATGACGGATTTTGATCAGGAAGCAGTCTTGCGAGCGGACTCCGGGCAGACCGTTTCGATGGTGATGCGCCGCGAAACGGAGAGGGCCGCGCGGTAGAAGGAAGGCAGATTCGGTTTTGTGCGAAATTCGCCGTCCTATAACCTGCTTTTAAGCAAAGAGTAAGAGAACGAAGGGCGCGCCGGAGGTCTGGTGTGCCCTTTGCATTAAAAAACTCTCAGAACGCAGTTGGGTGGAAGCTGCGGGAGGGTTGCAGGGAACGCAACTTTTCGTTTCCGAGAAAAAATTCCTTTGGAGAACTGCGTGGTTTTGTTCGCAGGATCCTGTTCCCGTCACAATTTGGCTCGCAATGAAGAGACGCGTGCCAGCAACCCGCTGACCGATGAGAGGAGCGACACGGCCCATGGATAGCACAATGATGCGAAAATACCTGCATGACTTGAGCAACGCGCTCAATGCTGCCAAGATCAACGCCTACCTGTTGCGCCGTATGCACGGCGATACATTGGATAAGGAAACAATCGACGGCCTCGATACGTCCCTTCATGATGCGGAGCAACTTGTCTCAGAATTTCATCGCCGGGTGCATCAAGATGATGAGAAACCCGTGCGCCAACCCGCCAATGTGCCTGTCACCCCGTAGGACTATTTGTCGTATATTTGGACTACATGTCGCGAATCTCTTTGGATACCAAACATTCTTGTCGTATCATGATACGAGAGGTTATGGGAATAGGTGCAGGGCGGGGTTGAGCAAAGGTGGTACAGCTCTTGCCTTGAGGTTCCCATGTTTTCGTTGGCAACCGGTCATTAAAACAGGCGCGGCAATACATAAACAGATAACGGAGTGGGTAGAAACCCATGCCGCAAGAAAGAAAAGAAGGTGAAGACTATGGGTCATGTATCAAACGGTTACAAAGTGCTGGTTGTGGAAGATGATGCCAACGAGCGCCAAGGACTGCAGCGGTTGCTGACGGATGCAGGATATCAGGTTTCGGCGGCGGATTCCGCCGACAAAGCGATGAGTTATCTGGACGAAGCGGTCGACTTTGTGCTGACCGACCTGCAGATGGGGGACGTGTCGGGGATGGATTTGTTGCGCCATTGGAAGCTGAAGCAGCCGGAGTCGATGTTTTTGATGATCACCGGGCACGGCTCGGTGACGACGGCGATTGAGGCGATCCGTGCGGGTGCCTATCACTACATGACTAAGCCGATTGATCCACAGGCGCTGGTGATCATGCTGGAGAACATGACGCGGCAGCGCGAAGAGACGCGCAAAGTGCGGCAGTTGCAGGACCGTCTGGATGAAAAATTCTCGCTCTCGAGCATCATCGGCCGGAGCCCGCAGATGCAGCGGGTATTTGAATTGATCAAGCGGTCGGCGCAGGCATTTTCGACGGTGCTGATTCTGGGAGAATCGGGGACGGGCAAGGAACTGGTAGCGCAGGCGATCCATCAGAATTCCCCGCGCCGTGACGGGCCTTTTGTGGCGGTGAATTGCGCGGCGATGCCGGCAACGCTGGTGGAATCGGAATTATTCGGGCATGAGAAGGGGGCATTCACGGGGGCGACGGACCGGCGAATGGGGCGGTTTGAGTCGGCGATTGGCGGGACATTGTTTATCGATGAGATCGGGGACTTTGAAGTGGCGCTGCAGGTGAAACTGCTGCGGGTGATGGAGAACCGCGTCATCACGCCGGTAGGGGGGAACAAGGAAATCAAGGTGGACACGCGCGTGCTGGCGGCGACGAGCCGCGACATCACGGACATGATGAGCAAAGGGACATTCCGCGAAGATTTATACTATCGCCTGAACGTCATCACGATCGACCTCCCGCCGTTGCGGCAGCGATTGGATGACATCCCGCTTTTGACCAAGCGGTTTATGGACCGGGTAAACGAACAGAATGGAACGAAGATCACGAGCATTTCACCGACGGTGATTGACGCGCTTCAGCAGTATCACTGGCCGGGCAACGTGCGTGAGTTGTTGAATGTGATCGAGCGGATGATGGTGCTGGCGGACAAGAGCCAACTGGAGATCGACGATTTGCCCAGCTACATCCGGCAGAGTCCGGGCAATCGCGTCTCGGCGCCGGGCGGCGGGGCCTCCGTTGGATCGCAGGTCAGCCTGAGCTCGTCGCTGTCGGCAGGTTCGCCGGCGACGCCGGTCAGCTCGTCAAACGGAAACGCGCAGGCGGCAGGCGGGGCGGCGCTGGAACAGGCGCTGGCGACCATGACGCTGGAGGACCTGGAAGATCGGGCGATCGCAGCGGCATTGCAGCGGTTCAACAACAACCGCACACGGGCGGCGCGGGCGTTGGGGATCAGTGTGCGTACGCTGCAGCGGAAACTGGGGGCAAAGAATGCGCCGGAGGAAGGGAGCGCCCCCGACGCGCCAGATGCTTCGTCGGACGCGGCGGATGAGGCGCCGGCTGCCCAGGAACAGCGCGAGTCAGAACATGGCCATTCCACGAATCCCGGCTCACTCGTTGGCAGCGGCAGTGCGTAAACGATAGATTTTTCGACGTCCCGGTGGGGCGCCGCCCTTGCGACGCATGCGGCTTGTTGATCCACGTTCAACAGGCCGCTCTTTTTGCAGTGCGGTATTGGCTGCCGAATAGAAGGAACGACGTGGCGCTTGGGCGAGAATCATTCCCTATAATGCAGGCATGGCGACGTATCTCACGGATGATGGCATTTGTCTCCGGGTGAATGATTTTTCGGAGACCTCGCAGATTGTGGGGATGTTCACGCGCCGGCATGGGCTGGTGCCGCTGATCGCGAAGGGGTCGAAACGGTCTTCGAAGAAGAATGTGATGTCGGGGCCGCTGGATTTGCTGACGTCGGGGGAAGTGGTGTTTGTGCCGGCGCGGGAGAGCGGGGGGGCGCAGCTGGGGACGCTGGCCGCGTGGGAACTGCAGGATCACAGGCGGGAACTGCGGGGAACGCTGGCGGGATTGAATGGGGCAATGATCTGCGCGCAGATTACGACGCAGCTGATGCAGCCGCTGGATCCGCATGAGGATCTTTTTGAAGAATTGGGGGCGGCGCTGGAATTGCTGGGGCATGCACCGGCACAGCGTGCGCGCGCGGTGGTGGCATATGTAAAGGCGGCGCTGATGGCGGCGGGCTATTGGCCACAGTTGAGCGGGTGTTTGAGCTGCGGGCGTGCGGTGAGTGATGCGGAGATGCGGTTTAGCGCGCGGGCGGGGGGTATTGTGTGTGGTGGAGGAGGGGATGGGCATGTCAGAGGAGAATGCAAGGTGAAGGGCGGGTGCCATCTGGACAATGCCGGGGTGACGATCGCGGTGGCGGGGCGGGTAGTGCTGGCGCTGGATCGGTTGCCACTGCCGACACAGCTGCGTGCGGCCCCGCCGGTGCGGGCCGGAGATGAGGCGGCGCTCCACATGGCGATGCAGTTGCTCTTAGCGCAGGTGGAAGTCATTACGGACAAGCCAGTGCGGACACGGTATTTGTTGGGGAGCATTTTCGGCCGGGTGGAGCGGGGGGAAAACGGCTTGACGAGCAAGCCGGCTAAAAACGCCCCTTAAGCGTGGAGATGTCCCATGAGGGCGCAAAAAAGAAGGCCGCCTTGTGGCAGCCTCTTTAATGCTCAATGAATGGAGTGGTGCATGTGGGGTCAACCCAACTCCTGCAACAGCCGATCCACTGTCCCGTTGATCCGTTCAGGGGTTTCAAAGCGGCCGGCCGCGATGAGCGCGCGGGCGTTTTGAACCTTGTCTTCGCGGATGTCGGGGAGTTTCTTGAGTTCGCCCAGGTAGCGAGCCGAGTCACTGATTTCGACAGTGTCAGCTTCGCGCGTGCCCACATCCTGTGAGCCCTGGAGCACGTCCGTCGCCTTGCTTCCGTGCAGGCGCGTGATCGGGGGATTTGACCCAATCGGGGAGATGCTCATGTGCAGTCCTCTCTCACGCGGCCCATAAAACCATGGATCCCAGCACCGCCAACAGGTGAATCCTTTCCAAGGACCCAGCGTGCCTTCGTCCAGAGAATATATCGTTCACTCCGGGCCTCGCGCATGAGGAAAAGTGGAGTTCCGAGAAAAATGTGTAAGTCTCTACTGGGGCGGCGCGTAGGAATCATTCGCTTTTAAGTATAATCGGGGTTTGTTGGGGAGCTCTGCAGTTGGGTGGAGACATCTCGATGCTTTGGATAAAGGGTTAAGTAAGAGTTATTTAAGGTCGAAATCGGTTTATGTTTGCCGCACTTCTGCAGCAAAGGTATCGTGCTCATCTAGAAGATGATTGTCCCATCCTATAGGAGAAGGTTTATGAAAAGAGCTGCGATACATTCGATGCGGGCGCTGATGGCGGTGCTGGGATTATGCGCGATTGGGCGTGCGGCAGGACCTTTGGACACGCAGGTGCCGTCGGATGCGCTGGCGTATATGGGGTGGGCGGGGGCGGATGCATTGCAGGCGCAATATGGACAATCCAATTTAAAGGCGATTGTGTCGGCATCGGCTGCACGCGATTTTATTGCGCAGCAGTTGCCGAAGTTGATCACACGTGCGGGGCAGGAAGACGCGCAAGCGCCGGAAATTATTGCCAAGGTGCAGACCGGGCTGGGGATTGCATGGAGGCATCCGACGGCGTTTTATTTTTCGCCGGTGGATCTGAGTAATCCGCAGCGGCCGGAATTCCGGATGGGGTTGTTGTGTGATGCGGGCGCGGACGCCAAGGCGCTGGCGGACCTGCTGAATGAAACGATTGCAAAAAATCCGCCGCCACAGGAAGTGCCGGTCCATGTGAGCCAGGAGGGGGCGCTGGTGAGCATGACAATCGGCAAAGCAGAGACGGCAGAGACGCGGCAGCGGGGCGGCGGGCTTGGGGCGGTGCCTGAGTATGTGCAGGCGATGGCCAAAGTGCAGCAGACGAACGCGGCGTTTGCGGTGTATGTGGATATGCGCCGGGTTTTGGCGATGGTGGGCGACGGCCTGGAGAAAATTCCGAACGTGCCGCCCGAAGCCAGAGTGAAAGTGCCGGCGGTGATTGAAGCGTTGGGGCTGAATGGCCTGACGCAGATGGCGCTGGCGAGCGGATTCGACGGCAAAGAGTGGAGCGATCGCGCGTTTACGGGGGTCAAGGGGCCACACAAAGGCATTCTGGCAATGGTGGATGGTCCTCCCTTAAGCGAGGCCATGCTGGCGGTGGTGCCGAAAGATGCGGCCGCATTTCAAGCATCAAAGCTGGATCTGCACAAGGTGTTTCTGCAATTGCGCGATGTGGTGGGGACGGTGGATCCAAACGCACAAAGGGAATTGGACAGGGCACTGTCGCTGGGCAGCCAGCAGATTGGGATGGACATTGAGGCGGACATCCTTGCGCCGCTGGGGGATGAGTGGGTGATGTACCGCGCACCGCTGAGCGATGCGGGCGGCCTGTCGATGGCCGCGGTAACGAAGCTGAAGGATGGGGAAAAGTTCACCAGAACGCTGGCGGCCGCGGAGGAATTGATCAACAGGCTGGGGCAGGGGCGTTTCAAGATCGAGCGGACGACGGAGCAAAAAATTGACGTATCGTCGGTATCGTATCTGACGTACAGCGTCGCGTGGACCGTGCGGAATGGCTACTTTTATGTGTCGACGATCGACGGGATTGCAGGGGCAGTGAAGCAGGTGGAGGGCAAGCTGCCGGGCATTGCCGAAAGCGATTTGTACAAGCAGGCGATGGCGAAGCTGCCAAAGCTGCCGGCGGGGGCGAAGCCAATGGCGCTTTCGTATTCGAATCCGGCGAAGTTGTATCCGGAGTTGCGGCGGGGACTGCTGGGGTTGTTGCCGCTGGCACGGGCGGCCGGGGTGGACTTGCCGTCGAATTTGCTGCCGGACACGGCTGACATTCTGCAGAATCTGACGCCCGGCGCGAGTGCGGCGTGGTGGGATGCCGACGGCATGCACCAGGCGGGGCACACGGCATTTCCTGGGGCGCAGGTCATCGGCGGCAGCCCGGGCGGGCCGGCAGTGGTGGCGATGGCGGCGGCGGGGACTGCAATCCTGTTGCCGTCACTTGGCCGGGCGCGGGAGATGTCGCAGCGAACCGTGGATGCAGCAAATTTGAAGGCGATCACCTCGGGGTGTTTTATTTATGCCGCAGCACATAACGATACGCAACCCGATGACTTGGCGCGGCTGGTGCTGGATGGAACCATTCCGACGCAGGTTCTGACCAACCCCCAGAAGGGGACGCCGCCGCTGGTGCTGACGCCAGCGGACAGGCAACTGGGGACACGCGATTTCGCAAAGTTTGCGGAGGAGGTAGCCGCGCATTGCGACTATGTGTATTTGGGCGCGGGCACAAAAGTCGCCGGTATGCCCAATGCCAGCATGATGGTGCTGGCGTACGGCAAGCCGGGCCCGCACACGCGGGAAGGCCTAAATGTGGCATATTACGATGGGCACATTGAGTTTGATCGGTGGGGAACGATGGAGGAACAATTCGCGCGGACGAATACGTATCGCAAGAGCCATGGGCTCCCGGAGGTGGATGTGGGGGCTCTGATGCGAGCTGCGGGCGTGAGCGTGAGGCCGGTGGCGCCGCGTCCGACGTCGATGCCGGCACGTCGCGGAGGTTTGCCGTGAAGGGGCAAGATATGGAGAGTTCTATTCTGTTGCCCGCGAGCCGACGCCCCGTCGGCCACTATTAAGGTCTTAATGCCTTGAGAAGGAGTCTATAAATGTGGATCAGGAGAAAAGCCGCGTTGGCGCTGCTGGCGGTTTTGGGTTTTTGTCTTACGGTGCGGGGGGCAGGACCGCTGGATGAGCGGGTGCCGGGGGATGCGATGGCGTATGTGGGGTGGGCGGGGGCGGATGCGCTGGCGGAGCAGTATGCGAATTCGAATGCCAAGGCGATTCTGGAAGCGTCGTCGGCGCGGGCATTTGTGACGGGGCAATTTGGGCGTTTTCTGGCAGCGGCCCATGGACGGGCGACGGGTGCGGAGAAGTCAATAGAGCGGGTGCAGAAGGTAGCGGACATGGCGTGGCATCGTCCAACGGCATTTTATTTTTGTCCGGTGGATTTTTCGAATCCGAACATGCCAGTGATGCGGCTGGGGCTGATGTGCGATGCGGGGGCAGAGGCCGGAACCTTGGTGGATGTGCTGAAGGCCATTGTAGCTACGGACCCGCCGCCGGCGGAGCTTACCGCGCATATTGTGCAGGACGGCGGCGTGGTGATCATGACGTTCGGCCAGGCGGATAGCGCGGAAGAATTGAAAAAGGGGGGCGGGCTGGCGGCGGTGCCGGCGTATCAGGCTGCGATGGCGAAGGCGAAGCATGCCGCGCCGGCGATCGCGGCGTATGCGGATGCGCAGAAAGGCATCGCGATGATGCATGATGCGCTGGCGAAGATTCCCAATGTGCCGCTGGAAGTAAAGGAGCACATGCTGGGGACGGCGGAGGCGTTGGGCCTTACCAGTCTTACGCAGGCCGCGATGACCTGCGGCTTTGAGGGGAAGGGGTGGAGCCAGCAAATGTTTATCGGCGTCAACGGGCCGCGCCGGGGTCTGCTTGCGTTGATGGATGGGAGCCCCTTGAGCGATGGCGCCATTGCGGCGGTGCCGAAGGAGGCGTCGGTATTTTCGGCATGGAAATTCGATCTGCCGAAAGTGCTTTCCGAAATGCGCAACATCGTGAGCAAAGTGAATCCGGAAAGCCAGAAGGCCCTGGATCGCGCTTTGGCACAAGGGAGCAGGCAGCTGGGCGTGAATATTGAAGAGAGCCTGATCGCGCCGCTGGGGGACGAATGGGTTTTCTACCGCGGTCCGATTTCAGAGGATGAGGGAAGCAGCTATGCCCTTGTGCACACATTGCGTGACGGCGGCATTTTTGCCAAGGCGCTGGGAGCTCTTGAAACACGGATCAACGAGAATGCCGGCCGGTCGCCGTTCAAGATTGAGAAAGTGGTGACCGGCAAGGTGGAAGTGTCGACGGTGGCGCTGGCGCAATTCAGCATGGCATGGGCCGTCAAGAACGGGCGGCTGTATGTTTCGACGCTGGCGGGCATTGCGGGGGCGGTGAAGCAGGTGGAGAGCCAATTGCCTTCGATCAAGGAAAATGCGCTATACCTGGCGGCGCGAGCGCAGCTGCCGGCGGAGGTGAAGCCGCTTTCGATCGGGTACGCCAATCCGGCAAAGATGTATCCTGAACTGCGGCGTCTCGCGTTGGGGGTGATACCGCTGGCGCGGCAGGGGGGGCTGGATATTCCACGCGATCTTTTGCCGGATGCGGACGAGATTTCACCGTACCTGACGCCGGGTGCAAGCATGGCATGGTGGGCGGCGGATGGTTTGCACGGCGCGGGGCGCTCCGCGTTTCCGGGCGCGGAGCTGCTTAGCGGCCAGCAGGTGGGGCCGATGCTGGCGGGTTCACTGGCGGTGGGCGCGGCGAATTTTTTGCCAAGGGCCGCGCAGGGGCCCGGCGTGGAGCCGCAGGTGGTGGATGCGGCGAATCTGCGGGTCATAGCGCAGTCTGCACTGGTATACGCGATAGACCACAAGGATCAACTGCCCGACAGCCTCGCGACACTGGTGGCCGAGGGGATGATCTCGCCGCGGGAGCTGAAGAGCCGCCGCGCCAGGACACCGGCACTGGAAATGACACCGGAGCTGCAGCAGCTAGGGCGGGATGATTTTGCGAAGTTTTCCGAGCAGCTTGAGCAGCACACGGATTTCGTTTATCTGGGGAAGGGGATGAAATCGGATACCGACGCGGCGCTGATTCTGGCGTATGAAAAACCGGGGATGTATGCAAGGGACGGGCTGAATCTGGCGTTTAAGGACGCGCATGTGGAGTTTGTGCCATGGCGTGCGATGGAAGAGACATTTAAGAAGACGAACGAGCATCTGCGGAAGAATCAGCTGCCGCCGGTGGACGTAAAAGATCTGATGGCCAGATCAGGCGTCGGGTTGCCATGAGTGGGAGGCGAAAGGGGAATTTTTGAGGGTATGGGTTCTTTTTGAAATTGAATGCTTGTGCGATGCGCGGCGCTTCTGTAGGGTAAGGCCACCCATACAGCTTGATGTGGCGCAACATGTCTGAGAATCCATTGCCGGCTTCATACCCGCTCAACATCCTTGTCGTGGATGATGAAATCAACATCCGCAAGACGCTGTCGTTCTGTCTGGAGGGAGAGGGGCATCATGTGGTAGGCGTCTCCAATCCGGCGGACGCGAAAGCGGAGGCGGCACACCGGTCCTTTGACATGGCGTTTGTCGATCTGCGGCTGGGGGCGGAGCGCGGGCTGGATCTGATTCCGGAACTGCTGGCGACCAGTCCATGGTTGAAAATTGTAGTCATCACGGCGTATGCGTCCATTGACATAGCAGTGCAGTCGATCAAGTCGGGTTCGGTAGACTTTCTGCCGAAGCCGTTTACGCCTTCACAGGTGAAGCACATCACACATAAGATCGGGGAGCTGCGTCGGCTGGAGTTGAACGTCGCGAGTTTGCAGGAGACGGTGGGCGGCACCCATCCGGACGTGGATCTGGCCGGATCCCACTCGCCGGAGATGCAGCGGGCGATTCATTTGGCGCAGCAGGTGGCAACGACAGATGCGACAGTGCTGGTGCGCGGAGAATCGGGGACGGGGAAGGGAGTGCTGGTGCGGGCGATTCATTCCTGGTCGCCGCGGATACAGAAGCCATTTGGGACGGTATCCTGTCCATCATTGTCGGCAGAACTGCTGGAATCGGAACTATTCGGGCATGTGAAGGGGGCGTTTACCACGGCGGTGCGCGATAATCCGGGGCGCATTGCGATGTGCGAAGGGGGGACGCTGTTTTTGGATGAGATTGGGGACTTGCCGATCGGCATTCAGCCGAAGCTGCTGCGGTTTTTGCAGGACCGGGAATATGAGCGGGTGGGAGAACAGACAACGCGGCGCGCGGACATCCGGGTAATCACGGCGACAAATGTGGACTTGGACCGGGCGGTGAAGGAGGGGCGTTTTCGAGAGGATCTGCTGTATCGGTTGAATGTGATCACCATTGAAGTGCCGCCATTGCGTGCACGGCCGGAAGATATTGTGCCGCTGGCGGAGCGGATGCTGGCATTTTTCACGCGTGCGCATACGCGAAAAGTGCTGGGTTTTACGCCGGAGGCGCAGGAAGCGCTGCGTGTGCATTCCTGGCCTGGAAACGTCCGAGAATTGCGGAACGTGATCGAGCGCTGTGCCATTTTGACGACAAAAGAGTGGATTGGACCAGAACTTTTGCCGGGCGCGATGGCTTCGCACGCACCGGATCCGTCGTTGGGAGCGATGGTTTCGCTGGATAAGATGGAAGAATTGCATATTCGCCGGGTGCTGGCGGGGACGAAAAGCCTGGATGAGGCGGCAGAAGTGCTGGGAATTGATGCAGCAACTCTGTGGCGGCGACGAAAGAAGTATGGGATTTAGTGAGCGTCGCATGTTGGGGGCGATTCTCTCACGCCAAAACTTGCACCGCTGTTCAGTGTTTTTGCGACTCCGCGAATTTGGAGCGACATGTCACCACGTCATCTATCAATCCTGGCAGGAGCAGGAATTACCGCTTTATCGGCGTGTACGGGGATTGCCATCCACACGGCGCGGCCTGGAGTGGCAACGGCTTTTTTGTTCGTGCAATGGCTCGTGATTGAAGCAATTCTACAACAATGTGGCAAAGTAGCGGCGAACGCTAAGAGCTCAATAAGCGAAGCGGAAAAATCGCAAAAAGCGCATCGGGGGCAGATGTTGCGTGCGCATGCAACCGGTCAGGCCGTCATTGACTCGCTGCCGCATGGAATCGCAATTTTTTCGCCGGCGGGGCAAGTGGAACTGGTGAATTCACGCGGGGTGTGGCTTGGGCTGCATCGGGGCAAGAGCGTGGAGGAACTGCCGCAGGAATGGCTTAAGCCGCTGATTGCGCAGGCGGTTAAAACACGCCGTCCAGTGGGGCCATTCTCCAACAGCCACGCCCCCAAAGCGACTGACGGCAAGGGCGAGAAACCGATGCGCCTGCCGGGCGAGGCACTGGTGCAGGTATTTGAGGAAGGGCGGGAATTGTTCTTCATGCCGCAGGCCACGCCGCTGATGGATGCCGGCGAATTGTTGGGAGTGACGGTTGTGCTTGTGGACGTGACGGCAAGCCGGCAGGTGGAAGAGGCAAAATCGAATTTATTGTCGTCATTCTCGCACGAGCTCAAGACGCCGATGACCTCCATTCAGATGTCTATTTATTTGCTTTTGGAAGACGCAGCGCCGCGGCTTACCGCGCGGGAACTGGAACTACTGGCTGCCGCACGTGACGATGCCGATCGGCTGCATCGCATTGTGGAAGAGATGCTGACCAGTGGCCGCCCCAGATAACATCGCGGTTGTTTCCGCGGATCTGGCAAAGTGCGCAGATGAAAAATTGGCGTTGCTCAAGGGAGGGGCCCGGGGCGGTTTGTTCAGGGGGGCTCCCGGAATAGCGGTAGATAAAGGGGGCATCGGGGTAGCTGCGACCTTGCGCGTTTTTTCCAACGATAACTGCAGTGGGGAGGGCATGCTGCTGCCGCCGCCGCGCTGAGCTATTCTTCGTTTGAATCGAATGGTTCAGCGTTAAATTCGAAAATGGCGAGCAATGGCGCGCTTTCGTGCGGGAAACGCTTTCCTCTGATGCGGATGGGCGGATAGAGTAATCCGGATACAGCGCCGGACTGGCGCATTTGTTGCAAAGGAACGCATGGATCTTCATCACGCCATGGCATGGGGCATTTTTCTCGCGATCATACTGGGCATGCTGGCCATCGATCTGTTTGTCTTGCACCGCAAGCCGCACGCTATTCATATGGGCGAAGCACTTGTTGGCGCCATGGTGCCGGTGACCGCCGCGTTGTTGTTTATCGGGGCAATTTATTACGCGTATGAACATCATCTGTTCGACCTGGGCATACCTTTGGCCAGCCATCGCGAAGCTGCGCCTTTGGGCGGAAGCGAGGCGGCGCTTCTGTTTCTGACAGGGTATCTGGTCGAGCTTTCCCTGTCGGCAGATAACGTATTTCTGTTTGTGATCCTGATGAGCTTTTTCAAGGTGCCGCGGGAGCTGCAGCATCGTGTACTGTTCTGGGGGGTGCTGGGGGCATTGGTGATGCGCGGGGTGATGATTCTTGCGGGCAGCGCCCTTCTGAGCCGTTTTGAGTGGATCATTTATATCTTTGGCGGGTTTTTGATCATCACTGGAATCAAGATGATCTTTTCCGGCGAGCCGAAGGATCCTTCTGACAACCTGGCGGTGAAGCTGGTGCGGAAGGTGCTGCCGTTTCATGATGGGTTTGAGGGGAAGAATTTTTTCACGGTGGTCAATGGCAAGCGCGTGGCAACGACGCTGTTCCTGGTGCTGGTGTGCATTGAGTTTACGGATCTGGTGTTTGCCCTGGATTCGATTCCGGCGATTTTCGGCATTACGCGCGATCCGTTCATCGTATTCAGTTCAAACGTGTTTGCCATTCTGGGGCTGCGGTCGTTGTATTTTCTGCTGGCGGGGATCATGGATAAGTTTCACCTGCTCAAATATGGGTTGGCGGTGGTGCTGGGGTTTGTGGGGGTGAAGATGGTGCTGCCGGGGCTGGCGGACTTGTATATGCACTTCAGCGGGCACGAGGCGCACTGGGAGATCGACCAGTTCGTTTCGCTGGGGGTGATTGTGGGGGCGCTGGCGCTTTCCATTGTAGGCAGTCTGATTTTTCCCAGTAAGAAACATCATCTCAATCCACTGGCGGAAGATGTTCCAGCTGCTCCGGCGTCCGGGGGGACGATTTCGCAGGGAGGGGGCGTACCGCCGCAGGTGACGTCCGCTTCGCAGATGGAAATGCACGGTTGATGGAAGAGGGGCTGCGGGGTGGCGTCTGCGCCAGGGCGGCGTGAAGCGGCGCCCCATTGGGAAGATGCTGTATTGGCACTACAAGAGGGCGGGTTGCTTCCGGCGGGAGCGCGCCTACCATAGATAAGTGTCTATACAGGAATTTGCCATGACTCCTATCGCACTTCAGAACAACACAGATCCGGAACAGGACGCTTCTACAGCCGCTTCGAATCTTTCCAATGCTGAGCTGTTCGACTCTTACTCCCGCGCCGTCACGTCGGCGGTGAAGACCGTTTCGCCCGCTGTGGTGCATATTCATGTGCGCAGCCAATCGCAGGACGGGCGGGGGAGCCGGGGTGGCTCGGGGTCCGGCGTGTTGTTTACGCCGGACGGATTCATCCTGACTAATTCGCACGTGGTGCATAACGCCTGGCAGCTGCGCGTAGCACTGGCGGATGGACGCGAGATGGGGGCGCAACTGATCGGCGAAGATCCCCATACGGATCTGGCGGTAATCCGCATTGCGCCTTCGGGGGCGGGAGACACGGTGATTCCCCATGCCACACTGGGAGATTCGGCGGCACTGCAGCCCGGACAGTTGGTGATTGCGATCGGCAATCCGTTGGGATTTCAGGCGACCGTGACGGCAGGTGTAGTGTCGGCAGTGGGGCGGACCTTCCGTTCCCATTCCGGGCGGCTGATCGACAATGTGATTCAGACGGATGCGGCGCTGAATCCCGGGAACTCGGGCGGGCCGCTGGTGGATTCGCGCGGATATGTGGTGGGGATCAACACGGCGGTGATCGCGATGGCGCAGGGGTTGTGCTTTGCGGTGCCGATCAACACGGCGAAGTTTGTGGCGACGCAGCTGCTGGCGCATGGGCGGGTGTCGCGGTCGTACATCGGGGTGATGGGGCAGAATGTGCCGATTCCGCGGCGGCTGACACGTTTCTGGAAACTGGAGCAGACTACCGGCATCCTTGTCGCGGGAATGGAGGAACATTCTCCAGCGGCCAAGGCGGGGCTGGAGGAGGGGGATATTCTGCTGTCGTTCGATGGGATGACGGTGAAGGATATTGATGCGTTGCACCGGCAGTTGACGGCGGAACGCATCGGGAAAGCGGCGGCAATTGCGGCATTGCGCGGGTATGAGAAGGTGGATCTGACGCTGACGCCGGCGGAAGCGAAGTAAGTATCCCGCTGGAATCAAAACTTACCGGACACATGGTTTGGCCGTACAAATCCATGACAGGCGGGCGATGATGGCATAACAGGCTTTGCTCAGTCTCCAACAAATTGTGGACAGAGACAGTGTGCAGGCGGGCCAGAATCTGCCGGCAACCGCTGAGAGTGTATCTCATGATTTTTGACTCGCGGGGCGCAACCTGTGAGCGGTGAAAGGTTCCGCGCAGAGGAATGCGGCGCGGCGTGAGGAGGTTCTGCGCATGGCGATATTTCATTATGAAGCGATGAATGCGGCAGGGCAGGCGGTGGAAGCGGACGTAGAAGCGGACACAGCGGAAGAGGCCGCGGGCAAGATACGAACACAGGGGTACTATCCGACCAAGGTCAAGCAGCAGAAAAAGGCTCGGTCGGCGAGAGAGGTACGGAGCGGTGAGAGGAGGCGCTCCGGCCTCCCGCAGATCACGGTGGGGCATGTCTCCACGCGCGTACTGGCGGAGTTTACGCAGCAGTTGTCGATTCTGCAGTATGCGGGCCTGCCGATCGTGCGCTCGTTGAAAATTTTGTGCCAACAGGCGAAGCCGGGGATGCTGAAGAATATTCTGGCCTCGGTTGCGACCAGCGTGGAAGAGGGCGCGACATTGTCTGAGGCGATGAGCCGGCATCCCAAGGCATTTGACCGTCTGTATGTGAACATGGTGCAGGCGGGCGAGACGGGCGGCGTGTTGGACGTGATTCTGCAGCGGCTGGCGGAATTCATGGAAAAGGCCCAGAAGCTGAAGCGGCGGGTCATCGGGGCGATGATTTATCCGTCGGTGGTGATCTGTTTTTCGGTGTTGATTGTGACAGGCATCATGATTTTCGTGGTGCCGCGGTTTCAGGGTATTTTCCGGGACTTCAAGGCGACGCTGCCTTCGATCACGGTATATCTGATGGCGACGGCGGATTTTATTGCACATCGTTATGGATGGGCGCTGGTGCTGGGTTCGCCAATGGGGACGGTTTTGCTGGTGTGGCTGATTGGCAAGAGCGCGAGCGGGCGGCGCGGGCTGGATATGTTGAAGCTGCGCCTACCCGTTGTCGGGCGTATTTTAGCCAAGACGGCGGTGGCGCGGCTTTCGCGGACGTTGGGGACGTTGCTCTCGGCGGGGGTGCCAATTCTGGATGCGATCTTGATCACGCGGGATACGGCGGGCAATGTGGTGTATGCGGAAGCGCTGCAAAAAGCGCATGATGCGATTCGAGAGGGAGAATCGTTTGCAGTGACACTACGCAGTACGCGCGTATGCGACGCGCTGGTGACCAATATGATCGACGTGGGCGAAGAGACGGGAGAGCTGGACAAGATGCTGATGAAGATTGCGGATACATACGATGACCAGGTGGATGTGCTGGTGGGATCGCTGGTGAGCTTGCTGGAACCGGTGATGGTGATTGCGCTGGGAGGGATTGTGGGGACGATTGTGGTGGCGTTATTTTTGCCGTTGGTGAAGATTATGCAGGATTTGACGGGACCTGGGGGCGGATGAAATAGAACTTTCTGCGCATAAAAAAAGCCCGAATCGTTAGAGCGATTCGGGCTTCGTGTTCACGTGTTCACGATCGTTCTTACTTTTTCTTTGCAGCCTTGTCAGCAATGACGGCCTGTGCGGCGGCGAGGCGGGCGATGGGGACGCGGTAAGGGGAGCAGCTGACATAATTCATGCCGACGGCGTGGCAGAATTTGACGGAGGCGGCTTCGCCGCCGTGTTCGCCGCAGATCCCAATTTTGAGGTTTTTGTTGGTTTGGCGGCCCAACTGGATGCCCATTTTGACCAAGGCACCGACCCCTTCCTGATCGAGGGACTGGAAGGGGTCGACCTTGAAGACGCCGACGCCGCCATCTTTTTCGGAGGCGACGTAGGTGGGCAGGAAGCGACCGGCGTCATCGCGGGAGAGGCCCATGGTCATCTGGGTGAGGTCGTTGGTGCCGAAGGAGAAGAACTCGGCGACCTCGGCGATTTTGTCGGCGATGAGGGCGGCGCGGGGCACTTCGATCATGGTGCCGACCATGTAGGCGACTTTGACCTTGCTGGCCTTGATAAGTTCGTCGGCGACCTTGCGAGTGCGGTCAGTGAGGATGGCCAGTTCTTTTTTGGCAATGGTCAGAGGGATCATGATCTCGGGGAGTACTTTGATCTTTTTCCTGGCACAGGCAATGGCGGCCTGAATGATGGCGGTCACCTGCATGTCGAGGATTTCGGGATAGGTAATGCAGAGACGGCAGCCGCGGTGGCCGAGCATGGGGTTGGATTCGTGCAGCTGTTCGCAGCGGTGCTTGATGTCCTCGACGGAGATGCCGGTGATCTTGGAGAGCTTATTAAAGCCGGCGTCATCCTTGGGGGTAAATTCATGCAGCGGGGGGTCGATGAGGCGGATGGTGACGGGCTTGCCGGCCATGGCCGTGAAGATGCCGGTGAAGTCTTCACGCTGGAAGGGGAGAAGTTTGTCGAGGGCGGCCTTGCGCGCATCAAGGTTGTCGGCGACGATCATTTCCTGGATGGCGAGGCGGCGTTCTTCGGTATCGAAGAACATGTGCTCGGTGCGGGTGAGGCCGATGCCTTCGGCGCCCATACGGATGGCATTTTCGGCGTCATAGGGGGTATCGGCGTTGGTGCGCACTTTGAGTGTGCGAATGCCGTCGGCCCACTTCATGAGGATGTAGTAGGAGGGGGGCAATTCAGGTTTTTTGAGGGGCAGTTCGCCGACGAAGACTTCTCCGGTGGAGCCATCGAGCGTGAGGAAATCGCCATCATTGATGGTTTTGTCGCCGACGCTCATGGAGCCATTTTCGTAATTGATGCGGAGGGCATCGCAACCAACGATGCAGCACTTGCCCCAGCCGCGGGCGACGACGGCGGCGTGCGATGTTTTGCCGCCGGTGGCAGTAAGGATGCCTTGTGCGGCGTGCATGCCGCCGACGTCTTCGGGGGAGGTTTCCTTGCGGACGAGAATCGCCTTGCCGCCCTTGGCGGCGAGGGCCTCGGCATCGGCGGCGTTGAAGCAGACTTTGCCGGTGGCGGCGCCGGGGACGGCGTCGATGCCGGTGGCGATCTTGGCGGCTGCGAGCATCTTACGATCGATCGAGGGATCGATCACGGGGTAGAAGAGGCGCTCAATGTCTTCAGACACGATGCGGCTGATGGCCTGTTCCTTGGTGATGAGGCCTTCTTTGACCATTTCGACGGCGATGCGGAAGGTGGCCGCAGGGGAGCGCTTGCCGGAGCGGCACTGGAGCATGTAGAGCTTCTCGTCTTCGACTGTGAATTCGAGGTCCTGCATGTCTTTGTAATGTTTTTCGAGTTGCTTGCGGGCGGCGAGCAGTTCTTTGTAGGCCTTAGGGAGGGTGTCGCCAAGGGTGGAGAGCTTGAGGGGTGTGCGGATGCCGGCGACGACGTCTTCGCCCTGGGCGTTGATGAGGTAATCGCCGTAGAAGACATTTTCACCGGTATTGGGGTCGCGGGTGAAGCAGACGCCGGTGCCGGACTTATCGCCCTTGTTGCCATAGACCATGGTTTGAACGTTGACGCCGGTGCCTTTGAGGTCAGAGATTTTTTCAACGCGGCGATAGGTAACGGCCTTGTCGGCTTCCCAGCTGTTAAAGACGGCCATGACAGCGCCCCAGAGCTGTTCTATGGGGTCCTGCGGGAACTCCGCGCCTTTGTTGGTTTTGTAAAAGGCCTTGAATTCGTCGCAGAGTTCTTTGAGAGACTCGGCGGGAATTTCCGGATCGGTCTTCACGCCGATTTTGTGTTTGAGGTCGTGGAGCATCTCTTCGAGCGGTTCTTTGGAAAGGCCCATGGCGGTGGTGGAATACATTTGAATGAAGCGGCGATAGGAATCGTAGGCAAAGCGGGGATTGCCGGTCCTAGCGGCGAGGCCTTCGACGGACTTGTCGTTGAGGCCGAGGTTCAGGATGGTTTCCATCATACCGGGCATGGAGCGGGCGGCGCCGGAGCGGACGGACACAAGAAGGGGGTCGTTGGCGTCTCCGAGTTTTTTGCCCATGGCCTTTTCGACCTTGGCCAGCGATTCGAGGATCTGGCTCTTGGTGGCCTGCGAGAGTTTACGGCCAAGCTGGTAATACTCTTCGCAGCAGGGGATCGAAATGGTAAAGCCCGGGGGCACGGGCAGGCCGGCAGCGGTCATATCGGCAAGACCCTGGCCTTTGCCGCCGAGGATCAATTTGCGCTGTGCTTCGGTCGGGGCGGCGGTCATGCCTTCGGCCTTGCCGTTGCCGAAGAAAAAGACGCGCTTGGGCCCGGAGGATTTGGAGGGTTTGGCAGTGGGGGGCTTCATTTTAGGAGCCTTCATTTTTTTGGCAGAATTACGCGCAATAGTCATCGTCACGGTGAGATTCCTCCGAAAGCGCCAGCGGTTTGATCGAAAAAGCCTGCGGGCGGGGGGTTTAGGTGCATTCCTAGGCCGGAATTTTGAAGGCGAAAGTATAGAGAAATGAGGAGGAGTGTCAACGCCGCCATGCGGCGTAAAGAATGTCCGATCCCTTACGCGTTGGACTGGTATGGGCCTTGGTGTGTGGGGGGGGCACCACGCAGCTAAGACTTACATAAACCAGCTCTTCTATTGAGGTTATCTGAAAAAAAAGCGAATTTTATCATTTGTTTCCGTCATTGGGTGACTAAAATGTGCCCATCACCAGTCAACCATTCTTTTCTACAGGCAGCTGCGGCGGACATACTGCCTGATAAGGGAGCTTTGTGAAAAATACCTGTCTTCAGCGCGCGATGGGGAATGTCCGCCAATTGCTTGAATCCCTTGAGCCACGGGAGTTGCTCAGCAGTTCGCATGCTTCGACGTGGAAAGAGGCGGGTCATTGGAAGGCGCTGCCTCCGGTGGAGGTGATGCCTCGGGCACATACGAACCTGGCGTTTCCCGGCAAGTTGCGCGGCGTGGCGCCGCATGCGTCGTCGCCGCCGGGAAGTGCGTTTACACCTTCTCAGATCCGTCACGCTTATAGGGTGGATCAGGTTATGTTCGGCAACATTGTGGGCGATGGCGCCGGGCAGACAATCGCCATCATCGATGCCTATCACTATGCCACGGCGGCGGCCGATCTGCATACGTTTAATCTGGCATTTGGACTTCCGGATCCGCCTTCATTCCTGCAGGTGGCGCAGGATGGCAGCCAGAATTTTCCACCCACCGACCCGGCGGGACCGGGTAACAGCTGGGCGCTGGAGGCGGCGATGGACATCCAGTGGTCGCACGCGATGGCGCCAGGCGCCAACATTGTGCTGGTGGAAGCAAACGACAACAGCTACAACAACCTGATTCAGGCTGCCGCCAATTGGGCGCGCAACAATCCGGCGACCTCTGTCATCTCCATGAGTTTTGGCGGGGGCGAGTTTTCTTCTGAGCTGTCGTTTGACAGTTACTTCACCACACCTGCCAACCACCAGGGCGTCACATTTGTCGCCTCCACCGGCGACAGCGGCCAGCCGGGCGGATATCCGGCGTATTCCCCCAATGTGGTGGCCGTGGGAGGAACGTCGCTGTTTCTCTCCGGCGGAGAATATGCCAGCGAATCCGCCTGGAGCGGCAGCGGCGGCGGCATCAGCATCTACCAGAGCAAACCTTCGTATCAGGCCGACGTCACACAAAGCGGCACGCGACGCACTACGCCGGATCTCGCGCTGGTGGCAAATCCCAGCACGGGCGTGGCTGTCTATGACTCGTGGGACAACCCCAGCAGTCCATGGATCCAGGTGGGGGGGACCAGCCTTTCAGCACCGCTCTTCGCTGGGATGCTCGCCATCGCCGATCAAGGCCGCGTGCTTGCGGGCAAAGGGACACTGGATGGGCGGAATGACACGCTTCCTATCTTGTATGCAGCTCCGGCCGCGGATTTCCATGATGTTATAAGCGGCAGCAATGGCTTTTCCGCCGGCGTGGGATATGACCTTGCCACTGGCCGCGGCACGCCCATCGGCAACCTGCTCATTCATGAACTTGTGGGCGTCGTCGGCTCCATCAGCGGGCACACGTTTACCGACGTCAACAGCAATGGTTTTTTTGATGCAAGCGACACGCCGTTGTCAGGGGTTACGGTCTATCTCGATGCCAATGGTAATGGCAGCCTCGACCTGGCCGGATCGCAAACCGCCACGACCGCGACTTTGAACAGCATCGTGCAAACCAACAACACGCCGCTGGTCAGCTCGCAAACAATCAGCGGCCTGGCTGGTGCCGTCGCCGATGTGAATGTCACCCTTTCTCTTGTAACGTCGCGCGACTCCAACTTTGCGGCCTACCTTGTCGCCCCGGATGGGACACAGGTGACGCTTTTCTCCGCCATTGGCGGTTTTGGCGCCAATTTCACAAATACCACGCTGGACGACCAGGCAGGCACCGCCATAGCCTCTTCTTCGGCTCCTTTTACCGGCACTTTTCGGCCCACTGGGGCGCTGGCCAGTCTGAATGGCAAAGCGGCCAGCGGCATCTGGCAGCTGGTGGTGACCAATAGTTCGCGGAGAAATACCGGGACGCTGGTTTCCTGGTCCCTTTCGGTGGCGACCGCACCCGAAGCCAGCACCACTTCGGGCGCTGATGGCAGCTTTACGTTCAGTGGACTCGTGCCGGGGGCATACACTGTCCGCGATATTTCACCAGCAGACTTGACGCCAAGCGGCGCCACCAGCTACCAATTTAATGTGCAGGGTGATGTGACGGGTGCAAATTTCGCGTACGCGCAGCCACTGCCGGTGGTGCAGGCGGTGCCGCCATCGCTGAGCGGCGTAGCGGGGGACCTGTTTTATGTCTGGCGTGACGGCGACATGCTGGACATCGGTCGGACGCTTGCACCGATCAACCCTGTATACCAGTCACTTCTCTCGGATGTGCAGGGGCTGAATTTTGCGCTTTCAGGCGCGAAGCTGGTGGTCGATTTCTCGGGCGGATCGCCTCTTCCCGCCGGCGGCATTTTCCTTGAGGGGGCTGACATTTTCACAAGCGAGCTGGACTTAAAGGGTGCAGGGCAGCCTTTCATCATGACCGATTCTCAGATTGCGCCTTCCGCCAGCGCAGACGCCATCACGTTCGCGCACCTGGGAACCCTTTCGCTGGAGGATGCCCTGGTTACGTACACGGGCGATTTGAGCGGTGTACAGGTGCTGAATATCAATGGGGACACCGTTCTGAATTGGCTTTGAGAGCGTAACGGTCATAATGCTGGGCCAAGGCATCCGCTTTGCATCGCATCCCTACGGTCTTTTAAGGAGGTCAATATGGCCAGCGAAGATGTAGCCGCCGGAAAAATCAAACAGGTCAAAGGCAAAGCGAACGACGTGGCGGGCGCTGCGCGGGGAAACACGGCGCAGCAAATCAAGGGCAAGATTCAGAAGGGTGTGGGCAAGGCGCAGGAAGCCATAGGCAAGATGAGCCGCAAGAACCCGAGGTGAGGAGGCGCCGGTTTCGCGGAACCAGGAGATTTGCTACCATCGATCACATGAGTGATGCCGCTTCCTTGCATGTAATAGAAGATGGCGCAGCGCCGCCGATTTTGACTTATCAGCAGGGTGGCATTGTTTCGGCCCCGCCAACGTGGACGCATATCCGCGTTTTTTGTTATAAGCCGGACGGTTGGAAGAAACTGCTGCGGCGCCGGCTCATATTTCGGCTTTCCTTCAGCGGTTGCATGGTGGCGGCGGGAACAGCTTATATTTATTTTTTATTGCGCGACAATCCGCGTGAGGCGCTTTGTCTTGTCATAGTCCTCATCTGTTTTTTTGCCGGTGTGCAGGCATTTGGCATTTGGCATGCGATCCAAAAAATCCGGGAAGAATGGCCGACGTTTCGCATTGTGCTGGCGGACCAGGGGCTCTTTCGCACGTGCAAAGGATATCCGGATTTTCTGCTGAAGAATGAAGATATAAAACGGATACAACAGACGCGCGCGGGGCTAGTCGTGCAGGGTGTACGCAAGCTGGATGTCCTCTACATCATGGCGGAGGCCATCGAAGGGTTTTCGGACATTCAGGCACATCTTTCCGCCGTCAAGGCCATCGAGCGGGTGGAGCGGGGCGGCCTCGTCCCGGGGTGGAGGTGGGCCCTGATGCTTGCGGTTGCGGTGGGGACGTTGACCGTTTATTTCATAGGGTTGACGTCGAACCATTTATGGGTAGAGGTTGTTTGTCTGGCGGCGCTTTTGGGTTATTCGGCATGGAGTTTCTGGGTTCGATGGAGAAGTCCAAATGTTGCCGTCTCGCAGCGGTTGTGGGGGCTCCTGACGCTCTTGTTGCCTTCTGTACTTGGGCTCAAGCTGGCGTTGATCCATGGATTTCTGCATTTTTTTTAGCGCCTGTCGTGCGGGATGACTTGATGCGTCATTGGCAACTCCGGCTGCTATACTCGTTTAACTATGTTTTCCAAGCCGCACATTGATTATCTCAATCTTCCGTGTGAACGGCTCCCGCATGCGTTCGACGGATTGGTGGTACTGCATCTGTCGGATCTGCACATTACGCGCTGGACGCGGCGGCTGCACCAATGGCGAGATGCGCTATCAAGTCTCAAGCCGGATGTTGTGGCGATTACGGGGGACCTGGGGCACCGCTCGTGGCATTGGGGGACCACGCTCAACAGCGTGCAGCGGCTGCTGGAGCCGCTGCAGCCACGGCTCGGGACGTATTTTATCCTGGGAAATCATGACTCGGTAAAACTGGGGCCGGCGCTGGCACAAACGCGCGACATGGCGGGGAATCGGCGCGTGCTGCTGCAGAATGAAACAGTTTTTCTGCGGGCTTGTGGAGAGGGTATCGATGTCGAACTCCCCCCAGCGCAGGAACAGGAGCGGCCCGCGCGGCGGGACGGTGGCATGGTCGCACGTGTGGCGCTGATCGGGGTGCACCAGCACCGGCGCATCGATACGGATATTCCGATGGCGCTGCGGCAGGTGCGGCCGGACGATTTCAAACTGATGCTGCTGCATTATCCGGATCTGGTGCATCCGGCAACGGCCGCGGGCGCGGACATTTGTCTTGCCGGGCATACGCATGGCGGGCAGATCTGCTGGCCCGATGGCCGGCCGCTGTTTGGGCAGGACACGCTTGGCCCCGCGATGTGCACGGGGGTGCATCGCGTGAATGGGACGTGGATGGTGGTGAACCGCGGGATCGGCGTGGCGGGGCGGATGCGGATGTTTTGCCCGCCGCACGCGGTGCTGATGACATTGCGGGCGTCGTCAGAGCGGGCTTTGTAACATCATTTAATTTAGTGCTGGAACTGCGTGACTTCGCCCTCTGCTTCCGTCATGGCCGGAATGACGAAAGAGTTGCACATTTTGGGCACTTGATCTTCTGGCCCGTCAACTGCGTCTTAAAGACAAAACGGCCACGACATGAAGGACACACGATGGGTGCAGGTTCCGCCATCGAGCGTTCCCTAACGAAGTGGTTTCCGTGTTTCTTTACAAATGGCAACAGGATATTCGGGTATTTTGCAGATCAATCGGGAGAATGCCAAGGCAGAATAAAGCGGCCTTCTGCGAACCTTGTCACGTGGGCGCATGCCATTTACCCTACCCTCATCCGAACATCATTCTTTATGTGGGAGAAGGAACATGCTTGCGAAAGTCCACGCATTTGTGCTGCAAGGGATCGATGCGCTACCCTGCGAGGTGGAAGTGGATCATGCAGAGAAGGCGGAGCGTCAGGCGAAGCCGGCAATTGTGGGGCTGCCGGATACGGCGGTAAAGGAGTCATTAGATCGCATCCATTCGGCGCTGTACAACTGCGGGTATGGGTTTCCGGAGGGACGGCTGACGATCAACCTGGCACCGGCGGATTTGCGCAAGGAGGGAAATGCGCTGGAACTGCCGGTGGCGCTGGGAATTCTGGCGGTCAACCGGGTGCTGAAGCGTGGCAGCGGCGGGGGCGCGGGGAGAGCGGCTGGGGACGGGATCGATCATAAAAAATACCTGGTGGCCGGGGAGTTGGCGCTGGATGGGCGCGTGCGGCCGATCAAGGGGGCACTTTCCATGGCAATGCTGGCGCGCGAGCAGAAAAAGATCGGTGTGATTCTCCCGGCGGACAATGCGGCCGAGGCAGCGGTGGTGCCGGGGATTGAGGTGATTCCAGTGGGGACATTGTCGGAGCTGGTGGGATTTTTGAATGGGGAGTTGAATCTGTTTTCATATCAGCTGGATGAGGCGTCGATCGACCCGACAACAGCGTCAAACGGCAAAGATTTTTCGGAGGTGCGCGGACAGGAACTGGGCAAACGAGCGCTGACGATTGCGGCGGCAGGGCGGCACAATCTTCTGCTGCTTGGGCCGCCGGGAGCGGGGAAAACCATGCTGTGCGAGCGGCTGCCAAGCATTCTGCCGCCCTTGTCGAGGCAGGAGGCGCTGGAGACGACGCGGGTGTATTCAGCGTGCGGCCTGATGCCCAAGGGGGAGGCGCTGATTCGGTCACGGCCGGTGCGTTCGCCGCATCACACGGCATCCGGGCCGTCGGTGATTGGCGGCGGAACGATACCGCGGCCCGGGGAGGTGTCGCTGGCGCATCATGGGATTTTGTTTCTGGATGAACTGCCGGAGTTCCCACGGAATGTGCTGGAGGTGCTGCGTCAGCCGCTGGAGTCAGGCCTGGTGACGATTTCGCGGGCACACTCGTCGATCACGTTTCCGGCCCGTTTCATGCTGGTGGCGGCGATGAATCCGAGCCACTCGGGGAAGGGAACGATCGATCCGCGCAAGGCGACGGCGACGGAGCTGGCGGGGATGGAGCGGTACATGTCGCGCATTTCCGGGCCGCTGCTGGATCGCATTGACATCCACCTGGAAGTGCCGGCGGTGACGTACCGTGACCTGACGAGCAAGAACAAGGGGACATCCAGCGCGGAGATGCGGCAGAAGGTGATCGCCGCGATCGCCATTCAACGCGAGCGTTTTGGCAAAGACGAAACGATGAGCAACGCGACGATGTCGAAGCCGGAATTGGAGAAGCACGCGGTGCTGGACGATGGGGGCCATGCGCTGATGAAGCAGGCGATGGAGGAACTGGGGCTCTCCGCGCGGGCTTTCGACAAAGTACGGAAGGTGGCGCGGACAATCGCCGACCTGGAGGGGAGCGAAAGGATACAGGCACAGCATGTGAGCGAAGCGGTGCAATATCGCCTGCTGGATCGAAAATGGTAGGGAAAGCCAGCCTTGCGTTTCCACGCGGGGCTAGGCTATGGTGCTCGCATGGATTTAACGCCCGCAATTTTAATTGCCGCAGGCGCAGCAGCTCTTGGCGCGCTTGCGGCCTATGTCTGGACCGATCGCCGATGCCGCACACGGGTTTCTGAACTGAACACGCAACTCGCGCTTGCCCAGCAAAAAGAATCCGCGGCCATCGCCGAAATAGAGCCGCTCAAAAAACAGTGCGAACAGGCCGCGATCGCGCTCGATGCGGCACGGCTGGACGCCGCCCATTCACAAGCGCGCGTTGCGGGGCTGGAGGCGGAACTCGAGGCTGGGCGGCAGAATATTTCCGAACAGAAGCGGCTGCTGGATGATGCCAATGAGCGGCTGACGGCCGCCTTTGCGGCAGTCAGCCGCGAGGCGCTGGAGCGTTCGAATGCCGCCTTTTTGCAGATGGCCGAGGCGAAATTCAAGACACTTTCGGCGGAGGCCGCCGGCTCGCTCGAAACACGGAAAGCGCAGATCGCCACCCTGCTCAAGCCGCTGGAAGAAATGCTCGGCACTTATCAGAAGCGCCTGGGCGAACTGGAACTGCAACGCACCGACGCCTACGCCGCGCTGCGCCAGCAGATCGGCAGCATGTCGGCCACGCAGGCGGCGCTCTCCACGCAGACGTCGCAGCTGGTCTCGGCGCTGACCAAGCCGAGCGTCCGCGGGCAATGGGGTGAAATCGCGCTGCGGCGTCTGGTGGAACTGGCCGGCATGACGGCTCGCTGCGATTTTACGGAGCAGTTGACGGTGGGGGCAGCGGGCGGCGCTAGCGGCGAAGATGGCCGCCAGAGGCCCGACATGGTGGTGAACCTGCCGGCGGATCGGCGCGTGGTAGTGGATTGCAAAACCGTGCTGGCGGCATTTTTGGAAGCATCCGGGTCGGCCGACGAAACAGTTCGTCGCGACTGCCTGAAAAAGCATGCGGGTTATGTACGCGCCCGCGCCCGCGACCTCGCGAGCAAATCGTACTGGTCGCAGTTTGAACAGATGCCGGAGTTTGTGGTGCTGTTTCTCCCGGGCGAAGCATTTCTGTATGCCGCCTGCGAGCAGGATCCCGCGCTGCTGGAAGAGTGCATGGTCGGCCGCGTGATCATAGCCACGCCCACGACGCTGATCGCGCTTCTCAAAAGCATCGAATATGGCTGGCGGCAGCAGGCGGTTTCGCAGAATGCCGAAGAAATCCGCCGTCTGGGGACAGAACTGTACGAGCGCCTCGCGACGCTTGCCGAGAACATGGTGAAAATGGGGGACGCCCTCTCCTCTTCGGTGGAAGCGTTCAACCGCACAGTGGGCACGCTGGAATCGCGTGTGCTGGTGAGCGCCCGCAAAATGAGCGACCTGGGTGCCCGCACCGAGAAGGAACTGGCCGGCATTGAGCCGATCGAAAAACAAGTCCGCATCGTCGCCGGAGCACTTTTTTCCGCCTGATCAAAAGCCATCCTCCGTCACATGTTGCGCACTATGCCGTTTATTCAGATATGACGGCCCGGCGCGGAGCCCACCACATGTGCCGTCTGGGCCGCATGCATCGCATTCACGTGCGCATCCATCAGCGAGCGCGGCGTTTTGACGCGTTTGTGTGCAGCACGCTTCACCCGCGCCTCGGCCCCCTCTTTTCCCGGATAGGTATACAGCACGAAATGGTTCATCCCGCGCCGGGCCACGATCTGCTCCAATTCCTTCGCGCCGGATTCAGATGAGGTGGTCCCCAAGACTGCAACCGCCTCCATGCCGCTGTTCACTTCATTGTCCAGCGGTACCACTTCCAGCGTGGATTCCCGCCCCTTGGCCATTTCTATCAACACCTCCCGATGATGGCGCAGGCAGGTTCGCATCAGTTCATCCATCGACGGCATCAAGCGCGTGTCGTCTTTGTGCGGCATTCCCAGCGCCCGCAGCATGGCCGGCTCCGACAAGATGGGCAGTTCCTGGAGCATGTCGGTCAGTTCCTTACGGAATTGCTCCGCCCAATGCCAGAAGGCTGACCCCATCGTGTGCGCATCGCGCGACTCGCACGAGCGCTGGCAGGAGGGGCAATGGGTTTTGGTGGGTTTAAGCCCGATCCGTTCCCAGATGGACGGCTGGAGTTTGAGCACGTTCGCACAAAACGGGCAACGCGGAGCGATGTCAGACATCGGCAACTCCTTTTGGTCTCAAATTGTCATTCAGCCCGACGGCCGTAGATATGTTTTCGGCCGGCGCCACCGGGAATGGCGGCAAAGATCTGCTAGACATGTTGTAGCGCGCCAGCCCACTTTAGGCAACTTAATTTGCGCATTTCCTGCCGCCAGGTTTGAGAAGAAAAGCACGAAGGTCTTTTTTGTGGGCCGGCGTTATTCCGTCCACAATCAATCAATACGTCTGGCCAATGCGCTTGCCGGTCATGGATGCATCATCCAGGGCATAAGGATGGAACATCCGCCCGGTTTTCACCGTCAGGTCTTCCGTCATTTCCTGCATGATGGCATCGATTCCGCGATCACTCAGCAACTCTGGATTGACATGCGTAGTCACGCGCGCTCCGGTCGCATCCCCCGGCCAGACGCGTTTTCCGTCACGGTCCACCACTTTGACAAAAACTTCCGCGTTCCCCTCGGCCACCGTGCCATCGGACGAACTGATCGTCTCGAGACGCGTTACGTAAACCCGCAGAACCGCGTCCGCATTGGCCATCTGGGCGATGTCGGCGATGCCCATAGCCTTGAACTTCGCCGGATCGTTCTGCTCCAACTGGACCACCTTTTCCTGCGTGACCAGATTGTCCGCTGCCTTGTAGTGATACAAATGTGACGACACTTTGTCGGCCAGCGCTGTCTTAAACGACGGCGGCGGCGTGACGCCTTCCCGCACGTCCACCAGCACCAGCACGCGCTGGTTTTTGCCGAACTTGTATAACGCGTCCTGTTTCCCTTTTCCTCCCGCCAGCGCCAGCAACTGACATCCCGCGAGCAGCAGCGTCCCCGCCGTCAACACCAGCGCACCCACCTGCCAGATTCGTGCCATCGTCAGCCTCCTGCCGGTATGCAATTATCTTCGTGGCGGCGATGCCTCCTCATGGCGTGCCTGTGCCGCGCTCCTGATAAAAGTATCCAACCAGTCTTTTCGCAAATGATTCCATGGCGCGGTAGCGCACGGGGTCCTCGTTGGTCTGCGTCGGGTCCAGCGGCCGGTTGGGCGGCCACGAGACATCGACAACGCCCGACCAGCCAAGCGCGTCATTTTCGCCATCTGTCTCGGCGACCTTGCACAAGCACCGCAGACGCCCCTGCAACGGGCTCGCGCCGATGATTTTGCGGGTGGAGAACTCCAGCACTTCCACAAACAGGACGCGGTCCACCGAAAAATGGCGGGCAATCTCTTTTTCGGGCAAGGCTTGCCAGTTCAAGGCGCTGTTCTGCCAGTCCACGACATCTTCGGGAGCAAGCAAACCCTTGATGGGAACGTGGAGACGGACTTCATCTGCGATGAAGTGGGAGATTTCCAGCTGGGTGACCGGGTACTCATGAACGGTGGCAGCCGGCGCATAAATCACAATCGCCAGGGACTTGCCGGCAAGCCCTGCATAAGGTCCGGCAACGGGATCATTCCGCCGAGTAGACGCGCCAAAGAACGCGCATCCGCCGCACAAGACCGTCACCAACGCCAAAGCCACCTTGATCCGCATGCATGCCTCCGAAGAAGGGCATGGTATCCGCCTCGCATCCCCGATGCCATTGCTTTGACGTGCCAGGGCAATCTTAACTTGAGCTCGCCGGCCTTCTTGGCCGATAATACCAACTTGATCACCCATGACCCGAGGCTCCATGCGCCCGCGCACCCCCACGTTCATCTGGATTCCCTTCGTCTTCTCCGTCGGGACGATCTCCTGGGCATTGCTGCTGGCCGGCCTTGTGTTGCTGGCGGCGACCGTGATTACACCCGCCCTGCGCGACGCCAAAGAGGCCGAAAGGACCCGCAATGACTACCAGGCAACCCTGGAATTGCTCGATCAGCAAATTGCCCTGCAAAAAGACTTCACCGAAGCCGCCACAAAAGATCCTGTCCTGATGGAGCGTCTCGCCTCCCGCCAGTTGAACCTCAACCGTCCGGACCAGGAAATTCTCATCCTCGACCCTGCCGTGCAGAACCGCGACCGCTCCATCAAAACCCTGCTTGCCCAGAGCCTTAAACCGGTGGCGCCCGCGCCCGTGCCCCCCTTGAATCCGCTGTTGGCCCTTGTCATGCTTCCGAGCCTGCGTCCCACAATTCTCCTTGTTGCCTGTATTGCCATCGCGTTGTCGTTTTTCCTCGGCGTGAAATACGAGCGCGCCTGATGCCGTTCTTCCCGAGTCCCCGGATGCGGCCCTTCAACGGTCGCCGATGGGCGATGCGGAGAAGAATGTCCATGCGCCGTCTTGCAACGCTCTCACGCGCAAAGCTTCGTGCGCTCGCGACATTTCTGCTTGCGCCTGCCTTCTACGGTTCGCTGCCGGCGCAGACCCTTCCCACAAAGCCCGACCCTCTTGCCGAGCACCCAGAAAAAGGTCCTTTCCTTTTCTGCTACTTCCTCGGCAATGGCGACGGTCTGCATCTCGCATCCTCGCCCGATGGCCTGAAATTCACCCCCATCGGCGATAAAATCTATCTCAAACCTACCATCGGCATCAACAATGACGGCACCACCCGCGACAACCATCTCATGCGCGACCCCTGCATTCGTCAGGGCCCCGACGGCGTATACCGCCTCGTCTGGACCACCGGCTGGTACCAGCGCGGGTTCGGCGTCTCCAGTTCGCCCGATCTGATGCACTGGTCGGAACCCCGATATGTGGAGGCGATGAAGCACGAACCTGCCGCCCACAATACCTGGGCCCCGGAGCTTTTTTACGATGACATGCGCCGGCAGTGGATGATCTTCTGGGCATCCACCATCCCCGGCAAATTCAGTGAGACCCTTCCGCCGGGCGGCGCCGGAGATCGCGCTGCCGGAGTTCCCCTCAACCACCGCATCTATTACACCACCACCAAAGATTTTCAGGCGTTTTCCGAGACAAAACTCCTCTATGACCCCGGCTTTAACTGCATTGACGCCACGATCGCAAGGCTCCCCACCGGCAGATATTTTATGGTGATCAAGGACGAAACCGCAGCGCCGGTCGCCGCCAAAAACCTCCGCACCGCCACGGCGGACGATCCCACCGGCCCCTGGTCGGAAGCGTCCGATCCGATTTCGCCGCCAGGCATGTGGGTGGAAGGCCCCTCCATCGCGCAGGTAAATGACGACTGGTATGTTTATTATGATAAGTACACCGCCCCACAAAAATATGGTGCGCTTAAAACCCGCGATTTTCAAAAGTGGGAGCCGGTCAACGACCATTTCGCCTTCCCTCCAGGCGCCCGCCACGGCACCATTTTCCCCACTACCCAAATCGTGATCGATCGCCTGCGGCAATCTGCCGGTTGATTCAGCGACCGGCTCCTTGACGCAAACCCCTGATTTCTGCTATGGTGCCTCTCTCTACAAGCGCCGGACCACGGGCGGAATAGTGGAAGCTTGGCTATGCCGGGCGAATCGCCATCAACCTCTCCTTTAAACAAAAGGCCGGTTTCGCGACTCACCCGCCTGCTTCCATTACCTCCAAAATTCCGGCCAAAGTCTCGCGAAACGCACCGGTTTCGTGTGTGCATCTTTTGAGTTTCCCAAAGCGGAGGCCCCATGGCCGTAAAAGTTCGCGGTAAACGGTATCAGGAAGCAGCCAAGCACGTGCCGGCCACGCCGGTGACGGTGGAGGCGGCATTCCCCATTCTCAAGCAGATGAAAAAGGCCAAGTTTGATGAAACGGTCAATCTGGTCGTCCATCTGGGCATCGACGCCAAGCAGGCCGACCAGATGGTCCGCGGCGCGCTCTCGCTGCCCAAGGGCATCGGCAAGACCAACCGCGTCATCGCCTTCGTGCAGGGCGCCAATGTCGATGTTGCCCGCGCGGCCGGCGCCACTGAAGCCGGTGGCGATGAATTGATCGCCAAAGTCAATGGCGGCTGGACAGAGTTCGACGTGGCCGTCGCCACACCGGACATGATGCCCAAGATTGCCCGGCTGGGTAAGGTCCTTGGCCCCCAGGGCAAAATGCCCTCGCCGAAAGCCGGCACCGTAACGCCCGACGTCGCGACTGCCGTCAAGGAATACACCGCCGGCAAAATTGAATTCCGCAACGACGCCGGCGGCAACATTCATGCCGTCATCGGCAAGATATCCTTCTCCGATCATGACCTTGCTTCCAATGCCCATGCATTGATCAACACACTCCGCAAAATGAAACCGGCCGCGGCGAAGGGCTCTTATATCAAGAAAGTCACCATCCATTCTTCGATGAGCCCGGGCATCACCATCGATACGTCGCATCTGGATGTACATGAGGAAGAATCGTAAGAATCGTAATTGCGTGCGTACCGCCCGTTTTCGTTCTGAATTCCAATCTCTGAATTCTGAATTACCTAGAGGTTTTCATGAGCAAACGTATCAAGACTCTTATCACCAATGAACTGCAGAGCAAGTTCAAAGGCGCAGACTCAGTCGTTGTGGTCGACTATGTCGGCATTGATTCCAAGACTACCGGCGGCATCCGTTCCGCACTCCGGGCCAAGAAGGTCAAAATGACCGTCGTCCGCAACGCCATGGCCGCCAAGGCCCTTGAAAGCGCGGGCTTGAAGGGTGCAGGTTCGCTCCTGAAAGGCACCAACGCGGTTGTCTATGGCGGCGAATCCGTTGTCGACATCGTCAAGGAACTTGTCGATCAGGCCAAAAAAGTCGACAAACTCAAGATCAAAGGCTCCATCGTTGAAGGTCAGCTGCTCGACAGCAAGACCACCGAAGCCCTCGCCAAGCTCCCCAGCAAAAAAGAGCTGCAGGGCATGATTGTCGGCCAAATCCTCGGCCCCGGCCGCAAGATTGCCGGCCAAATCAAGGGCCCGGCCGGCAAGATCGCCGGCCAGATCAAGGCCGTCGAAGACAAGGCCAAGGAAAAAGAAGCGGCCCCTGCCGCAGCGTAAATTGACGTTGTGTTTTTTCTTTCACGGGTCGTACAGCCTGCCTTGAGCAGTTAAAACCGGCGCGTTGCCAGGGCTGGCGATGGTGAACAGATTTTGAAAGGTTATCCCATGGCAGATGTGAAAGCAGAGATCAAGGAACTGGGCGACAAAATCGTGGCCCTCTCCCTGTTGGACGCCCAGGCGCTCAGCACGTATCTCAAAGATACCTACGGCATCGAAGCCGCCGCCGGCGGCGGCGTGATGATGGCCGCTCCGGCGGGCAGTGGCGGCGGCGGCGCTCCCGCGGCTGCAGCCGAGCAGACCACCTTCGATGTGGTCCTCAAGTCCGCAGGCGACAAGAAAATCCAGGTCATCAAGGTTGTCCGCGCAGCGACCGGTCTGGGTCTCAAGGAAGCAAAGGACCTGGTCGACGGCGCACCCAAGGCCGTCAAGACGGGCCTGGAGAAGGCCGACGCCGAGAAGCTCAAGAAAGAGCTGGAAACCGAAGGCGCAACCGTCGAACTCAAGTAAGTTCATGGCATGGGCATTTTGCCCATGAGCACCTGTCCATTGTGACTGCATCCGCGGGACGTTCGCCACAGGCAACGTCCCGTGGCTTTTTTGCCGCTTTATTTGGCGGCCAGACGGTCGCGCATCTGTTCGAGCGTTGTGATTTTTTGGGCGTCAATATCGACAATGACGCCTTTGAGCAGCTTCAACTGCGGGATGGACGTGGCCATGAACGCTTCCGCCGCCTTCCGTCCATCGGCGGTATCGAGGGCATAGGAGCGTTCCGTATCCAGCAGCCATTCCCCCTCCACCTTCCGAAAGAACATGATTTTGTCCGCTGCAGTGTCGCCTGGCTGGATGTCGATCCACAGCGCCTTGTCTCCGTCGATCTGCAATTTCCGGTGGTCGCCCACTTTTTTCAGATCGTTGTACGTCGACTCCAACTTGAGCGAGAGCTGCTTGCCGTCTTCGCCCAGCTTCGCCACCGCCGCCGCCAGCTGGAACGTCGTGATGACCGAATCGGAATAGGCGTCCATGAAGACCGTGGCCATCTCATTGCGGTTAAAACAGCCCGCGCGGAACGCCGTCAGATCGCCCGCCTTAATGGCCGCGCACATGCTGTCCCAGGTTTTTTCCGGTGCGCTGTGATCCGGCGCCGGTTGCGTTGCAGGACGCGATTGCGCCTGCGTGCGTGCAATGGCGCCTTGATTCGCGCCGCCGGACATACTCGCGAAAACGCCTGCGGAAATGCAAAAGGCCCCGGCAGCCATGCAGGCGCCGAAGCGGGCAAAATGCAGGTCGGCCTTTTTCCATATCGGCATGTGTCATCTCCAAGAGAATGCGCGAAAACCGCGAGCCGCCATGATCGATAACAATATTGTAATTGTAGGCTTTGAGCGGTTCAGATGTAGGGGCGCAGTTCCCCCAACCGGCGTTCGATCGTATCCAGGGGCATCGAACGATATGCGTCCGGCAAAAACTGATTGTCCGTGCATTCTTTGACGGCCACCAAATCCATGTATTCCAGCTTCCGCGTGTTCGGATTGGGTCGCACATCCCGGATGGCTGACGCCAACAGGTCGCGCATTACCGGCTTGGCATCCGCCAATTCGTATTGCCGCAGCACACGCACCAGCAGCGCTTCGATTTCATTGCCCGCCAGCGTCAATCCCACGGGCATGTCGGGAATCTCGTCCGCTTTCAGCGGAAATTTGAATTTGGCCGCCACCGCCGTGAACAGCTCTCTCATTTCTGTCGTGTTCTGTGGCGGAAAGAGCGGGAAATGCACATCCAGCCGCCCGGGCCGTTTCAAATCCACTTCCACCAAATCCGGCCGGCTCGTCGCGAAGACCCAGATGATCTTGCCGCGGTTCCGCGTGTCCGACATCTCCTTGGCCAGCATGGCGTAGACGCGGCCCGAAAGCCCCGAATCGTCAGAGCTCGATTCGCGCTTTCCCGTCATCTGATCCGCCTCGTCCACAAATACCACCACTTGCCCTAATGCCCGCAGAATATTGAAAATCTTTTCCAGGTTCGATTCCGTCGCGCCCACCCATTTGTCGCGGAAATTTTTGAACACAACGCACGGAACGCCCAGCTCCCCGGCCCAGCAGTTCACCAGAAACGTTTTGCCCGTGCCGATCCGACCGGCGATCAGGTAACCCATCGGCAGCGAATGGATCGCCCCTTTTTTCAGCAGCGCCGCGTCCTGACGCAGCCAGGTTTTGATGGCATCCGAGCCGGCGAGATTGTTGAGCGTAAAGGTGGACTCGATAAATTCCAGCAGGCCGTTGGTCTCGCGTTCGATGGCGTCCTTTTTCATCCGTGTCAGAAAAGCCGAGGTAATCGTGCCGCCGCTGCGCTCGTTGTTAAGCGCCTGCCCGATGAGTGTTCGTGCTCCGATGCGCGAGAGACCCGTGAGCCGCCGCGCCAGCACGTCCAGCGGCACCTCACATTTGTTCTGCAGATCTGGAAACGTGACCCTCTGCAATTGCTGTATGTAATCCAGCATGTCGCGGTCGTCAGGCAGTGGAATTTTCAGTTTCGCCGGGTGGGGATTGTTGATCACTTCGTCGTTGAGATCGTTCAACTGCTCCGTCAGCAGCACGGTGATGATGTTTGATTGCAGGATCGCAGGATCGTTGGCCCACGTCAGCACCTTGACGATATTCGCCGCAAAATCGCTCCCTAATTGCAATGCGTTCCCGGCCGGCACGATGAACTGGGCAAAATCGAGGATCACCGCGATTTTTTCCGGCGCCCGCGTCCCCTGACCGGTCTTCATTTCGCGATTGAGTGCCCGCAGGTTGAGCGTCCGCAACAGATACCGATCGATGATCTCCAGCGCCCGCGCCGGCTCGCGCGATCGCTGCAGCATGGGCTTATCCTCTTCGGAAAGCGACTCGAGCCATTCTCCAAAGTCATCGGCGCCTTTGGTGGGCCGGATCCCCTTGCCGCGGTCGTAATGAATGACCACGTCGTACTGGGCGAACATCACTTCTTCGAGATAACTTTTCAGAGGCAGCAGCCGCAGCCCCTGCGGGCCTGCCGCTGGATTCGCAGATCGTGCCGGCACCATATCAAAAATGTTGCCATGCAGAATGAATTGAGCGACGGAACCTGATCGGAACAGGTCGCGCATGTCCTGTGCCCACGCAGGAATGGCGGCGTGGAGGGATCCGGTCGCAGGGGGAGAAGCAGAAACCGGGGCAGCCGCAGGCTGGGTCGGTTGCACGACAGGACTAAGGTCGGGCGGGGGATCGGCCATGCGGTTCCTCCGGACAAGCGGGCTTTGGCAATTGTCCGGCGGAGCCGGCGTCAAAGCAATCCATATCTCCTTACCGCTGCTCATTGCCGGTTCGCCGCTGATGTGATGATGTTCTTGACTTGAAAGAGACGGGGCTTATGATCGCCCGTGTGTCGTTCTTTTTGGGGTTGGACATGCAATTGTTTTCGCACGTGCTGGGACAGCTGGATCCGACAAAGCTGATAAATGACGGCACGCCTCCGCTGACGTATGAAGGGTCCAATTCGATGACCTGGATCATTGTGGCGCTGCTCACGGTGGGGATCGTGCTGATTACGTTCAAGACTTCCAAGCGCAACCATCTCGAGCGGGATTGACCTGTTCCCTCATCCCTCGCCGTTTTTTCCATCACACAATGACCCCTCAGGTTATACGGACAACTTCATCCGCTTCCTCTTTCAGGCGGCTAACATCCCTCTTGCCGGTATGTCTACCGGTGAGGTGCTTTGACTTCACAGTTTTTTCCAGGAGATTCCCATGACAAAGTGGTTGATCGTGGCAGGGCTGGTATTTCTCAACGTGCTGCTTGGAGCGGCGGTGTTTCATCGGATCGCTGAACGCAGCGCCCAGGCACAGGGCATCGGCGCGGCACGCACCGATGTGGCATCTGTGGCGGGCACCAGCAATGGCCAGTCGGTGATCTATATGCTGGATGTCAACACCGGGCAGCTGATTGCGCTCCGGCTGGATGTGACCAATCGGCAGATCGGCCGGGTGGCGGCGCTGAACGTGGCCGAGCAGTTGCGTCGTATTCAGTAGGAATTGTTCTGCCTTGGTTCGTTTTTAACCAGACATCTTTGAAATGCACGCATGTGCAGGAGCTTCCAAATGAATAAAACCACTTCCATCTGGACGGCGGTTCTCACGTTTTCGGCGGTGATCATGGCTGCGATTCTCCTGGCGACCAACCAGCGGGAGGCGCAGGGCGCCATGATTAATGCCCAGACCGGTTTCACCCTCATGACCACCGGTGTCAACGGTGGGGACGAGGCTTTGATTGTGATCGACAAAACCAGTCAGAAAATGCTGATCTACAATCTCAACGGCAACAATCTGGAATTGCTCGCCGGCCGCAGCTTTAAATAAGCATAACCAGCCATCAGCCAACGGGGGCCGCCAGCGCCCCGGGCGCTACGGCCTTGCAGGCGGGTTGCTGTACGAAGCGCATGCCCAGTTTTGACATGAGGGCGCGGTCGCGGTCTTCGCTGTTGTTTTTCTGGGTGAGCAGCCTGTCGCCGGCGAAGATGGAGTTTGCGCCGGCGAGGAAGCAGAGGGCCTGCGCTTCGTCTGACATTTCCACGCGACCGGCGGAGAGGCGGACGTAGGCGCGGGGCATGAGGATGCGGGCGGTGGCGATCATGCGGACAAAATCGATGGGGTCCATCGGCGGCTGATCGGCCAGTGGGGTGCCTTCAACGCGCTGCAAGGCATTGATGGGGACGGATTCGGGGTGGGGGGTTTGGTTGGCGAGTTGCATGAGCAGGCCGAAGCGGTCGTTAAGGGATTCGCCCATGCCGATGATGCCGCCGCAGCAGACGGTGATGCCGGCGTCGCGGACATTTTTGAGGGTATTGAGGCGGTCGGCATAGGTGCGGGTGGAGATAATTTGGCCGTAGAATTCGGGGGAAGTGTCGAGGTTGTGGTTGTAGGCGTGGCAGCCGGCCTCTTTGAGGCGTCGTGCCTGGGAGGGGGAGAGCATGCCGAGGGTGCAGCAGACTTCCATGCCGAGATTGTGGACGGATTGGACGAGGTCGAGGACGGCGTCGAAATCTTTGCCGTCTTTGACTTCCCGCCAGGCGGCGCCCATGCAGAAGCGGGTGGAGCCTTCGGATTTGGCTTGTTGGGCTTTTTCGAGAACGTAGGGGGCAGGAAGGACGGCGTGTTTTTCGATGCCGGTGTCGTAATGGGCGGATTGGGGACAGTAGGAGCAGTTTTCGGGGCAGCCTCCGGTTTTGATGGAGAGGAGGGTGGAGCGTTGGATTTCAGTGGAGGGGAAGTGCTGGCGGTGGGTGGATTGGGCATGGAAAAGGAGGTCGGGGAAGGGCTGATTGTGGATCTGGCGGATTTGGGGAAGGGTCCAGTCGTGGCGTAGGGGGATGGAAGAGGGGGAGAGCATGGGGGCCTTTCGGTAGGCGGGAAAGGGAATGGTTATATGCGAGGGGAGTCGGGGTTCGCAACTGGATTGCGGAAAAGGGTGAAGAGCCAAGACCGCCAAAAGCGGGCGGTTTTTGTGTGAGACGTTGGCGGTCTTACAAAGGCGAATTTTCACAATGTGTCGTTTTAGAGGCGGAGCTCGTGCGCGCGATAGGGATACGGTGGCATGGTGACAGGTGAGGAGGGGGTGAGTTAATGGGAGTCCCGCTGCCGGGAGGCGGCGGGGCCTGTCGTTGGGGGTAAGCGCGTCGTTTCAAAATGTATGGTCGGTCGAATTCTTCAAGAACGAATGGAGAATTTGTGTCCATAGACCAAAACGAAGCTCAAAATGCTTGCTGAGCATTTAGAAACATTCTGCGAAAGCACTTTGGCGCGGTAGTCGTCGGTCGTAAATGCTGCACAAGAGAATCCGCGGGATTCGTCGCAGCAAAGAGAGAGCGTGTTATAGAACCCCAGGAATGGCCCGACTCCGGACTGAAGATGATTTAAGGAACAGCGACGATTATACTCGCTAATTGCTACACAAGCGGTGAATATCAACTGTCATAACAGTGCGACTTGTTGGAATTATGCCAACGGACGGAACCATCAAGGGGCCAAAGGAGGAACTAGTGGAGCGCAGGCCGCAGGTTTATCTCAGCTACGCTCAAAGCGCAGAGAAAGAAGTTGATGGCATTTACCAGCAGCTTTTATCCGCAGGTGTTCGTCCGTGGATGTATAAATACAACGTTCTTCCGGGAGAGAGATGGGAAGACCGGATAGAACAGGCGATTCATGAGTCGGCGATTTTTCTGGTGCTTCTGACTCCAGAGTGGGGCATTCAAGGCAAGTTCGTTCATCAGGAACTGGAACTTGCATTGAAGGAAGCGGAGGAAAGAGACGGGGGGGTATTTGTAATTCCGGTCATCCTGAAGCCCTGCGAAGTGCCGAACAAGCTCCGGCATTTGCGGTGGGTAGACCTTACAGCGGCCGGAGGCTGGAGCGACCTGTTGCGAGCGGTTGGTGCTTCTGCGACGACCATGCTGGAGCGCCCGGAGCCGCCGGCCGAGCTTGTGCAGGCATGTGTCGCGGGCGACTGTGTTTTGTACGTCGGCTCGGGCCTGAGCGTTCCCGCGGGCCTGCCGACATGGCGACCGATGGTGGGGAAGTTGCTTGATTGGGCGGGCCGGGAGCAGATCATAGGTCCGGTGTTGATGGAATCCCTGCGGCAAGCGATGGAATTTGGCGAGACGGACCTTATTGCCGATCATGTCGTGGCGAGCGTTCATTCCGCGAAACGGGAAGGGGATTTGATTGGCTATCTCGCAGAAATGATGTCGGCGGGCGCAAGGCCGAGCGCGACACACGAGATGCTGCGCCGGATCAATTTTTCCGCCGTACTGACGACGAATTTTGACAATCTGCTTGAGCAGGCATTCGTATCCTCGTCGAAGGATCGGGTTTTCGTGCCAGCGGATACCGAGATGCTGCTGGAGTCGCTTTCGAAACGGCGATTTTTCGTGCTTAGAGCGTGTTATGCACAATCCGCGCTATAATTGCGGATGAGCAGGAAGCCATACCCCTCCGACGTGTCGGACGACGAGTGGAATTTCGTCGCGCCGTACCTGACCCTGATGAACCAAGACGCGCCGCAGCGCGAGTACCCTCTGCGTGAAGTCTTCAACGCCCTGCGCTACATGGCCAGAGGTGGTGAAGCCTGGCGGATGCTGCCGCACGATTTCCCGCCCTGGCAGGTGGTCTATCAACAGACCCGCCGCTGGTTCAATGCGGGCGTCTTCGAGACGATGGTCCATGACCTGCGGGCCATTCTGCGGCTGTGCGAGGGTCGGCATCCCGACCCCACCGCCGCAATCATCGACAGCCGTACGCTGCAGAGCACGCCCGAAAGCGGCAACCGCGCGGGGTACGACGGGGCCAAGAAGAGGAAAGGCTCGAAGGTGCACGCGGCGGTCGACACGCTGGGGCATCTCTTGGCCTTGCGGGTGACGCCCGCAAACGCCGGCGACCGGGAGCAGGTGGATATTCTGGCCGAGGAGATCCAGGAAGCGACGGGCGAATCGGTCGAGATTGCCTACGCCGATCAGGGCTACACGGGTGAGGAACCGGCGGCAGACGCCAGGCAGCATGGCATTGTCCTGCAGGTAGTGAAGTTGCCGGAGGCCAAACGCGGCTTTGTGCTCTTGCCCAGACGTTGGGTGGTTGAACGCAGCTTCGGCTGGGCGGCCCGATTCCGAAGGTTGGCACGGGATTATGAAAGGCTCGGGAGGACCCTGGCGGGATTCCACTGGATGGTGTTCGCCTTTTTGATGCTCGCAAAGGCCGTCAGGATCATGAATCAAAGTGCATAACACGCTCTAAGCTGTACGGGACGCTGGAGAGACCAGAGAGCGTTCTTATCTCTTCGAGTCAGTATTTGGATGCGGTCGCGGCGAACGCGGCGTTTTCGCAGTTCATGGAGAGTTTATTTGTCTCCCGCACACTTTTCTTCGTGGGCGCGAGCCTGGAAGGGATTGAAGGGTATCTGCAAGGCATTCGCTTCCGCGGGCAGCTCTCGCGCCGCAACTATGCCCTTGTCGGGGTCGCGGGAAATGCATGGCGACCGCGGGCCGAAGCGATCAAGCGGCGATATGGGATTGAAGTATTGCCATTTCCCGCCGGCGAGGAGACGCGGGACGTGCATGATTTCCTTGAGGAACTGCATAAGCGGGTTGCGGAGGCGCGCGGGACGCGCGAGCCGCCGGATGCGGAACATGCCCCGCGCGACCCGGCTTATCTGACATATTTGCAACTGGTACAAGTGGGTCCGTTCAAGAATCTTGAGATGCATCTGGACCGGCACTGGAACATTCTTCTGGGCGATAACGGGGTGGGAAAATCGAACATTCTTCGGGCCGTGGCGGCTGCGCTTTGCGGACGCGACGCCCAAGGGCACGCGGACCGGCTTATCCGTTATGGCGCGCCGGGAGCCCAAGTCACTATTGGGCTCAATAATGACAAGCAGTATGTGACGGAGCTGTTGCGGACGAGCACCGAGCCGGAGATCAAGTCTCTTCCCGCGCGGCCGCTGGACGTGGAAGGGTGGCTGGCGTTGGGATTTCCCGCGCTTCGGACGGTCACATGGCGGCGGACCGGCGGCCCGCAACTTGATGAAAGCCGGAAACGTTCGGTGCCTGCGGACGTATTGCCGCTGATTGTGGGCGATCCGGATCCGCGGATGGATGAATTGAAGCAATGGATCGTGAACATCGATTATCGCTCGAAGCACGGCAATTCGGGATGGGGGAATCGTTACGGCCGGTTGCTGGAAGAATTTTTCCGTATTGTGGGGCGCATCGCCGGGAGGCTGAGGGTGGAGTTTGGCGGGGTGGATGTGGAACGGGGCCGCGTGCTGGTGATTACTGACGACGGCGAGGTGCCGATTGAAGCGGTGAGCCAGGGGACTGTTTCGTTGCTGGGGTGGATCGGGGTGCTGCTGCAACGGATGTATGAGGTTTACGATCGAGACGACAATCCGAGCCAGCGGTATGCGCTGGTGTTGATTGACGAGATCGACGCGCATCTGCACCCGGAATGGCAGCAGTCGCTGGTGCCAACGCTAAGCGAATTGTTTCCAAACGTGCAGTTCATAGCGACCACGCACTCGCCGCTGGTGGTCGGCGGGATGCCGGTGAAGCAGATCACGCGTTTTTCGCGTGACGAGGAAGGGCGGGCGGTACGAGTGGAGCTTGGGGAAGAGGAGACGGTTGGGCGAGCGGACCAGGTTTTAACGAGCCGCCTCTTTGGGATGGAGACGACGCGGGATAAGCGGACGCAGGAACAAATCGGCCGTTATCAGGCTCTTTTAGGAAAAGACTCGCGAAGCGTCAAAGAGGAGGAGCAATTTCGGGAGTTGCAAAAAGACCTTCAGTTCCGGGTTTCAGTGCCACAGGAAGGCCCTGTTGAGCGGCGCGCACAGGAACTGCTTCTTGCCCTGATGCGGAGCCAAATCGGAGGAGACGAGCCGGAGGCGCAGGAAGCGCTGATGGCAAAAGCGAATCGCCTATTTACGGCGCTGAATGAACGAAAGGGGCGACTGGCATGACACACATCACATTCGACCCGGCGGCGCTGACAGGCGTTGACAAGGAATGGTGGGATGCCTGGCAAAGCAAGGCGTTGAAAGCCACGCAGGCGATTATTGCCAAGTGGGAGGAGACGGGGGTCATTTCATCCAAGCAGGATTTTCAAGCGGAAATCTGGGGGGAGCTGAAAGACTGGCTTCTGGAAAAAATTCTGGATTACAAGTGCGCGTATTGCGAGACGGACCTTCGCCGTAACAAACCGGAGTGCGAGCATTATCGCCCGAAGGCGGGCGTAAAATACAGGACACCCGACGCCAAACGGCTCACCAAGGCCCAAGGTTTGAATGCGAGCGGGCAGCCGATGGAGCATCCGGGCTACTTCTGGCTGGCGTATCATTGGAAAAACCTGCTGCCATCGTGCAGTTTGTGCAACAGCGGGGGCGGGAAAAACAATCAATTTCCGACCGGCAAGTTACACGTCCTGCTGCAGCGCGTGGCAACGGCGGACATTGCGGCGTATGCAGAGTCGCCAGCTGAAAGCATTAAATGGCCCGGCAATTATTATCTTGGCCCGGATGACCTGACGACGCTGGAAGATCCTCTGCTGCTCCATCCTTATAAAGATGAGCCGTCGCAGCACATCCGATTTGGAGAATTCGGGATCGAAGCGCCAGGCGTGGACGCCGCGGGCTTAGTATCGCCGAAAGGAAAGCATTCCATTGACGTGTATGATTTGAAGAACGAGAAACTGCGTGCGCTGCGATCCGAGGCTCAAATAGCCGCAGAGGCGCAATTTCGGATCTCGCATGCGGGGGCATTATTGCGTGGTTTAAGCCGTCCCGCGTGTTTGCAATATGCCTGGGACCAGACGATGGCCTGGATGAACCAACAGAAACCTGCGTACCATGCGGCCATTCTGGACTGGGTCACCTCCATCAAACAGAACTTTAAGTAAGAGGAGTCGGCGTGCCTCATGAGGGAGGCGTTCGATTTGACTATTTCAGCACACGTGGATGGAGCGCCGTCCCGCGCGATGGAGAGACCGGCAAGGCGCGTGTTACACGGCGTGGATGGGAAAAGGCGAGAATTGTGGGTGGGGAGCCGATAAGGGTCCGGAGCCTTTTGTTTTGGAGAGGGTTGGCGACGGTAGGAACGGAAGAGCGGGTGCGGGCCGGGGTTGCGGATGGCGTTTTGGGCAGTGTGCCGGCGGGGGGAGGGTTTGGTGGATTTCCATAGCTTCTTATTTTGGGGGTTGGAATACGAACCAGAGAATTACGGCGGCAATGAGCAGGAGGATGGCGATGATGCCGGCGAGCATGGGGTAGATGCCGTCCATTTCGTCGAAGCGGGCGCGGCCGGGGGCGGTGAACATGCCCCAGCAGGCGAAGGCGGCGAGGGGAGCGGAGAGGGCGAGGGTGACGAGATGAGACGGATTATGTGGACGCCGTTTCTTGTTAATCCGAAATCAAGACACTTGTGGAGCAGATGTTGATGTTATGTGCCATCGAAACTGTGCAATGCGATCTCGTATCGATCCTTTCCAACCCATTGCATCAGATATGCGCGATTGTTTTGTAGCTGTTGTCTGGTCAACAATCGTTTAAGTATCGGCAATAGAAGATCATTTTCAAATAGCTTTTCGACGAAGCTGACCGTTTCAATTGTGATAATGTCGTCCTCCGCGGATTCTCCTTGCGGTTGATCGATGCACCAGCGATGGAATTCTTCAACGCGTTGCATGATGTCCTGGTTCAACTTGTCTTTTTGGGTTTCAGTCAGCCAATCAACGAGGTGCCAGCCCATCACGTAGGGCAGATCATCATCGCCTTCGGACACGCTTGGTTGAACCTCCGGGAATCGCTTGAGAATTTCGGCAGAAAAGGGGTGCATGGTTACTCCTCCACGATTTCATTGCCTGGCGCCACCAGGTGTGTCAGCGTGCCTTCGCGTATCGCCGCGCGGATTTGTTCCATCCATCTTTGGAAGAAGCGGAGGTTGTGGATGGAGACGAGGGTGGGACCGAGCATTTCTTCTACGTTGAAGAGGTGGCGGAGGTAGCCGCGGGAGAAGTGTTGGCAGCAGTAACAGTCGCAGCCCTCTTCGAGGGGGCCTTTGTCGAGGGCGTATTTGGCGTTGCGGAGGCGGCGGGTGCCGGCGAAGGTAAAGGCGAGGCCGTTGCGGCCGTTGCGAGTGGGCAGGACGCAGTCGAACATGTCGATGCCGCGCTTGACGGCTTCAAGGATGTCCTTGGCGTAGCCGACGCCCATGAGGTAGCGGGGTTTTTCTTGGGGGAGGAGAGGCGCGGTGTGAGTGATGGTTTCGACCATGCGGGCGTGACCTTCGCCGACGGCGAGGCCGCCGAGGGCGTAGCCGGGGAGATCGAGTGCGGAGAGGAAGCGTGCGGAGGCGGCGCGGGCGTCGAGGTTGGTGCCTCCCTGGACGATGCCGAAGAGGGCAGGGGAAGAAGTTGGAAGTGAGAAGTCAGAAGTCAGAAGGGAGGAGGCGGGCGGGAGCAGGGAATAAGGATCGCGGGAGAATTTTTGGTGGGCGGTTTTACAGATTTCGGCCCAGCGGTGGGTGCGGTCGAGGGCGGCGGCGAGGCGTTCGGGGGGGCAGTCGGCGGCGGGGCAGTCGTCGAAGGCCATGATGATGTCGGCGCCAAGGAGGTGCTGGACGCGCATGGATTCCTGTGGGGTAAGGCGGATGATGGCGCCATCAATGTGACTGCGGAAGGTTACTCCACCGCCGCCGCCGGCGTCGTCGAAGGTGCGGAGGTCGGAGAGGGAGAAGACCTGAAAGCCGCCGGAGTCGGTGAGCATGGGGCCATTCCAGCCGCTGAACTTTTGGAGGCCGCCGAGTGCGGCAACGGCTTCGGGGCCGGGGCGGAGGAGGAGGTGGTAGGTATTGCCGAGGATGATCTGACAGCCGGCGGCGCGGGCCTGAGCGGGGGTGACGCCCTTAATGGAGCCGCGGGTGCCGACGCCCATGAAGGCGGGGGTATCGAAGGCGCCGTGGGCGGTGGAGACGCATCCGAGGCGTGCGGCGGTGGCGGTGTCCTGGTGGCGGATGGTAAAGGAGAAGCTCATGGCAAGAGACTAACCGAGTTGTGCGGGGGCAACAAAGCGGGGAGGTGGGCGTTTGACGTTGCTGAAAATACGGCAGTGGGTAGGATCGAATTTAATTGATACAAAACCATGCTGACCGTTCGAAAGGATCGACAGATGAAGGATGGCTTTTCACGTGCGCGGGTTGCGGGCCTTCTTGCAGGCGCGGCGTTTTTCGCGGCAGGGACGGTTTATGCACAGACGCAGCCTGCGCCGCCTGCGACGCAGACGCAGCCGGGGCGGCGGGGCGGCGGGCGGGGGCAACCGCTGACGCCGGAGCAGGTGCGGGGGAACCTGTTGCGCAGCGAGTATGGGCCCTATCGAGCGAACAATGATTTGCTCAACTATCACCTGGATATCCGGATCGATCCGGACAAGAAGATGATCAGCGGCAAAAATACAATTCGGTTTCGCATGCTGAAGGATGACAAACGCATTCAGCTGGATCTGGTGGAAAATCTGGCGGTGGACAAGATTGTGATGGGGGCATTGCCGCTGAAATACCAGCGCGATTCGGGGGCGGTTTTTATTGACTTCCCGGAGACGCTGAAGGCGGGGACGGAGTATGCGATCGATTTTTATTACAACGGCACGCCGGCGGAGACGGGTCGTTTTGGCGGGTTTGTGTTTCGAAAGGATCCTGCGGGGCGGCCGTGGATTTACAGTTCTTGCGAAGGGCCGGGCGGGTATGTGTGGTGGCCAAACAAGGAGCAGTGGCGTGATGAAGTGGAGTCGATGCAGATCAGCGTGGCGGTGCCGAACGCGCTGACGGATGTTTCGAATGGGAAGTTGATGGGGAAGACGGATTTGGGCGACGGGTATACGCGGTGGGACTGGCAGGTGTCGTATCCGATCAACAATTACTGCGTGTCGGTGAATGTCGGCACATATGTGCACTTTGAGGACAAGCTGGGCGATTTGCCGCTCGATTTTTATTGTCTGCCGGAGAATCTGGAGAAAGCCAAGACGCAGTTTGCGCAGGCGAAGGGGATGCTGGAGGCGTATCAGCATTACTTTGGCGAGTATCCATTTAAGAAGGATGGGTACAAGCTGATTGAGGCGCCCTATTCGGGCATGGAGCATCAGAGTGCCGTCACGTATGGCAATGGCTTCCGCAACGGCTACGGCGGGCGCGACTGGACGGGGGTGGGGATCAGCCCGAAATTTGACTTCATCATCATTCACGAGAGCGGGCATGAGTGGTTCGGCAATGCGGTGACGGCGGCTGACCGCGCGGATATGTGGATTCATGAGGGGTGGACGACGTACCTGGAAGGACTGTATGTCGAATATACATTCAATCATGAGGATGCGATCAAGTATTTGAACGGGTACAAGAGCAAGATCGCCAATCGGCAGGCGATCGTGGGGCCGCGGGGGGTGAATTACAATTCGCCGCAGGATCAGTATTTCAAGGGGGCGCTGTTTATCAACACGTTGCGCAGCGTGGTGGATGATGACAAGAAGTGGTGGGCGATTCTGCACGACTTTTTTCAGCACTTTAAGTATCAGGACATTCTGACGGAGGACGTAATCGACTACTTCAACAAGGCAACGGGGAAGAATCTGACGCCGGTATTCGATCAATATCTGCGGCACGCGGCGATTCCCGTGCTGGAACTGAAATTTGACGAGGCTGCCGGGACGGTGGCGTATCGGTGGAAGGCGGATGAGCCGGCGTTTGCGATGCCGGTGCGCGTGGGGACGAAGGAGCATTGGGATGTGGTGCAAGCGACAACAGAATGGCAGACGATGAAGACATCGGTGAAGAAAGAGGACTTCACGGTACCAACGGATTTGTATTATGTGACGGTGACGAAATTATAGAGGCGTGAAAAGCCATTCGCGTGAAAAAGTCCGTCGCGTTGCGGTGCCGCTGCACGCTGGCATGATTCGCTTTTATTCCGGGGGCAATTTCCGTATACTGACTCCCCTTAACTTCTCGGTCGGCGGTGAATCCCATGGCAGCGTCTGTCGCGCTGCTCGCCGCCAATGGCCGACATCCGGAGAGCCTTATGGCCGTCAATACCCATCAGTACGAAGCGCTTTTCCTGCTCAACCCGTCTTATGCCACGGGCTCGTGGGAGACGGCGAAGCAGGAAGTGGAACACATTCTGCACCGTGCGAATGCCGAGATTTTGCATCTGCGCAAGTGGGATGAACGGAGGCTGGCGTATGAAATCGGGGGACAGAAGCGGGGCGTGTATGTGCTGGCGTTCTTCAAGTGCGACGGCCCGAAGGTGGCCGGCATTGAGCGTGACGTACAGCTTTCGGAAAATATTCTGCGGTGCCTGGTCTTGAAGGCGGATCATTTTGCCTTGAAGGACGTGGAAGCGATGCAGCCACAGCAGCCGGTCGCGGACGAGCATGACACGCGGGCATTCCGTCGCGGTGGTCCGGGCGGCCCTGGGGATCGCGGCCCCGGCGGTGATCGCGGTCCTGGCCGCGGCGTCCCCGCCATCGAAGAAGTGCCTGAAGAAGCGGCCATTGATAAGCTCTAATGAACCCCGCACAGGATGTGCGGTTTGACTATCACGTGATTCGCCGGCGCTGCATTGATTCACGCGTCGGTTCAGCTGAAAAGGAGCAGTCTCATGGCCAATTTCAACAAAGTCATGCTCATGGGGAACCTGACGCGCGATCCGGAATTGAAGTATCTGCCCAACCAGACGGCGGTGTGCGATTTCGGCCTGGCCGTCAATCGCACGTGGACCGGGCCGGACGGCGTGAAAAAAGAAGAGACGACTTTTGTGGATTGCTCGACGTTTGGCAAGACGGCCGAAATCCTCGCGAAGTACAAGAAGAAGGGCGATCCGATTTTTGTCGAAGGGCGGTTGAAACTGGATCAGTGGGAAGCGCAGGACGGCTCAAAGCGCTCGAAGCTGAAGGTGATCATTGAGAATTTCCAGTTTCTTAATCGCGGCCAGCCCGGCGGCCAAGGCGGCGCGCCTGCGGGCGATGGCGGTGAGTATGCTGGCGAGCCACAGACGACGCAGGTGGCCCGGCAGCCGTACCGCCAGGGCGGCCGGCCAGGTGCGGCGCCTGCGCGGTCGGCGCCGGTGACCCCGAATTATGATGTTGGCGATATGCCCAGCATGCCAGAAGACAGTGCGCCGCATATCCGGGAAGATGACATTCCGTTTTGAATCGGAAATATTCCGATTTCTTTTCACCCCCAACCCCTTTTCGTGCGAACGCGCGGCCAGGCATGCCCGACAGAAAATGCCGTGCGGGACACATCGGGGTAGTTTTTTTTGATGCATGCCTGAAAGGTTTTCGATGAAAGTGCTTTTGACCCAGACGATTGAGCGCACCGGCATTGTCGGCGAAGTGCTGGAAGTCTCGGACGGTTTTGCCCGCAATTTCCTGTTGCCCAAGGGTCTGGCCGTGCAGCCGACCGAAGGGAACATCAAGCGGCTGGAAGCGGCCAAGAAAGAATATGAAGCCAAACTGAAGCAGCTGCGCGAGCAGAAGGAAAAACTGGTTCAGACGCTGCAAGGCGTCGAAGTGACGCTGATCCGCAACGCCAACGACGAGGGGCACCTGTTCGGCTCGGTCAGCCGCCGGGATATCGCGGAAGAACTGCAGAAGGCCGGCCACACCGTGGAAGCGGACGACGTGAAACTGGACGAACCGCTGCGCCGCATCGACACGTACACCGTCACTGTGGCGCTGGCGGCGGATCTGAAAGCGGATGTCAAGGTGTGGGTCGTGCGCGAGAAGAAGGAAGGCGAAGCGGCAACCACGCAGAAGCAGGGCGGGGAAGAAGAAGCCGCTGTGGAAGCAACGGAAGCTTGAGCGGGCGTGGCATGGGCTCCTGCCATTTTTTCGCGAAAACCGTGCAACATGGTTGCGGGGTGCTCATACCACGTTCTGACCGCGCTCTGTTGAGGGGAGCCGACGCATGAGTGGCGCGTTTGGCCGCATTTGCCGACGGGTTTTGTGGCGCGGGTTGCTGCCACTGTCACTGCTGACGGGTTGCCGGTTGTATGAGCCGCCAATTTATCCGCGGCTGGCGCTGGCGCCGAATGTGCGGCCGTTGCGGGTACTATTTATTGGCAACAGCCTCACGTATTACAACGATCTGTCGGGGCTGGTGCAGCAGCTGTCGATGAAGGAAGAGCGGCCGCTGGAAGTGGATTCCGTGACGGTGGCCAATGCGACGCTGGCGTTTCACTGGACGTCGTCGTCGGCACGGAAGCGTCTGCAGCGCAGCCGATGGGATTTTGTGGTGCTGCAGGAATACAGCACGCTGGCAGCGGACAACCCGGAGAAGATGCGAGCCGATTACCTGCGGTTTGCAGGCGAAGTCAAAGGCGCAGGGGCGCAGCCGATTATTTTTGAAAACTGGACGCACGCAGGGCGGCCGCAGGACATGCCCGGGATGCACCAGACGTATGAAGAGGTGCAAGAGGAGACCGGCGGCGAACTGGCGGCGATCGGCACGGCATGGGCGCGCGGCCGGAAGGAACATCCGGAGATCAAGATGTTTGAGGATGAAAAGCATCCCTCGGTGGCGGGGACATATCTGACGGCGTGCGTATTGTATAAGACGTTGTATCACAAGCCGGCGACAGGGCTACCGCTGGCGATTGCGGGATTGAAGCTGTCACAGGAGATGGCCCGGATGCTGCAGCATGTGGCGGACGAAGTTGAGAAGTAAGCGGCAAGTGCCAGGGTGATGATGTGCCGGAGAATCCAGACGCAGTAGTGTATCGCCTGATCGGGGAGGAGGGGTTTGAGCGGCTGACAGAAGCGTTTTACCGGCGGGTGGCGATGGACGATATTTTGCGGCCAATGTATCCGGAGGGGGAGATGGAAGCGGCACGGCTGCGGCTGCGGGAGTTTCTGGTGTTTCGGTTTGGCGGGCCAGCGCGGTATATCGCGGCCCGCGGCCATCCGCGGCTGCGGGCACGGCATATGCCGTTCACGGTGGATCAGGCGGGGCGGGACCGGTGGGTGGCACTGATGGAGGCATCGCTGGCGGAAGTGAAGCTGCCGGCGGAGGCAGAGGGGATCCTGCAGGAATTTTTCCACAATACAGCGACATTTTTGATCAACCGGGGCGATGAGGC